>Ga0163108_10003082_pt1 | contig 11909 bp, 5 predicted proteins | sample Fk1155metaG_FD_109644 | JGI IMG/M metagenome (GOLD analysis project Ga0163108, IMG submission 109644) | Marine microbial communities from the Central Pacific Ocean - Fk160115 155m metaG | ecosystem: Environmental > Aquatic > Marine > Oceanic > Photic zone | place: The Central Pacific Ocean...
CTACCTGACTAGGACCAGGGTCCCCAGTTGGTAGTTCCACACCGTCTTGAACTGCTGTAGGAGGCTATAGCCGAGGGTTCCTCCATCAGTCTCGCCCACCATGACTCGAAGACCATCTACCGAGAAGCTTACTTCTTCGTACTTCAGTCCTTCGAGGGTATAGGACTCGCCTTGAGCAGTGAGGTGTCCCGAATGCTCAAGAGCTTCCTTGGTTCTTGCTGTCAGGGTGAGTTGGCCGCCTGAATTCCCGGTATCTATTCCGAGAGTCAGTGGGATCTCGGCAAGCCTGAACGGGACCTGGTTCTTCTGGCCATCGCAATCACGACAGGTGAACGTCAGGGTTGCGTGCACGTCCTCCGGCTGGACACGGCTTACCAGCGCATCACCATCGGGGTCGAGCCGGGAGAAGAACAAATTGCTGCGATCGTAATCAATCGTAAACTCGAAGTTCTTCAGAATCCCATGTCCAATGAATCCGAGGTACTGTGGCACAATACCCTGTTCGATGAAGCCGAAGTCCGCACTTTGCGCCCACCCCACGTCTCTGAATCGAACGTCACCCCACAGGGTGAGAGAATTGACGTTCTCGTGGGCAAGCACGACCACTCTCTGACCTGAGCCAGCGGAACCGGAGGCAATCTGCCGAGACGGGCCGAGCGTGAGAAGATGGTTGTTCAGGAACAACGCGAATGGTGAACCCGTGTCGAGCATGTAGAACCCGGACTCCCCATTAACGGCTCCTTCCACCATGATGAACCCGTCCACCAGATGAAACGGAACGTCCCGGCCGATCGGGGGAACGATCCGTTCGATCTCTGCCCGGGTGGGTGTCCTCGCGTCCGGAGGGAGTTGGCCGCTCGCGGGTTGCGCAGAAAGAAGGGCTAAGCTCCCGAATGCAATCAGGATGGAGCGGGTCATTCTACTTTGTATTCCTCCCGTCCCCGCACGCTGTGAGCAGGAGCACAACTGTCAGTCGGATGTAGCGCATACTCCAAAGATGCGTCCTGATTCACGAATCACGCCAGCAAAGCGACCCCTATTCGGGCCGTTCGGGATAGCAAGTACGCGACATTCGGAGGGCTGGACTCCGCACACATCGCCGCGACTGAAACGCCGTTTCCTGAAAAAAAATTGGTGGCGCTGCTCGGTCCGGTGTGGTGTTCCCGTAAAAGTTGCGTTAGTCCGATAAGCTCCGAAGAATACTCCCCGACCCGTTTCAAAAAGCTTAACACCGTCCCATCACACGCCGGCTAACCTGCTGGTCAGTGCATGCTTTCACGCTCAGCCGAGTTTCGGAACAGGACAGGCTTGCCTTGCGACCGCATATCGATGTCTGGACATCGGTGAGGAGTCCTCCCCACAGGGCGATCAGTCGATTCCCTATGGCTGGCACCCACCGCGGGCCCCACTCTGATCAACTCGGAGTCGCCGTCGAAGATGGACTCGGTCGCAAGGAGGTCGCCATGACGAGTCGAACCGCACGCTCCCACCTGACCCAGGTACTGGTCACAGCCGTGTTCTCTCTCGGACTGGGCTCACCGGACGCATATGCGCAGCAGGTCGATCCTGCCCGGTACGACCAACTCGAATACCGGCATATAGGCCCGGTCGGAAACCGCATCGCTGCGGTCACGGGTGTGGTGGGGGATCGTCTCACCTACTATGCGGGTGCGGCGGCCGGCGGCATCTGGAAGACGGTCGACGGCGGCGAGTATTGGGAACCCATCTTCGACGACCAGATCGACCACGCGATCGGGGCGCTCGCAGTGGCGGTGTCCGATCCTTCCATCGTTTGGGCTGGTACGGGCGAACCCCACATCCGCTCGAACGTTTCGCTCGGAACCGGCGTGTACAAGTCGACCGACGGGGGCGAGACGTGGCGGCATATGGGGCTCGGAGACGGGGGGCCGACGCGCACGTCCAGAATCGTCATCCATCCCACGAATCCCGACATCGTCTACGTCGGCGCGTTGGGACACAGCCATGGTCCGCAGCAGACACGCGGTGTCTTCCGGACGATGGACGGTGGTGAGACGTGGGAGCACGTGCTCTTCGTAAATGAGAACACTGGAGCTTCGAGCATAGAGATGGACGCCTCGAATCCACGTAAGCTCTTCGTGGGGATGTGGACGGTCACATTCAACACCTGGGGTCGCGAAAGCGGCGGCGAGGGGAGTGGCGTTTACATGTCGCTGGACGGCGGGGACAGTTGGGTCAAGACCGCAGGGAACGGGTTGCCCGTCCTTCCGGTCGGCAAGACAGACATCTGTCTCACGCCGTCGGACCCGGATCGTGTTTACGCCTTGATAGAGACAGGTGATGGGGTGCCATGGAAGGGCCAGGAGACCGAGAGCGGTGAGGCCTGGAGATCCGACGATGGCGGGGACACCTGGCAGCTATTGACCAACGCACGTAACTACGCGGGACGCACCGGTTACTACAACAACTGCTTCGTCAGCACGGACGACGCGGACGAGGTGTACTTCCTGCACTCCTCGTTCATGCACTCAATTGACGGGGGCCGAACCGCGCAGCAGCAGAGTGGCCCGAGCAGTCCGGGGGGTGACCACCACGACATGTGGATCGATCCCCTCGATGGCGACCGCATGATCGCTGGCAATGACCAGGGCCTGGGTGTATCGGTCAATCGGGGCCGGACGTGGCACCGAACCGAGTTGCCGCTCGGCCAGCTTTATCACGTAACCGTAGACAACGCGATCCCCTACAACGTGCTCGGCAACAGACAGGACGGACCGTCATTCCGTGGCCCGAGCCGGATCGCCGGCGGTGGTCGCGGTGGACCGGGTTCGATCCCCCGTGGAGCTTGGGTCAACGTCGGGGGCGGTGAGAGCGGGTTCGCCACACCCGACCCGCAGGACTCCAACATCGTCTGGTCGAGCGCGTCGGGCTCCGGCGCCCGCGGTGGAGTCGTCGTGATCTGGGATGCCCACAACCGCCAGTACCGTGACGTCGAGGTCTGGCCTGAACTCGCCAGTGGACACCCGGCTAGCGGGGTCCGCTACCGCTTCCAGTGGACCTTCCCGCTCCACATCTCGCCCCACGATCGCAACACTATCTACGTTACCAGCCAACACGTGCACCGTACACGCAACGGCGGGCAGAGCTGGGACGTGATCAGCCCCGACCTCTCGACGAACGATCAATCGAAGATGGGGATTTCCGGCGGACTGACTCCGGACAACATCGGCGTCGAGTACTGCTGCGTGATCTACGCCTTTGCGGAGTCACCCGTCGAAGAGGGCGTCCTCTTCGTCGGCACGAACGACGGGCTCGCACATGTGACCCGCGACGGTGGTGGTACCTGGACAAACATTACCGCGAACATGCCAGACCTGCCCCCCGACGGTGTCGTCCGTGGCATCCACGCGTCGAAGCACCAGGCGGGTAAGGCATACTACGCGATCGAGCACCACCAGGTGGGCAACTTCGAACCGCACGTATACAAGACTGATGACTACGGCCGGAGCTTCACGAAAATCGTGGAAGGCATCGCGGACTCAGATCTCAGCTACGTCAGAGACATCTTCGAGGACCCGACCCGCCCAGGTCTCCTCTACCTGGGAACCGAGAACACGCTCTACGTCTCATTCAATGACGGAGAGAGTTGGCAACCGCTCATGAATAACTTGCCGCCGGCGCCGATGTACGGGATCGAGGTCCAGGAGCACTTCAGCGATCTCGTAGTCGGCACTTATGGACGCGGATTCTGGATCCTCGACGACATTACCCCGCTTCAGCAGCTCACGGCGGACGTGGTGGCGTCGGCTTCGCATCTCTTCGAGCCACGCGACGCCTACCGCTTCCGACCCGTTACGTCGTACCGCCGGTTCCCCAACGACCAGACGGACGGCGACAATCCACCCGTTGGGACTCCGATCAACTATTGGCTGGCGGAAGGCAGCATGCAGGGAGCCACCCTGCAGGTCACCGACGGCTCTGGACGTACCATACGCAGCATGCGAGGCCCGGCGGAGGCCGGGATCAACCGGGCTTGGTGGAATCTGCGAGACGACCCCTCAACGGCGGTGCTGCTGCGGACCAAACCGCTCTACGCCGACTGGTACGATCTCGGGTCGAAGCGACGGCGATCCGGTGGAGGAGGCTTGTCCATGCTCGTGCCTCCCGGTGTCTACACGGTCACCCTCGAGGTGGACGGAGAGACGCACAGCCAGCAACTGCGTGTGCTCAAGGACCCGAACTCAAGCGGAACCGAGGCGGACATTCGCACGCAGCTCGCGCTGTTCTCCGAGATCCGTGCGGATCACGAGGAGGCCGCCGGCATGGTGAACCGTATCGAGTGGGCTAGACGACAGCTGTACGACCTGAACGCTGTCTTGGAAGAGCGGGCAGGCGCGTCCGACATCCTGACTGCATCGGCGGAACTGGATGAGAAGCTCATGGGCGCCGAAGCGGAGATGGTTCAGCTCCTCAACGCAGGCAGCGACGGCACTCGCTGGGCCCCCGAGCTGATTCAGGAGCTCAACTACCTGGCCGGAAACGTCATGAACGGAGACTTCCGTCCGACCGACCAGGCACAGGAGGTACAGAGCCTTCTGCATGAGCAGGTCGTCCGGCTCCGCGGTGAGGTCGAATCGCTGTTCGAGACAGACATTGCTGCATTCAACAGGACATTACTTGCGCGCAACCTGTCACCGCTGATTTCCGATTGGGAGTAGTTGGGAGCGTTGGGGTGGTGCTCAGTTATGTGCACCGCCCCCGCGTAGGACCCGGGTGCCGCATCGGAAGCGGCCCTCTACGTTGCGACTCAAAATGGACGGGAGCGCATCGCTCCCCCTAGCTGTAGGTAGACCATTATGACCAGGCCCTCACAGACCTTGATCCGGAGTCTTCTCGGTGCCGTGCTGCTGCTCGTGGCGGGACCGGCGCTTCAGGCACAGAGCGTCACCACACCCATGGCCCAGTTCGGCCACGACATCGGTGACGACTACTGGCTGGCGACGTACACCGAACTGACAGCGTACTGGCAGAAGCTTGCCATTGAGTCGCCTCGCATGGTGCTGGACACCATCGGGTATACGGCCGAAGGCCGCCCTCACCTCATGGCGATCATCACGTCCCCGGCGAACCACGCGAACCTCGACCAGCACAAGAGGAACGCCCGGCGTCTCGCCCTCGCCAGTGACCTAAGCGAAGAGGAGGCGCGGGAACTGTCACGATCTGCCAAATCCGTCGTCTGGATCGACGGCGGGCTACATGCTACCGAGGTACTCGGAGCGGCGCAGCTCATGGAGATGGCGTATCAGATGGTGAGCCTCGACGATACCGAGACGAACCGATTCCTCGATGACATCATCACGCTGCTGGTGCACGCGAACCCGGACGGCATGGAGCTCGTGTCGAGTTGGTACATGCGCAATCCGGACCCGATGCAGCGGAGCACGAGTGGCATCCCTCGTCTGTATCAGAAGTACGTGGGGCACGACAATAACCGCGACTCGTACATGGTGACCCAGCCAGAGACGGAGAACATCTCGCGGATCATGTTCCGGGAGTGGTATCCGCAGATCATGTACAACCACCACCAGACCGGGCCGTCGGGAACCGTGCTCTTCGCACCACCCTTCCGTGATCCGCCGAACCACAACGTGCATCCGCTCGTGACGCTTGGAATCCAAGCGGTCGGCACGGCGATGCATCAACGGCTCGTCGCCGAAGGAAAGCCGGGTGCGACCATGCGTCAGGGTGCGAGCTACTCAGCATGGTTCAACGGCAACCTCCGCACGACCAGCTACTTCCACAACATGATCGGCATCCTCACCGAAACGCAGGGCAACCCTACACCCATGCGCATTCAGTTCGTACCAGATCGACTTCTCGCCGTAAACGACCTCCCGGCTCCGATCGAGCCCCAGGAGTGGCACTTCAGGCAGTCTGTCGACTACTCGATCACGAACAACCGGGCGATTCTCGACTACGCGTCGCGGTACCGGGAAACCCTGCTCTACAATCGTTACCAGATGGGACGCGACGGGATCGAGCGTGGAAGTGAAGACTCGTGGACCATCAGGCCCAAGTTCGTCGAAAGTGTGGTCGCCGAGCTCACGAACGGTGGGTTGGCCGGACGTGGGGGTGGGGGTGGCTTTGGACGGGGCGGGTTGCCTCCCGAAGAGTTCCGGCGCTTCAAGGATCCCGACATGCGGGACCCACGCGGTTACATCCTCCCGGCGGACCAGCCCGACTTCCCGACCGCGGTGAAGTTCGTCAACACGCTCGAGAAGAACGGTGTGACGATCCACCGCGCCACCTCGGACTTCACTGTCGCCGGCACGCGCTACCCGGTGAATTCACTCATCGTGCGCGCAGATCAGTCATACGCTCCTCACGTCTACGACATGTTCGAACCGCAGGATCATCCCAACGACTTCGAATACGACGGTGGCCCCCCTGTCCCTCCGTACGACAACGCCGGCTACACGCTCGCGCTCCAAATGGGGGTACAGTTCGACCGGATCCTCGAGGGGTTCGACGGGCCATTCGAGATCGTCGAGGGCTTCTCGGCTCCGCCTCCGGGCACGGTCACGGGCACAGGTGGTGCGGCCGGATTCTTCGTGAGCCACGCGGTCAACGATGCGGCGATCGCAACAAATCGGTTGCTGGCTGCGGATCAGGAGGTCTACTGGATCTCTGAGGCCGTCACTTCAGGTGGTCAGAGCTGGCCCGCGGGTACGCTGTGGGTCCCCACCACGACGACGAGCCTCGGGATGGTCACGGAGATGGCTTCCGACCTAGGCCTAGACTTCGTTGGCGCGGCCTCGACCCCGTCAGTTGACGCACTTCGACTGAACCCCGTCACGATGGGGCTGTGGGACCAGTACGGTGGATCGATGTCGTCCGGTTGGACTCGGTGGATGTTCGAGCAGTACGAGTTTCCCTATGAGGTTGTGTATCCACCTGCGCTCAATGAGTCCGGACTCGAGGACGACTACGACGTCCTGGTCTTCGAGGACGGGGGGATTCCCGGGGCGGGTCGCGGCGGATTCGGAGGTCGTGGCGGATTCGGTAACCAGACGAATATCCCTGCAGAGTATCAGTCGATGTTGGGTAGGGTCACATCAGATGAGACCATTCCGAACCTCGTTGACTACGTGACCAAGGGTGGCACGCTGCTCGCCATCGGATCTTCTACTAGCATCGCCACGCACGCCGATCTTCCGATGACGAACCACCTCACCGATGGAGACGGCGCCCCCCTGACCCGGGCCGAGTATTACGTCCCCAGCTCAGTACTGGAGATGGCTGTCGACAACACACATCCGTTGGCCTTCGGCTACTCGGATCACACGAACATCATGTTCAACAACAGCCCTGTCTTCCGGCTGCTACCGCAGGCAGCCAGCCAGGGTGTCACACCCGTCGCCTGGTTCGACACCGAGACTCCGCTCCGCAGCGGTTGGGCGTGGGGGGAACACCAGCTTCATGGAGGAACAGCAGTTTCCGAGGCGAAGCTCGGCGAGGGCCGCATCTTTCTGTTCGGCCCCCTGATCAAGAAGCGCGCTCAGCCTCATGCCACCTTCAAGTTCCTCTTCAACGGGATTCACCTGGGTGGAGCGACGCCCGTGAGGCTCGGGGATCTTGCCAGCTAAAGTTCGTCCTAGCCCACACGCATCAGTGTCAGGCTACCAGTTGCCGCCGACCCTGACCGGGACGGAACTGTTTTTCGTCGTGCCGTCACCGAGTCGGCCGGACTGATTGTATCCCCAGCAGTACGCCCCCCCCCCGTCGTCGCCAGCAGGGGGCGGTACTGGTGCGACTCCGCACACATTGCTGCCACTGAAACGCCGTTTCCTGAAAAAAATGTGGTGAGTTTCTCCCGTCTAAGTTGCGGTCCTTCGGGGTGAGGGAGCAGAATTAGGGCATGACACGCTACCGCCCCCGCGCTGTTCTAGTGCTACACCGGACAGCTGCGTCGCTGTGGGAGGATCTGAAATGAAGATGAAGGCTAGGTTGGTCTGGAGTGCACTTTTCTCGTTGGCCTTGCCTCTCGGATTGATTGAGGCCGTCGCCCAGTCACCGCCAACGGTGATCAAAGCCAAGAAGATTTATACGGTGACGAATGGGACGATCGAGAACGGTGAGATTCTCATCGAAGATGGGAAAATCAAGCAGGTAGGAACCAAGGTGAATGCCCCTGCAGGGGCAAACGAATTGCGCGCCAACGTTGTCATGCCCGGTATGATCGATGCTCATTCCCACGGAGCTCTCGATCGGTCCAACCAAAGCCGTATACCTGGGCCGATCACTTCGGAATGGAAGGCGGTCGAGCACTTCAACCCTAATGATCCGATGATCCAGATTGCGTTGTCCGGGGGAGTGACCAGCATGATTACCCGCCCGGGTAGTGGAATCATCAGCAGCGGCCAGGCGGTGGCTGTGAAACTGAGGAGCGATCCGTCTAAGGACATGATTCTCAAGCCTTATGTGGACTTGAAAATGGCCATTCGTACCCTGGTTCGGCTTCGGCCTAATGAGACCCCGGCTACTCTCATGGGTTGGTACGCCACTGCAAGCGAGCACTTCCGTCGGGCGAAAGAATACCTGAAAGAATGGGAGGACTACGAGGCGGGGAGGGTTTTGGACAAACCAGAGATCAACGAAAGGTTGGAGGCCTTCGCTGCGGTTCTACGAGGCGAGGTGATGGTTCACCTCCATGTTAGTTATCCGGGGGAAGTGATGATGGGGATGCACCTGGCCCGGGAGTACGGCTTCATTGACCGGATGAGTTTAGCTCACGCGGTCGACACCTACCCTATTGCAGAGATCCTAGCCAAGACCGACATCATTCCCGTGGTCGGCCCGTCCTTCATGGGTCGAAACTATGGCGACCGCGTTACCCACAATACGCTTAAAGTGTTGATGGAAGCCGGGGTCAGGGCAAGCATTCAGACCGACAAGGGTTCAGAGCAAGCGAAGTCATTCCGGGAGTACGGCTCATTCCACATCCGTCACGGGTTGAAGGAAGAGCACGCGCTCGAGGCTCTTACTATCAACGGTGCCAGGGCCATGATGCTAGACGACCGCATTGGTAGCATCGAGGTGGGCAAGGACGCTGATCTGGTCCTCATGAATGGTCCACCCTTTGATGTCCATGCAGAGCGAATTGAAAAGGTCCTGGTGGATGGGGTCGTAGAGTTCGAGCGTAAGCAATGGAGACAGATGGCGCTCCCCACGAAGGTGGGACCGTTCCAGCCAGTCAAGGGGAGATTTGAGGCAGGTGACCGAAGCTTCGCGATTACCAATGCCCATATCTTTACCATAAGTCAGGGAAACATTCCGAACGGAACGCTGATCGTTGAGGATGGGAAAATCACCGAAGTGAGCGCTGGGGGCGGGACTCCCCACGGAATGCCAGTGTTGGACGTGGGTGGACGAGTCCTCATGCCAGGTTGGGTCAATGCCCGTGCCTATCCCAATGATTGGATGGGAGATCCGAAATGGCAGTCCCAGAACGATGAGAATATTGAGCCAATCGTACCGGAGATGGATGCTCGCTTCGCCTTTGATCCGTGGTTCCCGTCCTTCGAGGTCATTCGTGAACTTGGCGTTACTGCCCAAAATATTACCCCCGGGCATCTCAACCTGATTGGTGGAAGGGGCGCAGGGATCAAAACGTCAGGCATGGACGTGGAAAAGATGGTCAGGAAGTCACCAACCTCGGTGGTGTTCTCTCTCGAGCCGAGCTCGATCCGCTACTGGGCGAAGGACTCCCAGGTCGAAGTGACATTGGAGACTGCTGTGAGCATGATCCGGAATACATTGGACGGGGCGAAGAAATATCTTGAGAAGTCCGGTGAGTACAATCAGCGATTCGAAGCGCTCCGTCCGTTACTAGAAGGAGAGGTTCCGGCGATTTTTCAAGCGAACACAATCGAGGAAATTCGGTTCGCCATGAGGCTATCTGAAGACTTCAACCTGCGTCTTATCATCTCCGGCGGAGTACAGGCATACAGATTGGCAGAAGATCTGGCCCGAGCCAATGTCAGTGTGATTCTGGGGACAGGCCCCACGCACGAGACCATCCGAGGCGGTGGCGAGGGTTATAGCGACGAAAGCCCAGCATTGTTAAGTAGAGCTGGAGTAAAGGTGTCCTTTCTAGGAGCTAGCGGGAGCCGCCGTATCATGCCCACCGGAGCCCTTGGGGGAGAACCCGCCCTCAATGCGGCCTGGGCCTTCCGAAATGGTACACCGGAGCAGGAGGCGCTTAAGATGCTCACCCTCCACGCCGCTGAGATGGTCGGCATGGAGGATCAGATTGGCAGCATCGACGTCGGGAAGGATGCAGACTTCATGATTTTGGAAGGACATCCGTTCGACTATCGTGTTCTCCCTCAGATGGTCTTCATCGATGGCGAGTTGGTTTTCCGGGAAGGCGGAAACTAGCTAGTAGCTCTATTCCCGTTGTTACCTAGCTGCATACATACGCATTGATTTTCTGCTAGTTAGTCAGTTGAAATCATTCTCTGGAAAAACCACAATCAGTTTCTCGGCGAGCTCTTTTTCAATTTGCTGTGGTGATCGGTGCTCGAGCTGAGCGTGATGCCGGTTCTTGTCGAACAGCACAATAGATTTTCCAAGAACTCCCAAAGCTCGGACTTTTTCACTGAGTTGAGTCAAGCTGTTCGGGATAGCAACTACGCGACATTCGGAGGGCTGGACTCCGCACACATCGCCGCTACTGAAACGCCGTTTCCTTCCACTCAATTATTGTATTTGGCTGCAACTCTTCAGGAGATCACGATACGGCTGTTTCTTTCCTACGTTGCATCTCTTGGATCCGACTCACCCCTCACCCACTTACATCCCGGATTCAGAGGTTGCTCCGATTGCAGCTAGTCCCGCGCGCACTGCTTGAGCATCCTCCGAACCCCGCGCACCGCTGGCAGCCATAGCACCTACAAATTCACCATCCACAAATATTGGAAGTCCGCCTTCATAGTGGATGCCCCCGGGAATACTGTCGACTGTTCCAGCAGCGAGTGCTTCCCCGTAGGCTCCCGACGTTCCGCCGGTCGTTATGACCACGTGGACTTTTCTCACGACTATGTCAGTCGTCATCGCGGGAGCTCCGTCCATTCTTCTCAGGTACAACGGGACTCCCTCAGCATCGGCAACGAAGATCGTCAGGTTCCAGTCATTCGCCCGAGCCTCAGTCTCTGCGGCGTCAACTGCTGCTTGGGCCTGAGCCATTGTGAGCTGGGCCTCACCTTCCGGAGGCGCGCAACCGAAAAAAGCAGCAAGAGCAATGGCGAGTAGGGGCTTACGTATCATGTCTTTGGGCTCACGTGTTGGAGTAGTTGATTTCTTGCAGAATGCCTGTCAGAGCGTCTGGCTTTCACACAGTGCCTTGTGATTTATGCGAAAACAACCACAAATCGCGCCTAAGAGAATCGACAACTGACCTGAGCGTAGGAAAGCTCATCGATGTGCTTCTTGGTCAGTGCCATCAGTCTGTCACAGTTGAGTCAGCAGTTAAATGCTTGCCTCTGCACGCTCCTGCTACACAAAAGATAGCCTAGAATATGTTGGTATGACAGGCTTTGTGGGTTCTCTGCCTACTGAGTGACAGGCGGTGCTTATGTTCAACTGTCTGACTCTTAATCAGTAGGTTCGGGGTTCGAGTCCCTGGCGGGGCACTTGGACAAGTCGAAGCCTCACAAGCACTTACACGCTTGTGGGGCTTTCGTATACTCTGGAGAGTTATCTGTAAGTACCCAGTGAAGTACCCAGATGTGGGTCAAAATCGGGGTCAATCGCCGGTCCACTACCCCCCCTCTGTCGCCAGCAGGGGGCGGTACTGGTCCGACTCGGCACACATCGCTGCCACTGATACGCCGTTTCCTGAAATTGTTTTTAGTGCTGCTGCGCGGTCC
>Ga0163108_10003083_pt1 | contig 11908 bp, 13 predicted proteins | sample Fk1155metaG_FD_109644 | JGI IMG/M metagenome (GOLD analysis project Ga0163108, IMG submission 109644) | Marine microbial communities from the Central Pacific Ocean - Fk160115 155m metaG | ecosystem: Environmental > Aquatic > Marine > Oceanic > Photic zone | place: The Central Pacific Ocean...
GAGATTTGTTTTCCATAACTATCTATAGTTACCCATTCACTGTGATCTGGAGATTTTTTATTTATTCTTATAATAGTTGTCTTTTTCATTTCTTTATATTGTTCCAAAACTCCTATTAATAACCGAGGTGTTTCCGTTGGCTTCTCTTTTAATTGTAGTAAACATAGTTATGGTGATGGAATCTATATTAACCAATAATTTCAATTGAAAATAATTTGATTTATTAGATATGTTAGATAAATTCTCCGGCAGAAGTAAAGGTTTAAATGAAGTAACTATATCTGCATATCCGGAAGGATTTCTTTCGTTAATTAAGCGTTGAATATCATTTTGAGTAACCCCATCGTCAAGTGAGCTCAATATAACAGAGCCAGCAGTATTTACATTAATCTGTGTAGAAATTGGGACAGCCGTAATATGAGGCGCTAGAGTTTTATATGACTCAATGCTCATAGAATTTATTGATAGTAATTCAGTGATTGTTATTATCTTTTGGTTAGAGGTTCGATATGGTGGGTTCATTTTTGTGTAGATATCATCTTCAGCACCACCTGGATATGATGTGTATTGGTCTTTGTCAATCCAATCAACGATTACATTGGCCATATTTGGATCTAGATGTAAAATTCTTAACAAACGCTGAAGTTGATTAAATTGATTTTGATTCAATGTTCCATCAGATTGAATAATATTATTAATATTGAAACGGCTTTGTAAATCAATGATTTCTCCAGATATATCTCCTCCATCTATGGGAAGTTTAGGAAGTTTCTTTGCCCATAACTCATTTAAATGATCAGTGGCGGAATTTATTGCATCCTGCTTTAAAATTTGTTTAATCCAGTTTTCTGCTCCAATTGCAACTTGAATTGCTTGATCTCTGTTTAATGTTGACATCGTTTTTCGGGTACTGAGTATGTTGTCCCAGAGTAAATTACTAGAGATGATTCCGGTAATTGCTACAATCAGCATCGCTGTTATGAGAGCAATACCTTTGTTCTTATTCGAAATATACACTCTTTTGCTCATGGTCTAATTTCAATTAATCTGTATATTTGACCGATATCTGAGAAATTAACGTTGATTCTTGTTGCTTTTGGTAAAATCTTTAATGATTGATCGGCTATGTACTCAATTGGTGGCCATTGATCAGTCCATTCTCCGTCTTCTTTCATAAAAGAAAATCTAATCTCTTCAATATTATTGGTGAGCTCATCTTTTATAATCTGGTTTGTGTAGGTTTTATCTAAAACGTTCCAATGGTATCTGATCAACTTGCCATCGATGGTTTCATATGCCACACGTTGTAAAGTGCTTCTATTAAGAGTTAAAGGGTTATTCCAGCCGTGTCGAGTAAATTCAATAGGATAAGTATTGGATGGGTGTGTAGTTAATGCTGCAAGGTATGTATCGCCAATTTCGCTTCTGATAGGCCTTTCTGCTAATTGCATAAAATCCTGTTCGATTAATCTCATGGTTCTTTGAAGTGATTGAATACGATCCATCCTCTCTGATAAGGCATTAGCAGTAAGTAAAGTCTGATTTAATGTGCCATAAGCGAGCGCTGACAATATTGAGAATATTGAGATAGCCACAAGAATTTCTATTAAGGTAAATCCCAATGATTTATTCTTACTCATTTGTATTTGCATCACTATAAACAAAGCCAGTCAATTTTCGTATGGATGTATCATTGTTTGCATTACTTACTGTAACATCCATTCGTAATAGATTTTCAATGCCAGATTTTGATGTGATGATCTCCCAAGTCCATTCACTTCCTGCATACGTAATGGAGCCATCTTCAGTTCCTACGGAATTTTTTATATTATTTAAACGATTTTCGGCTAACTTGTTCTGGGCAATCCAGTTGGCAAACATTCGTTTTTGCATGGAATCTACTCTCATAATATCCTGGCTTGTAATAGCAATAATTGTTCCAAGAGCAATTGCCACTATAGCTAGCGCTACCAACACTTCAATTAACGTGAAACCGTGATTGCGTAACCTATCTTTTAGGCTTAAGATTTTTCGCATTCTTTAGTGATTTAATCTAATCATTAATAATGTTAATTGTTCCATTAAAATTTCCTTTTATTATTATTCTAGAGGTATCTCGAAAGAGGGTGTAACTAAAAGGGCTGACTTCTCCACTGGATAGAATAAGTACATGAGGAGCATAATTTTGCAATTCATTTTTTTTGAGGGCAGGTTTTTGTGTAATCTTAATGTCTTTATTTTCGATTGTTAAGGAAAATGTCAATTCATCAGATATATTTCTTTTTCTAAATATATAATCATTTTGTTTAACTGACCATGTTTCCAGCATTGCTTCATATTCAAGAAATTGATATCCATTTTCTGTGAATTCAAGCCCAAGTTCACGACCTTGCATAATTGCCTCTTCTTTTGCTAGTTCAATCAAAGAGACTAATTTTTTAGCTTCGTCATGCAAATGATCATTTCGTAGACTTGAATTAAGAGTCAATACTGATATTGAGATGATAATCCCTATGATTGCAATAGTTACGAGTAACTCGATAAGTGTAAAACCACAATCATTAGATGTTTTTATTCGGTTTGAGCACCCATTTAATTGAGACATATACCAGCTATTAGTTGGTCATCCAATTACCAATATCGGCATCATCACCATCTCCGCCTTGATTCCCATCGCGTCCAAAAGTGTAGACATCAAATTCACCATTTAGTCCTGGGAACATATATAAATATTTATTACCCCAGGGGTCGTCAGGAACTCTGTCTAAGTATGGACCTTTCCAATTTCTTGCATTTTGGCCGCTGGGTTTATTGGTTAATGCTTCGATACCTTGTTCCGTACTTGGGTAATTGAAATTATCAAGTCGGTACATTCTAAGTGCGCTTTCTATACTACGTATGGTTTGTTTAGCGGCAGTAATTTGTGCGTCTCCAACTCTACCTATTATGTTGGGAGCAACAATGGCTGTTAAAATACCTAATATAATCACGACAACCATAATCTCAATTAGCGTGAACCCTTTATTATTTTTTTTGACTTTCATACAAACGCCCTTATTCATTTAATCAATAACACTGAAGTTATTATCATACATTGATATTAAAAATAATATCCAAGAAAGGATCCCAAGGAAAGTATAGCAGTATTAATTATGATAAAATTGTTCTAGCGTTACATTGAACTGCAAATCAATACTATTTTTGCTTAAATAGAGGTATATATGCTTGCTGCTGTTTTTCCAGGACAAGGTTCTCAGTCAATTGGAATGATGGCTGATTTTTATAATGCATCCGACGAAGTAAAAAATCTTTTCGATGAGGCATCGTCAATACTTGGTTATGATTTGTGGAAATTGATTCAATCTGGATCAGAAGAAAAATTAAATAAAACCATTTATACGCAACCAGCTATGTTAGTTTCAGGCGTTGCGGCTTGGAGTTATTTTAAATTACATTTTAATATAAGTCCTAATTTAATGGCTGGTCATAGTTTAGGTGAGTATTCGGCGCTCGTATGCTCTGGCACACTCAAATTCTCCGATGCTGTTTATATTGTAAAAAACAGAGCTGAATATATGCAAAATGCAGTTCCAAAGAATATGGGCGCTATGGCGGCAATTATTGGATTAGATGATGATGCGGTCGTTAAATTATGTGTTGAGGCTCAAGGAAATGATGTTGTGAGTGCCGCGAATTACAATGCTCCAAATCAAGTTGTTATTGCAGGGCATAAGTTAGCTGTAGAACGTGCAATAAAACTTTCAAAAAAGTTTGGCGCCAAAAGAGCAATTTTGCTAAAAGTTAGCATCCCATCACATTGTGTATTAATGGATAGCGTGTCAAAGAAATTAAGAAATTTATTAAAAACTATGAATTTTGACAACTTTTCTGTTCCTGTTCTCAGTAATGTAGATGTCAAGGCATATCAAAATCAATCTCATCTTGTTGAAAGTTTATCCAATCAGGTTTGTAAACCCGTTCGTTGGGTTGAAACTATTCAATATTTTAAAGATCAAGGGATAAAAATTTGTATCGAATTTGGACCTGGTGGAGTGCTCTCTGGTCTTTGCAAGAGGATTGATAGCTCGATAAAAGTGATTAGATATGATTCAATCGATGCTTGCAAAGAGGTTAAAGAGGAAAATCTCAAATGAATAAAAAATGGTGATTCATGGCTAATACATATCCAACTGGAATATTAACAGATAAAATTGCTTTGGTAACTGGCGCTAATCGAGGAATAGGTTCAGCGATAGCCTCATCACTCACAGTCGCAGGTGCTTATGTAATTGGCACGGCAACGAGTGGTGAAGGTGCTAAAAAAATAACGAAATCTCTTCGAGGTGCAGGGCGTGGCATTGTGCTTGATGTAACCGACGGCGAGGATACTGAAAAAGCAATCAAAGAAATTATTAAAAAAGAGAAGGCACTACATATTCTTGTAAATAATGCAGGGATAACTAAAGATAATTTATTAATGAGGATGAAAGAGCAGGAATGGGATGATGTTATTTTAACTAATTTAACGGGCGCATTTCGATTGTGTAAATTGTCTCTAAAAGCAATGATGAAGCAAAGATTTGGAAGAATTATCAATATTGCGTCGGTGGTGGCATTAATGGGTAACCCTGGCCAAGCAAATTATGCTGCCTCAAAATCAGGATTGATTGGATTCTCAAAATCATTGGCTCGTGAAGTAGGTTCTCGCAATATTACTGTGAATGTCATTGCCCCAGGGTTTATAAATACTGATATGACGGATGCACTTTCAGTCGATCAAAAAGAAAAAATGTTGAATAATATCCCAATGCAGAGGTTCGGAGAGCCCGATGAAATAGGCGATTCAGTGGTATTCTTAGCTTCTGACTCCGCATCGTATATTACAGGCGAAACACTTAATGTAAATGGCGGAATGTTTATGAATTAAATCTCAAGTAGATTGAATAACAACTTTCCCTTACAATACTGCAACATTAATTATAACAATTACTAACGTACAATTTCGAATAGATTAATTGCTGAAGAAATTTCATAAGAATGCTTGTTTATGAGGTTATCGCAATTAATTCTTAAGGAGATAAAGATGAGTGATATTGAAAAGCAAGTTAAAGGTATAGTTGCCGAACAACTTGGCGTAAAGGAAGAAGAAGTAACTAATGAAGCTTCTTTTGTTGATGACCTAGGTGCTGATTCTTTGGATACAGTCGAATTAGTAATGGCATTAGAAGAAGAATTTGATACAGAGATTCCTGATGAGCAAGCAGAGAAGATAACTACCGTTCAACAAGCTATCGATTTTGTAAATTCAAAAAATTAATAATAATTACTGTTTTTATAGTTGTATTGAAAAAACGCCTCTTTTGAGGCGTTTTTATTTGCTTGATGCAAATTGTTTGCTATAAGTTAATATATTAGTACTCTTTGTTTAAGTTGGCCTTTCTTTTGATGGAATGATATTGCCTTAGATGATATTCAAAAACATTAAACCTTTAACAATCGGAACGACATTAATTGTATTTCTCTTTGTATATGCTTTCTATAGCGCTTTATCGGCACCAATTAAACTACAATCTCAATCGGTATTTTTTGAAATTGACAGTGGAGATACTTATAAAAAGGTAATTGATAAACTTAAGAACCAGGGTTTAATTAACGAAACACATTGGTTAAATTTGTATGGAAGACTTGCCAATACAAGCACAAAAATAAAAGCGGGGGAATATTTATTAAAAGATAATGATAACTTACTCTCGATAATTGATCGTTTTGTTATAGGCGATGTATATCTTCATCCCTTTACAATCATAGAAGGTTGGACGAAATCTGATTTGCTAGCCAAAGTTAATGAATCTTCATTATTCTCAAAAACCGATGTCAATTACAATTGGACGGTATATCTTGAAGGCATAACTGATAAGAGAGTAATTGATAATCCAGAAGGGCTGTTTCTCCCAGAAACTTATTTCTTTCCAAAGTCGACTCCAGTCAAATCTGTGTTCGATCTTTCCAACAAAATGATGTTAAAAGCCTTAAAAGATGAATGGGAAAATCGTGATCCTGATCTTCCATTAAATTCACCTTATGAAGGTCTTATTTTGGCCTCCATAATAGAGAAAGAAACTGCAATTACAGATGAAAGACCAAGAATAGCGAGTGTTTTTATAGAAAGGTTGAAAAAAAATATGCGATTACAAACAGATCCAACAGTTATTTACGGTTTAGGTGAAAATTTTAATGGTAATTTAACGAAAAAAAACATTCGTTCAGATACTGAATATAATACTTATACAAGAAATGGTCTTCCTCCAACTCCAATAGCATTACCTAGCAGAGATTCAATTCATGCGACATTTCACCCTTCCAAAGAAAAGAATATCTATTTTGTGGCTACAGGTGATAATGATGGCAGACATAAATTCTCACATACAAAAGAAGAGCATGATATTGCAGTAAAAGAGTATTTATATAAAATGAAATTTAATACAGCCAAGGAAAACAAAGAATAAATAAAATGCAGGGTAAATTTATTACTATTGAAGGCATTGAGGGGGTCGGAAAATCAACTAATATTGATTTTATTTCATCTTACTTGAAGAGCCGTAATATTAATTTGATAGTTACAAGAGAACCAGGAGGCACAGAATTAGCAGAAAAAATTAGAAAAATATTACTAGACCCTCAAAAAGAAGAAGTTCCAGAAGTTGGAGAATTGTTATTGTTTTTTGCAGCAAGATCCTTTCATGTTAACAATGTCATTCAACCGGCATTAGCCGAAGGAAAATATGTGGTGTGTGATCGATTTACCGATGCTACGATCGCATACCAAGGTAGCGGAAGAGGATTTAATGTTGATCGAATAAATTTAATTGCTAATTGGGTTCATAAAAATATAGAACCTGATATGACAATTTTACTTGATGCACCTGCAGAGATTGGTATGGAGCGAGCGAAGAAACGAGGATCAAAAGATCGAATGGAATCCGAACAAATGTCTTTTTATAGAAGAGTCCGTAAGGGTTATCTTAATTTAGCTAAGAATGAACCAAAAAGATTCGCAATCATTGATGCCACTAAATCGCTAATTGAAGTGCAAAAAGATATTACAAAACATTTAGAAAATTTAGTGAATGAATAATTTATGAGTACAGATATCTCACTTTCAGAAATTCCATGGAATTCTTCTTATCAGGAGTCATGGAAGCGTTCAATAAGATCAAACAGAATGCCGCATGCTGTACTTTTAGTTGGCGGTGAAGGAATTGGTAAGCGCTCATTAGCTGAATGGATGATTAAACAGCATTTAAAGATTGATTGTAATTCTGATGTTTCGATGCACCCATATTCAATTCCGCAACATGCGGATTTACGATGGATCCAACCTGATGACGGAAAAACCATGATCAGTGTTGATCAAGTCAGAAATTTAACCAATGAGTTATCTTTAACCAGTTATGAAGGTATTGGGAAAGTTGGAGTGATTGATCCATTAAATAAAATGACAATAAATGCATCAAATAGTTTACTAAAAACACTTGAAGAACCTTCAGGTAATACATTGATCATACTCATAGCAGATTGCATGCATAATATCCCAGCTACGATTATTAGTCGCTGTCAAGTAACAAGAATGATAAAACCAGAAAAAGAAGAAAGTGTTAGTTGGATAAAGCAAACGACTGAACTAGAGGATTGCAGTAGCTTAAGTAATTATTCTTTAGATTCTCCATTAAAAATAATGGAGAGTTACGAGCAACTAAAAAGAATTCCAGGCTACGAAAGAAAACTAATAAATATATTATCTAAAAATGAATCACCTCTTGATTTGGCCTTAGATTTAAGTAAAGAAGATCCAGTATTTGTATTGGATTGGATGAGTAACTTCATGTCTCGTTTAATTAAAGATATTTTTGCTTTCGATACAGGTTTGATAGAGAACACTGCCAGTTTTCAAGATAAATTAAGTAAATTCAATTTATTTTTATTTCTTGATAAAGTAAATAAATTAAGAAGTCAGCCGCAAGGATCATATAATTTTCAAATGGCATTAGAGGGATTATTGATAGATTGGCATTTTGGCTTGAAAGATCTCGAACCTCCATTAAGTGAATATAATGAATTACCATCCGTAATATTCAAACCTGAAACTTGATTTAAATTTGGCTTCTAATTTAGGCTTGACCAAGCTTTGTTTGGTTTAAATCGAGATCCATATTTTTGCTCAAGATCTTTTAACGATGCAATTATATTTTTAATCCCACGATTTTTGGCGTACATAATCGGACCACCTCTAAACGGCGCGAATCCTGTTCCAAAAATTACTCCAATATCTAGCATATCGGCGTTACTTACTATTTTTTCATCAAGACAAGCGGCTGCCTCATTAAGCATTGGCAAAATTAATCGATCTTCAATATCATCAGATAAATTTGTTTTTTCTTCATTTGAAGCTGCATTCTTTATTGGCTTACCAGATTCCCATTTATAAAAACCTTGACCTGTTTTCTTGCCTAATTTTTTGGCTTCCACCATATTGAATAAGTCTTGTGGAATAGGCCTATCAAATGCTTTGCCTAACACTTTTGAGACATTTAAGGCAACGTCAATCCCAACTGTATCAGCTAACTCAACTGGTCCCATTGGCATTCCGAAATTTACCGCTGCTCTATCGATGTCGATTAAGGCCACGCCATCGTTAGCAAGATGCATTGCTTCGGCCATGTATGGCGACAAAATCCTGTTCACAATAAAACCTTCAGAACTTTTGCATAATAATGGTGATTTGCCGATGTTTTTAATAAAGTTAAAGCCTCTCTGTAAGGTTTCCTGGTCTGTATCGTCACATTTAATAATTTCGACTAATGGTAATTGCGAAACAGGATTAAAAAAATGTAAGCCAATAAATTTATCCGGATTCTCTAGGTCAGATCTTAAATCTTCCAATAAAATACTGGAGGTATTGGTGGCAAGTATTGCCGATGATTTCATCTTTTTTTCAAGATTGTTATACAACTCCTTTTTTGCGTTTGTGTTCTCAAAAATAGCCTCAATTATCAAATCGGCTTTTTCAATTTCATTTCCTGCAATGTCTATCTTTAGTCGTGAATGTGCTTCATCTCTTAAAGTGTCATTTTTTATTTTTTTTGCAAATAATTTTTCGCATCTTTCAATAGCCGGATTAATATCTTCGATAGTTCTATCTTGCAAGCTGACATTAAAGCCTTTTAGGGCGCACCAACTTGCTATATCTCCTCCCATAACTCCCGCACCTACAACATGCACATTCTTAATATCTGATTCACTTTTGTTAAATTGAGATTTTAATTGATTCTGCAAAAAGAACACACGAACCAGATTACGACTTGTTTCTGTGCATATCATTTTGGCCATGGATTTGGCTTCGGCTTTATATCCGTTTTTTACACAAGCACCATGTTTTAACCATAAATCAATCATTGCATATGGGGCTGGATAATGTTCTTTTTTAGCTTTCGATGAAACTTGCTTAATTAATGTTTTTGCGATGATGCTTCTTAGTGGCTTAAGGTTAAGTATCTTTTCTATTAGTGGTGCCGTCGCTTTTTTTGGTTTCTTTTTAATTATTGATCGAGCTTGGCTTTGCCAATCCTCTGTATTAGATATTTTATCGACTAATTTAATTTTGCGAGCTGATTTTGCGCTTATCGGCTTGCCAGTAAGCATTAATTTCATTGCGGGTCTCACACCGCTTATTCTTACGGTACGGATTGTGCCACCAAATCCTGGATGTAAGCCCAATTTAACTTCGGGCAGACCGATAATAGGCTTTTCTGATTTTATTGCTACCCGGTAATCACAGGCCATTGCTAGTTCAAGTCCTCCACCAAGAGCGTAGCCATTAATAACAGATACTGTCGGGCATTTGAGTGACTCTAAGTTATCAGCAATTTTTTGGCCTTGGCGAATTAGTTTGTAAGATTCATCTTCATTTGACATGCCTGTGAATCCTTTAATGTCAGCACCCATTATGAATCCATTTCTTTTGCCAGAATAAATGATTAATCCTGCTGGAAGATGAAGCTGAATATATTCTAATATATTAAAAAGTTCTTCTAAAACTCCCGCAGACAAGACATTCGCAGTGCTTTCGTGCATATCTAGACACAACCACATCAAGTTGTTTTTGTCGGTGCTTAATGTCCAATGTTGGTAATTCTTTTCGTTAATCATTATTAATGACCTATAATATTTATTATTTGATAAATAGTATAATTAACTATTAATTTTTTGAACATTGCAATTATTTATGGAGAAAAGGATTGACGATTATAATTGCACATAGAGGTGCCAGTGGATACTTGCCTGAACATACCTTAAGTGCAGTAGCTTTTGCTTATGCATTAGGTGCTGATTTTATTGAACAAGATGTTGTACTCTCTAAGGACTCACATCCGATTGTGCTGCATGACATACACCTTGATCAAGTTACAAATGTTAAAGATAAGTTTCCACATCGAAGTAGGGCAGACGGGAGATGGTATGCAAGAGATTTTGATCTCCTTGAGCTGAAGTTACTAACTGTTAATGAGCGCGCTCATTTAGATGGGAGTGGAGCTGTTTTTTCCAAAAGATTTCCGTATGGTCAAGGAAATTTCCAGATACCGACATTGCAAGAAGAGATTGATTTAATAAAAGGACTAAATCAATCTACAGGGCGAAATGTTGGCATTTATCCAGAGATTAAAAAACCCGCATGGCATATGCAGGAAGGTGTAGATATTTCAAAATTAGTTTTGGAGGTATTGAGTAAAAATGATTATAGATCACCTACTGATAGTATATTTTTGCAATGCTTTGATTCAAAAGAATTAAAACGAATTAAAAACACATTAAATTCGTCTTTACGTTTGATTCAATTAATTGGCAATAATACTTGGAATGAATCTGACGACGATTATAATCTTATGCTTACAAGGCAAGGTGTTAAAAATATATCTTCTTATGCGGTTGGTGTAGGTCCGTACCTTCAACTTTTATATCAAGCCAGTGTTGCAAATAACAATATCCAACCTACAATTTTCAATCAGTTTGTGCGTGAAAATAACTTGCTTATGCATCCGTATACATTCCGAGCTGATACAGTTCCACTTGCTTTCGAGGATTTTTCCGAAATGGTAATTTGGTTCTCTGATACTTTAAAGGTAGATGGAATGTTTACCGACTTTGTCGATAAAACGGTAAATTTATTAAAATGAAATAAAAAAATTAATATTTAGAGTAATTTAGATTATGGAGAATGTGTAAATTGACTCCTCAAAAACGTGCAATTATTCCTTTTTTAAGGTATTTTAAGCGTATTATATAAGGACAGAAGTAAGTAATTACAGCTGTATGTGGTCCCATCAGAAGTTTGGTGGGTTGGTAAAATTTAGTAAATACCGAACTATTAACGTCTAAAAAACAAAAAGACTGAGTTTTCGGGGGGAAATATGAACTTAAATATTCGGCGTCTATGGGCGCAATCACTTTGCATATTAGTTGCTTTTTCTGTAACTGGTGTCAATGCTCAACAGATTGAGGAAATCGTTGTAACGGCACAAAAGCGTGCTCAAAATCAACAAGATGTCCCTGTTGCATTGGATGCTTTTACAGGCGAAATGTTGCAACAATCTAGCATTAAAACAATGCGAGATTTGGCCGGTATGACACCTGCTTTAACATCGTTTCAAAGTCAAAACTCAGGCTTCTCAAGTTGGGGCATAAGAAGCATTAATACAAGCTCGCAAAACTATGGTCTTGAGTCAGCAGTTGGCTCATACGTTGATAATGTATATCGCGCTCGCCAAAGTGCCATCGCTAACCAATTGGTGGATGTTGAAGCTGTTGAAATATTACGTGGACCACAAGGAACTTTATACGGAAAAAATACATC
>Ga0163108_10003086_pt1 | contig 11902 bp, 10 predicted proteins | sample Fk1155metaG_FD_109644 | JGI IMG/M metagenome (GOLD analysis project Ga0163108, IMG submission 109644) | Marine microbial communities from the Central Pacific Ocean - Fk160115 155m metaG | ecosystem: Environmental > Aquatic > Marine > Oceanic > Photic zone | place: The Central Pacific Ocean...
ATAAATGGATTACCTATAACGAACCCGAAGGACACCTTGATGATCTTGTCAGCCAATTGTCCTTGTTGGAAGGCATCAATAGAAAATCTTCAATATTGGGGATAAGTTATAAGGAGGATAGTACTTTAGCTAGGTTTGCCTCACTTGGGTTTGCAAACGTAGAACGCCTCACTATGCCGAAAAAAATATTAGAAGATTTCGAAACAGTTGGTGTGGAGACAGTGCAAAATTATATCTCGAGTGAAGATTTTAACTATCCTCCTGAGAATGATCCTTACGATGTTATTCTTATCAGACATATTTTGGAACATGCATATAGTCCAGGGAGTTTCTTGAAATCGCTAAAAAAACTGGCTCACAAAAACAGCTATTATATTTTTGAAGTTCCGGATTGTTCCTTGCTTTTTTCCAGTTGTGACTATACTGCTATCTGGGAAGACCACATACTTTATTTTACCCCGTCGACTTTTAAGGCTTTTTTACAAAAAGCCGGTTTCTCAGTACTTAAATACCATCTTTATCCTTACCCTTATGAAAACTGTTTAATAATAATAGCTAGAATTGATGACGCACCGAGACTTAATTCTGATAATTCTCAAAATATAGAAACCTCTAGAAAACTGATGATAAATTATGGAAAAAACTTTCTGAAAAACAGAGATGCTACAAGAGAAAAGTTACAACAAATTAAAGCAAATTTTGGTGACATTGCAGTGTTTGGAGCAGGTCACTTATCCACAATGTATTTAAATGTTATGAACATTTCAGATTTGATAAGCTTCGTTGTGGATGATGATGAGAACAAAAGCGGTCTTTATATACCAGGATGTAGACTGCCAATATATAATTCAAAGGATCTTCTACAAAAGAAAATAAAATTTTGCCTTACTAGCCTAAGCCCAGAAAGCGAGAAAAAAGTGATTGCTGCTAATCAAGAATTTTTATCAAGAGGTGGTGTTTTTGCTTCAATATTTCCCAGTAGTCCAAACTCACTTATAAGCTCTACATGAACATCAAACCAGCAAATTATAGAGAGGAAGGTGAAGGCATTTATTATGTTGAGGATGATATTGTACAAATAGGTTCAGAGTCTGTTGATTTTCTTAAGGAACGAGTAGGGTTCTGTAGCAAGAAGCGAAACCGTATTTGTTCCCATGTTAACCCTGATGATCAACTGCATGAAATGTTGATCTGCGTTATGGTTGGTAGTTATATTGCTCCAGCAAAACACATCAGGAAAGCAGAATCATTACATGTTGTAGAAGGAACTGCTGACATAGTTTTTTTTGATGCGGATGGTAATATTGATGAAGTTACTGAATTGACTGCACCATCCTCATCAGGAAAATTTTATTATCGTATGAATACTGATACCTATCACATGTTGATAGTCCGCACTGAATTTTTTGTTTTCCATGAAGTTACATCAGGGCCCTTTGATAGTTCGTCTACTGTTCTACCTTATTGGGCACCGGAAGAAAATAATAGTAAAGAAATTCTTGCATTCTTGAAGAAAGTTGAAGAAAAGATTAAGCAATTAAAAAGCGGCATCAACTGATATGTGGGCTTATTGGCTACTTTTTTTATTACCAGCGGGTATTGCATTTAGTCCCATAAGGGGCGACAAATATGTCCAGCAATTGACTTGGGCAACGGTTGGTTTGCTGGGTATTCTTTTGATCGGTCTCCGTTATAAAGTTGGAGGAGATTGGATGCCATATTTAGAGTATCTCCAAAAAGCACAAATGGCAGTCCAAGTTGGTGGTTTGGAAGAAATAATTTCTGGAAGCAGCCTCGTAAACGGCTCTCTCTATGTCTTTCTTAATTGGGTTGCAATACGACTGGGTTTTGGAATGGATATGGGAATATATTTCGTAAACTTATTTTGCGCTGTAATTTTTGTAACGGGACTGATTAGATATTGCCAAAAACAACCTATGCCTTGGTTGGCGCTCGCTGTCGCTGTACCTTATCTCGTATGTGTTATTGCTATGGGATATACCCGCCAAGCTACTGCATTGGGCTTTCTTCTATGGGGACTTTCTATTTTAAAGGCAGGAAATGAGCATAAATTTATTGGTTTGGTGTTTCTTGGAAGTCTCTTCCATATATCATTGGTGGTCACTCTACCTTTGGTAATGTTCACTAGGGAAAAGATCCTGTGGTGGTTTTATCCATTGATAGGATGTTCATTCATAGGCCTTTACTTTTGGGTTGCTACACTAGGACTGTTAGATTTATACGAAGCTGTCCTTGGATATTACCTAGGCAGCCATTCAGTAGGAGGAGAGATTCGTGCCTATATGAATGCATTGCCAGTTTTTGCGGCCCTCTTTTTCTGGGGGAAGATAAAAGCTATAAGTTACGACTATAGAATAATAAAGTGGATGGCAATAGCCGCTCTTATATCAATACCAATGCTAAGTGTTTCAACAACCTTGGTTGACAGGTTTGCAGTGTATTTGATTCCTCTACAGATTGCCTTATGGCCTCGAATCATTACGGTCCAGAGAACCATGCTAATGCGCTCCACATGGGCATCAATGATCACCGTCTATTACAGTTTGGTTTTATTTGTCTTTTTTAATTTCGGTTTGCACTCTCGCTGGTGGGTGCCATACCGAATGTGGCCCTTCACAAGTGAGACTATTTATCCGCTTTTATCTCCAATGTAAATTTAGGAACACGAAATTTCTTTTAACACCGAAATGTTCAGCGATAACAACATTAAAATATCTGTTGTAATTCCTGTCTTCACAGGGCACCACAATTTAGAGGAATTGTTGCAATCTATCAACAAACAGACCTTGCATCCTTGTGAAATTGTCATCGTGGATTCTTGCCCACATATGAAAGTAAATGAATTAATTAAATCAATTCATCTGGAGATTCCCATTGTTTATCATAGAGAAGACAAGAGGGCTTTCCCCGGCAAAGCTAGGAACATCGGAGTTTCAATTGCAAAACATGAATATATAGCCTTTCTGGATTGTAGAACTATTCCATCTGATAATTGGTTAGAACACTACAGCCGAACCATCAAAGAGCATAAGGCTGAGATAATTGTTGGATCAACCAGAGCATTGGCTAACAGTAATTTTCAATGGTATTTGCGAGCAGCTTCATATGGAAAGGGTTGTTTCGATTCTCTTCCTGGAACATTAATGGAAAAAAGACTCTTTGAAAACACAGGTCCTTTTGTTGAGAATTTGCGAATGGGAGAAGATATAGAGTGGCTCAAGCGATTGAAAAGAAAGGGAATTAAATTTATTTCAGAAAAGATCCCTTTTATAGAGTATGAAGGCCTGCCTGAATCATTTTTTGTAGCCTGCCGAAAATACACTAAGTCTGGTTACTACGCATCGTTCGTAATGGAAAACTTTAAAAATCTATTAAACAGTGCTTTACTGATTGCATCTATTCTGATCATTCCACAATGGAACTATATGTTGGAAGGCTGGGATTCAAATCCATTCTTTATTCCTCACGTGACTAAAATAGTTTTTTTAATTGCAGCGTCTTTGCTATTGATTTGGAGGTTTATTTATTTTCTAATCCCGAGGGAATTGCCAGATAATATTTTCGTTTTGACTGCCAAATTGTCGATACTAGGCATGGTTACAGCATCAGTGTACAACTGGAATGAATCTATGGTTTTGTGGGTAGAGGATGCAGTTTTGTTCATTCCAAATATCACAAGAATATATATCGGTCTTCTGCTCGGAGCAGGTTTTATATATAGAGGCTTAATAAAGCCGATGATGAACAAAACACCTCCTAAAGAATTGTTGCCTCACAAATGGCTTTTTGTGGGTATTGTGGGGTTATCGATGGATATAGCGAAAGTACCAGGAACCATTATCGGCACTTTTGTTGGCAGGCTTAAGAAATTCACTGTATTTCATGACCCTGCGGCTGACAAATAATAGTCCTTTTTCATAATTTATATTTTACGTTGTCAATGAATATCAGTAGCAATATATCTATTAGATTGGGTAAGCGTAGTTAATTATGTGCGGTTTGACTGGGTGCTGGACGAAAAAAGGCGATATTAATTTGCATTCCGCTGTTAGGGCAATGTCAAAAACTCTCTATCATAGAGGCCCTGATGCTGGTGACGTTTGGATGGATGAACCTATAGGGATAGGATTAGGCCATCGCAGGTTAAAGGTGATCGATCTGTCTGAGAATGGGGCACAACCAATGCATTCAGCATGCAATCGCTACGTTCTCGTTTTTAATGGTGAAATATATAACCACAATGAAATACTAACTGAATTGGAGGATGCAGGCCTTGCGCCTAACTGGAGAGGACACTCAGATACGGAAATTTTATTAGCTGGTTTTGTAGCTTGGGGAGTGGTGGCTACGTTACAACGTGCAATAGGTATGTTTGCACTTGCTTTGTGGGATAAGAAAGAGCGTTGTTTGACGCTTGGACGGGACAGATTTGGAGAGAAACCACTCTATTATGGTTGGTCAGGTAACAATGGCCAAAGCTTTGTTTTTGGTTCTGAGCTTAAATCTTTACGTGCATTCCCGCATTTTGATAACCCAATTAATCGTGATGCACTCGGATTATACTGCCAGTTTTGTGCAGTGCCTGCGCCTTATTCAATCTTTCAAAATATTTTCAAACTAGATCCGGGACATGTGCTTGTTTTGAAAAACGAAGGCTTTGATTATAAAAATTTGAGGATCGAGCCATATTGGCAGTTAACTGATGTTGCCAATTCAGGTTCAGAAAATCCATTTGAAGACGAAATAGAGGCTCTCGAACTCCTAGATTCCGTGTTAAGAAACTCTGTAGAACAGCAATCCATTGCTGATGTACCCCTTGGTGCTTTTTTATCAGGAGGTGTAGACTCATCCCTGATTACAGCACTAATGCAGGATCAGTCAAATCGTCCAATAAAGACCTTTACTGTGGGCTTTGAAGAAACAGCGTTTGATGAATCACCTTATGCATTAGCTGTTGCCAAGCATTTAAGAACAGATCATCATGAACTACGGGTAACTTCAAAAGATGCTCTTAATATAATTCCAAGTTTGCCTGAAATTTACGATGAACCTTTCTCAGACAGTTCACAAATTCCAACCCATTTTATCTGCCATGCAGCACGTCAGAAAGTAACTGTTGCATTGTCAGGAGATGCTGGAGATGAGCTTTTCGGAGGTTACAATCGTTATTTTTGGGGTAGGCGAATTTGGAATAAGTTTGCATGGCTACCACCAGACTCAAGACGCTTATTGGGGAAAGGAATTTCGTGGTTATCTGTGGATACTTGGGATGCAATGAATGCTATTCTTCCAAGCAAATATCGAGTTACTAACTTGGGTAGCAAAGCCTATAAGATGGCTTACCGCCTTGAAAAAGTAGAGAACCTAGATGATCTTTATCGAAGCTTAGTTATGATATGGCCAGAGGGTAAGAATTTAGTCAAGGGCTTTTCCCATACTGTTCCAACATTGTTGGATAATCCAAATATAGTGAAAAGTATTCCTGAAGCTGAACAACGTATGATGCTATGGGACAGCCTTACTTATCTGCCAGATGATATTTTGACAAAAGTAGATCGAGCTGCAATGGGAGTTAGTCTAGAAACGCGTATACCATTCCTTGATCACCGAGTTGCAGAATTAGCCTGGAGAATGCCTTTAGACATGAAATTGAGAGATGGACAAGGTAAATGGGCATTACGTCAGATCCTTTATAAGCATGTACCCAGAAAGTTGATTGAACGGCCCAAGGCAGGTTTTGGCATACCTCTTGGTCAATGGCTGAGAGGCCCATTGGTCGATTGGGCAGAGAATCTTATTAATCAGGAAAGACTTCAGTCAGAGGGATATTTGAATCCGAAGGTTGTTCGTGAAACATGGCAACAACATCAGAGTAATCGTTATGACTGGCCACACGAACTCTGGTCAGTGCTTATGTTTCAGGCTTGGCTGGATCAACTGTAATGAGCTACGAACGCTTTATAATTTTTTAAGCAATTGTTTGCTTAATCATAAAAAATTTTTTGAGATTTACTTGAGACTGTATGCAAATTCTCTTATTCGGTAAGACCGGCCAGATCGCAACAGAGATTCGGCGCAATCCTAATAGCAACAACGAGATTGTAGCACTTGACCGCAATCAAGCAGATCTATCTAAACCTGATGTTTGTGCCAATATCATTTCGGATTCTAATGCAGATGTAATCATCAATGCAGCAGCTTATACTAAAGTGGAGCAGGCTGAAAAGGAAGAAGCTTTGGCTAACATTATTAACGGTGAATCGCCAAGAGCAATGGCAAAAGCTGCAGCTTTAAAAAATATCCCCTTCATGCATATTTCCACTGATTATGTTTTTAATGGTGATAGCAAGGAGTCATGGAAGCCAGAGGATGCAGTCGAACCTCTCAATGCGTATGGTCGCTCAAAACTTCTTGGAGAACAGGGAGTGTTGGCTTCAGGTGGTCAGTGTATAATTTTAAGAACATCCTGGGTATTCTCTGCACATGGTCAAAATTTTGTTAAATCCATCTTAAGCCTGGCAAAAAAACATGGTTCTATTGGAATAGTAAATGACCAAATAGGCGGACCCACAGCCGCAAAAGATATTGCTGAAGCATGTTTGATTATAGCTGAGACTCTGCACACGGATAGTGAAGTTACTGGTATTTATCATTTTTCAGGCAGTCCAGACGTCAGCTGGGCAGATTTTGCACGAGAAATTTTTGAGCTAACAGAACAGGAAATACTTGTAGAAAATATTGTGACTTCTGACTTTCCAATGGAAGCTAAAAGACCTCTCAATTCATGCCTAAATTGCACTACACTGAAAACTTTTTTTGGTATTGAAAGACCTGATTGGCGAGCAAGTCTAAGCAATGTTTTGAAAGATTTAGAGGAGATTTAAAATGAAGAAACGCAAGGGAATTATAATGGCAGGAGGAGCAGGCACAAGGCTTTATCCAATAACCATGAGTATCTCCAAGCAGCTTCTGCCGATTTACGATAAACCTATGATTTTTTATCCACTTTCAGTTTTAATGCTCTCAGGCATTCGTGAGATAGCAATTATTACAGCACCAAAGGATCAAGAGCAGTTCTTTGCTATGTTGGGAGATGGAAATCAGTGGGGAGTTTCTTTTACTTACATCAAACAACCTACGCCTGATGGATTAGCTCAGGCTTATACATTAGCTGAAAATTTTCTAGATGGAGAATCATCTTCGATGATTTTGGGGGACAATATTTTTTATGGCCACAAGTTCCAAGAAACACTGGAATTGGCTCAACAGCAGGAAATAGGTGGTACGGTATTTGGTTACCAGGTACTTGATCCTGAACGCTATGGCGTAGTGGAGTTTGACAAAGATGGCAAAGCAATCTCAATCATTGAAAAACCAGTGAAACCTGCTTCAAATTATGCGGTTACAGGACTTTATTTTCTAGATGGAAGCGCGAGCGATCGTAGTAGAGACTTAAACCCATCTGAACGTGGCGAGTTAGAAATTACAACACTTCTCGAGTCTTATCTTGAAGATGATCTTTTATCGGTAGAGGTCTTGGGTCGCGGTTTTGCATGGCTAGATACTGGAACTCATGTCAGCCTATTAAAAGCGGGTGAATTTATCAGGACACTTCAAACACGACAGGGTCTTCAATTAGGTTGCCCTGAAGAAATTGCTTTCACTAATGGCTGGATTAGTTCCGAGGACTTGGAGAAAAGAGCTGCTTTGTTTTCTAAGAATTCTTATGGAAAATATCTAAAAAGCCTTCTTGATCAGTAATCTCAAACAATTTAGAGCTATATTAATATAAAGTGAAAAAAATTCTTATTCTATGCCCATATCCCAAGGGCATTGCTGCAGGTCAACGTTTTAAATATGAGCAATATTTTAATTTATGGGAAGAGAAGGGTTTCAAAATTGAAGTCTCACCATTTTTTGATATGAAAACTTGGGATATTTTATATACAAAATCTAATTATTTTTTAAAAATTATCGGCACACTTAAGGGCTATCTCAGGAGGTTGAGAGATATTTTTGTTCTAAGAAATTACGAAATTGTTTATATATTTATGTGGGTTACCCCTCTTGGATCTACATTATTTGAAAGGCTTGTTAGAAGACTGAGTAGAAGCTTGGTCTATGACTTTGATGATGCTGTTTTTTTGGATTCTGACAAACCGAAATCCATTAATTTAAGCATTGTTAGAAGTTCAAACACAATAAAATCTCGTTTTTTAATCTCCTCATCTGATCATGTGATACTCAGTTCACCTTTTCATTTAAGCTATTGCAAGGATCTCAACATAAATCACATGGCCACATACATTCCTTGCTCTTTGGATACAGACAGACTTACAAGAAAAAAGAATGTTTGCAACAGCGATAAATTAGTCCTTGGATGGACTGGAACATTTTCTTCTATCCCATATTTAGATTTATTGAGGGATGTTCTAATGGAATTAAACAAAACCGAGCAATTTAAAGTCTTGCTTATAACAAATTTTGACTACAATTTGCCTGATATTGATTTGGATGTTATTAGATGGGACAAAAAATCCGAGGTTGAAGATTTGCATAAAATTGATATTGGGCTTTATCCTATATCGCGTGATAAATGGTCATTAGGCAAGGGCGGCTTAAAGGTTTTACAATACATGTCAATTGGTATTCCATCTATAGCCACAAACTACGGTACTGCGATTGATATTATTAAGAATGGTGAAACAGGCTTTCTAGTTGATGGAAAAGAAGAATGGATTTCTGTCTTGAAAACATTAATAAAAGATAAAGATTTAAGACTTAGAGTTGGCAAGAATGCTAGGGGTCACATAGTTAAAAACTATTCCGTAAAAGAGATTCAATCTAAATATTTAGAGGTACTAGAGTCTTTAACTACAGGGTAACTGATTGTAAGTAAATTAAGGCTAATAAATCTATGAACATCAAAAAAGAATGCAGATTGTGCAATAGTTCTAACCGTGAAATTATTGATCTAGGAAATTCTCCGCCGGCAAATAACTTTATTTCAAAAACGCAAACAACGGTTGACTCCTTTCCATTGATTGTAGATTTTTGTGATCAGTGTAGCGGTTTTCAATTGAGACATTGCTTGGAAAAAGAACAACTATATTCACATTATACTTATCTGACTCCCGATACAGTTTCTTTGAATGATCACTACGAAAATATCGTTAATTATCTCACTGCGAACAAATATATAACTAAAGAGATGGATTGTTTGGAAATAGGTAGTAATAACGGGAGATTTTTAAAATTTCTAGAGCCTTATGTTAAATCAGTCTTGGGAGTAGACCCCGCTGAAAATGTTGCCTCTATTGCTGAAAGTTTGGGAATTGAAACAATAGTGGACTTTTTTTCTAAAGATGTAATTCATAAAATTAAGAATAAAGATAGAAAAATTCAGTTAATAGTAGCTAGACATATGTTTGCTCATAACCCCAATCCCGATGAGATTTTTGAGGGAATAAATAGTTTATTGGATGAAAAAGGAGTTATCTTGATAGAAAATCAATATGTTTTTGATACATTACAAACTGGAGCATTCGATCAAATTTATCATGAGCATATGTTCTATTATTCAGTAAAAAATATGCAGAATTACCTGAATAGCCATGCTTATGATTTGAATGACATTTTTTTTAGCGATATCCACGGCGGGTCAATTGTATTTATTGGTTCAAGAAGAAATCAATACCCTGTTTCCAAAAACGTAAAAGATCAGATTGAATGGGAAAATAAATTAATTGATAACGACAAAATTCTAAATAAGTTCAGAAATAGGGTTGAAGACATTAAGACGATGGCCTTAAAAGAAATCAATACAGACATCGGGGAAGGAAAAAGAGTTTGTGCTTATGGAGCTCCAGCTAAGGCATTCACAATGTTTTCTCTTTTAGGTCTAGACAATAGCAAAATAAATTTTTGTGTAGATACTTCTGCAACAAAAGTAGGAAAATATTTTCCTGTTTTTAATATTCCTGTGGTATCTGAAGATCAAATGAATTCTATGGAATACGATACTTTTCTTGTTACTGCTTGGAACTATAAGACAGACATTCTTTCTCGCTCAGGCAAGTTGTTTAAAGCAAACACAAAGTTGATTTTTCCCTTGCCTGATTTTGAGATTTTATACACATAAATTAGGATATTGTTCTATTCAATTACATGATTGTAGATGTCTAGGTAATTTTCTGCAGCAGTAAGCAAATTAAATTCTCTCTTAGCCAATTTTATGCAATTACTTTCCACTGTTTCCGAATTGATTAATGACATGATCTTGGAGTGTGTAGATTCTCGATATTCCTCTTTGAAATTGTACAAGTAGCCAACATCATTGTTTTGAATTAGATCAGAAATGTCACTATTAAACGCATTGCAAACTACTGGTTTCCCACACGAAAGTGCCTCTCCAATTTTTGTTGGCATTGAGGCAATAACTGAGTAATTTTCTTTTAAATAAAATACAACAAGGTCAAAAGAATTAATTTCCCTATTTAATTCGCTCCTTAGTGCATAGTCCAAAACAACTTTAGATCTTGGAATTCTATGTTTATTAAGTAAAACAGATAGCTCTTTCCTGTCCAACTTGCTCAAAATCTTTAAAATTGACTTATCTTCGTACTTAAGAAAGTTATAAAAGAACCTAATAACTGCTTCAAGATTGTAAGCTGTGTCAGCAGACCCTAGGTAACCGATAGTTAATGAATGATTTCTGGTTTTTTTGATGGGAAAAAATTCCTTTCGATCAGTACATGTCCTTATAACTTCAATTTTATTTTCAGGTATTTTATTTGATTCAGTTAACATCTTTTTTAACCCATTTGTCAGTGTTATTATTTTTACTGACTGATCTAGTAAGAAATGTTCGAGTTTTTTAAATAATTGATATTTATAACTTTTCTTAGACCAACCTAATCTATCATGTTTTTCATCTGCCCAGAGTCCTCTCATATCAAAAATAAATCTGACATTAAATATTTTCTGCATTACAGGCAAAATAATTCCAGGAAAATAACTTCTGATATGAATTAGAGATATCTGTTTCTTGCTAAGCAAAAAGAAAACTACGAAAAATAGTTTAAGTATATTCAGTAAATGCGAACCGAGTCTTAGCCAATTATCATATTTGAGCCAGATCCACTTTATATTATGGGTTTTGCAAAGATCGTCTATATTCTTTTTCAGATCAGGTTTTGAAAGATCAACTTTCTTTTCAAATGAAATAAGGGTAATTTCGAATTCTCTGGAATTTTCTAAGAGGTACTTTAGTACTTGAGAATACCCTAAAGGCTCCAACATGCCATCAGGAGATATATATAGAACGTTTTTCTTATTTTCTTTTATAACCAAATGCTACAAAGTATGTAATGATTTTCTTTTATTATTTTCAAATGTTTTTGGATCACAAACTCTTCAACAAAGTATAGAGGTAAATTACATTACTTCTAGAGAAAAAACCTCTAAAATATGGTCCTACTGCTAAGTGAAATTTTTATGGCTGAACAATAAATGGAAATAAAATATCATTTCAACAAATCAGTCTTATTGTTTAAGTCTAAAAAATATTTTGATGATAGAGGCTTTTTTTCTGAGACTTGCAATTCAAAAGAACTCAAAAAACTTGGAGTGGAAACACAATTTGTTCTAGATGGTGTTTCTTTTTCAAAATCAAAGAATGTCTTTAGAGGGCTTCATTTTCAAAAAGTCCCTCATGCTCAGGCAAAGCTAGTCAGAGTTCTTTCAGGTTCAATTTTAGATATAGTTTGGAATTATTGAATGATGGACAACATAGATAAAAAAGTTGTAAAGGATTTTGGTATTGAGTGGGATAGATTTCAGCAATCTGAATTGTCATTAGATGAATTAAAAAAAGCATGGA
>Ga0163108_10003087_pt1 | contig 11897 bp, 3 predicted proteins | sample Fk1155metaG_FD_109644 | JGI IMG/M metagenome (GOLD analysis project Ga0163108, IMG submission 109644) | Marine microbial communities from the Central Pacific Ocean - Fk160115 155m metaG | ecosystem: Environmental > Aquatic > Marine > Oceanic > Photic zone | place: The Central Pacific Ocean...
GACTCGTTTGCGCTGTGGCAACCCCAATCCTGTTAAATGTGTAAACGCTCCTGTTGCGGAGTCCACTTGGTCGTCATGATCACATGCTTCTGGGAAAGTGGAAAGTTCATCTAGCCAATCTGTTAACCAAGGTCCTCGTACCGCCCTGACGTTACCATTGGCAAGTGCGGCGGCAAATGGTCGCGCTCGTGTCACCTTGTCTCCTGTTGACCTCATACCAAGGAAGTCATAACCCGGTAATACATATCTGGCGTATTGGTCTACTAGCGCTTTCCCTGACGATCCTGGTTCCTGCTCCATTCTAACTGGGACAGCATGTCCATCTTCATAGGCAGTCTGAGCAATCAACTGTTCGACTTTCTCTCCCTTAACCCTTGCACGCTTCACATCAAGAATGTAAGCGATGCCCTGATCAAACATCATGAGGGTTCCGACTGTCCAGTCTGGATCGGGGTTAGTTGAGGATGGTTCTGTTGCGGCTAAATCCCAAAATCGTACTGCTCTTGACATTGAGGACAACTCAGGGATTTCGTTTTGATCTAAAAGAACAACCGACTCTCTGTCAAACATTGACCCTAAAGTTGTTGACCACCAGTCACCCTCTTCGAGCCTTTTGCGTTCTATCGGATCTAGGGCTTGAAGCGACTGCCGATAGGAAGCCGCATCAATACCCGGGTTGTCCGTCAGAAAGGACGGAACGAAAATCCGTCCTTGCTCCTTTCCCTCAATAATAAATCTTTGCCTAACCCAGTTCGGAGCAGGGTTGGAAGCTGCACGCATCCTTAGTGGAACTTTTGCTAACGGCCCACTCGCAGGGCGACGTAGACGAGAGAAGAGGTATCGATAATCTGCTTCACGAATTTCTGTCACCTCGTCCATTCCAATGAATTGAAACTCAGCACCTTTGTAACGTAAATAATCTTGGCTGTTGTTTAGGTAACCAAAAGAAATTCTTGCACCTGAAGGGAAAATCGCAGTGTAATTATTCGCATTCCATTTAATATCTTCATGTTCAGATATCCAAGCTTGAAAACGATCCATGATCGCTCCTGGTAGTGCAAGGTCAGCGTAGGTACGCCTAAATAAAATTGCCGAATAGTTTGGAACGTCAACATATTGCAATGCAGCCATCAATAATGCAGAACTTTTTCCACCACCTGCAGCGCCACCAAACAGTGCCTCAAGAGAATAAGTTCTCAAAAACACCTTCTGTGTCAAGGAAGCGTCCTCTGGGCTATAAGGTGAATCGCGTGGCTCTAAGTAATCAAGTACCTTATTCCAATCTTTAGTCACACAATCACCTCCAAGTCTGACCTATTCTAGAATAGGCGACAAATAACAAACTGTACTTGACTATTGTAAGAGGACATATGAACATTTGGATGAAACTACAAAGCTTGATAGAGCGGGGAATAATAGCGAACTGTCTAATGGTATCATTTATTATCCTTACAAGCATCGGTGCAGCGATGGTCTATCCGCCGTTGGGCCTTATAGTTGGGGGTCTAGCTTGTGGCATATTTGGATTTCTATTGGGTCTTGAGTAACAATGGCGTGGAACTCTACTAACAACAAATCATTAGAAGAATTAGCCCAAACGAAGGGCGCAATGGGACCTGGCGCGCCCATTGCCACGAACCCCTCCCTTGCTGGAAGCGCTTACACTGATCCTTGGGATATCGAACGTGCATATCGCGAAGGCATGCAGAAAGTTACATGGGTGGCTCGTTGTGTCGATGTCATCGCTGGTAACCAAGCCCGATTGCCAATCATTCTTCGAGAAGAAAACTCCCCTGACGGAAAAATAGTTACAAAATCTTCCGTCTTAAAACAAAGCACAATATTAGATGTTTTAAATACCAAATCTAATATGGGTGAAAATTCTTTTATTTTTAGATACAGACTTTCTTCACAATTACTTATGAGTAGTCGTGGGGCATTTATAGAAAAAGTACGTTCTAGGGATGGAAGAATTATTGGACTGAATCTTCTACCCCCTCAACACACAGCGCCGATACCTCATCCAAAGAAATTTGTATCTGGCTTCGAAGTGTCAATGCCTACTGGTCAAAAAGTAATTATTAAACCCGAAGATGTTATTTGGGTTAGACGACCACATCCTCTAGACCCTTACCTTTCATTAACGCCAATGGAGTCCGCAGGTGTTGCTATTGAAATAGAAAATCTTGCAAAACTTTATAACCGGAACTTCCTTCTCAATGATGGACGACCCGGTGGCTTGCTAGTTCTTCGTGGTGAAATAGATGATGACGACAAAAATGAACTGAGGTCACGTTTTAGGGGCAACCTTGGTCGAGTTGGTTCAACCACTGTTGTTGCCGCAGATGATGGGGTTGACTTTGTCGATACATCTTCCAGTCCTCGTGATGCCGCTTACATTCAAATGCGAACAATCACGAAAGAAGAAATTTTTGCGGCATTCGGTGTTCCTGAATCTGTCATCGGTAATGCATCAGGAAGGACATTCAGTAACGCTGGAGAGGAAATTCGTGTTTTCTGGATGGAGACAATGTTGCCTCACCTTGAGCCGATAGCTCGTGCTCTTGATGAAGCAGACCCAATTCACTACATCGACTTTGATACCACTACAGTTCCAAATCTAATTATTTACAAACAGGAACGTGACAGGTACCTAATGGATGAACTCCAACAGGGTCTTATCAGTATCAATGAATACAGAGAGATGACTGGTAAAGATAAAGTTAAATCTGATCTTGCAGATTCCTTACTTATGAATCCGAACTTGACACCTGTTGCAAATACCGAGAAGGAAATGGAGCAACCCAACGCAATGGTTGGAGGGCAACCAGGAATGCCACCTCAACCTGGAATGCCCGGAGCGCCCCCACCGCAAGGACCACCTGGTTCAGAAGCACCACTTGATCCGAACACTATGCAAGGTGCTTTGGCTCAAGAACAAGGAGGACCGGCTCCTGCGGCTCCTGCGGCTCCCGCTGCTGCTCCCGCTGGTGGAGACATGGGGCAACTCACTGGAGAGCCTTATGACATTGAAACAAAGACTGACGACTTCGGTGTCGATTATGACCGGTGGAGCGGTATTTTGGATCGGAGTTTTGAGCGCCTCTTTGAGAGACAACAACGAGTTGTTTTGGAAAAAGTTTCTGGTCGAAAAGCTCGCACATTGCTGACTCAAGGCACTTTGGAAATCAAAAATATAATGACTTCCAAAACATGGGATAAGCAGATGGATGAAGATATTCGACCTGTTTTGAATTCCATCATTAAAGATTCACAAGAGCAACAGGCAACAAAATCTGATGATTATGAACCACCATCTAATAAAGATATTCAAGTTCAACTGAATGCCCAGATGGACCGCATTAAGTCAATTAATCGTTCCACAGAGGAAGAAATCAACCAAAAGATAATTTCTTGCATGTCTCTACAGGACGAAGATCGTCGCCATACAGCGATTAAGGGTGAATTGGTCAGTGTTTTTGCCAACATTCTGGCGAAAGTGCCAGCTTTGATGGCTGAAGATGAATCACGGCGAGCATGGAAGTTCCCAATCAGTTAATTTCCGTAAAATAGTTTACGGAAACTATTGCCCTTACAAGTATTACTTACACGTTAGAAGCTTTCTGTCCCTTATTATGGTCTGACGGAGGTTTCAATATGCCAAACGAACTACTTGAAGACATTCAATTTAAAGCCCGCAATGGTGCTCAAATCAGCGTTGATAAAGCCGAAGGAGTTGTGGAGTGCTTTGTTTCCGGTATAGGTAACAAAGACAGTGTTGGAGACATAGTTCTACCAGGCGCTTTCAATGAAAGCTTAAAAAGAAGGAAACCCAGAGTAGTTTGGGGACACAGTTGGAATGATCCAATTGGTAAAGTCTTAGAGATTTACGAAGTTCCTAGCTCGGACCCCCGACTCCCGCAGAAAATGAAGAGTGCCGGAATCGGCGGTCTGTTCGCAAAAGTTCAATTTAATTTAGGCGCAGAAAAAGGACGCGAGGCTTTTGCCAACGTCGCTTTCTTCGGCGAAGAGCAAGAATGGTCAATTGGCTACAAAACACTTCAAGCAACTTTCGACCCCGTTCAGCAAGCCAATATGCTCAAAGAAGTTGAACTTTACGAAGTAAGCCCTGTTCTTCACGGTGCCAACCAACTCACCGGCACCATTTCCGTGAAAGACGGAGAAGAAGGGGCTTGCGGACCTAATAGTTGTGAATGCGGAACAAAAAATCTCATCGCTTCAGAACCAGACATTCAGACAGAAGAAGAAACAAGTCTTATCTTCGAAAAAGGTCACATGATGGGGAGCATGCCAATGAGGATGATTATTCTTCCTATGGGTAAACCATCAGATGACTCCGACGAGGACGATGCCAGCAGCCGAGACATTTGGTCACGCGGAGAAGCCGGTCCTGTCGATCCTGAAAAACGAATGGAATTGGCTAAGGAAATTCATTCACGGACAAAAGTTCCGATCAAAATAATTGAAGCAACCGAAAACATGGTTGTCTTTTTGAGAAAAATGGTTGATGGAACCACTCGAATGTATCGGATGGCATACCATCACCCCTCACCTGGCAAATACATGTTTGGGAAACCAGCACGAGTTAAACCACAAATGATGTATGCCCCCGTGACCCCTAACATGCCCGCTTCTCCGATGGGCCCAATGGCTGTAAAGCCAAATCCGATACAAGGAAAAGAAACGGATGAAGTCAAAACAGATCCTTTTCTTATCCCTTGTCAAATAGAAGAAGTTTTTGAAGTTAAAGAAACCCTTCAACCAATTCTTGAATATTACGATGTCAAAGTCACTCCAAGTGCGGGGGGTCTCATATGTAGTGATTACCCACCGGACTTTAGGGAAGCTGCCGATACCGCCGTCAAGGCCCTAGGAACAAGACTGGGGCGAGGTGGTGGACTGGGAAAAGTACGTAGGGCCGGACGGGCCCTTCAGCCATTCGATCCAAAAGCTTGGGACGGCGACAATGATGGGCTAGTGCAGGAGGGAACTCCTTTTGAACGCCCTGCTATACCGGGCGTTAACTCTTTCAATGATGGAATGAGTTCAGAAGGAATGCGTTCTACTAGTCGTTGGAACTCGACGGAAAAGTTTTATGCACCGAAAGCCGATCTACCTTCTCGTGCCATTAGAGACATGCCCTCCAATGAGCGTACTCGGCGCATGAACGAGCTTAGAGAAAAAATCGATTACTTAGACGAAGAAATAGATTTACTAACAGGGGAAGGCTCAGAAGTTGATCCAGACTTAATTAATTCAGGGTCTGATAAATACGATCCTGAAATTGCTTCCGTCTATGGCACTCCAGAAGAACTCTCAGACGGACTTGAAAAAGCCAAATCAAAAATAGGTGATCTTGAGAAGGAGCTTTCGAAACATAAAGTAGCTGCCACAATTCATGGATGGGAAACTGGTAAACAAAGCAAAATCCAACTCTCAAAAGATATTAAGGATATTGAATTAGAGTTAACGTCAGATGAAATAAATTCTCTCAAATCTCATATTAAAGCAATGATCGATGGTGATAAAGCTAGACGAGGTCAAAGAAATCGCAAAAAGGCAGCTAACGCCTTAATTAATTATGATCAAAAACTTACCGCCAACAAAAAAGGTGTCGTAAAAATCACTCCTGATGAATATGAAAACATTATTCACTGGTGGGATACCTTCCCTTCTCCAGATTCAAGTCAAGTTCATAGCAAAACTGGTCGCGACATTCTAGAATTTGCGGCACTTTCGGAAGGAAAATATCGTTCACCTCAATTAGATTTAGGAGACGATAAATATGCAGGGTTTGGTTCTAAGCGCATAAACAATGGTGCACCGCCAGACATAACACCGCAAAATCAAAAGCAGTTACTTGCTGAAGGTCCACCAGATATACGACAACGAGGCATGTTAGAAGATTTGGAGGACAGGGGATCTGGTTCGCCACGCCGATGGGAATACTTAAAAAACAGACAGTTGATCCGTAATGCACCTCCTTCGGAGAAGCAACCTGGCAGAGCGCCTGGCCGACCTCCAGGTCCAAATCCTAGAATACGACGCCCTGACGGGCGCGGAGGTTTTACTTACGCTCGGCCATCAACTGGTAAACCGCCCGGTCCTCAACCAAAGGAAGGACCCTCTGCACCTGGTGAGCCTCCCCGTATAGGTAGAGCATATACGCCAAGCACAAACATCACTGCCTCTGGTAAGCGACGCGGGCGACCCCCTACAAACCCTCCTGGCAAGATACGCGAGCCCAAGAGTAGACGACGCGAGAAACCCTCTACACGAGAAGTATTAGCGGCAAATCGAGAAGATCAATGGAATGTTGTCAATTGGGACGCCTACGAAGGCCACCCTGGTGCTCCATCCGCAGACAACCCTGCAGGAACACGGGAATATTGGGATCAACCCGTTAAACCGAAACAACCCAGCCGAAAGCGACCTGGTCAGGATATGACTCTCGGTGAGCAATCATTGCACAGTGAAGGCATGCGCTCTACGCGCGATTCCGAATTGCCTCGTGGATCATCTGTGGATCTGGGTAAAAAGAAACAGCGTGGCCGCCCTATGGGAACAGAAGGAGTCAAGCCAGAACGTGAACAAGGCTTAACATGGAATGAAGTTAAACCCGACAATTGGGATCAGTTAAGCACCGAAGACAAATTCTCCTTACTTAACGTAGAACTAACTCCGAAAAGAAGCGGAATAGCTCCAATTCACCACACCCGCATTTACAACGAACTAGATAAAATTCTTGAAAGACAAGAAAAACGCCGAAATCGCAGTGAAGGAAACTTTGAAAGTTTAGCTGAAAGACGAGCACGCAGAGGGGGAATCAACATGCCCCGAAGTGTCGCAAAACGTGAAGAAACATCAAAAGAACCGCAACGCAGAACAGCAGACTCTGCTCGAAAAGACCGTAAAAAAGATCATCGATCATTGCAAACCGCAGCCAATAATGCGACAAATTATATTGGTAAAAATCCTGACTCTGTTCGTGATGAACACATAGAGATTTGGGATGACATGGGAGATATCTTAAGCGAATCAGACGATTTAACAATGTCTCAATTACAGGCATTGGATAGTTTATTTGAGAGCTACCTAAGTGGACAAGACGATCTCAGCCCTGAAGAGGGACAGCTTTACGCCATGGCGTTAAGTCGAAAAAATAAGATTGAAGATCTTCTATCTCTTTATGAAGGAGATAAGTTCATTTCTCAAGGCGACACCGCCACTGTTCGACGACTAGGTGCAAGTGGCCCAGAGGGTGCTGACATCATGGAATCCGGTGACCTTCCAGATTTATTCTCCTCCGACGGCATGCGTAGCATACGTCAAAACAGAGGCAAATTACCTGGTACGGCAACTGAAGAATATGTTCGATCACGACGACGACAGGGCATGCGGTCACAACAAAATCGAAGCAGGGAAGAAAAGATCACAGATCTTCGCAATTTATGGCGAAACGCCGAAGCTACTGGTGACAGTTCAGAGATGGATCGCTTGGAACGTCAGTTAAGGGAACTTAATGCAGGTCCACCTGTGAACAGGCGAACTCCAAAAGTTGGAAGAGCGCGGCCTGATAATAGACAAACAACAGGTGGAAATTTTAGAAACACTGGAAATAGAGAAGGCATGCGATCAGAGCGTGCCGGACGTACTCAGATTACCGGTGAAGCTACTTGGTTTAAAAAAATCGAAGATTCTCTCGACAAAGAAATACGTATGGCTCGTGAAGACAACGATAAAAGAACAGCCGACGCCTTAAGAACCCTGAAAGACACATTATCCCGTCAAGAGTCCGGCAAAACAGGTGACAAACGAACCAATGCCGGAACATTGACTGTAACTCAAGATGAAATTGATGAAATGCTAGATGCTTTAATGAACGTTCTTGATCGACAAATGGAAACAGATGGTTCTAGAACTGACATGTTTGCCCAGTTGATTGAAAAACTATCTTCAGCAGGCTTGTCAACTTTTATTACCCGAGATACAAACGAGATTCAGAGTAGAACAAGAGAAGCGACCAATGAAGCGGGCCGAACAGTTCGCATCCCAGATAGTAGTTTCTAATGCTTGTTAATACTAATAATAAGCAAGAGGTAGGATACAATGTCTAATAGCGGTCTCCGAGGCAAACAATCGAAGTATCTGTGCATGATAAACGGCCAAAAAGCCGTGAAACCTTGCGTTGGATGCATCAACCCGAAAGGGTGTCTGTCCAGAGCCATGCAGTATAAGGAGCCTGATAAAATGGGTCTGGAAGAAGAAAACATAGCCAAGAACAGTAGTGATACCACGCTTACGTGTGCCAAGGACTACAGTACTAGTGATTGCGAGTATACTGCAGGTAGTAAGATATGTGGTAAATGTGGCGCATCAGCGGTCGATATGAAAGAGAGTCCAATGGGAGAAACCATCGCAAAAGATGAAACAATGGACGACGAGGACGAGATGATAATTAAGGCCCTCGAAGAGAAGGCCAACATGCTCGATGAAGTCTCTGAAGCAGAGGCCGAAAAACGTCGTATAGAAAAAGATACCAGAGATATTTCTGATACTCAGGGTGAAGATGAAGGGGATGTCGAACATGGTGACCATGAAGTCACTGAAGACAAACCTGTTTCAGAAAAATCTGATGATGAATTCGCAGAAGCTCTTGAAGAAAAAGTTGAAGAAACCACAGAAGACGATGGATGGGTTGGGCTAGAAAGCGAAGTTGATGAAAAGGCTGGCGTTATGATGCGCGAAAGCCGCCTTAATATCGAAGATGACGAGGAAGAAGAAGAGGAAGAGGAAGAAGAGGAAGCACCTCCCACTCCTGCTCCCGCTCCTGCTCCTGCTCCGGCGGAAGAGGCGGCTCCCGCCCCAATGGCAGAAGAAGCTCCGGCTCCCATGACAGAAGAAGCTCCTCCTGCACCAACAGAAGAGGCTCCTCCTGCGCCAGCAGAAGAGGCCCCAGCGGAAGAAGCACCCGCTCCTATGGAAGAAGCTCCGGCCCCCATGGAAGAGGAAGAAGAAGATGAAGAAGATGAAGAGGAAATGGAAGAAGCAACGGCCAAGAAATCTGCCGGTGCATACTTGTGTGCCCTTGACCGCAAGGTCTATCCCGGCAACTCCTCTGTTTGCGACGACTGCCCAGGCGGCTGTGTCTCTGAAAAGGGCATGCCAAGCTTGTTGCAAGTTGAACAAAGCCTTGAAGTTCAATTCAAAGGCGAAGAATATGCAACAGTAATCGATTCCGTTTACTCGGACCGTGCTGATCTCTTTATTTGCGACCTTGATGTTGACGGCAAAAAAGTTGTCGAAGTATTCGTTGAAGGTAAAACAGGAGAGGTCTTAGGCTTCAACCGCCTTGACGATTCTGTCTTTGAGCAAAAAGATGCCTTTGAAACAATCGACCTAATCGACTTTAGCGAAGCTGCCGATATTGCTGTTAAAACAATTGAAGGTGTTGTTAATGCTGTCGAGCCAGATGTATTTGAATCATTCGACTGCTACGCAGTAGAGATTAATGGCATCGATGGTAAATCACATGATGTGTTTGTTGCCTTAGACGGTGAAGTCTTAGGTTACGACACATACGAACCAGATGAAGCTGAAGATATTGAAGCTGAGGCTGCTGAAATTGCGTTAAAGCGTGCATTCTCTGATGAGGAGCGCGACGATTTGGCCGAAAAGGGCCACGCTATGAAAGATGGTTCATACCCAATTGTGAATGAAGAGGATCTCCGTAATGCAGTTCAAGCTTATGGTCGAGCAGACGACAAGCTGGCGACAAAAGCTCACATTATGAAGCGAGCAACAGATCTTGGTTTGGAAGAATTGATTCCGACCAACTGGGTCGCTGGCAGTAAGGAAAAAGCGATCATGAGCGCAGACGATGCTGGTTTCATGGCTTCTCTGATCGAATTTGAATTACTTGCGGAGGAAACTAATAACGACGGTTCCCTCTAAGGGCTCCCCGAAAGGTGGGTCCGGATGACCGAGTTCTCCCCCAAAAAAAGAACTTATCTCTCATCAAGGATTAATCACAGACGGCGAGATCTAGTTGCCGCTGGAGATGAGTTCATTGCGAGAAGTAACACTCTTGCAGCACAGCCAACTCTTAACGCTGAGATTGTAGTTAAAGCCCTCAACGGCAAGTTGGGTTCTGCAATAAACGCACCTAAAGAAACTCCAGACGATGGAGATTCGGCTAAACGCACGTCTGGTAGTGGAGTTAAAGAAATAGAACCAAAGGTTCGTTTTGATCCGAATGGTGTTCGCGATCCCGGTCAGGTACTTAAACTTCATGTCACTGCCGCTGACCTTAAATCGGGTAAAGATAATTTTGGGTGGGTTGATCCACCTAAGAAACAATCTGAAGAAGAGAAGCGCAAAGCCATGCAGTCGGCTCTGCAATGGCGCGCCAGTAGACCAAAAATTAGGCTAAGAACTTACAAACAAGACCCTCGAACTGGTGAACCTATTCTCGAAACTCGAAGGGATGTAAAAGACAGAACTGTTCTTGACTTTCAACTAGATGAAGAAAATGAAGTCAAGTCTTTAGGTAGAACGCTTAAAGATATTTTACCTGGCGGTTCGAGTCTTGGTGGACGCGCTGCTCGTGGACTTGGTCTCATCGTTGATGCGTTAGGTAAGTTCCGATGCCCTCCGGGTACTCCGGCGGCTAATCAGTTTACTGACGAGTTTGGCACCAACTGCTTTTCACCTGTAGAGGTAATGAAGGATGTGGTTCGGGAATTGGGGCAACGAGCTTCCCAAGCAATGCACGGGATTAGTTATCGAGGGGAAATACCTTTTAGACGAGATGAAAGCAGACTTAAAGCATCTCTCCCTAAACGTCGTAGCGCTACAGAGAATGCCAACAAATTAATTGGCACCACTCTTGACGCTGACGTCGCTATGGCAGCAAGAAATTCTGTTATCGCTGACCTCCTCGCAGATTACCCAGATATCGACCCAGAGGACATAGTCGGAAATAAAGATTTTTGGCTACTACTGGACCAGTTGACTGATCCTGAGAAGGACAATTTTATAGATCTTGATTGGAGTGAACTTTTCACCAGTCTGTCTGGTGGGTACAAATACGATAAAAGTAAATCTGTGGAGGAAAACTTATCGGCGATGAGAACGCAGTCTATAGATGAAGCGCTTGAAATTATTGCTGGACACGGTCACAGCCAACTAGGGCTTGAAAGATTAAAGCAAAGCTATGCAGCAGGCGACCCCTCGGTTGTTGATTCGGTTAACACAATAATAGATCTCCAAGAATCTTCCCTTCGTGGTCAATTGGGTTCTGTCCTTCATGAGTTGGGAACCAACGAAGAAGGTATGAGAAGACTTAAGAAAATTTCTTTCAGAAGCTTCAACGAATCAGGAGACACTTTTGAGGAGTATTGGACGACAGATGGTATGACCAAACCCTTCTTCAATGAAACAACAGGAGAAATGGGTGTGGAGATCGAATTCAATCCCTTAGCTCAAGCGCTAAGACCTTTCCTCGATTCGGATTGGAGAAATGCGGAAGACGAGAACGGTAATCCCCTTCTTACGGAAATTATTACAGACGATTCAGGTAATCCCTTAAGCGCCACCGACCCTGAAAAATGGGAAGCCATAGCTGAATTTTTGCGACATGAAGAAAAAATGGAATTCATGAAGAACACTTATGCGACAGACATTTCGGCTGGTGCACATGGCGGATCGATGGAAGCAGCTGGGGCGCACACTGGTTACCATGAAATAGCTCACGCTCTTCAATACTCATATCAGATAGATGCAATAGAAGAATTTGTCGAAAAGCACGGATTTTTCGCCGTGCTAACCGAAAATGAGGTTCCTGTTCAGTTGGAAGGACCCACTTCGTCATGGAC
>Ga0163108_10003088_pt1 | contig 11893 bp, 7 predicted proteins | sample Fk1155metaG_FD_109644 | JGI IMG/M metagenome (GOLD analysis project Ga0163108, IMG submission 109644) | Marine microbial communities from the Central Pacific Ocean - Fk160115 155m metaG | ecosystem: Environmental > Aquatic > Marine > Oceanic > Photic zone | place: The Central Pacific Ocean...
GATTGTCGTCTGATTTTCAGCGAACCGGGCATCGTCGAAATCCCATTCCTGGTGATGGAAGAACAACCGGCCGGTCATTCCGGTCCCAGTTTCCACTGCTCGCGTGGACAGGGCAACTTGCCGGGGCCATTTTCCGTCACGGTCGGCGATGGCCGAGGGGCGTGTTCACTGCAGGTGGATTGAATCGTGAGGACATCATCCGCGAAGATGGAACGTTCACGAGAAAACAATCACCCTTTTCTTGCAGGCCTCGCTGATGGGCAATCCAGGACAACCGGCGGCCACGTGGCCAGGAGTACTGGCAATCCTGTTGGGGTCTAGCGTCTTGATCACCGGTTCCCCCGTTTCCGCAGAATCACCGCCGGACCTGAGTACGGTCAAGCCGGACCTGGTTGTTGCCTCGCTGCGTACGGGTCCGCCGCGAGCCGGGGCACGTGTCAAGCAGGTCCTGGCAGGTTACGAAAAGACCCGGGTCTACCATGTGATCCGGCTGCCCGAGGACTGGCAGCCCGGAAAGTCGTATCCGGTGATTGTCGAACTGGCCGGTAACGGCCCCTACCGCAGCCCTTTCGGCGACATCAGCACGGGCCGACCCGAGGGAAGTAAGCTCGGCCTCGGCCTCTCGGCGGGCAAGGGCTTCATCTGGATCTGCCTGCCGTTTCTCAACGCGAAGGGAAACGACATCGCAACGAGATGGTGGGGCGACCGGCCCACTTATGATCCCGGACCGACAATACGTTACATCAAGCAGGCCGTCCCCGCGCTGTGCCGACGTTGGGGCGGTGATCGGCGGCGGGTGGTTTTGGCCGGTTTTTCCCGGGGGGCGATCGCCTGCAATTTCATCGGGCTATACGACGACGAGATCGCCGGTCTCTGGGCGGCGATGATCCCTTACAGCCACTATGACGGTGTCTTCCCGGGGTGGGGCTATCCGGGCGCCGACCGTGCCGCGGCACTGCAACGGCTGAAACGGCTGGGGAATCGTCCCCAGTTCATCTGCCACGAGAACTCGACCAACAAGCTCCGCAACCTGCCGGCCACTCGCGGCTACCTGTCAGCCACGAAAGTCACCGGTCGCTTCAGTTTCCGCAGCACCGGGTTCCGGAACCACAACGACGCCTGGGTGCTGCGACCCTCACCGGCCCGAGACGCTTTGCGTGCCTGGTTGCAGGATGTCCTCGAGCAGGCTCGCGACTGAGAAGCTGAATTCCCCGACCCGCTGCCACCACGCGAACACTCGATGGCCACCATCCCGCCCGCCCGTCGCTCCGGTCGCCTGAAACGGGCCACCTTTGTCGTCATCACGGCAATGCTGGTGCTGGCTGCCAGTGAACTGATCTCACTGGTCGGCCTGGTGATCTTTGACGGTGGCCTGAGTTTCTCGGAAATCCACGATGATCAGCGGCGACGATCCCAGGGCTTCGAGAAGAACGCCCCTCCTCCGCTCGACGAGGTGTTGCACCCTTTTCTTGGCTGGGTGCTCAATGCCGACATTCCCGACGGTGTCGAGATTGCCGAGACAAATTTCCCGGTCAACCGACTCGGTTTCCTGGACCAGGGCAATTCCCCGACCGCCGGGAACCCCAGCCGCGTCAGGGTCGCCATCGTGGGTGGGTCGGTGGCCTGGTATTTCTCGATGCACGGCCGCAAGCGACTCGTCGAACGACTGCAACAGGACCCGCGTTACCAGGGACAACAGATCGACGTCGTCTCGCTGGCGTTGTCGGGCTACAAGCAGCCACAGCAACTGATGACACTGGCCTGGTTGTTGTCACTGGGAGCGAGTTTCGACGTGGTCGTCAACATCGACGGTTTCAACGAGGTCACACTGCATCCTGCCGAAAATCACCCGAAGCAGGTCCACGTCGGCTACCCTCGCGGCTGGCACGAGCGGGTCCGCGAGCTGCCCCGGTCCGAGATCGTCCACACGCTCTACCGTCACAGTTCATTGCGAATCGTCCGCCGCGACTGGGCCCTCTGGTTCAGCGAACTTCGGTTCCCTTGCCGGTATTCTCCTTCGTTGAACCTGGCCTGGCGTTGGCGCGACAACCGGCTCAGGCAACAGCTCGACCAGGATCTCTCGGTGATCTCGTCCCAGTGGCTCAACCAGGCTCGCGTCTACATGCACACCGGCCCGGAAAATGGTTACACCAACGACGAAGAGATGTACGACGAACTGGTGGCCTTGTGGAAACGCAGTTCCCTGCAGTTGCATCGACTTTGCCAGGGCAACCGGATTGGTTACCTGCATGTACTGCAGCCGAACCAGTACGTCGCCGGCTCAAAACCTCTCACGGCCGAGGAGAGAGACATTGCGATCGAGCCCAAGCACAAGTACCGGCCGGGTGTTATCCACGGCTATCCCCGCCTGGTCAGCGCCGGCAGACAACTGGCAGCCGAGGGTGTTGACTTCCTGGACCTGACGATGCTCTTCGCCAAAACACGCCAGCCGATCTACATCGACGACTGCTGTCACTACAACCAGCAGGGCAACGACATGGTCGCCGATTCGATCGCCGACAGAATTCTGCAGACAGCGCCGAACCGATAGGTACGCACCGACACGCCCGACCGGTTTGGTCCGGGGAAGTGTCATCAGCGAAGTTTCCTCATATGATCAGAGGCTGAACCGATGGGTTGCCCCGGTCTGAACATGATTTCAACGGCAGCCAGGACGTCTGTGCACACACACCAGAGGGAATCCCGACGATGACATCTCCGTGTCAACGATATGATCTTCGAAATCCGAGAACCCGGCTTTGGGGCCGTTCGGCCCTGCTGCTGGTTTTACTGCTGCTTGTCGCGGGGCAGGCGACGCCGGTCCAGGCGAAAGGCTGGAAGGCCGGCCTGGCCAAGGCGGTCCTGACTCCCCGGACGGATGTCTGGCTGGCCGGCTATGGCAGCAGGCGGGTGGCGACCGAAACACTGCATGAGTTGTGGATGAAGGCCCTGGCCCTGGACGACGGACAGGGTCACCGGGTCGTGCTGATCACCAGCGACTTCCAGGGCGTGCCCAAGGGAATGAGCGACCGGGTGTTTCAGCGGGCGAAGAAGAAATTCGGCCTCGACCGCCACCAGATCATGTTCACCTTCTCGCACAACCACTGCGGGCCACGGTTGGGTGAAGACCTGATCGACTACTACCCCGTCGAAGAGGCCCAGGAGGAGCTGGTTCGCCGGTACACCGACCGGATGGTCGTCCGCAGTGTCGACCTGATCGGCCGCGCCCTCGACAATCTGCAACCGGCAACGATTCACACCGGCCAGGGCCACGCCACATTCGGAGTCAACCGACGAAACAACCGCGAGGCCGATGTCCCGGCGTTGTTGGCCGCCGGCAAGCCACTGGTCGGCCCGGTCGATCACACCGTGCCCGTGATGACGGTCACCGGCAAGAACGGGCAACTGCGGGCGATTCTGTTTGGCTACGCCTGTCACCCCACCACGCTGAGTTTCACCAAGTGGTGCGGCGACTACCCCGGCTACGCGCAGGTCGAGATCGAGAAGAACCACCCGGGGGCGTTGGCGATGTTCGTCAACACCTGCGGCGGCGACCAGAACCCGCTTCCCCGTCGCAAGCTCGAACTCTGCCAGAAGTACGGCCACATGCTGGCCGTCGGTGTCGAAGAGGCCTTGAAGAAGCAACCGCTTCGCCCGGTTGCTGCCGGTTTGAAGACCGCCTTCGAATACGTCCCGCTGGCGTACCAGAAGCTGGTCACCCGCGAGATGCTGACCAAGGCGCAGAAGAGCAACAACCGGATCGAACGTCGTTGGGCCGGTCGACTGCTGGGCAAGCTCGACAACGGGGCGAAGTTTTCACCGACCTACCCCTACCCCGTCCATGCCTGGCGACTGGGCAAGGACACGCTGATGATCGGGATGGGTGCCGAGACGGTCGTCGACTTCGCGCTGCGATTCAAGAACGAGTTCGGGCCACGGACCTGGGTCTGCGGTTACGCCGACGACATGATCTCCTACATTCCCTCGCGGCGTGTCTGGGAAGAAGGTGGTTACGAGGGCGGGGCCCGGTTGTACGAGTACGGTCGCCCGGCCTACCGCTGGGCGGGTGATGTCGAAAAGCGCATCGCCGCCTCGGTCCACAGGCTCGTCAAGAAAGTCTCGGATTAACCCGCCATGACCAACAAACCCACAATCCGCTCGCTGGCGATTGCCAGCCTGGTTCTACTGACATCAACAACCGGACTGGCCCAGGCCCAGTCGTCTCCGCCGTGGGTACGAGTGACCCAAAAGGCCGGCTGGACCGCGAGGGACTCGCAGGGCGAGGTCGCCTACGGAGGACGGCTGTGGCTGTTTGGTGGCTGGATGAATTCCTTCGAGGCGCCGCCGCGTGACGTCTGGAGTTCACGCGACGGAAAGACCTGGAAACGGGTCGTCGCCAAGGCCCCGTGGAAACACAGCGATCTGTCGATGTCGGTCGTCTTTCGTGACCGGATGTGGTTCATGGGAGGGTGGTACAACGGCCGGCTCCCCGGTCACTCGGCCGGAAACCAGGTCTGGTCATCGACCGATGGCGCAAAGTGGACCCAGGCCACGAAGTCGGCCGGCTGGACACCTCGACTTGCATCGGCCCTGGTTGTCTTCAAGGGCCGGATGTGGCTGCTGGGCGGAACCGAGAACTACTATTTCGGCGACAAGGCCAGCCTGAAGAATGACGTCTGGTCAACGGCCGACGGCAAGACGTGGACACGGGCAACGGCCGATGCCGGTTGGGCCCCTCGCGGCTACCACCAGGCGGCCGTGCTCGGCAACCGGATCTACATCTTCGGCGGTGGCAACTACGTTCCCGAGTACAAGGCTTTCAACGACGTCTGGAGTTCGACCGACGGAGTTCACTGGCAGCAGGTCACCAGGGCAGCTCCATGGCACCCTCGCCTGTGGTTCTCCTCGGTCGTCTACCGCCAGCACATGTGGGTGCTGGGAGGCTGGTCGAACAAGCCGTCGAAGAACTGGGGCGATGCGTGGTATTCCAGGGACGGCAAGAACTGGATCGAGTACAAGACCAGCGTGAAATGGAAAGAGCGTCACGAACACTCGGCCTACGTCTTCCAGGACAAGCTCTGGATTGTCGGCGGTCACGCCAAGCCGCTCAGCAGCGAAGTCTGGTCGCTGGAACTCCCCAAGACGTGGCCAGGTTCCCGCTGACAAGAACCTGCCGGCACGGCTCAACGCTCGAAAGTCCCAGGCCGGTTAATCGGCGAAGATCCCGAAAACGAAGGCCTCGGCCAACTCGTCGACGATCGTCTGGCCCTGCTCGTCGGTCACCATCAGCGTGGCCATGTAGGCGTGCCACTTCGGCAGGCCGGGATACTCGCGCATCCGGTCCCAATCCTCGCGACTGGGAGCCACACCGTGCAGGAACAAGCGATCGCCATGCAGGTAGATCGCCATGCTCACGTTGTTCTCGGCCATGCTCTGGGCAATGTCGGGCCAGAGTTCGTCATGCGCCTGCTTGTATTCGTCGTAGCATCCCGGCTTCAAACAGAATGACTCGGCGATCGTGAACATCGAGGTCTCCTTGGCCACTTGAACGAGTCGTCTCAACGTACGAGGACTGTACGATCAGCACCAGCGGATTCCACTGATGGCACCGGGCCATTTGACCCGGGAATCCGATCGTGGCCTCGCTAGGGTTGGCTCAGTGCCTGACGCAGGTAGGCGATGGCATCGGCGATTTCGGTGGGATTGATCTTTTCGTACAGGTTCGACGGCATCAGTGACACCGCCGAGGCCTTGACCGACTCGATCTCCTTCCTCAGCACCGTGTCGGTCATGCCCTTTTCCTTCCGCAGCGTGAGACTGGTGGCCGATTCGGCGGCCATGGTTCCGGTGAAGATCCGCCCCGCGCTGGTCACGACCGTGTAGCTCTGGTAGGCCGGTTCGATCGTCGCACTGGGATTGAGGAATTCCAGCAAGAGCGCCTCGTCGGGTTTCTTGACTACGCTGCCAAGATCCGGCCCGACGGCGTGCCCTTCTTTCTTCAACCTGTGACAGGCCAGGCAGTGCCGGACAAACACCTCGCGGCCTTGCTTCAGGTTTCGCTTTCCCTTCAAAGCTTTCTGGTAGCGGGCGACTCGCGCCCGCAGTTCCGCTTCCAGCGGCCGCTCGGCAAACAGGCGGCGGGCCCGTGAGGCCACCTTCGGATCACGAGCCGCCATCAACCGCTCGCGTCGCGAGGCGTTCATCTGGGCAACGGCCACTGTCTTGTTTTCCAGTGCATCGACCAGCACTGGCAACCGATCCTCTCGCGACATCACCGCGTCGAGCACGTCCTTGCGCAGCCGCGGCGTATAGCGACTCCAGCCCTTGAGCATCTCCAGGACGGGCTTGCGGCCAACTGTTGCGTTCATCGCACCAACAGCCGCCAACTGCACGGTCAGCGGTTGCCCGGAATCCAGCAGTTTCCCGAACGTCGCGGCAGCCTGGTCAAACGACATAAAGGCCAACAATCGCACGGCAGCGATCCGATCGGGAATCGCAACCTCGACGTCCTGCGCGAGGGTCATCGCCTGCGCCATCTCGCGACGAATCGCCGGTCGGTTTCCGAAACCCAGACGCGCTGCCAACCCGATCGACAGGTGCCGGATCGGTGGGGATCGGTCGGCCACCAGCCGGGCCAATGCCGTCCACATCGGCTCGACGCCTTCCAGCTTCTTGGTGTTGTCGGCCAGCCCGGAAGCCAGACCCTCCAGGCATACCGTCTTGACGGCAACATCGTGCGGGGCCACCGCATCGAGAACCGCGGTCCATTCCGATGCCCGGCGGCCCGCTGCAAGAGTGGCCGCCAGGGGACCGATCAGTTCACGGCCTCCTCGCCCTACCGTCTTCCCGGAAAGCAGGCTGGCGAGCAAACGGCCGGCACGATCGCGTGCTCCCGAAAGAACGGCCGCCGGCATCCACTGCTCGTGACCGAAACGACGGGCAAGCTCCAACAGGGCAGAATCCGCCGAAGCAAGTTGTGACTCGCCCAGCGTCAGCGCCACCTGCAACCGCACACGCGGTTGGGGAGCTGTCGCCAGCTGCGCCACCCGGCGAATCGTGTCGGCATTGTCGGGCAAGACCTTCTCGGAGAGTTGCAGCGCATGGATTCTCATCCCTGGATCGCTGTCGGCCAGAGCGGCGATGATTTCCGCCGGCTGCAGGACACCAAGGCCGTCGAGCGTGTAAAGAGCGTGCAGTCGTCCGGCAGGGGACCGGCCGTTCCGGACCATTTTCGCCAATCCGCCGGCAGCCGTGCGACCACCGCGGTCGATCAGCATCCGTTGCGCGGTGAAACGACGCCAGGCGTTTTCGTCTCGCAATGCCTCCAGCAACACCCTGTTGGACGCTGTCTGCCAATCAATCTTGGGTCGGAGCCTGGTCTTCTCGGGAATCAGCCGCCAGATGCGTCCCAGCTTGCGGCCTCCCGAAAGGCCATAACGTTGCTGCAGAAATCGCGGGATCGCCGAATAGTCTTCGACGATCTCGCGATACATGTCGACGATGTACATCGCGCCGTCCGGACCGACCCTCAGGTTCACCGGACGAAACCAGGGGTCAGTCGAGGCCAGGAATTCCGACCGGGCCTCGCTCGCCGTTCGCCGCGCCCGGTAAACAGCACCGTCGAGAGTCAGGCTGCTGCGATGGATGACATTGTTGGACGGTTCACAGCAGAACAACTGGCCGACCATCTCGCGGGGAAACAGCCGGCCCTGGTAGATCTCGGTGCCGCAGCCACTGGTGAAGTAGCCACCGGATGTTTCCCGCCGACCATAGAACTTGACCCAATTCGGGTCGCGTCCCCGGACCACTCGCCACGGGTGAGGCGGGCTGATGCCGAACACGCGATTGTAGTTTGATGCGGTGTAGGCCACCGCCGGAGACGCGACGAAAGGATTGCGGCCCAGGTAGCGATACGGCAACGGCAGGTTGGCCGACACCGGAGTTCCCCCGGCCGTCGTGAAGCGATCGCCGATCGCGTTCATCCCCCAACCGAACGTCCGCACGGTCCCGGTGACCGGTTCGATCGCCGACCCGTCGGGCCTGATACGAAAATCGGTCCGGCCCAATTTGACCGGTGTCTTGAGGCGTGGACCGCGGATGGTTCCCCCGTCACCGCCCGAGCCCACGTAGATCCAGTTGTCGAGCCCCCATCGCGGGTTGTTGATTCCGCGTTCGATGAACTCGCGTCGAAACCCCGTCAGCAGTGTTTCGCGAACTTCCGCCCGGCCGTCGCCATCGCGGTCGGCCAGGAACAGGATGTCCGGAGCACAAACAACCACCAGTCCGTCTCGCGAGGGCAGCATGCCATAACACGGCGGCAGCCGATCGGCCCAAACGTGGGCCTTGTCCATCCGGCCATCGCCGTCGGAATCGACCAGCAATTTGACCGTCCCGAATTGCCCTTGCCGGGCCTGCTCGGCAATTCGACCACCGACGCGTTCCCAGCGGATTCGGCGAACCGTTCGGTCGATCTTCCCCGACTTGTTCAATTCCGCCACATCGATCTCGCCTTCGAGATTGAACCCATGAATCTCGCTGACAAACATCCGCCCCCGCTCATCGAAAACAATGCACGAGGGTTCGACAACCAGCGGTTCGCTCGCCACCAACTCGACGCGGAACCCTTCCGGTAACCGGAGGTGCCGGACACTTGCCGCGGGAGACAAGGGCAACGGTGGCTTCGGCCCGGCCTGGTCGGCCGCGACGAGATCATCAGTCCCCGTCGCCAAACAGGTGGACAATGCCATCAGCGCGAGTGTTCGTTTCATGAGTTGATGCCGATCAAGGAGAATCCGATCCGGTGGCAATCATGTCGATCAAGATCGTACGTCCCTCGAACCCGACACCACCGACCATTGCCTTGGATGCTGCCGGTGGTCGCCTGGGATCGTAAAGAGACGGCCGCAACCGATTCAGTTCTTTGCTGGAACCGGCCGTGCTCACATAGTACGTCGCTTTTGCGAGGTGGCCGAGATCGGAGCGATGCCTTCCCAGGGCAGACTGCAACAGCGTGAATACCGTCTTCACCTGCGCCGCATCCGCTTGCGGATCCGGGGAAAAAAGGCCGGCCACGTAAATCCGTCCTCGGCTGTGGATCGTCGACACGCGACTGAAGACCGGCGAGGACGACATGCCCGGCGGCGTCGAAAAACTCACACTCTCCTTCGAGCGACGACCGGCACGCCAGGCCAGCACTTCGATTTCGATGGGCAGGGATCCACTTTTCCATTCCACCAGGGTCACCGGCGGTACCGTTTCAGCTGGAAATTCCGCGGCGATGGCGTTGATTATCGTTGTCGCCTGGGCGATCGGAGTGGCGAAGCACTTGATCTGGACGATGTCCTGCTTTCGAACCTTCATGAACTCCAGGGTCGAAAACAGCCCCTTCATCGTCGCCGTCGTCGCCGTCGACAGTGATCCGGGTCGAGCCTGGCCTGACACGTGGACCGCATCGCCTCGGGGCAAAACGCTCGCCCTGGCAAACCGGGATGCGCGGTCCTTCTTGAGCAAGCTGACCCCGGTCGTGGAAGAGACCCGGTGAGCCGGAAAGACCGCATCGAGTGCAACCTTCGCTCGCGGATCGGCCAGTGCTGTCTCGACAGGCGCCACCGCCGGCCGGCACCCGTGTGGCAACCAGACCGCGAGCACTTTTTCCACTACCTGCCGGACCTGCGCACTGGCCACGTAGATGTTGAGCTTCACGAGTTGGCTTCTTGGCGTTCGGAATTCCGTCAGCAGTCGATCGAGTTGTTTCAGGACCGACCGCGTCTGCTCGGCCGCGTCACCGCTTCGGGTCTTGGGCAGCAACTGCGTTGTGTGAACCAGGTGGGCGTTGTCGACCCGGACCGAGACGGGCTGTTCACCCCGCTTACCGACCGGGGCTCTTCTGAGCAGAAATCGGGATGCGGGTTGAGGTCGGGACAGTTCCAGCAAGGCCTGTGCTGAACGGTACCGGGCATCGGGATGAGGATCGTCGAGCAGTCCGACCAGGACCGGAATCGCCTCGTTCATCCGGGCTTCACCGGCAAACACGGCCGCGTAGGTACGGATGTCGGGACTGTCGGATTCCAGGTTCCGCATCAACGCCCGGCGTCCTTCGCCGTCACCCAAAAGTGCCAGGGCATGATCGAAATAGGCCCGGCTCAGTGGATCCTGGATCGGACCAACCGTTCGTTTCAGTCGGGCGATATCGGTTCGATCACCGACCCGAGCGATGATCCACGCCGAGATCATCGCGAGCTTGTGATCGGGATTCGCCAGTTGTTTTCGAACAAACTCCAACGCATCACCACGGCCCGACCTCACCAACGCGGCGGCGGCCATCAAACGAAAGACCATGTTGTCGCTTGTCTTCCATGCCCTCTCCAGTTCTCGTCCGTTCCCGCATCCGTGCACCTTGTAGAGACTTTCGGCCGCGTGGACATGTCCGTGAGGATCCTTGTGCCTGAGAATTCGGATCATCTCGGCGATATATTTCCGAGCCCCGGCGCGTACGAGTTCTCGAGCCAACCCACAGCGTTTCTGCGTGTCGGTTTCCTGGGCGAGTTTTGGTTGCAGGAAGTCGATGACCGCTTTCCGTTGTCCGCCAAGTGTCAGCCCTTCCGCCGCGTGGATCGACGGCCAGAAGTCCTCACCCTGCAAACCGGCCTTGAGAATCGCCAGGCAGCGTCCTTGCAGGGTCTTCTCGACACGTGGCTTCGAAGCTGACGGCGACTCGGCCCGGGCGATTCCCAGGACCAGGCACAACACGACAAGATTCCACAACCATCTCATCCCAGGGTCCTCACTGTTGCGGTCACGTGCGGGTAACGCACGGGCTGGTGGAGTTACTCTTCAATACCGGTTTGTTACGGTGGACCATTATGTAGATTCCACCGTCGCGTCGCCCGTCCAATGTCTTCTCGCTTGGGGAATTCCGATGCGGATCATCCCGAGAATCCGGCACATTTTCTCGCCCGGGATCCTTCTCGGCGTCCTGTTGCTCGATGTTCTGGCCAGCCCGGCCCTGTGGGCAACCGAGTACTGGATCTCTCCCGATGGAGACGACCGTCGAGATGGTCGTACCCTCCAAACCGCCTGGGCATCGCCTTCCCGCGGTCAACCGACTCGGCTCGGCGAAACCGCGACCAAGGGAAGCACGACACTTCCGGTCTATTCAACCGAGGGTTTTCTCTCGAGTGGCCGGCTCCGGATCGGGTCACAGACAATCGGCTACCTCAAGAAGACCGAACGGTCTTTTGTCCTGTCGGCCCCGCTCGCGCATGACGTTCCCGTCTTCACGCGGGTTTACGATGCCGACCTGCTCAAGGGGCTCTCGTTTTCCCCGGGCGACGTGATCCTGCTTGCCGGAGGTGACTGGACCGACCGTCCGTTGCACTTCTGTCAATCAGGAACCGCCACCAGGCCGATCGTCTACCGTCCCGCGCCGGGACATCACCCGCGACTGATCTCGACCCGTTTCGACCGCTCTCCGGTTCGACACCTGGGTGCCCGACGGGCCCCGCCGACGATCCACGTGGTACTGCAGGGCCTGGAAGTCCGCAACGCGGCAGAAGGAAATCACGGCGCTCCGGGAATCGATCTGATCGGCATCAATCAGTCGACCGTCGACCGGTGTTCGGTACACGTTTCCGGCCGCGACCTCAACGGCGACAACAACGCGATCCGGCTGTTCCAGTGCGACCGCGTCGGCATCACCGGGTGTCGACTCCACAGCCGGTTTGCCAATGGCATTGCCGCCTGGAACACGACCAACAGTTCGGTTCGTCACTGCGTGATCTACGAGTGTTTCCATGGAATCACCGCAGCCGGTCATCCCTACGTTTCACACCTGGATGTCGATCACTGCACCATCTACGCCTCGAACCGCTACGGTGCTCTCCTTTCGGAATCC
>Ga0163108_10003089_pt1 | contig 11889 bp, 7 predicted proteins | sample Fk1155metaG_FD_109644 | JGI IMG/M metagenome (GOLD analysis project Ga0163108, IMG submission 109644) | Marine microbial communities from the Central Pacific Ocean - Fk160115 155m metaG | ecosystem: Environmental > Aquatic > Marine > Oceanic > Photic zone | place: The Central Pacific Ocean...
TCCCGGACGCATAGCCGACCGGGCAACCGTCGGATCGCGCATAGTTATGATCACGGCGAAACATGGGTCAACGAACACGAAGACGACGAATTGTTCGACGGCCCGCCGGATGTCTACGGCTGCAAGGCCGGCCTGCTGCGACTGCCCTACGAGGGGCGGGACATCCTCCTTTACAGCGCCCCCGGCCCGGGGTCCAACCGCGAAAACATCACCGTGCGAGTGAGTTTTGATGGCGGCAAAAACTGGCCTGCCAAGCGCTTGGTTCGGCCCGGTCCCGGCAACTACACATGGCTTGCCGCCGGCCGAAAAGGGACGCCCAGCGAAGACCAGATCTATCTGTTGTCCGGCAAGGACTGGCTCGCCCGCTTCAACCTCGCTTGGGTGATGGAAACGAAAGAATAACATTGTCCTGATGCAGCGCTTGGCCAAGTTTGTGGCCGCATGACATTTCCTTTTCGGTTTTTCCTGAGTGTGGCGACCGCGCTTGGCTTTGGCGTTGAGGGGTTTGCGCAGCAAAAGGCACCGGCCAAGCGGACGAACATCGTATTGATTGTGGCGGACGATATGAATTGGGACTCGCCCGGTTGCTTCGGCGGTGCCGCACCGGACATCACCCCAGACATCGATCGCTTGGCCACCGAGGGTATTCGTTTCGAGCATGCGTACGTGAATATAGCTGTCTGCACGCCGTCACGCAGCGTGATACTTACCGGGCTGTACCCGCACAACAGCGGGGCTGAGGGATTTCAGAGAATCCGGCCCGGCACACCAACCCTTCCGGCAATCCTTAGCGAGGCAGAATACCTCTGTGGCACCGTCGGTAAGCCGCTTCGCCAGCAGGATGTGTTTCATTGGTCGGTGAATTACCGCTGGCTTGGAACCGGCGATGAAAATCGCTGGGGCCGCGATCCGGAGGTTTATCGGAGATTCGCAAAGTCGTTTTTTCAAATGACCAAAGTGGCGCAGCAGCCGTTTTTTTTGATCGCGAGTTCACATGACCCTCACCGGCCCTACGGTGGCGGAAAATCAAACGCGCCATATTTTGAGCGAACAAAATCGTCACCCACTTACAAACCTAGCGAAGTGAAGGTGCCGGGATTCCTTCCCGACATTCCGGACGTGCGCAAGGAGATGGCAGGGTACTGCACCTCGGCAAGGCGACTGGATGACATGGTGGGAGCGATTCTTTCGGAGTTGGCCAAAACAAAAAAAATGGATGAGACGGTCATTGTATTCCTTTCGGATCACGGTATGTCGGCGCCATTCGCGAAAACGAATTGCTATGTGGAAAGCACCCGCACGCCGTTGATCATTCGTTGGCCCAATAAAATAGATAAAAAACAAGTTGATCGTGAGCACATGATTTCGACGGTTGACCTGTTGCCGACGCTGCTTGAGGCGGTCGATTTGCGACTGCCGGAGAATTTGGATGGCCGCTCATTTTTTTCTTTGTTGAATGGAGAAAAACAGAATAGTCGCGACGGTATCTTCGCGCAGTTTCATCATATCCACGGTCGCAATCCATACCCAATGCGATCGATCATCACAAAAGATCACGCTTATATTTTTAACGCCTGGTCCAATGGAAAACGCACGTATCGGGCCGAACCGATGGCAGGATTGACGTATCGTGCGATGAAAAGGACCGGAGAGAAAACCCCAGGTTTGGCCAAACGTGTGCATCACCTCGAATACCGAACGGTTGAGGAATTCTACAATCTCAGAAAGGATCCGTTCTGTTTCAAAAACTTGCTTGCGAACAAACAGCAAGGGGCAACTTCCAGTTCGATCAAGCAGGCAATTGAAACGCTTCGGCAAAAACCTCGGATGTGGATGGTGCAATATAACGATTTTGCATTGGATGCGTTTGATCATCGTGATTCGCTCGAAGCACTTGAGCAGTTCATGAAGGACTACACGCAGCGTTCGGGGAAAGAGGTCGAGGCGATGAAACCTTACGAGGAAGCCAAGCAATATTGTTTCTGACATCATGAATCTTCTGACCATTCCGGGACAGCACGAGTACGGCGGGAAACCGTTTCCATTGGCAATCAAGCCGCCGGAAGGTTCCCTGTCGGAAAGTTGCGAATGGGCAGGAGGAGTTACTGGTGAATTATCTAAAGCGGCCTTTGAGCACGGTGCCGTGCTTTTGCGCGGCTTGCCCCTTGTCACGCCGGAAGATTTCGACGCGGTCGTTCACGCGTTCGGCCTCCCGAATTTCTCCTACGAGGAATCACTCTCCAACGCGCACCGCATCAACTTCACGCCGCGTGTTTTTTCCGCCAACGAGGCACCACCGGACATCACTATTTTTCTGCATCACGAAATGGCGCAGACGCCGATCTATCCGAGCAAGTTATTTTTCTTCTGCCAAACGGCAGCCGACGAAGGCGGCGCGACGCCAATCTGCCGATCCGATGTATTGTGGGAACGCCTGAACAAACAGTGCCCCGGCTTCGCCGACGACTGCCGGTCCAAGGGCTTGAAATATTCCAACGTCATGCCAGGCCAAGCTGACAAGTTGTCCGGCATGGGGCGCTGTTGGCAAAGCACCTTCAGCGCGCCCAACCGTGAAGTCGCCGAGGCGCGCTTGGCGAATCTGGGCTACTCGTGGGAATGGCAGGCCAACGGCGATCTCCGGGCCACCACGCCGGTACTCCCAGCCGTCTGCGAACTCGGCGACGGACGAACGAGTTTTTTTAACCAACTCATCGCCGCTTTCAACGGCTGGAAAGATACCCGCAACGATCCGGCCAAAGCGATCACCTTTGGCGACGGTACCCCGCTCGATCCGGCCGACGTTGTCGCAGCCAGTTCTCTCGCCGATGACATCACTTTCGACATTCCTTGGCAGGACGGCGACTTCGCCCTCGTTGACAACTACACTGCCATGCACGGCCGTCGGACGTTCAGAGGCATCCGAAAAGTCCTAGCTTCATTCGTTGCTACCTGACCTTTTCGATTGAGGATTTTCGTTGAGCGGTGTCTAATTAGCAGCGATGCATCGGATTCTAGTGAGCGCACTTCTTTCGCTTGGGTTGGCATCGGCCAGCTTGGGGGCTTCGCCGACTACGGAGCAGATCGAGTTTTTTGAAGAAAACATAAGGCCGGTACTGGCTGAACGTTGTTACGAGTGCCACAATAGCAGTGACAAGGCCAAGGGCGGGCTGGCTTTGGATTGGCTGGGAGGGTGGGCCAAGGGTGGGGAGAGTGGATCGGTGATTGTTGCCGCCGAGCCGGGCAAGAGCCTCTTACTTCGCGCAATCCGGCACGAGAACAAGGAACTTAAAATGCCCAAGGATGGTCCAAAATTGTCATCCCCAGTGATCGCCAATTTCGAAAAATGGATCGCGATCGGTGCGCCCGATCCGCGTGCCAAGCAGCCTAGCAGGGAGGACATTGCCAAGGTCACTTCGTGGGAGTCCATCCGCGGGCAGCGCAAGCAGTGGTGGAGTTTTCGGCCGATCCGTTCTCCTGTGCCTCCGAGTGTGAAAAGCGATTGGGCGCAGACCGATATCGACAAATTTATTCAGACTGCGTGGGAGGAAGGAGGATTCTCTCCAGCGGTCGATGCTGAATCGCAGGTGCTAATTCGCCGTTTATCATTCGTATTGACCGGCCTTCCACCCACTCCCGATGAAAGCGCGGCGTTTGTCCAGGCGGCAGGGCGCAACCGTCGGGCCGCCATTGCCGCGACTATTGAGCGGCTGATTGCCTCACCTCACTTTGGCGAGCGCTGGGCGAGGCATTGGATGGACTGGGTTCGCTACGCCGAGTCGCTTGGGAGCGAGGGTGATCCGCGCATCCCGCATGCCAACCAGTACCGCAACTATCTCATCCGTGCGCTGAATGCTGATGTCCCCTATAATCAACTGTTGCGCGAGCACATAGCCGGTGACCTGCTGGTCAAGCCACGACTCAACGAGAAACTTGGCCTCAACGAGTCGGCCATTGGCCCGGCGCACTACCGCTTTGTGCTGCAGGGCTTCGCCCCGACTGATGCACTAGAAGAACTCACGCGTACCACGGAGAACCAGATCGATGTCACCACCAAGGCTTTCCTGGGGATCACCGTTTCGTGCGCGCGTTGCCATAACCACAAGTTTGATCCTATCAGCCAGCGGGACTACTACGCCCTTTACGGCATCATGACCAGTTGCCGGCCGGCAACGGTCAATGTTGACACCCCTGCGCGGCAGGAAACGAACAAGGCTGCCTTGTCCGGGCTAAAGCCGAAGATTCGAGCCGCACTTGCCGAGCAGTGGCTGGTAGAAGCAACCAAGCTAACTGAGTTATTGGGCAAGCCGAGCGATCGCTGGAAAAAGGCCATTAACAATGCCAAGGAGAAAAAAAATCCATTGCATGCGTGGAACAAAATGCGCCTAGTCAAGCGCGAAGAGTTTCCCAAAAAATGGAAGCAACTCGCCGCCGATTTCGCCAACAGCAGGAAGGCGCTAGATGCTCAACGTAAACGCAAATATGCCCAGCGCTGGCGGTTTGGTGATGGCAACGACTCGATGAGCCGTTGGATTCTCGATGGCAACGGGTTGGATGGCACGGTAGCCAAGCCCGGCGCCTTCCGCGTGCTGCCGAGTGGTGATCGAATCGTGGACGACATCCTGCCCACAGGTGTTTATTCGCATCTACTTTCGGACAAACATGTGGGGGTGATTGGTTCACCGTCGTTTCGAGTAGGACCCGGGCAGTCCCTTTTTGTGCGCGTCATCGGCAGTGGGGATGTCATGGCTCGTTATGTGGTGCAAAATTACACCCGGAGCGGAACTGTTTATCCGGTCACGCGACTCAATGATGGCAAGTGGCGCTGGCAATCGTGGAGTATAAAGTACTGGCAAGGCGACGACGTGCACCTGGAGGTCACCACTGCTGGGGAACAGGCGACTCTTGCCGTGAATAAGCCGAACTCATGGTTTGGCGTAACCGATGTCATCGTGATTGAGGAAGGCCAACCGGCCCCGCGCGATGAACCGGCTGAGTTTGTTGCTCCGCTGTTTAACCAGGGCAGTCCCGACAACCTTGAAGGCTTGGGCAAAAGTTACGCGTTCGCAATTCGCAACAGCATCCGGTCTTGGCAGCGCAATGACATGACCAACGAGCAGGCCAATTTCCTCGGCCATTTTGTCCGAAGTGGTTTACTGCCCAACTCGACTGCTGACGTGCCCGAGGTCGCATTGCTGGTGGAAGAGTATCGACGACTCGAAGCTGCCGTGCCGGTGCCGCAGCGTGCGCCGGGTGTGATCGAGGCGGAGACCAAGGATCGGCCATTATTTATCCGGGGCAATCACAAGCAGTTGGGCAAGCCGGTGCCGCGCCGTTTCCTCGAGGCAATCAACGCCAAGCCGTTTCAAACGAAACAATCTGGCAGGCTTGAGTTGGCTGAGGCGATGCTGCATCCGGACAATCCGCTGACGGCAAGGGTAATCGTGAACCGTGTTTGGCATCACGTTTTCGGCCGCGGACTCGTCGCCACACCGGACAACTTTGGCCGCCTGGGAAAGGAACCGACACATCCCGAGTTGCTTGACTATTTGGCCAGTCGTTTCATCGCGGAAGAGTGGTCGCTCAAAAAACTCATTCGTGAACTGGTCCTCACGCGCACGTTCCAAATCAGTATTGACGGTTCTGCGGCGGTGCGTGAAGCCGATCCGGACAATCGACTGCTGACACGCGCCCACATTCGTCGGCTCGGAGCCGAGGCGATTCGTGATGCCGTGTTACTGGCTGGCGGTTCGCTTGATCGTACACCGGTGCGGGGTTCGGAGAGAGGCGACACCAATCACCGGAGCCTTTATGTTTCGATCATTCGCAATCGCCTCGACCCTTTCCTGTCAATTTTTGATGCGCCGGTGCCTACCAGCACCCAGGGGAGTCGCAACGAAACCAACGTTCCCGAGCAGTCACTTGCAATGATGAACTCACCCTTCGTCATCCGGTCAGCCAAACGCCTGGCCAAGCGCGTTCACGGTGACGCCACTAAGCGGCTCGCGAGCATGTTCCAACTCGCGTTAAATAGAGCGGCGACGACGCAGGAATTGGCCAGTGCCAAGGCGTACATCGAAAACTCGGCTCAAAGGCAGCGCTTGACCGGGGAAGAGTTGGCCCTGTCGCGCAGACAGATTGCGGATGTGCAGGCGAAGTTGGCGGCCATTCGCGAGCCGGTGCGTCAACGCCTCCTTGCTAAGCGAAGCGAGGGTGGCCAAACAACGCCGAACGGCCCCAAGCCATTTGCCTCGTGGGACTTCAGCATTGGCGTAGAGGATCAGATTGGCAAAGCGCACCTGTCACTCAAAGGGGGTGCCAAAGTGGCCGAGGGCATGTTGGTTTTGAATGGACGAACGGCGTACGCACGAAGTGTACCTCTACCAAAGCCGCTTCGTGCAAAGACACTTGAGGCATGGGTGTTGCTGAACACGCTCGACCAGCGCGGCGGCGGCGTGATGGCGGTTCAGACACAGGACGGCAACACGTTTGATGCCATCGTTTTTGCCGAAAAGAAACCACAACACTGGCTGGCTGGCAGCAATACGTTCAACCGCACCAAGGATTTCAACGGCTCGGCTGAAAAGGAAGCCAAAGATCAGCCAGTGCATGTGGCAGTCGTGTACCGGGCCGATGGCACAATCGTCGGCTACCGCAACGGACAGCCATATGGCCACAGCTACAAAACCGGGTTGCAACCGTTTGCTGCTAACAACTCGGAGGTACTGCTTGGTCTGCGCCATGGCATGGGCGCAGACGGCAGACGCATGCTGGCCGGAAAACTTTTGAAGGCTCGCTTGTACGACCGTGCACTGGAGTCAGCCGAAGTGAAGGCTTCCTTCAGCGGCAACCAGAATTTCGATGCTGAGCGTGATCTGCTTGCCGACATGACCGGGCCGCAACGAAGGCAGGTTGCTGAATTAAACTCGGAGTTGACCGAATTGAATCAACGGGCTGCAGCACTGAAAGAAGCTGGAACCGCATCACAAGATCCCTGGCAGGATTTGGCCCAAGCGATGTTCAGCTTGAAGGAGTTCATTTATTTGCAATGATGAAACGAGGAGGACCGCAGAGGAAAACCATGAATGCTAATATAATACTAACGAGGCGTGAGATGTTGGCGCGGTGCTCGAGTGGTTTCGGCCTGATGGCGCTGCAGGGCCTGATGTCTAATCGCTCGCTTGCCTACACCACCCGGAAGTCCCACTTCAGGCAGCGTGCGAAACGTGTTATCCTTTGTTACATGTCTGGCGGGGCATCGCATCTGGACACGTTCGACCCAAAACCGAGTCTGCGCTATCTGCACGGCAAGCCGATGCCGGTGGAAGTCCTGCGTACTCAGTTCAACAACAACGGTAATGTGATGGCATCGCCGTTTGAGTTTCGGCAGTACGGGCAGAGCGGCATCCCGGTCAGCAGTCTGTTCCCGCATGTTGCGGAGTCGATCGATGAGTTGGCCATCATCCGCTCCATGACCAGTAAGGTAAATGAGCATGCACAGGGCAACTACGCCTTTCACACGTCAGTGCCATTCATGGGACAGCCGGCGGCCGGCGCCTGGGTGTCATACGGACTGGGATCGGAGAACCAAAACTTGCCCGGCTTTGTCGTGCTACAGTCCGGCGGGGCGGCAGTGCCTCATGGTGGCGTGGGATTGTTCAGCAACGGTTTTTTACCGGCGGAGAACCAAGCGTCCATCATCGTGGGGGACAAGACTCCGGCAGTGCGGAACATACAGTCGCCCGAGACGAGCGAGGCACAGCGTGTGCGACTGGATTTCGTGAAGGGCCTCGACCGGGAGTTTGTTCAACGCATCGGCGGTAACAACGACATTGAGGCGGCAGTGCAGAATTATGAGACGGCGTACTTGATGCAGGCATCGGTGCCGGAGTTGTGCGACTTGCGCGGCGAGACGAAGGCCACAAAAAAACTGTACGGCATGGATTCGCCCAACGGTGTGACAGCGGCTTATGGGAGGCAGGCGTTGCTGGCACGTCGGTTGGTGGAACGCGGAGTGCGGTTTGTTGAGTTGAGTTGTTTGCCTGAAAAAATGGGGGGAGGCCAAGCACCAAACCCGTGGGACCAACATGGCAATCTAAAGGATGGCCACTCGAACATGGCGCGGCAGGTCGATCAACCGATTGGTGGCCTGATCAAGGATCTAAAAGTACGCGGGTTGCTTGACGACACGCTGGTGATATGGGGGAGTGAATTTGGCCGTACTCCGTTTTCGCAGGGCACCAACGGCCGTGACCACAACCCGTACGGCTACACCATCTGGCTGGCCGGCGGCGGCGTGAAGGGCGGCACCATTTACGGCGCAACCGACGAGCTTGGCTACCACGTTACCGTGAACAAGTGTGACATTTACGATCTGTGGGCGACCGTACTGCATTTGATGGGCATGGACCATGAGCAACTGACCTACCGCCACGGCGGACGCGACCTACGCCTCACCGACGTCCACGGAAGAGTGATTCAGGAAGTGATTGCATGATTACTGTCGGCTTGGCTAGTAGAAAGGTATAATTCAAGTGTGTTTGAACCCGTTCAGAATGAAGGGTGAAGAAGTGGGGAGGGTGAAGGGAATCGTTCCAAGTGGTTTCCAGTGACTCCTTCATACAAACTGTCGCGTTTGGCATGAGTTGTCCGACTGTTTATGGATTTGGTTTGCCTGGGGCTCTAATCGATCTGGAATCAGTGAGGCAGGGATCGAGTAAGTCAAAGGTCGTAAACCTAGCTATGCGGCCGCACAGATGCAGTTGCCGGTGCGCGCCAAGCACACGCAATCCGCTCGTTCGGTTGTCGGCCATTACCAGCCGATTGATTTTGGCTATTCCGGCACCTCGACAGCGCAAATCGTTCGATTAACAACGAGGCCCTCACCGCCTTCCATGCCTCCGGCGGCCAATGCGGCTGCGTATTCAGGCGTGTCGTAGATTTTCGTCGCCGTGCCGACATTGTCAAAGCCGAGCGCGGCCGCAAGTTGGATCTTCTGCTCGCCCGTATGCTGATGCACGACCTGTCCAAAAATCACGGATTCGAAGTGCGGCATGCTCGCCTCGGCATAGCGAAAGAATGCCGGCTCATTGATGATTTCCTGCACATGATTCACCCAGATACCCTGCCTCGCGGACAGGGTCAGAGGCTCAGCCTCAATGCAGCAGACACGCCGATCAACAACAGCGCTCTCGTTCTCCAGGGGCCCCATGAGCGCCCGCGCAGTGGAGTAATCAGAATCATGCCAAAAATCGACAGCCGCTTGAACGCTGTCGAACTCGACAATGGCCGCGTGCTGCACCGGTTTGCCTAGCAAAGTCGCTGCCACAGGGCCAAACAGCATGATCTTGGCACCATATTGATTGTTGCCCTGTAACAAGGGCTTGCTCGCGGCTGCGTAAGCGCCAAATCGCTCAGCGTCCCTAATTTCAACAACGTGGTTGATCCAGTAGCCCTTCATGGTATTCGTTAGCGATTAATTATATACAATTCACAAGCTCTGTTATGAAAATTCCATGACAGTGGATAACAATGCCTTGATAACACCGGCCAATCTCGGTTCAAGCGGGCGGTGTGTTAGATGCTACTGGCGCAAGATCCTTAATGAAGTCCCCGCTGACATAATTTAGCTTAATCGTCTTCAGAGTAAATCCTGGTAAGACCTGATATTTCTTGAATGTAAGCTCACTCACGTCAGGGTGCTCGCCCCACCCTTTGAGAAGCGGAGAAGCCAGGAACGCCTCCAGTGCAGCAGCGTCTTCAAATAGGTATACCCCCCCGTATTCATTTTCTTCAGGATTCGCTAATGCAAGCTTAACCCCCAACCCAGGAATCGTGCTCCAGGTTTTCAGCATGTCTTCATCTTTAGCGAGTTCAATTAAGTCGTTGTCTTCTCTCAAATCATATTTGTAGCTGACAACCAAAACACTTAGCTTGGATAATCCGTTTTTCATTTCTCAATTTCTTTGTTCTAGGCTCCACGGCCTAGAACACGCCTAGCGATCCGATCTATCTTCTCACCGCTATTCCCGACCGTATACTTGACATTCTATAGTTGATCGAGAAGAAGGAATTCTATTCCACGTTTGGAACTGAGCAAGCCTATCATTTGACGGCCTTGTTGCGGAACGTTTTCAGGCAGTCTTCCACCGTCCGCCCCAGATAATCCTTCATCGATAAGTCCGTCCCACTCTCCTTTAGTAGCGTTAACAGTTTAAAAAAGTGATCGGCCCTGTTCCTGTCCGTTAGTCCGCTCTTGACGGCTGCCACGTGGGCCGGTGTGTGCCCGTATTTGTCGGAAAGATTTACATTTGCACCGGCAGCGATAAGTTTTTTTGCATCTTCGATGTTGCCATTTCGCACAGCTTGAAAAAGGGAAGTCCGCCCATTGAAATTACGGACGTTCAGATCCGTGGTTTTGGAAATCAATATCGGGACAGTGTCATATCGTCTCCATTTTTCATTCATCTTCACGGCAACATGAAGCGGGGTGTTCCCGGAGATGTCATAAATGTGGTCGAACGATTCTGTTGATTCCAGCAACGGTTTGTTCCTAGCGACATACGACTCCACGATCAGGTGGCCCTTCTGTGTAAGGCTGTCCTGGTGAAGTAATGAACCCAAGGCCAGCACTCCCAAGCCGACACAAAGAACGGGCTTCATGGTCAGTTTGACCAAATTGAATGTCGTAAATTTCCCATCAAGTTCGTCCGCTCTATTCTTTCGTTTGCTCATGAAATAGTCTCCCAAAAAGGAATATCGAACGAAAGTATTGTAAGTCCAGTAGACAATGAATACCGACACGACAAACGCTATGTAAGCCTTGGTCAGTGAATTCAATGATTCGAATTGCTGCAGGTAACTCGAGATAACGAAGGTCGGTAGAATGTGCACCCAGTAAGCCCAGTACGATGAGTCCGCCAGATAGCGGACGTACTCGTTGCCCTGGCTAATGAACCGGTGAGCCAAGCCAATGAAGGAAAAGCAAAGGGCGAAACAACTCAGATCCTTGAGATAACAGACCAATACCTTGAACCAGCCGCTATGGAATATCCCCTCCGCCCATATTGCAAAACCGGACAGTTTCCAATTTGTTATATCCCAGACAACACTTGGTGACACTTCCACTCGCCACGTAGGTTCAACAATGTACACAAACAACGGTATCGCAACGACTGCATAAAACCAGCAGTTGCCAGCAATATCCTTAAGGCAACCCCTGTTTTGGTAGAGCAACACACCAAATAGATAGTAGCTTCCATAAAGAAGCAGTGAGTTCACTTCAAAATCAACCTGGTTCAAGCCGATCCCAGGGTTTTTCAATGAGTATCGTAAAGGGAAAAAAAGTAGTGGAAGCAAGAATAAACCAACCCTTTTGGTAATGAAGAACCGAAATAAAGGATGAATGTTCGGTTTAAATCTCCCCATCAGGCGTAGCCGCAGAAACCTGAACAGGAAGTGAACTATATAAAAAATCAGCAAAAAATAGATGAACCAATAGTGGATAAGGGGAATCTGGAATGGGATATCCCGGTCAGAGAACTTTCCCCAAAAAATGATATGAATGAACCGTTCCCACAGCCCCATCCCTACAAAGTAATTTTCATAACTAGTGTTAACGCACCAGAGCGAGGCCAAAACAGGCGCCAGAAACACAACACCTAGTATGAAGGGAACACCAATCCGTTTCAATCGATCCCTGATGATAAATCCGAGGCCTTTTCGCTCAATAACCAACAGGGCAAAAAAACCCGCTAACATATAAAAAAGGGGCATGCGGAACTGGAAGATAAAGAATGCGATAAATTGATTAATAGGATCGCCATGATACTCGCCAGCACTCCAGAATATCCGGTCTTCGGTGAAATAGAAAATATTCACGTGAACGGACAA
>Ga0163108_10003091_pt1 | contig 11885 bp, 11 predicted proteins | sample Fk1155metaG_FD_109644 | JGI IMG/M metagenome (GOLD analysis project Ga0163108, IMG submission 109644) | Marine microbial communities from the Central Pacific Ocean - Fk160115 155m metaG | ecosystem: Environmental > Aquatic > Marine > Oceanic > Photic zone | place: The Central Pacific Ocean...
AGAAAACGGTACACCGAGCGTCGGTGAACCTTCACATCCTCGGGATCATGTTTATGGTACTCGTAGTGAGGCGAATGTTCTGGGTGCTCAAGCACAAAGTCGCGAAAGCCGGGGCCGTACATCAGGTTGTTCATTTTGCCTGCCAGCATGAGGACAGTGTCACGGATGGCTTCGGCCTCGAGTTGCCGCCGGTTCATGCGCCAGAGGTAACGATTTTGGCTGTCTATCCTCGCGTGCTTGTCGACAGACCGGGATGATTGCCGGTAGGTGGCGCTGGTGAGAATGAGCCGGTGCAGTTGCTTGATCGACTGCCCGCTGTTGAGGAACTCCACGGCGAGCCAGTCGAGCAACTCGGGGTGGGTGGGCTTGTCGCCCATACGGCCGAAGTCATTCGGTGTCGCGACGATACCCGCGCCGAAGTGGTACTGCCAAATACGGTTGGCGATCGATCGCCATGTGAGCGGATGATCTTTTCGAGTCAGCCAACGAGCGAGTGCGACTCGCCGTTCACTCTCGCTGTGGGTGTCGGGCAGTTCAAGGCTGCCTTTGTCCCGCTTGTCCAAGCGCATCGTGCCGGGGAGTACAACTTGTTTGGGCTGCTCAATGTCACCTCGGCGAAGCAGATGGATAACTCGAGGTTTGCCGTTTTCGTTGCCGGTGCCACGGAAATTGCCGCTGCCCTTGTGGACAGTCCCAGCATATACTCGCATCGGGGCGGGCAGTTTTTTGAGTGCCTCCTCGGTCTTGGCCAAGCTGGCTCGCGCCATTTGCCGATTGGCTATAGTTTCAGGCTTGAGAATTGATTTTATCAACTCATCCCGCTTGGATTCAACGGTTTCGATCGTATCCGGACCGGAGGGATCAGTCTGTTGGCCGGGATAAAGGCCGTCGGTCAAATTGCTTTTTCGCCAACGCAACGGAGCCTCGATCGAGTCGAGCGCTGTGACGGTTTTGCCCCTGGCGAGGTTGTCGCTGTTGTCGGCGAGCGCACGGAGTTCGGCAGCGGCGAAAATAAAATCGCTACTTCGCTTGGCCAGCTTGGTGGCAGTGATGCGGATGAAGCGCGCCTTGACTTGTTCCGTGGCAAATTGTTGCGGCGTGATGCCGGGGTTCGGTTCGTCGGTTTTAGTTTTGTCGGCAACGACTGTGACACCGTTTCCGAATGCAGCATCGTTTGACGCCTCGATTTTGTAACGCACGGGAAAACCGAAGCCGTCGCCGATATTGTTGAAGTTGTCACTCGTGGGAATGATGATAACCTGCTTGATGAGTTTCTCTTGGCCAAGGTCCACCTGCACCCACTTGATCACATTCTGCGTTGCGCTGATTTGGCTGTGGTAGCCGTACTCGGGATGGTTCTTGGTTTTAGACCGCTTCCGGAGGATCTCGAGTTGTTTGCCGAGTGCGGCCAGTTTTTCGCCGCCTTTGTTTTTGATTTCGTCCCTGATGGCCTTGAGTTCGGCCTGGTGCTGGGCGGCCTTGGCCGTGAGCGCGGCGTGTTGGCTGGAGACGAGTGAATCGGGATGATACTCGCGATCGGCTCGATCGAGTGCGGCGAACACGGACTGCATGCGGTAGTAGTCGGTCATGTTGACCGCGTCGAACTTGTGATCGTGGCAACGGGCGCATTGGACGGTGGTACTGATGAAAGTGTTCATCGTGTTCTTCACCATGTCGTCACGGTCAATGTTGCGGGCAATCTGACCGTCAAGCTTGGTCTCCGCCACCTCGGCGTGACCGATGAAATCCCAAGGGCCGGCTGCTATGAAACCGGTTGCCTCAATGCCGTCACGTGTATTCGGGTAAATTGCGTCGCCGGCCACCTGCTCGCGCACAAACCTGCCGTATGGCTTGTCGTTGTTGAATGCGCGGATGATGTAGTCGCGGTAAGGCCAGGCGTTGGGTCTCGGCTTGTCCTTGTCGTAGCCATGCGTATCGCCATAGTGGACAGCATCAAGCCAGTGGCGTGCCCATCTTTCCCCATAGCGTGGTGAGGCAAGGAGTTGGTCGACGAGTTTTTCGTACGCCAAAGGATCGGGATCGACCTCGAAGGCTTCGATTTTCTCTGGTGTGGGCGGCAGGCCGAGCAGATCGAAGTAGACGCGGCGAATCAGCGTCTGACGTTTGGCTTGGTCGGAGTGAGTGAGTCCTTTTTCGGTCTGCTTGGCGCTGATGAAATGGTCGATCGGGTTCTGTGCCCAGTCGCGATCTGTCTGGTCAAGCGGCGGCGGTGCGTTGTTGGTGAGCGGTTTGAGTGACCAGAAGTCAAACAGGCCTGTTTCAGGCTTGGCGGGGTATTCACCGCTCAGTGCAGACGCCAGGCTAGAAGACAGCAACGCGCCGGCAATCAAGTATCTGCCGCTGCGCATGCATACGAAAAGCCTGTTCATCAGTCAATGTGGCCCCAGCCGGATTCGGTAAAAACATGCGCGATGAGGGAAAACAAATCAAGTGTAATAGCGCCTCTTCAAGTGATCGCATTCAGAGCGTTGGCAGCGGCGCCGTAGGCACCGGCGAGTTCTCCGAGATGAGCGGAGAGCAGTTTCAGTTCGTAGTTGTCCGTTTTCCAGAGCAGCGGGTCGATGTAATCGCGCAATGGGACAAAAAGTCGGTCGCCAGCCTTGGAAATTCCACCTCCGATGATAACGGCTTCCGGATCGAGTATGTTGGTGAAGGAGCAAATTGCCGTGGCTAAACCCTTTACAGACTTAAGCCAGATTTTTTGTGCTTCGGCGTCACCATTCTCGATTGCCTTCATCATTTCCCACGTGTGAGTGAATCGACCGTTGGATCGCTTCGGGATGGTGCAGTTACCGATGGCCAACTCGAGACTGTTGGGGCATCCGCAATCATCCGCCGGGCCCTCTGGGCCAAGGCTGGTGTGGGCAAAGTGTCCGGCTTTGCCGGTTCGACCTAGGAGTAGTTTTCCATTAACCAGTGCCGCGCCACCTACGCCGGTGCCGAGCGTGAGAAGGATGACAGTCTGGAAACCCTGTGCCGCACCAAGCCAAGCTTCGCCCAGAAGCGCGGCGTGGCCGTCGTTCAACACCGGAATCGCATTGTCGAAATCAAAAAATTTTTGCCAATTCAACCCAACCAACCCTTGGAGACGGACCGGCATGTGAGTGATGCAACTGCCGTCCGGTGCTGCCAGACCCGGTGCAGAAAAACCCATGTTTTTCGGCTTGCCTCCCTGTTTCTCTTCAATTGATTGAACAAGTTCGCGTAGGCGCTTTGCCCAGTCCATGTCCGCTTCGGCATCGAAGGGTAGGTTGTGTTTGGTCAACGTTTCGCCTTCCGTCGTGACGACAACTGCCTTGACGCATGAGCCGCCGAGGTCGATTCCAATCGTGTAGCTCATTCGATTCCCTCGCTGACGCTCCAGCCTCCGTCGACTGTCAGCACTTGGCCGGTGACGAAACTGGCAGCATCGGACATCAAGAAAACCGCCGCGCCGTCTATATCCTCCGGCACGCCGATCCGGCCGCCGTCGAGCGGCTGCTTCTGTTTGATGAAGTTCATTACTACGTCACTCGATTGTGCGCGGCCGGACATCGGCGTGTTGACTAGGGCTGGCGCGATGGCGTTCACGCGAATGTTTTGTTTGGCGTAGTGGGCCGCCACCGACTTTGTGAGGCCGACGATCCCGGCCTTGGCCGCTGCGTAGCCGTGCGTCGCGAAATGGCTCGGAGCCGGGGAGTCGGCCAGTACCGAGGTCATATTGAGAATCACCCCGCCTTGACCAAGCACGGCTAGTTCCCGGAGCGCAGCGCGGTTTGAGTTGAAAACTGAGGTGAGATTCAGATCCATCGTCTGCTGCCAGCCGTCGTCGCTGACCTCATGCAGTGCCCCGTCCCCCATTGCCCGGCCGCTGCCACCGGCAACATGGTACAATCCGTCGAACCCGCCGAATTCCCGCTTGGCCAAATCGATCGCCTCGGGCGCGGTCTGCGGGTCCATCGCGTCACCGGCCAAACCGCGCGCCGCTTGGCCAAGTGCTAACTTCACCTTGGCCAAGCTGTCGGCGTTGCGTCCTACCACCACCACACGCGCCCCCTCGCCGACGAACGCCTTGGCAGCGGACAGGCCCAGTCCGGTTGTCCCTCCGACGATGACGATAGTCTTGTTATCTAGGGCTTGATTCATAGCCCTAGTTTTTTGAAACGCAACTCGATGTGCTTGTAGTGGAAGTCGGTGGAGCAGATGGCTTCGAGTTCGCCCTTTTTGAAATGTTTAGCGACGGCCGGATCAGACTGCAGTTGTGTGAGGAAGTCGGCGTCGTTGCGGCCGGCATGCTTTGTTTTCCAGGTTTCCATGGCATTTTGCTGGACGAGTGCATACGACTCTTCGCGGGTGAGGCCCTTGCGGATAAGGGCGAGCAGCACAGTCTGAGAGTTCCACATACCAAGCGATTGACCTAAGTTCTTGGCCATGTTCTTGGGGTACACGATCAAGCCCTTGGTCAGGTCGGTCAGCTTGTGGATCATGTAGTTGAGCAGTGTGCAGGAGTCGGGGAAGATGACGCGTTCGACGGAACTGTGGCTGATGTCGCGTTCGTGCCAAAGGGAGACGTTCTCGAGCGCGGCGACAGCATTGCCGCGCAGGACACGGGCCAGACCGGTGAGGCGTTCAGCGGTGATCGGGTTGCGCTTGTGAGGCATGGCGCTGGAGCCTTTTTGGCCCTTGGCAAAAAACTCCTCGGCTTCTAGCACCTCGGTGCGCTGGAGGTGCCGGAACTCCGTCGCCCACCGCTCAATGCTTGCACCGACGAGTGCCACGGTGGTCATGAACTCGGCGTGGATGTCACGCTGCACAACCTGCGTCGCAATCGGTGCCGGCTTGAGAGCAAGTTTGCGGCAGACAAATGACTCGACCTTTGGAGAGAGGTGGGCGCTCGTGCCAACAGCTCCGGAGAGCTTGCCGATGGCGACGCGCGGCTTGAGGGTCTCGAGTCGCTCGAGTGCGCGGCCAAACTCGTCGTACATCAGCGCCATCTTGAGACCGAATGTGGTCGGCTCGGCGTTGATGCCGTGGCTGCGCCCGATCATAGGGGTGAACTTGTGCCGGCGGGCCTTGGCGGCAATGGTTTTGCGAAGGCGTTTCACGTCGGCGATGAGAATCTTCACAGACTCGCTCATCTGGACTGCGAACGCGGTGTCGATGATGTCGCTGCTTGTCAGCCCAAAGTGCAGCCAGCGGCTTGCCGGTTTGCCGATGTTCTCGCCGACGTTTGTGGTGAACGCGATGACGTCGTGGTTGAGCGTGCGTTCGAGTTCGCGGCAGCGTGCAATGCTGAACGTCGCCTTGGCCTTCATTTGTCTGAGATGCGCCTTGGGTACGAGACCCTCGGCGCAAAGCGCCTCGGCGGCGAGCAGTTCGATCTCTAGCCAGATCTCTAGTTTTCGCTGTTCAGTCCAGATGTCCCGCATCTCGGGACGGGTGTAGCGTCCAATCATCCGCAGACAGTATAACGGACTTGGGCAAGCGCGGCGAGTGAGATGTGTCGCTTGACCGCTTAGGGAAGCGGTGCCAAGAATGCGGCATGCGCCACTCTCTTTACTTTGTCGCCGTGCTGCTCTTGGGCACTGTGCTTGGGCAAACGAAGGATCTTTATGTTCACTCCTGGACGAAGCATCAGATCACTCCGCACTTTTGGGCCGAGGGCGGTGCGGCGGGAGATTTCAATCGCGACGGCCATGCCGATCTTGTTGTCGGCCCCTACTGGTATGCCGGGCCGGACTACAAGCAGCGTCACGAATTTTATCCCGCCACAGAGTCGTTCAAGCTCAAGGACCCTGATGGCACGGAAACCACCGTGCCCGGTTTCGCCGGCGCGCTCAGCGGGCGCAACGCCTACTCGCGAAATTTTTTTAGCACCGTTTACGATATCAACGGCGACGAGTGGGACGACATCCTGGTGCTGGGTTTTCCCGGTGAAGAGTCGCCGTGGTATGAAAATTCCCGAGGGAAGACCGGCCACTGGAAAAAACACATCGCATTGGCCATCACCGACAACGAGTCGCCGCACTTCACCGACATCACCGGCGACGGTAAGCCGGAGATCGTCTGTAACTCGGAGGGTCACTTCATTTACGCCGAACCGAACTGGGATCATCCAGGTGAACCGTGGATGGTACACCGCGTCACGCCGAAGGGCAGTTGGCAGCGCTTTACACACGGTATGGGCATCGGCGACGTCAATGGCGACGGCCGCCGTGATATCATGGAGAAGAACGGTTGGTGGGAGCAGCCGGCATCACTTGAGGGCGATCCTCAGTGGGCGTTCCATGCGTACCCGTTTTCGCCCGGTGGCGGCGCACAGATGTACGCCTACGACGTGGACGGCGACGGCGACAACGATGTGATCACCTCGCTCGCCGCGCATGGCTACGGCCTCTGCTGGTACGAAAACCAGCCGAAGGACGATGGCATTTCGTTCGTCGCGCACACATTCATAAATGCCAAGCCGGAGGAAAACCGATACGGTGTCAAGTTCAGCCAACTGCATGCGGTTGACTTGGTGGACATGAACCGCGACGGCCTGCTCGATATCGTGACCGGGAAGCGGTTCTGGGCGCACGGTCCGCAGGGCGACGCCGAGCCGAACGCAGCGGCCGTGCTGTACTGGTTCGAGCTCCGACGTACAAAAAAACGAGGCGTGGACTGGGTGCCGCATTTGATTGATGACGACTCCGGCATCGGCACACAGGTGATGGCCGCCGACATGAATGCCGACGGCTGGCCGGATGTTGTCGTCGGCAACAAGAAGGGTGCGTTTGTGCACATCCAGTCGACAAAAAAAGTGAGTCGAAAAGAATGGCGGCAAGCTCAGCCCAAGCCCCACAAAGCTAATTGACAAACCACGCGCACAAGCCAATTTTTCCTTTTTATGAAAACAAACTGGATTGCACCGATGATGTTAGCATTTGGCCTGTGCGCCTGTGGTGGCTCGAGCGAAACTTCCAAGGACAAAAAGCCTGAAAACGAGGAATCAAGCTCTTCCGGTAACCCGTTGACCGCACCGGTGGATTACATCGGCGCGGTGGGTAAAGCCAAGAAAGTCTCGGAGAAAAAAGTCAACCTGGCCAGCATCCAAAACGCTATCAATCAGTTCAAGGCTGTTGAAGGCCGCAATCCCAAGACTCTCAACGAGTTGGTGTCCGAGGGTTACTTCTCGCGCCCCCCCCGCCCCCCGCGCGGTATGCGCTACGTGTACAATCCCAAAACCGGCCAGGTAGGTGTCCGCTAGGCCAAGCGTTTGAACATAGCGAGGTGGATCATCCTTTCAAACGGACGAGTTTCATGATGCGTCCATCGACGTTCCAGTCCTGGACGTAGAGGTTGCCGTCAGCGTCCCAACCTGAGCCGTGCGTGCCGCTGAACACACCCTCGATCCAGTCTGCCTGTTTAACGCCATAGTTGCTGCCCTGCTTGCGATCCGGGTTGTGGCCGAGCACGGCCATGATGGTGTTGGTCTTGTCGAGGATGACCACCCGGCCGTGCAGGTCCGGGACCGAGACGTAGTCCCCTTGCACGGAAACTGAGGTCGGCATGCCAAGTCCACCGATGACTTCGTTGATGTATTCGCCCTCTAGGCTGTAGTGCAGTAGTCGGCCGCGGGGCTGGTGGTTGCGATCACAGATCAGCAGGCGGTTCGGCTCGTAGCGGGTGTCGAGCGTCATGCCGTGTGCGGTGTTGAATTGTCGCGGTCCGTTGCCCTTGGCTCCGAAGTGCTTCAGGTATTTGCCTGCCTTGTCGAAGATGAAAATGATGTTGCTAGCGTAGCCGTCTGAAAGGAAAATGTAGCCGTTGTCTGACACGGTGATGGCGGTGGGGTTGAACGGCTTGGCGGTGAGCCCGGATTCCGCAGGGAAGGGCAAGCGGAGCGCGACCTTGCCATCGGTGGCGGCGAATTTGATGCCCTCTGCATTTGTGTTCCGCGCACCGTAAATGTACTCGGTGCCATCTTCATCACGAATCTCGATGTCGTGCAGTTTAGTGTACGGTTCGCCGAGAAACTCGCGGGCCACTTTTCCGCCCGGCAAGAAGGCGACCACGCCCTTGTCAGCGCTGGTGTAGATCGTTCCGTCTTTGCCGACAGTCACGCCCCCGTGGGTGGGGCCGATGGCCGATTTGCCATCAGAGGTGAGGCCCCAGCCGGGCACGGTGTCGAAGGTCATCAGGCTGGTACCCATGCGCACGCCGGCAGGAGTTTTTGGCTTGGCCTCATGATTGTGGCCGTCGCTGTCACCTTCGGCATCGTGACGTTCACCCTCGCCTTCGCCGTGATCGTGGGGATGGGGATGGTCGTGGTCATCGTGGGAGGTGTGTTGCGTACAGCTAACAATGAAAACGGCTGCAAAGAGGAAAGAAAGTAAATGCTTCATATCGCCGGGGACTCTTGCCGCGCAGGTGGCGGACTTCAAGCCGTTTCCGCAATTCAAACCAATCTCGTCTGCAAGTGGGGCAGCCTCGGCGGATGTCCACCATTATATTCATTAGCCATTGGGCTTTTTTGTAGCCCTCGGCTGTGTCCGCCTCCAGTGCCTCCTCCGTTTGGTCGCCGCAACCGCTCAGCATCAGTCCGAAAGTCAGCGCTGAGAATACGGCGGTCGATTGAATGGATATCAACCCAACGCCGTCTCCTCATTCTTGCAAAATCATCCGGACGCAAACCGGCTTGGAAAGCTTGATCTGGTTGCCGGTGAACTTGAGTTTGCCGTTGTCCTTGTTGATGCGAAATACGGCTACGTTGTCGCTCTGTTGGTTGGCGGCTAGCAGGAACTGGCCGGTGGGATCGATCCCGAAGTTTCTTGGGGTTGAGCCTTGAGTAGGCTCATGACCAAGCGAGGTTAGTTTGCCGCTTTCCTCTTCAATCCGGAACATGGCGATGCTGTTGTGGCCGCGGTTCGAACCGTAGAGGAACCTGCCGCTTGGGTGGACGAGCACCTCAGCAGTGCTGTTGCCTTGGACCGGGTGGGGTACGGTGGAGAGTGTTTGCAGGGTCTTAAGCCGGCCGCGCCTGGCAAGGTAGCGGAAGGCAGTGACTGTCTGTTTCATTTCGTTGATCACGTAGGCGAACTTGCCGCTTGGGTGAAAGCCGAAGTGGCGCGGGCCAGACCCGGGTTCGAGTTTAGCCCCGTCGAACTTGGTTTCGGTGATTTTGCCGTTTTTTTCGTCGAACCTGAACACGAGCACCTTGTCGATGCCGAGGTCTGGCACGAAGGCGAACTTATTGTTTGGGCCAACGTGCACCGAGTGGGCATGCGGCGCCTTTTGGCGCGGTGTGGCACTGGAGCCTTTGTGCTTGATGAGCGACACGACAGCGCCGACGGAGCCATCTTCGTTGAGTGGTAACACTGAGGTGCTGCCGCCACCGTAGTGCGCGACAAGTACGAATTTTCCAGTGGCATCAACGGTGAGATGGCACGGGCCGGTGTCGCCGGATGGTTGTTGGTTGAGTTGGGTCAGTTTACCGGCCTGCACGTCTAGCGCAAACGCCGTCACGCCGCCGCTCCGTTTCCCGTCGAACTTCGCGACTTCGTTGACCGTGTAGAGAAATTTGCCGTTCGGGTGGATTTTGAGAAATGACGGATTATTCAAGCCTGCAACGGCGCTAAGTTTTTTAAGGCCACCGTCCTTCAGGTCGAGCTGGAACAGGTGCACGCTCTCCTTGTTGGCAGAGGAGTAGCTGCCGAAACATACCAGCGCCTTGGCCGGTGCGGCACTCGCTTGGCCAAGCGCAACGGCTAAGCCAAGCGAGGGAAGAATGATTGTCCGAAAGATTCCATAGATAGCCATGGCCGGATGAAACGGAAACATAGCGGTGCTGGCAAGCTGTTTTGCATTTCATTGCCAGGTCAAGGCTGCTAAGAGTTGCGGTACGTGAAACTGATTTCGCGCATTATTCTTTATCCACTCTGTTTGTACGTCGCTATCTGGTGCTGGGGCGGTTTTCGCAGCGGATACGAAAACATGCAGCTCGACCGATACGGCCTCGAGGCAGATGAGCAAAAAGAAAAGCCCGTTTCAATTGAAAGCGGGGAGGGAGGCGTGTCGGGAGAAGCGTTTGATATCGACGAGGTCAACAGAATGTTGACCAACAAGCCACCAGCCGAGGTCGAACAAAAAAAAAGAATTAATAAGACTGAAAAGCAACCCGATAATGGTCAAACCAACCAGGTCAAAATTACAGATCTGCAGAAGGAAAATAGTGGGATGATGGTGAATTTCGCCGGAATGCTTGCTGCATTGATCATAATTGCCCTGCTGGTTGCTCGCGATGTGAGCAATCTCGCCGGTGAACGGGTAGGCGGCAATTATTTGACCAAAAGCATAAAGTCTCGAAAGGCTGACATGTACGAGGAAGCAGAGGCGATCTGGACCGACGGGGCCTATGTGGAGGCGATTGATTCATTCCGAGATTACCTGAAAACGTTCCCGGGCGAATACCATGCCCACAAGCGCATTGCTGAAATATATGAGAACGATCTGGGGAGCTTTCGTGCCGCAGCAATGGAGTACGAGGAGATGCTTGAAATGGACATTCCGCAGGCGCGATGGGGTTGGGTGGCCATTCATCTATGCAACCTTTACTCGGGGAAACTGGGCGATGCGGACAGGGCGTTTGCCCTGTTACAGCGTGTAGCCGATGAGTGCGGCGACACCTCGCCTGCACTGAAGGCACGAGATCGTTTGGCCAAGATTTACGCTGGTTAACCGCGCCTTGCCAATCACACTACGGCTGGGCCGGTTCCGGTTTATTTCCCGGCTTGGCCCCGGCGTCATTCAATATTTTTCGGGCAGCTTCCCCCCTTGGCATCCATGCGAAATCCAGGGGTGACTTGCCGTCATTGTCCAGCGCGTTGATATCAGCCTTCTGCTCGATCAGCCAAGTGATGGTGTTGGTGTGCCCACCCCAAGCTGCGTAATGCAGCGCGGTCTGGCCATTGTCCGCGTGGCGATTCGTTACCGACTGCCCTTGGGCAAGGTACTGCTGCAGCGCCTTGAGCTTGCCGAGTTGGGCTGCGTGAAAAAGATTGGTTGCTACAGTCGTTCCGCCGGTGCCCGATGCGTCGGCAGATGATGGTTCGTTTAGCTCCCCTCCGCAGCCGGAGGCCAAGGCAAGCGCAACAAGGGTTGGCGTAGCTGTGTTCCCCATTATTTCAGCGCGTTGTCGATCGCCGCCTTGAGCTTGTCCATCGGGTGTCCGTGCCAGACGACGGCGCCGTCCTTCACTACAAAGGCGTGCGGGATGCCGTTGATACCATATTTCCCCATATAACCATCGGATGTGGCGCCGGCATCAATCGCCACTGTGTACGCCATCTTATCGCCCATTTTTTTCACAAACGGCTCTACAGTGCCAAGTTCTTCATTGCTGACACCGATGATTTTGACACCGCGATCCGCGTATTTTTTCTGAATCTCCGTTAGGTGTGGAATACTGGTGCGGCAGGGGGGGCACCAAGTCGCCCAAAACTCAACCACGTTCACACCGCTTGAGACATTCACCGGATCGCCTTTTACCCAGTGAGCCACCGCCAAGGCTGCCGCCGGTTCATTACTGCTTGCTTGGGCTTGAGTTCCCTCCGGAGTGCCTCCCGAAAAACAGCCGCTCAACAATGTGGAAGCAGTGATCAGGATCGTTGATATACAAAAAATCGGTATTGTTTTCATTGGTATAAACTGCCCCAGCGCTGACATCAGCGCAAGTCTTTTTTGTAAAAAGTTTGTCATGGTCCGGTGTGTTGCCTAGCCTGCTGCGCATGAAATCATGGCTGTTTGGCGCCGTGTGCGGCGCACTGCTTTGCTTTATGGGTTGCGGCTCTGAGCCTGTCGGCTCGTCTGACAACGGCTTGTCAATAGTGGTCATCCCCAAGGGC
>Ga0163108_10003092_pt1 | contig 11884 bp, 18 predicted proteins | sample Fk1155metaG_FD_109644 | JGI IMG/M metagenome (GOLD analysis project Ga0163108, IMG submission 109644) | Marine microbial communities from the Central Pacific Ocean - Fk160115 155m metaG | ecosystem: Environmental > Aquatic > Marine > Oceanic > Photic zone | place: The Central Pacific Ocean...
GATTTCTTCCAGCTCCTCGTCCTCAACGCCGCTGCACGTTTCTTCGAGTCCCTTTTCGTCTTCGACATCCTCGATCTCCTTAGTCTTCCGGCCGCGCATATTCTCGCTCTCGGCCGGGGAGCCTTCCTTTAGAAGTCCCCACTTTTTCATCAACTTGGTGTTGATTTCATTATTTTTCCACTCTTTTAACGACATTTTAGGTTCTCCTGAATCCGAGAAGTCAATCTCGATGTTAATTTTTCCTGTCTTAATTAGGTCTTCAAAGTCTCTAAAGATCAAATTACCTTTAGTATACGCCTCTCGTTCCATTTTACGAAGATGCGGATCGCTTTGTGCATACCCGGCCTCCGTGCTATCTTGTCCTGTAAAATCGCCTCGACAGTTTTGTGCGTGGTGCACAAGTTCGTGTGATAAAGACCTCATTACATCTTTTGGATGTCGGCCGTCGACATATAAAGCCACCTCCATCGTCGCCGGGTCATAATAAGCTGTTTTACCTAACATAACGCCGGCGTTGTCTTCATCGCTTTCAAACCGAATGGTGGCGGGTTGGTTAAACCCCAACTGCTTCTGAGAATAGGGATAGAACTCGCTTACAAACTGTTCGAGATGGTATACGTTCCCGATTGAGTTGTTTATACATTTATGCATTAATATTAATTAGTTGCCAATAGAAGAAAGAGCACTCCCCATAGATGGTATACAAATATGGAGATATAAACTAGGTTTAAGCCCAAAAGGACCTTAAAAATTGTTCTGGTGAATCGTTTTCTAAAAAAATAAAGGATCCAAATCCCAACGGCGCTGAAGCCAAGTTTCGCTATTACAAATAAGAGTGGTGAGATCTTTAAAAAGAAAGCCATTATGGGGTTGGCCTCGTGACCTAGATCATTGGCAACCCAATAAATTGTAGCAGTAAGATCAATAAGAATAAAAACTGTCAGGATATAAACTAACCGGACAATTTTCCTCATTCATATTACTCCTTGCGTGACTCCATTCCAGCTTGCAATGCCTTAGCAATTCCCAAGGCCGAGAGCCAGCGTGGTTGTTGCCAAAAGGGGACAATCATATGCAAGATCATTGCAAGTCCAGAGAGGAGCAAAAGTCCTGAGAATTTTGCCGATCGTCGTGTATGGGCTAGCCAGCCCTCATTCTTAAAGTGTGCCCAGTCCCACATTATCTTCCCTCCGGATGTTCTTTGTCGTAAGTAAAAGTTTTAAAAACCTTCTCTAAGGCTGCCGCGGCACTCTGGATCAAGTCAATAAATCCATCCTCTAGATCTACGTCTTCTTGGATCAGATCATGAAGCTGTTGTGCCTGTGTAGACATATGATATAGAGCCTTTCTCGCGGAATCAACACCGTATTCGTCGGGCTCCTTAGTATAGTCTCCTGTTTGCTCTTGTCCTACAATCGGATGCTCTGGCATTTCTAAAAGAATAGAATTGGTCTTATTTATTTCCTCGGCTATAAGAGCCTTAAGGGAAGTTCTTGAAAGTTTCATATTAGGTCCCCTCTCTTTCTGGTGTGGGTAGCAGCGAAAGAAAGCTTATTAGATCAGCATCGTCGAAATCGCCCAACTCTATTTTGATCTTATCAAAAAGGCTTATTGCTTTTTGGCTCTCGTCGCCGGTGACTATCTCTTCTAAGCCGCCCATCATCGCAAAGTTTCCACCAATGGCCGAGCCGCCGGCGTAATCACCTGCAGCATGAGTTGCGCCTCCATTGTATTTTTGTTGATTGGGCGGAGGCGCAACAACGCGTTGAATGGGCATTGGATGCGCACCAGTTTCTTCAATGCTATTAAGGGCCCGTCGCAAACACGCTGAGGCCTTAAAGGCATGCTCATAAGCGGTATCATAGATGGGCTGATCAAGCTTCTCTACAAGCTGCTCAGTAGCCTCTCTGGCAACGAGGGCAACTTCATACATTTGGTTTGCTTCGGGATCCCCCATATCTTGTTGGCGATCTTGTGTATCCGCGGAAGGCATTCGATGAGGGACGTCGAGCGGAGCGGAGGGTTCGTTAATGCCACCACCGGTAAACATAGCTTCTTTGACAAAGCTTTTAAGTTGATTGTAATCTATGGTCATATTAATCTTTTCCTTGTTCAATCTCGGGGTACTTCTTCTCTACAGCAGCCCGAACCTTCGCTTTTTCCTCTGAGGTGCCATGCTGTGCCACCAGGCTTAGGGCTGATCTAGCCCGGTCCTCGGTATCAATGGGATATGACCCGGCCTGTTTACCCTTTGGGCCCTCGCCTTTTCCAGGAAGTGCAAAATCACTATCAGGAAGTGCTCTCCTTTCTCCTGCGGAAAGGTCTTTCTCATCAAGCATCATCTCATCCAATAAAGCCGCCGGATCGAGGTCAAACATTTCGTTAGCTTCTTCGTTAGTCAATACAACTTCAACTTCTTCTCTAATAATCTGCAAAATTTCTGTCTTCTTCATATCACGATACTCCGGCGTATAATTAATTAGTTTCTTCTTCTTCCTTTGACAGAACATCGCACCATTTATCTCGCAATTGCTGCGTGACGGCCCCCTCAACGGGAACCGCAACCGCTTCAATCCCAGCAGCCCAGGCGGCCGCCACCTCTTCGTCATCGTCGTCCCAATGCTTACTCACTCCTAGTTCCATAAGCTTATCGGCCTTAAGATTTCCATAGGTGTAGTGAACTTCTTCAACTGGTAATCCAAATTCTTGGATGGCTTCCTCTGGGGTGGGTGCTTTGTCCCACTCATATTTGGGACGAGTTGGTTTACACCGCGACGTGACGATAATCACCTTATTTCCCTGTGCGGCCAAATCTTTCAGGAGCGCAACGTTTTCTTCGTGCGGCCCGAGATATTCTACATCACCGTCTTCTAGGGTCTGATAACGTATAAGCGTGTTATCAAAATCAAAGGAATAGATGTTTTGTTCTAAGTTATCTTCTTCCTCTAGCTCAATTTGTCGCTTTGCCATCTTTTCTGCCTCTTCGCGAGAGAGACCGGCGCGATTCATTAAGGCTGTGACCACCGACGACGGCGCATCAGCCTCTTTCTCTTCCGGCTCTTTCTTTTGGGGGACTTTCTTTAGAAATTGCCGCCAGTTTTCAAATAGGAGTTTCATTTTACTGAATCCCCGGCATTTCCAGTGAGGTTTGCTAAAGTAATGTGAAATATACGGTTTGGCTCTGGGTCCGGAGGTCCTTTTACTAATGCCATCACCTCGTTAACGTATTCTCTTAAATCTTCTTGGCTTTGATCAGCGACTCGTATTCTCCAAGATTTACGACCCCCTTCAATTGAAGGATCTTTATACTCTTCATCTTCTATCGCTTCCACCTCATTGTTCAATACAACTTCTGGTTCGGGAGGAAGTGCCATACCTTTAATCTTTTCTCTGTATGGCTTTAATATATCCTGATGAATAAGGGTTATATGAAGCGCTTTGTCGGGCAACCGGGCTGCTTCTGGTGGTAGGTTCGCCATGGCTGCTTTTGCCTGGGATATAATCTCTGGAGTTGGCTTGAGCTTTAAAATACCACCATATTTGACTTCTTCTGTTATAGACAGTCCACCCTCGGAATCGGTGTAACTTAGGGCACCTTCACCTTCTTCGGGGGGAAGAACAGAGAGTCCGCCTTGTTGGGCGCCAAGACGAATGAATAGATCGTTAAAATCACTTTTAATCTTCTCTCGGGCTTTATCTATCGCTTCTTGATTTATGGGGTGCTGGTGCCCACGCCACTCTACTGAAAGAAGCCGATCAGCGATCTTTTGAGCTGTTTTTAAGGATAGTGTGTTGTTGTCAGCCGATAGCTCCAATTCTCGCATCCAGGGAGTGTGCTTATTTTGGAGCCAGCTAATATATGGAACATTATACATGTCCCGCGGATCGAGATGCCGCATTCTTCTCGATCTTGCAGAACGAAGGCTTTTAATATACGCCTTGGGAATAGGGGGGACCACTTCTTCTCCCTCTTCTTCTTTTTTCTTAAAGAAATCTAAGAGTCCCTCTTCCAGGGCGTCCTCTTCTAAATACTTCCGCCAGTTTTCAAGTAGGAGTTTCATTTATTACCACTCCTCTGGTGGAAAGACCGAAGCGTCAATAATCTTGAAGTTATAATCTGTGTCGTGTCCAATATTGCCCTTGCCGAGTTCATGTTTATCAATGGGGAACTCATGCATTGCCTTGCTAAGCTCTTGATAAGCCCGCCCAGCCACTGGTGAGATAGCTTTTTGTAAAAGCCTCGCGGGCTTGATATCAGGAAATTTTACTTTGGCGCTTCTTTCTTTTGCCTCTGGGGTATCGCTTCTTTCAAATCGAAAAGACGCCATAATTAACTTCATCATATCAAACGGATCAGCCAAATTGTATTGACGCCCATAATGGTTAGGGGGTAAAGATCCCTCCGCGCCTAGACGCCTTATAGCCTCTTGTTCTTTGGCGAAAGATCGATCAAGTACTTTTTGCATCGCATCAGGATCCTTCACAGGTGTTATGGTCTCCATCACAATCCATTCGAAATCGTTAGCATGAGCATATGCTTTGGGGAAGATAAGTGGGTATCGTTTTGATGTCTCAAAGTCATCCTTGTTCATTTGTAGTTTATGATCGTCGAGATCATGAGCAACTTTTATTACATGCTCGTCATCACCGCGCGGTGTCCAAACCGTACGAAAGGCACCAGAGCCCAGTATGTTGAATCGATCGTCACCGGACTGGAGCCGAGCCCTAAGACGATCAGCGAGGACGAGGTCGAAGGGCTCTTCAGGGAGATCCCTTAACCAGGGGAAATACTCGGCTTCGTCTTCGTTCAAATACTTCCGCCAGTTTTCAAGTAGGAGTTTCATTTATCTGCTCCACACCATATTACCTTCAAGGTCTTCAATTCTTAAAGGATAGATAACTTCTTCACCATTATATTTAATGGCAGCTGCTTTAGGCAATATTTCTTGCTCAAAGCGTTTAAACATTTCTGAGTCTTCTGAAGATAATTTCTCCGCCATTTGGGATATAATGACAGCCCGGTGTCGATCTATTGGTCGACCGGGAGCTACAGCCTTCCGACGCCCGGTTTCTGTAAAAAATTGCATTACCCTAGGGGTGATTTGATAAATACCGTAGTCTTCTTTTCTAGGCTCAAAATATTCCCTGTTATTCATAACAAACTCAGCAAAGCCCCCGGCATAAACCTCATAGTCAATATCGAACGTCTCCGGTGTAACTGGCTCATCACTCACAACAATATAAGCTGTGGTGGCGCCTTCTGGACAGGTTTCCTCTTTATCAAGCTCTCCTGCCAACGCGTCTTTTCCGTGCTGTAATGCGCGAGCCTTGTCTCTATGAAAATAGAATCCTTCGCCTTGTCCAAAGCCTTTTGCTCGTTTTGCATCGATTCCGCTAGCGAATGATTCGGGTGGAGAACAGGTAGCGTGATATAACAGGACACCTTCACCTTCTTTTTGTTCCGCCAAATACTTCCGCCAGTTTTCAAGTAGGAGTTTCATCCTGCTCCCCCAAACATTCTTTGGAACACCTCTGGGGTTTCTGGACTGTCTAGATCTAAGATTTTTGCTTTTATTGTTTCGACTTCCTCATCGATTGCTTTTTGAAGACGATGATTGCCGTCTAAAACAAATCGGTATTGTCCTCCACTCTTTACAACTATAATCGGATAATCCAAACTGGCAGCCGCCACTCGGTCCGCTCCGCGTGTTGGCAAAGGCGGTAATTGTTGCGAGAGTTCTAAAACATTAATATCAACAGTCTCATCGCCTAGATAATCAACCACATCTCCGATTGTAACTTTTTCATCGTCAGTTTCCCACGATGTATCGCGCCAATCTTCTGTTATATACTTCCGCCAGTTTTCAAGTAGGAGTTTCATTTTTGCGACGCTATATATTTTTCTACCGCGGCCTCATAACTTAATGACCACTCTAAAGGAAGAATATTTTTTCCATCTTCGGTTTTTTCAAACTCAACTGAAAATGCAGAATCTCCTCCGCCGAAGATAGCGCCTGAATCTTTTCCAAAAAGTTGTTTCATTAGCAAGTCTAAGCTATTAGTCTTTACTGTTTGCCGATACTCTCCCGCATTCTCATATCCAGAATTATCACCTAAATATGCTGTGTCCGGAATCTCCTCCGGGGGAACGTACATAAAGCCCGCAGCAACACCTTCCGGCGCCGGCGCAAGAGGCCAATCTTGCAAACTCTTCAACATATCTGTGGTAACAGAGTCATCGTCTTGGGTTTGAGCAATAGGATCCTGAACAGGTCCATCACTAACCCCGGCTTCGGCCGGAAGGGGCCCAATAGTACTTCCCGCCAGACTTAGTGCTAGAGCGAGTGGAATTCCCTTCTTTTTGGCAAAGCGCTTAATCTTATCTAGAAACTCACCCTCGGTGATTTGTCCAGATTCATAAAGCGCACCAATATCCTGTGCTTCGGTTAGTAGTTGGTACTGTCGCCAGTTTTCAAGTAATAGTTTCATAACACTATAAATAGTATTATAACGCTAATAGCCACTCAATTGAATAGATAACTTCTTGCGCACTATATCCTCTATCGATATCTCGTAAAACCATATTTCGATCAATATAGTAAAATGTTGGCCAACCAGAAAGAGCCCAGGTACCGCCCCCACTCTCAAGCATCGATCGATTTCCGGCAATAACTAACGAGTCGGTATTACCATATGTTGCCGCCCACTCATTAATATCTTTTTGAGTTGGAACCTCGCCTGTGGCATTCTCTATCAAAACCGTAATGTACAATAACCCAGTATCTCGGTATTGATCCTGCACTTCTTGCGCGTGTTCTGCTGCAGCCCTACATGGCCCACACCAGCCTGCCGAAAAGTCCAGCACAATGGGGCGCCCATAAAGAGCATAGAGCCCAAACAGATCTCCATTATGGTCTCTGGTTTCGATATTACAGGGATGGTCTCCTTCTACACATGCACATGTGTTCCAAGTAATAGGGCTCGCCGGCAACACATCCCACGGATCCATATCATGCGTGGTTGGCAAAGTAAAAAGATCCACCGTTTCTTCCCAGTCATCGGGACCTATATCTTTAAATCCCTTATCCTCCTCTCCCGAAGGGGGTGTACACGCGACAAAACACGCGCATAATACTAACAAAATCGTACGTAACATAACGACATACCTCCTATTGTAACTAGGAAGCAAGATCCGTGCCGCTATGTAAAGTCTTTGGGATCTCGATATTTAAGCCGAACCCGCTCAGAGATTGGAATGGCTTCACCGTCCCCATCGATACGCACGAAGGTCATCTGAGTGCTTACAACTGTCTTCTGTGTTCCGTTGTACACAGAGTGCCTTCTGGCCTCCATATTCAACGTTAGAGAGGTTTTTCCTATCTTGTCCACCTCTCCATATATCTTGATGATTTGACCGGGCCTGACGGGCTTCTGGAAGGTCAAACCGCTTATGTGCTTGGTGACTACTCGGGGCGTGTCTGCAACCTGCGCTGCAAAAGCTGCGGCCGCCTCATCAAGCCACGCCAGCATTATACCTCCGAAGAGGTTCCCGTGGTATCCAACCTCACTTTTCTTTACAAAGTGCGTTGATATCAATTCCATTTGTTTCATCTTTCTCTGGGATTAGTTCTGCATGCACCGTTTTAATGTTTGTGCAATTCCCAGTACTTTTGCACAGTTCGTCTACTTTAGCTTGCAGGCTTTCTATTTTTTGGCTTAAACTAAGCATAACACTTGATATCTCATTAATTAGCTTATTTTTAGAGTCCATTTTCTTCAATCTCCTGAATCATAGCGAAATGCGCATTGGCAATCGCTTGTCGCACATCGGGGTTCATAAGTGCGCTAGCATCATCGAAATTTGTCATGAAACCATTTTCTGAAAGGACGGCAGGCATATGAGTCTTTCTTAAAACATAAAAATTGGCCCATGTGTCATTGCTGCGCACTCCACGACTACGAAATGTAGTAAGACCACCCAACCAACACTGCAACGCTTCTGCTAAACGTTTTCCGTTGCTACTTTTATAGTGATGAAAGGTACAAATTCCTTTTGCACTATTAAATTCGCGACCATTACCAAAAGCATTGGAATGCACCGAAACATAAATACTATTTCGATTTTCTTTGTGAAATAGATTAGCTTTGGATACTCTATGTCGCAATGAGAGATCTTCCTCGGTATCAACTAGATTTATGCAATTTATAGCATTATCTTGACAGAGTTTAATAATTCTGCCTACAACATCTCGATTAAACTCGCCCTCATACAATATTGAGCCGTCCGGAAATTTTGGAGACCTTTTTCCGGCTGTTTGATAAATTCCATCAATAATACCGCCGTGACCAGGATCTAGAAGCCATGTATATCGAGACACCGTGTATTTACCCCTTATTTGCTTCACTAACTAGAAAGATATCCTTATAAATACTCATTCCACCTTAAATTGACTTTATCGCCGCGTTTCTTGATAATCGATCGATACGAGGGCCTCGATGGTCGCCGGATTAACGAAACGGGCGACTTTTCGAGTAAAAAGTCTCTTTTTTGTTGGTTACAGGGTTTGCAAGCAGTTACAACGTTGTCCCATCGCGATTTTCCCCCTTTTGACTTGGGTATCACATGATCAATGGTCAATTCCACGTCGCGAAAGACTTTTGCACAATATTGACACCGATTTTCGTCGCGAATAAGAATGTTTTTCCGTGTACAGGGAAGGGTAAAGAATTTTTGATCAATATACTTAAAAAGAACGATGACAGAAGGGATCTGAAATTTTTGTTTGGCCGAACTGGCCCATTTATCCGTATATTCGGCCGCCCATGCCTTATTCAGCCATGTTAAGAGAAAAGCCTCTTCCCAAGGGATGATTTCTATGGGCTTAAACGCAGAATCAAGTTTTAAAACGCTAATATGTTCCATTTATGTGTAATTTTGTCTTGCAAACCCCTTTTAAATATATTATAATGTTAAAGACACTAAAACTAAACTGTTTTGCTAAGTGTCGAGGTAATTAGTGTATGAGCGTCTTCCGGAAACATAAATCTATCGTCGATAGGTCCGCCAGTGATCGCATGCGACACAAAAAGAAGATTGAAAAAGCAATTAAAGAATCTATTAAGGATGTTATAGCTGAAGAATCCATTATTGGACAAAATGGAAAGAAAAAGATACGTATTCCTGTCCGCGGCATCAAAGAATACCGTTTTGTATACGGAAACAATGAAAAAAACAAGTCTGTAGGTTCTGGCGGCGATCATTCTCTCAAAAAAGGGCAAAAAATTGGTAAGAAGCGCGCCGAACAGGCAAAAGGTCAAGGTACCGGCAAAGCTAGCGACCAAAAGGGTGATGAATACTATGATGTAGAGGTAACACTAGAAGAATTAGCAGAATACTTGTTCACAGATCTCCAGTTACCCGATTTAGAAAAGAAAAACTTCAAATTTGTATCCCAGGAGAGCATAAAACGGAAAGGATACCGGTTTAAGGGCATTCGACCCCGATTATCTAAGAAGGAAACCCTGAAAAGAAAGATTCGACGAAGAAAAATGGCCGAAAAGGTCGGTACCTATGATCCCGAAAGCGATGAAAGGTTCCCATTCCACAAAGATGACCTGAAATATCATCATATTAAACCAAAAATCAAAGAGAACAGCTCCGCGGTCATCTTTTTTCTCATGGATGTCTCCGGTTCAATGTCTCAGGCTCGAAAATATCTCGCTCGGAGCTTCTTTTTTCTTTTATATCAGTTTTTAAACCATAAATATGAACGTGTAGAGGTTGTTTTCATCTCACATTCTACACACGCTGAACGTGTAAACGAAGATGACTTCTTCAAAGTGGGAACTCACGGCGGAACGATCATTTCATCGGCTTTAGACAAACAATTAGAGGTCATTGACAAAGAATTTCACCCAAATGCTTGGAATATATACACTTTTTACTGTGGTGATGGAGAAAATTGGTCTAATGACAACGAAAAATGTCTCGGTAGGTTCAAAGAAATCAAAGAAATTAGTCAATTAACGGCCTATGCTGAAATTAATGAGCACTATTCTAACTTCGCTGATGATAACGAGGACGCAATAATGCCAGATGGCTACCCGTGGCCCAGTTTTTCGGCTTGGAAAAACGATGAAATGGACAATTTATGGTCAAAACTAGCTCCTTTATGTGATAATAAGTTCAAAAAAGTTATGATTGGGCAAACTGAGCATATCTGGGTTGCCTTTAAGGACCTTTTTGGAGGGGGAAAGTAGAATGGCTGACTGGACAGAAGCAGATTTATTGCACTGGGACGAGAAAATCCTCCGTGTCGCCGAAGATCTGGGCCTCGATTGGCACCCTATTGACTATGAAATCATAGATTACCAAGAAATGCTGGGCGCTATGGCCTATGTTGGCCTTCCGACCCATTATAGGCACTGGTCGTATGGAAAAGAGTATGAACGAACCCATACTTTGTACAATATGGGGCAAACGGGTCTCCCATATGAGATGGTTATTAACTCCAATCCCAGCATTGCATACTTGATGAGAGAGAACGGACTTTATATTCATCTTTTAACCATGGCACATTGCGTAGGACATAGCGATTTCTTCAAAGTAAATCGTATGTTTGCCGATACCAGCCCCGATCACATCATAGATCAGTTCAAAGCAGCCTCAAAATACGTGCGAAAACTCATTGAGGACCCCTCCATTGGTATTGAGAAGGTGGAGCACATCTTGGATGCAGCGCATTCGATCAAATATCAGGTACCCCGCTTCCCGGGCATCAAATATAAAACCAGAGATGAGCTTCTAATATTAGAAAAGCTTAAAATGACGCTTGATTCTTCCTACACAACCGACTTTACTCGGGTTCCCCTCCAACCTGAATATAATTTAATTAAATTCATAGCTGAACATAGCAAACATTTAAAAGAATGGGAAAGAAACTTAATGCTGATTGTTGAAGAAAGCTCAAAGTATTTCATCCCGCAAGCTCTTACAAAGGTTATGAATGAGGGGTGGGCTTGCACTATACACTATAAGATAATTAATGAGCTAAATCTTCCGGATAATTTGCATCTGCCATTTATTAAGCTTCATAATCAGGTTGTACGCCCTCATCTCGGACAGCTTAATCCATATCATCTCGGATTTATGATGTTTAAAAAAATTATTGAGGAATCCGGATTTGAGGAAGCTAAAATTGTTAGAGAAGTTCATAACGATATATCATTCTTACGTTTTTATCTCGATGAGGAGTTTATGAGGGAACAAAACTATTTCAGTTATTCCTTCAAAAAGCAGCACAAAGCGGTTACAATAGACAATGTATCTGACACAGACGGGTGGGAGTCCGTTCGTGATGAAATGATCAACAATACAGGATTAAATCGAGTTCCTGTAGTATACGTTGATGAGATTACGAGTAATAATACTCTTTCTCTGATACATGAACACGACGGTCGCGACTTAGATTTATCATATGCTAAGAAAGTATATGAAAACATAAAAACCCTTTGGGGTGATGAGGTTAAATTAATCTCAACGGTGGAAAATGAAATATGGGAGTTTTAAATTATGACCACAACGAATAAATTTTTACAGAGCGTAAAAGCTCATCAAGAAAGTAAGAGAGAGGAGAGGTTTTCAGGGTTTCTAAAAGAATACTTACAACTATTAGAAAAAAACCCCGATATTGCTGTTTTAGCTCATAAGAGACTTTACAAACAAATTTTGGGAGAGGGCCTTACAATACTAGACGAAACTGATGATCGTTGTAATAAGCTCTTCAACGGGGAATCAGTTAAAGTATACGACTATTTTTCCAGTCAATTTTTTGGCATGGAGCGACCCCTTGAAAAGGTTATGAGATTCCTACACTCAGCTTCC
>Ga0163108_10003093_pt1 | contig 11882 bp, 6 predicted proteins | sample Fk1155metaG_FD_109644 | JGI IMG/M metagenome (GOLD analysis project Ga0163108, IMG submission 109644) | Marine microbial communities from the Central Pacific Ocean - Fk160115 155m metaG | ecosystem: Environmental > Aquatic > Marine > Oceanic > Photic zone | place: The Central Pacific Ocean...
GCAGTCGACGCCGAAAACCGGTTACTCTGGCGGAAGTCACCGGTGCGGCTCGACGCCGAGTCGCTGCGCGATGCCGTGCTCGCCGTCTCACGCAAACTCAATCCAAAGATGGGAGGCCCCGGTTTTCGCGACGTCTCCATTACGCCCAACAACGGCACCACCTACTACGCGCCGATTTACCCAAAGGGCGACGAGTTCAATCGCCGCACGGTTTATCGCTTCAGCCCTCGAGGAGGGCGCAGCGCAATCCTCGACACGTTCGACTGCCCGGACCCTTCAACCACCGCACCGCGCCGCGCCGCGACGACCACTCCGCTACAGGCGCTGGCGCTGTTGAACAACCAATTCATTTTAAACAGAGCCGGAGCTATGGCAGCCCGCGTACAGTCCCTCGCGGAGGGCAACCTAGACGAACAGGTGAAGAGGGTGTTCCTCGACGTCTACCAGCGCAAACCGGACGCCCATGAACTACGCTTAGCCACCCGCTTGGCCGACAAGTATGGTCTCGTCACGCTTTGTCGCACTCTGTTTAACAGCAACGAATTTGTTATTCTCGAATGATATTAACAATTTAGGCATCATCAATCGACGTGAGTTTTTTAACTGGAGCATCCGTGGCATTGGTGCCACAGCATTTACGAGTCTGCTAGTCCGAGACACCTCAGCCCTGGCGGGTGCGCTTGGCAAGGAGATCTCCCCGAACTTCGTGCCCCGGGCCAAACGAACGATCCACATCAGCCTCGTCGGAGGCATGAGCCACATCGACTCGTACGACTACAAGCCGGGTCTTGACAAGGCGCACGGCAAGCCACTCGGTTCGAGCGAAAAACCGGACATTTTCTTCGGTAAAGTCGGCCTGTTGCGGAAGAGCGATTTTCAGTTCAAGCCACGCGGCCAGAGCGGCCTTTGGCTGTCGGACATGTTCCCGAACATCGCCAAGATGGCAGACGAAATTACCCTCATTCGCTCGATGACCACCGACTCGGCCAATCACACGCCAGCGCTTTTCTTTGCCAACAGCGGCTTTGAGTTCAACGGCTTCCCGTCGGTTGGCAGCTGGGTTTCGTACGGGCTCGGTTGCGAGACCGACTCGCTGCCGACGTTTGTTGTGTTGAGTGATGGACGCGGTGGGCCAAACGGCGGTGCGTCGAATTGGTCCAACGGTTTTCTTCCGTCGCAGCATCAGGGTGTCGAACTTCGGAGTGGCGAAGCACCGGTGCGTGATTTGTTCCCGGCCATTGAGCAGCCAAAAGGCTCAGAAAAGGCCGCGCGCGACTTCCTGAAAAAACTCAATGTCCGCCACGCCAACCGCAACGGAGCTGACGCGATTTTGAGTGCCCGCATGCGCAGCTACGAACTCGCCGCACGCATGCAGTTGTCCGTACCAAAGGTGAACGACATCAACAGCGAGCCAGAATACATCCGTCGGATGTATGGCTTGGGCGAGGGCAATACCGAGGATGCTGGGCGGCGCTGTCTGCTAGCGCGTCGATTGCTGGAGCGAGGTGTGAGATTCGTGCAGATTTACTCTGGTGGACCGATTGGTGGCTCGCCGCGTGCGAGTTGGGATGCCCACGAGAACGTGAAGGAAAACCATTCAATCGAGGCAGACCGGATTGACAAACCGATCGCCGGACTACTGCAAGACCTCAAGCAGCGCGGTATGCTAGACGATACGCTCGTACTGTTCACCACCGAATTTGGCAGGACACCATTTGCTCAATCGAATGCTGATCAGGTAGGCTCAGGGCGTGACCATAACAAGTACGGCTTCTCCTGCTGGTTAGCCGGCGGTGGATTAAAGGCTGGTTTCAGCTACGGGCAGACGGACGAGATTGGCTGGAAGACGGTAGAGAACCCGGTGCATTGGCACGATTTTCACGCGACTGTGCTGCACCTCATGGGGATCGATCACAAAAAGCTAACCTTCTACCACAACGGCATTGAGCGTCGGTTAACCAATGTCCACGGCCACGTCACCGACGGTATCTTCGCCTGATTCAAAAAGGTTGGGCGCGATTACTCTCCACACATTTCCAGAAATCTGGCTTCGTCGAGGATGGTAATTTCGAGCGACTTGGCCTTGGCCAGCTTTGAGCCAGCTTTTTCGCCTGCAAGGAGGTAGTCTGTTTTGTTGCTGATGCTGCCGGTGGTTTTGCCGCCGTTGGCGTCGATCTTCGACTTGGCCTCGTCTCTATTCATCGTCGGCAGCGTACCGGTGATGACGAACATCTTTCCGGCAAAAACACCGCCGCTGCTTCGCCTGCCGCCCTTCGGATCAATGCCGAGCTTGGCCAAGCACTCGAGGGTGGTGCGGCCAGCCTCGGACGTGAACCAGTCGAGCACGGAACGCGCCACCGATGGCCCTACCTCGGTGGTGTAGTTAGGAGGATGTTCTCCGTTCTCCTTCGTGATCTTCGCGAAGCCAAGCGATTCCAGACAACCAAGCAAGTCACGGATTTCTGAAACCAAGCTCGTGTACAACTTCTCACGCCCGGCCTTGTCGGCATCCGAATCCGGCCGGTTTTTTCGCGAGCGCGGGTTGATCCGAATCGTCTCCGTGACTTTTTCGTCCAGCGCGATGACATCGCGCAGCAACGGCGATGCGGCAACGGCGGTCAAGTCATCGTGAAACTTGGCCAGACTGCCGGCGATCGTCTGGCCCATCTCGGGAATGGCCAGCCCAAACAACCAGCGATCGAGTCCCATGCCGCGTGCGCGCGCAACCGACTCAACGAGCTTAGTGGCATTCTTCTCTCCAAAGACGCGCGGTTCGTCGTCGGTTCCGAGGTTGAGCGGGCCAAGTTGTTCTACGGTGAGGCCGAACAGATCGAGAGGCTCGCTGGCCAGGCTGCGTTCGACGAGTTTATCCGAAACGATGTCGCCGAGACAGTCGATGTCGAGTGCGGTGCGGGCGGCAAAATGTTCGAGCCGCTGAGCCGCCTGCGCGGGGCATTGTATGTTCACGCAGCGCCACGCGACGAACGCCTCGCCCTTTGCAATCTCGCCGCCGCACTCGGGGCATTGGCCGCCGGTGACGCGGTGCATGTCGAACGGCTCGGCACCTGCCAACCGCAATTCCTTCACCACGCTGATAACACCGGGGATGACATCACCGCGCTTCTCGATGATGACCGTGTCGCTGACGCGGATGTCTTTGCGGATTATTTCGTCCTCGTTGTGCAGCGTGGCACGGCTGATGGTGGAGCCGTCGAGGAAGATGGGGGCGAGTTCAGCAACCGGCGTGAGCGTGCCGGTGCGGCCAACCTGCACGGTGATCGAATTGAGTATGGTCTGCGCCTGCTGGGGGGCGTATTTGTAGGCCATGGCCCAGCGGGGTGCCTTGGCAGTGAAGCCGATGCTCTCACGGAGAGCGAAGCTGTTCAGCTTGATGACAGCGCCGTCGGTGTCGTAGTCGAAGTCGCCCCGGACGCGGTCCAGCTCCGCGATGGCATCGAGCACCTCGCTGACTCCAGAGCAGTGCCAGGTGTGCTCCGGCGTACAGAAGCCAAGACGGCCAAGCACGTCGAGCAGGCTAGATTGCGAGTCGATTGTCGGGCCGCCGACGATCTCGCCGCTGCCGTAAAGAACGATGTCGAGCGGTCGCCTGGCGACGAGCGCAGAGTCGAGCTGCTTGAGCGACCCGGCGGTCGCGTTGCGGAGGTTGGCAAAAAGCGGCTCGCCGTTGGCCTCGCGTTCGCGATTGAGTTTTTCGAAACCGGAGCGCGTCATGATCACCTCGCCGCGCACCTCGAACACCTCGGGAGCCTCCGATTGGCCCAGTGCATTGAACCGGAGCGGGATGGTCCGGATGGTGCGCAGGTTGGCCGTGACATCGTCGCCGGCTACGCCGTCGCCGCGGGTGGTACCAAGGGTGAATAGGCCGTTCTCAAAGCGGAGACTAATCGCGACGCCGTCGGCCTTCGGCTCGACGAGCCACTCGAGATGTTCGTCGGGCAATAGCTTTTGCACGCGGACAACAAACTCGCGCACCTCCTCCTGTGAATAGGTATTGTCGAGGCTCATCATCGGCACAGCGTGTCGTGTCGTGTTGAAACCATCGATCGGTTCGCCACCAACGCGTTGGCTAGGCGAGTCCGACGTGCGAAGCTCCGGTTGCGCCGCCTCAATATCAAGCAATTCACGGTAGAGCTGGTCGTAATTGTGGTCACTGATCGTCGGTTGGGCCTCGGCATAATAAGCTCGATCATGCCGGCAAATCTCCTCCACCAGCTCAGCGTGACGTTGCTCTGAAGTGGCAGGCATCAATCAAACATCTTGCCGGGATTGAGGATGCCATTAGGGTCCAGCGCCTTTCGCAGGTCTCGCATGACTCGCATCTGGGCTGCTCCAGCGAATTTTGGGAGGAATTCCTTCTTAGCGAGGCCGATGCCGTGCTCGCCGGTGATAGTGCCACCGAGGCGGATAGCTTCGTCAAAGATTTCCGTGAACGCTTCATGAATACGGTGCATTTCGTCCTCGTTTCGCTCGTCGGTCAGGAAGGTGGGGTGAAGGTTACCGTCGCCCATGTGACCGAAGGTCCCGATTTTTAAGTCGTGCTTTTTTGCAATCTCGGCGACGAAACGGATCATGTGCGCCAATTCGCTGCGGGGCACAGTAGCGTCCTCAAGGATAGTCGTGGGCGCGAGACGGGCGAGCGCGCTGAAGGCACTGCGCCGGGCAGTGGCGAGTTGGTCAGCCTCCGCAGCGTCCCTGGCCACGCGCACTTCCATCGCGCCGTTAGTCTTGGCCAGCTCCTCCATCTTGGAGGCTTCCTCCACGACGGCGGCAGGATGGCCGTCAGTTTCCATCAACAGCAGCGCCTCGCAGTCGAGCGGCAGGCCGACTTTTGCAAAGTCCTCCACGCAATGGATTGTGGTGCGGTCGAGGAACTCCAGCGTGCACGGAATGATCTGCGCGGCGATAATGTCACTGACGGTTTGAGCTGCGGCATCCATAGCGCTGAAGGTGGCGACCATTGTTTTTTTCGCTGCCGGTTTCGGAATGAGTTTGAGCAGCACTTTTGTGATGACGCCGAGCGTGCCTTCGCTGCCGATCATTACATCCTTGAGAGAAAATCCAGCGACGTCCTTCACACACTTGTTACCAAGCCACATCACCTCGCCATTGGGCAGCACCACCTCCAGGCCCATCACATAGTTGCGCGTGACACCGTACTTCAGCCCGCGCAGGCCGCCGGAGTTTTCGGCGACGTTGCCGCCGATGGTGGAAATCTTCATCGAGCCGGGATCCGGCGGGTAAAACAGCCCCGCCTTCGCAGCAGCCTCGGCAATTTGAACCGTCGTCACGCCCGGTTCGACCGTCATGGTAAGATTGGCGGCATCGACCTCGATAATCTGCTCCATCTTCACCGTACAGAGCACGATGCAGTCGGCCGCCGGCACGCTGCCGCCGCTGAGGCCGGTGCCGGAGCCGCGAGTGACCACGGACGTCCCGGTGCCATTGGCCAGTTTCAGTACGTTGCTGACATGCTCCGTGCCTGCCGCGAACGCTACACAGCATGGTTTTTCCTTCAGTGCCGCCGTACCGTCAAAGGAGTAGGGGATGAGGTCCTCCTTCGCCGACAACACATTTTCGACGCCGACGATGTCGCGCAGCTTATTGAGTATGGATTGATTCAGGGCCATCCTTTTAAACAGGCGCGTAGCTTCTGCGACTTGGCCAAGCGGGGTCAAGCGCGGAGACGCTTGGCCAAGCTGGGAGGAAGCCAACTCGTACGTTTTCCTTTGTACTCGGTTTCGTTCACCCACTTCCTTTATTTTTTGTCTTTTATACGCAGATCTGATTGTACTGGTTCATCTGTGGCATCTGCGGATTGATTGTCTGGTTACTTCCCCTTGGAGCATTAGAAATGCGTTGGGAATACCGTGTTAATAAACGTCGAGCAACTTGCCAAGTTCTATTCGTTGCGTCGCAGGCCGGTTTCCGTTCTTCTTGTGCCATGCCTGATGTGCTGGAGATACCGCCCGCTGAATCCGCCGACCTGAAACAAACGCCGCGAAAAAAAGACCCGCTTGCTGCTGCATCGCTCGATCGCACACCGCCGCACGACACCGGCGCTGAGCAGGGTGTGCTGGGCTGCATCCTGTTGGATCCAAACGAAAATCTCCCCGTCTGCATCGACAAGGTCAAGGACGAGTCGGTGTTTTACGACCTCCGACACCGATCGATCTACTCGGCGTTGTTGAAGATGAGCGAACGCAACGACCCGGTCGATCTGCTCACGCTGTCGCACCAACTGCGCACCGACGGAGAGTTGGACAACACCGGCGGCGTAGCCTACTTGGCTGAATTGCAGGACGGGGTGCCGTCGGCGGCAAACTTGGAGTATTATCTCGACATCGTACGGGACCGTTGGTTCCTGCGAAAAGTCATCCACACTTGCACCGGCGCGATCGCCGACGCATACGAAGGGAGCGGCGAGGTCGATGACTTGATCAGTCAAGTGGAGCAGTCGGTGCTGGATATCCGCAAAGAGCACAGCATCGAGGACATTGTCGGCATCAAGGAACATGTCACGGAGGCCGTAAGAAAGATTGAGGAAATCTTCAGGGACCCGAGCGCGATCCGCGGCATCACGACCGGTTTTGATGCGCTTGACAAAATGACCAACGGGCTGAAGAGCGGGGAAATGATCGTGGTGGCCGCTCGGCCGAGCATGGGCAAAACCTCACTGGCGATGAACATCGTGGAGCACGTTGCGCTGAAAAGAGACCTGCCGGTGGGAGTGTTCAGCCTGGAGATGTCGGCGGACTCGCTGGTTATGCGCATGATCTGCTCAATGGCTCGCATCAACTTGAGTGAAATGCACGAGGGCCTCCTCCGGAGAGGGGATTTCCCAAAAATCGTTGATTCCTCCGGCAAACTGGCAGCATCCAAACTGCACATTGACGACTCAGCCGGCCTCTCAATCCTGCAGTTGCGAGCGCGAGCGCGCCGCATGTCTCAGCAACACGGCATCAAGTTGTTTGTCATTGACTACATGCAGTTGCTTCATTCTACTTCGCGTCGCGGCACGGAGAACCGCCAGCAGGAGATCGCGGAAATCTCCAGTGGGGTCAAGGCTATGGCCAAGGAATTGGGCGTCCCGGTGGTTGTCCTGAGCCAACTCAATCGCGAGCTTGAGAAGGACAAAAACCGAAAGCCGCGCCTGTCGGATCTCCGTGAGTCTGGCACGATCGAGCAGGATGCCGATCTGGTGGGCCTGTTGTACAAACCGGGCGGTGTGGATGAGGACACCGATGATCCGGAAAGCGACGCCCGGCAGGTGAACCTGCTCATCGCCAAGCAACGCAACGGCCCGACCGGGGATGTGCGACTGACTTTTTTGAAGAGTTACACTAGATTTGAGACTTTATCCAATTTTGGAAACGATGACATCCCGCAGGGTGACTAGCCCAGTGCGTTGGCTGCGGGTGCTTGGCCAGGTCCTTGCTGTCGCGACGTTGTTGCTGTGGTCCAGTTCGGTCTTGGGACAGGTTGGCGGCCCGAGTTTTCGGGCTGCTGTTGTTCAAAAAATCACCCTCCAACACGCTGGTGGCCAAGCTGCCGCCAGCGATGCCCTCATCCGCGCCAACATCCGTCTCAAGCAAGGCGATACCTATTCGCCTAAAGCCAGCGACGATGACATTCATAACTTACGCAACACAGGCTTCTTCGAGAACGTCTACGTGACCATCAAAGAAGTCGTCGGCGGGGTGGAGGTAATCTACACGCTTGTTGGCAAGCCGATCGTCACCGAGATAATCTTCGAGGGCAACACAGGCGGGCGCAAGTTCAGGGACAGCAAGCTGCGAAAGAAAATCCGTGCCCGCACCGGTGAGACCCTCAGCTGGCCAAGGGTTTTCTCCGATACCCGCACCCTCCTGAAAGAGTACCAAAAGGGAGGCTACCATCAGGCCAAGGTGGATTATGAGATCCAGCACGACGAGGAGCTTGGCCAAGCAGCGGTCGTCTTCCAGATCGATCCCGGGCGAAAGGTGAAGATTGACGACATCGTGTTCGAGAACGTGGTGGAAATGGCGTGGGGTAAAATCCCACCAAAAAATAGACTTGCCAAATCCCAGCGTGAACTGAGCAAGGTGCTCAAGACACGCAAACGCTGGTGGATGTCGTGGTTGACCGGCAGCGGCAAGTTCGAGAACGAGCAGTGGGACGAGGACCTCGATATGCTCACCCGGTTTTATCAGGACGAAGGCTACATCGACTTCAAGGTGCGCGAGATCAAGTTCGAGTACCCCAAGGAAGGCAAAATGGTAATCCGCTTGGACCTCTACGAGGGCTATCGGTACCAAGTGGGCAATGTCACCTTCGAAGGCAACACACTTTTCACCGAAGACGAGATTCGACGCGGGGTGAAGATTCTCGAGCGTCCGGTGGCTCCGTACATGCTAGAGGGCGCCATCTTCACCCCCACCGGGCTTAACGAGGATCGGAACGCCATTCGGGACTTCTACGAAGCGTACGGCTATCTCGACACCCGAGTGCGCGTGACGAAGGTGCCTAACACCGATCAGGGCACGATGGACCTCGCTTATAGCATCACCGAGGGAGAATTGAGCTACGTAGAGAAGGTGGAGATTCGCGGCAACACCCGAACCAAGGACAAGGTGATCCGTCGAGAACTCGCAATTTCACCCGGGGAGGAGTTCAACATGGTCGGCGTGGAGATAAGCAAACGCCGCCTCGAGGGCACAGGGCTTTTTGACGGAGTCGATACCCAGATCGAGAAAATCCCGGAACTGCCCAACCGCCGCAATCTCATCGTCGGCGTGGAGGAAGGACGAACGGGGCACCTCATCATGGGATTTGGGTACAGCTCCATCGAGTCGATGTTCGCCCAAGCCGGCTTCGTGCAGGGCAACTTCGATCTGTTCAACCCGCCGTTCTTCACCGGCGGCGGACAGAAATTTCGCCTGCAAATCACTGCCGGTACGCGCCGGGAGGATTATCAAATCACATTCCAAGAACCTTATTTCCTCGATAAAGAATTGCGATTGTCCGTCGACCTGTACCACCGCGAAATTGAGTATTTTAGCCGTTACTTTCAACAGCAGCAAACCGGCGCCAAGCTTGGTCTCTCCCGGAGACTCTGGAACGATTTTGTCACCGGAGGGGTCGACTACACCATCGAGTCCATCGGAATCCATGACCGTTCCACCTATGCCGAAATGCTAATGGAGCACGACATCCTCGCGAACGGCTTGTATGAAGTGCCCACGGGTCTCTCAGACAACAATCCCTTCGACAGGGCCTACGACATGAACCGGAAGGAAGAAGGTGAGTACTCAGAACTGAACCAAAACCGTCTGGTGTCCAAGCTGAGCCTGTTCTTCGCCTACACCACCCTAAATCACGGACTCGCCCCCACCCGTGGCCAACATACCCAGCTGAACGCCGATATTGCGGGCGGCCCGCTGAGCGGCGACACAGAGATGTACCGCCTCGAATTGGAGACCGCCTACTTCTACCCCGGCTTCGCTGAAGGGCATGTATGGGAGGTGATCGGCAAGCTGGGTGTCGTGGACACTTTCGGTGACAGCAGGCGCGTACCCTTGTTTGATCGTTTCTTCTTGGGCGGTGCCTACACGCTGCGCGGCTACGACTACCGCGACATTGGTCCGCGTTTGAACAAATGGAAACATGGGTGGGATAATGACACATTCGGCTACTATGTGAAGGATAAGAACAACGTGGAAAAGTTTATTCCGGTTGATAGTAAAAGTGACTACCCGTTCTTTATAGAGAATTCAAGCGTTCCAGGCAAATTTGATTCTTGGCAGACACCGTACGATCCCAACGACCCAGCAGAACAGTGGAAACCTAAGGAAAAATGGACCCCGGTCATCGACAACGGTAGGGAGGCCTTGGGAGGCAACAGCTACTGGTTCAGCTCGGTTGAGTACAAAATCCCGATCATCGACAAGCTTGCTTTGGCCTTCTTCTACGACATCGGCATGGTGTACGAGGATCCCTACGATTTTGATTTATCCAACTACGCCGACAACTGGGGCATCGGCCTGCGACTCACCGTACCGATGCTCGGGCCATTACGGCTCGACTACGGCTTCCCGATCACCCATCCGGATCACGTCGGCGGAAGCGGTCAGTTTAACTTTGGGGTCGGTTTCAACCGCGCATTTTGATCCAATTTGATGAACACAACACAAAACATGATGTACATATCCTTGACTAAAGTAGGCGCCCTGTTGATGGCGCTGGCCTGTGTCGCCACAAGCGTCACCGCGCAGCAACCAGTTAAGATCGCTACCGTCGACCTTCTCAAAGCCTTCGACGGCTACTGGAAAACCAAACTGTCCAACGAACAACTCCAGGAACGCGGGAGAGACTTCGACAAGGCCCGCGTCGGCATGGTCGAAGACTTGAACCAGCTCCGTGAAGAGTTCAACCGCCTCAGCGCGAGCACACAGGATCCAGCCAACTCCGATGAAAAACGTGCAGAAGATCAAAAAAAAGCGCAGGAAAAAGGCGCCGAATTCAAGCGTCTCGAGCAGCAAATCCTCGATTTCAACAAAAACGCGCAGAAAACCCTCGGCGACCAAAGCTACCGGCTCCGCAAAAGCCGCCTCGACGAAATCAAGCAAATCATCAACGCCAAGGCTAAGGAACTGGGCTATGACTGGGTGATCGACTCCTCACAGGATGTCCCACTGCCTCGCACTCCCACCGTCCTCTACACCAACGGCAAAAATGATATCACCGACGTGATCATCGAAATCCTTAACAAGGACGCCACCGGCAAATACAAGCCGACTGAAGCGACCAAGCCAGCCGCTGCATTACCGGAACCCTCTCCAACGGATGAGTAGCTAGGGCTGGCGCCTGATGAAACTTTCAGGTGTGCATGGGCTGACCAATGGCGATGTGAGCCGCCTCCCGCAGTCCCTCCGACATCGTAGGGTGAGCGTGGATTGTACGGGCCAAGTCTTCCGCACTACCGCGCAACTCAATCAGTAGCACCGCTTCAGCGATCAGCTCCGAGGCATTGGCCGAGAGGATCTGCACGCCTAACAATCGTCCACTGGCCTCGTCGGCAATGACCTTGGCCAAGCCGTCCGCATGCCCGCTGGCGACGGCCCGTCCGTTGGCCTGAAATGGAAAAGCTCCCACCGCAACCTCGTACCCCCCTTTCTTGGCCTCCACCTCGTTGAGACCGACCGCTGCGACCTCGGGAGAAGTGTAGACGACCGAAGGTATGGCATCATAATTTACTCTGCCCTCCTGGCCGACCATCCTCTCGACGGCAGCAACTGCCTCTTGCTCAGCCTTGTGCGCCAGCATCGGCCCGCCAGTGACGTCGCCCATAGCGAAAATGCTAGGCACACTGGTCTGCCACTCATCGTTGGTCTTGATGTAGCCGCACTCGTCCAGTTTCACAGCGGCCTCAGAGAGGCCGAGACCCTCCGTGTTCGGCTTGCGGCCAACCGCGACAAGCACCTTCTCGGCTTTGAGTTCGATCGGTTCGGCACCCTTGACTGCCGTCAGCCTGACGCCACCCTCCGTCTGCTCGGCAGACTCAACCTTGGTGCCGAGATAAAATTTTATCCCCTGCCGTTTCAGTAGTTTTTGGAGGGCCTCCGTAATGTCCTCGTCGAACGTTGAGGCAACTCGTGGCAAAAACTCTACGACCGTTACCGCCGAACCAAGCCTAGCCCAGACCGAGCCCAACTCGAGCCCGATCGCCCCTGCGCCGATGACAAGCATCGATCCCGGCGCCTGGGTAAGCGCCAGCGCGTCGCTGCTGCTCAACACCGTGTCGCCATCGAACTCAAGAAACGGCAGACTGGCGGCCCGACTGCCGGTCGCGATCAATATGCGCTTCGCCTTCAGGCACTGTTCGC
>Ga0163108_10003097_pt1 | contig 11874 bp, 10 predicted proteins | sample Fk1155metaG_FD_109644 | JGI IMG/M metagenome (GOLD analysis project Ga0163108, IMG submission 109644) | Marine microbial communities from the Central Pacific Ocean - Fk160115 155m metaG | ecosystem: Environmental > Aquatic > Marine > Oceanic > Photic zone | place: The Central Pacific Ocean...
ATTTTATAAACATTCACACTATCACCATATCTATCTTCAAAAAGACCAATGGCTCCATGTTCTTTAGCTTCATCAACAGACATAACTGAGTTAGAAATTTGAAGATCTCTTTGAATTTGCTCATTTACTAAGTTTTCTACTTCAATCAGATGCTCTTTAGAGACAGCTTCCGGATGATTGAAATCAAATCTTAATCTTTCTGGGGTAATATTAGAACCTTTTTGTTCAATATGGTCCCCAAGGATATTTCTTAAAGCTTGATGAAGTAAGTGAGTGGCAGTATGTAATTTAGTACTTTCCATAGAGTGATCGGCTAAACCTCCTTTAAATTTTTGGGCAGAGTTTGCCTTTGATAAATCTTTATGGGCTTGAAAAGCTTTTTCATATCCTTCTAAATCAACTTCAATACCATTTTCTTCAGCTAACTCACAAGTCATTTCAATTGGAAATCCAAAGGTATCGTATAAGTGAAACGCATCAACTCCAGATAGAACTTTTTCAGTTTTTTCTAAGAATTTAGCAAACATTTTTTCACCACTGATTAAAGTTTTTTCAAACTGTTTAATCTCTTGTTCTAATTCATTTAATATAAAATCCTGATTTTCATTTAGGTTAGTATAGTATTCTCCATATAAAACAATGAAATTCTTTGCGATTTCTATCATTTCCATTGCTGGCATACCTAACTTTTTAGCATGTCTTACGGCTCTACGAATTAACTTTCTTAGTACATAACCTTGATCTTGATTAGATGGAGTTACTGCATTTTTTTCCCCCATTAAAAAGACAGCAGATCTTGTATGGTCAGAGATAATTCTAGCTGATTTTTCATTGTATTCATTGCAAGAATCTTTTATCAAATTAATAGCACCTAAAAACAGAGGAGTTTCGTAAGGAGAGTTTACACCGTTAACAAAACTTACAATTCTTTCGAATCCCATTCCAGTATCAATATTTTTTTTCTTTAAAGGCGTTACCGATTTATCTTCATTTCTAAAATAAGCCATAAATACATTATTCCAAACTTCCACGTAAAGATCAGTTTCATCATTTGGATAGTATTCATTGTTAAGGTATTTTGGATCATTTAAGTCTCCAGCGTAGTAAAAAATTTCAGAATCTGGCCCACAAGGTCCAGTTTCAGCTAGTTTCCACCAACAATCCTCATCAAATAAATAAATTCTATTTCGATCTTCTTTAGTAGCATTATCTGATAATACAAATCCCAGCTCTTCCCAAATTTTAATAGCCTCATGATCTCTCTCAACATCTTTATTTCCTTTAAAGCAAGTTACACAAAATCTTGATTTATCTAATCCAAGCCCTCCTTCAGATTCGGAAGCTGTTAAAAACTCAAAACTCCATTTTAAAGATTCTTCCTTGAAATAATCACCAAGTGACCAATTTCCTAGCATTTCAAAAAATGTACAATGAGTATCATCTCCAACCTCTTCAATATCAATAGTTCTTACACACTTCTGACTGTTTACTAATCTTGATCCATTTGGATGTTCAGCTCCTAACAAGTAAGGAACTAAAGGTTGCATACCTGCGGTATTAAAAAGTGAAGTAGGATCATTTTCAGGAATTAGTGAGCTAGAGGGGATAACTGTGTGATTTCTTTTTTTAAAAAAGTCTAAGAATTTTTGCCGAAGAATATTAGGATGCATTTTAAAGTTGATTAATTTGCAATAATTATAGAGCCATTTTATCTTTCCTGTAAAGCAAAAAACACTTTTAGAGAATCTTTAATTGCAACTAAGATAAATAAAATTTATAATGTAAAAAAAACTTATGAGACTATTTTTTAGAATTGTTATCTCCACTTGTTTAGCTTTGCTTTTGATCCTGAAAACAGGACAATTTTTTTATTTTAAATATTTTAATTTTGAAAGTAATTTTGGGCTTTTACCTTCAAATACCAATTATGCAATTTCATTAAACAAAAAAGAGGTTTTAAGGTTTCCAGACTTAAAAGTGAAATACCATTTAACTAATTTCCATCGATTTAATTCTAAGCAAAACTTTAAAACAGAAAAAGATATTCAAGAAAATATATTTGCTAACGTAACTTGTTTAAATAAACAAAATTCATTTGTTACAATATTTCCCAATTTAAAACCAAGTCAAATCTTAGTGTCCTCTAGTCATAAGCTCATTGATTTTAAGAATAATCTTTATCTTACAGATCCAAGCTGTGAACTAAGCTTTGATAAAACAAGTAGTTTCGAAGACTTAACTGTAAACATTGCAAAATCTAAAATTGGTTATGTTTTCATCTCACAAAATTTTATAAATGAAAAATTTAATTTCCTACCAATTAAAACAGATTTAGTAGGTGCCTTTAATAAATTCAATGGACGATTAATTTTAAATTCTTATGCTGAACATAATTTAAAATCCTTGGAGGGGTTGAAATACAATTTGGATTCAAAGGATCTTAGTTGCTTGAATCCAAATTTAAATTTCCTCAGTATTAAAGAACCGATGTTGTTTTTTGATAGATCCAATTTTAAAAGTTTAAAATTTATCGATAATTTCAATGAAGGAATTCAAGTTAACTTTGATAAGACTATTCAAGTTTGTAATAATAATAAAATTTTCACATTAAAAGAAAAAGCTGAATTAAATAATATCAGCAAAAAACTTCCAGATAATTCAATTGCAAATTATTACAAATTAGATTTATCCAAGCTGTTTAATGAAGATAGTATACAGGTTAGTAAAGCATTTTATGACGATGATTTACTAAAAATTTCTGATTTATTTCTACAATATGTCTTCCCAAGTTTTAAAACACAAAGTTACTTCAATTTCTTAAATGACTCCTTAAACTCTATTACTGTTTTCTATGAATAAATACATCTTTAAATTTTTTTTACCAATAACTATTTTAATTCTTTTTAGTTTATTCAAAAATAATGCTGTTCTGTTACAAAGCAACACTCTTAAAGAAGACTTGATATCCGGTGATTTCAAACAGATTCAAACAAACATTGATGATTTATTGCAAAAGGCAAGTTTTATCCATCCAGTTTTCAATGATTATCAATTTAAAATAAAGGATGATTTAAGTCAGATCTTAAATAATTGGGAAAACTTTCTTGTTTTTACAACTAAAAACAAATTAGTCTTACAAACGCAAAGCATTCTTAAGATTAATCCAATTTATATATCTTTTTTATCAGAATTTTCTAATGATATTCAAAATTTCAATAAAAATATTAAAGAAATACAAAAGTTAATTCTAAACCCTAAATATAGATTTCAAGAAAACTATTTAATTAACTCTAAACTATCTGAAACTTTAGATAAATTGAATTCTAAAATTTATAATATAGAAGACCATTTAAAATTAATTCAATCTTTAATTGGAATAAATAGAAAAAATAATATTTTAGTTCTGTTGCAAAATGATTATGAATCTAGAGCAACAGGAGGTTTTATTAGTGCGCTTTTAGATATTGAGATCTTTAAAGGTGAAGTACAAAAACTAGATATTAAGGATGTTTATGATTTTGACGGTCAATTGGTACCAGGAATCGATTCTCCATTAGAATTTAAAGATATTAATAGTAAACTCTTCATAAGAGACTCTAATTTTGATCCTGACTTCAATAAAAGTGCCCTTTTAGTTGATAAACAAATACAAAGTGCTATTTCTAAAAGTTATGATTATATAGCAGGAGTTAACCTAAGTTTTCTCAACGAAATGATAGTAGAGCCTATTGAGTTAAAGTATCAATATACGTATTTAAATAAATTAAAATTAAAGGAAAATATTAATGATCATATTTCAATTTTAATGAATCAGGTTTTAAAATCTCCAAATTTTTTAAGGAAGTCTTTTGATACACGTGATATTCAAATTACTTCAAAAGATCCTAATTTAGATAAGCTTTTAAAGGAATATAACTTCTATCATAGTACGAATCCAAATATAACTACAGTTTCAAAAGCCAATGTAAATGGATATAAATCTTTCTTTTCCCAAAAATCAAAATTACAAATGATAATCGATCATAGTAACAAGAAAGTTAAAAAATCTATCAAAATATCATCCTCCCACCCTTATTCAAATGAAAATCAAATTTACCTTGAGTCAATTTTCAAGCAACTAGGTTTGAAAAATAAACATGATTTATTTTCAGGATTGAAAAAAAATATTCAAAATTTTTATAGAATATACCTTCCAGATTTAAATGCTGACAATACTACCAAGGCCGAATATATTTTATTAGAAGAAAATTTAATACCATTTCAAGAAAGCTCAAATCTAGAATATACTTATTTCCCTCAAAAGAAACAATTTGATTTCAATGAACAAGTTGAAGTGATTGGCTACAAGCATTTTGAAGATGTTCAACTGATTGTAGTTCTACCTAATGATAAAACTTTATTCTCACCACTTTTTGAATATACACAAATCAAAGAAAATACTTATGAAATTCCATTTGACTCAGAGTTTATTGTCATAAATAAATAGTCTAAACTAGAGACCCTTCAAGCAACCACTCTAAAACATTATTGACTTTCACTTCTACTATTTTTCCGATTAGATCTTGTGGTCCCTCAAATACTACTTCTTTAAAGTGTTCCGATCTACCATGAAGCTTTTGACTTCTTTCAGAAAACTTTTCAACTAAAACTTTTACAGTTTTATCTTTAAACTTTTTATTGTTTATAAAAGAAGTTTCTCTTAACAAATCATTCATTTCATGCCATCTTTTTGACTTAACCTCTTTTGGAACATCATCTTTTTTCAGCATACCTGCAACAGTTCCTTTTCTAGTAGAATATTGAGATATAAAAGCTAAATCAAAACACATCTCTTTAAAAAAAGCTTTACTTTCTTGAAAGTATTCATCCGTTTCACCACAAAAACCCACAATCATATCGGTTGTAATTGAGCATCCTGGTATTTTTTTTCTTATATACTCAATACTTTCTTTGAATTGTTGTGAGTTATAATTACGATTCATTTTTTTTAAAATATAATCAGATCCAGATTGTAATGGCATGTGTAGGCAAGGCATTATAGTTTTGCTTTCAGCTATAAAGTCTACCACATCGTGCTTCATATCTTGTGGATGAGGAGATGTAAATCGAAGCCTTTGAAGACCCTCAATTTTATCAACCGCCTTTAAAAGCTGAACAAAAGGATTTTCTTCATAGCTAAAATTACCTGATTTTTGATCAGTCCAGCTCAAACCATATGAATTCACGTTTTGACCTAGTAAAGTTAATTCAATACAGCCTTCACTCACTAGTTTTTTTGCTTCATTTATAATATCTAAAATTGGTCTAGAAACTTCTCTTCCACGAGAGTAGGGAACAATACAGTAAGTACAAAATTTGTCACATCCCGTCATAATAGGAATATAAGCTTGGAAACTGGTCTTATATTTTGGTTGTATTTTAAAATAGTTATTTAAATCGGCCTCTTGAGTTTCAAATTCAGCTAGTTCTGGTTTTATATCTTTCAATAAAGAGGGAAGCTTAGTAAGATCTTTTATTGGAAAACAAACATCTAAATCTTTTAGTAGTTTAAATAACTTATCCTTATCCTCAGAGTTCTTAGTACTTGGAACTCTAGTCATGCAACCTGTGATTCCAATAAGAAGATCTGGATTATCTTTTTTTAATTTAGCCACTATTTTCATGCTACCAAGAACTTTATCTTCAGCCTTTTGTTTTATAGAACAGGTATTGAATATAACTAAAGAAGCATTTTTAATATCCTCGGTGTTTTTGTATCCATAGCTCTCAAGTAAACCTGAAAGCCTTTCTGAATCGGAAAAATTCATCTGACAGCCGTAAGTTTTAATGTGATAGCGTAAGTTTTCAAGTGTGTTTGTAATGCTTGTTTTCCCCATACAATAAACAATTAATATAATTTTTCTTATATTAGATCAATTCATATGAAAAATCAATTAACATAAATTAGTTTTATCGCAAGAGTATAAGTTTGCATAACTCACATATACTTGTTACTATAGTATGATCTTTGAAAGATAGAAATTCAAAAGCGAAAATAGCTTTCTAAATAAACTTAAAAGTTTAGAGATCTTTTTTTGCTTTATGATGGGATAAACATTTACCACTTTTATCCGAAGAAATCTTAGTCTGGTAGTTACTATCACTTTATAGCCAAATTGCTTTAAAGTCATAGTTCTACATAAAAACAGGCGGTCCGTTCAACGCTAACTCGTTAGCTAGGTAAGACTTAAAACTAACCAAAGTAAGGCAATAAGTTTTGTAGCTGGTAACTGCTAATAGGTAGATTTTCTCAGAGTCGCATTCCTTTGATATAATAACAATTGAATGATCTAAGAGACTCTACCTTTTTTTAATTATAAAAATGAAAAATATATTTTTAATATTCAAACGAAATTTCTTTCTGTTTTTACCCTTTGTTTTTATTCCCACTTTGAATAATTCAAATAGTCTTTTAAGTATTCTTGTATTATCTATATATTTACTTGTAATTTATTTTTCCAAAACTGAAATTTGTAATTTTAAATCACCAATTTCCAAAGTTTTTTTATCATATATTGTATACATTTCAATTCATAGTATTATTTTTACTGATTATTCTTTTATTAATTTTATTGGTTCAAATACTCGTCATTATGGAATTTTTCTTTATATTTTACTTTTTTTACTTTTTTTATTTTTTCAATCATTCTCTCAAAAGCGATTTAATAGAGTGATATGTGTAAATTTAATTGTTGCAAATATATTATCTATTATAGGAATGCTCCAATTATTATTTCCTGATATATATGGATATATAGATAAAATTCATTTTTTTGATGGAAAGATCTTTTCGAGTTTTTTACTTCCTAATTTCTTTGGACAGTATTTGTCTCTTAGTTTAGGTTTGGGATTGTACAACAAGTTAAAAAATTCTAAAATTCACAAATTAATTTTTGTTTTTCCGATTTTAGCTCTACTTCTAACTCGTTCAAAAGTTGCAATATTGGCAACAATTGCTGTTTTTTTACTCTATTTCTATAAAAAAATAAATTTTAAAGATTATATTCAAAAATCTACACTATTAGTTTTACCATTATTTGCGATGTTTAGTTTTCAAGAGTTTTTTCACCTTGGTAGGTCTTTTGAATCTAGAATTGAAATTTTAAAATCAAGCTTTAGTTTATTTTTAGATAATCTTTTAGGCTTAAATTTTTATGGACTAGAAAGTTACTTTCCCAAAGTTATTAACTCTACACATTATATGGTAGAGCAAAATTTAGATGTAATTTTTGATAAGTCACATAATTTCATAATGGATTTTTTAATAATAGGAGGGCTTCCATCTTTAGTTTTCCTTGGTTTTGTTTGTAGCTTACTTATGAGAAAAATACAAAAAGAACCTATTAAGTTATTACTAATATTACCAGTCCTAATTATTTCATTATTTAGTTTTTTTTCGGTTCCTAGTTTAATTTTAATTACTTTGATTTTTGCTATTATTTTCAACTATAAATTCGAACCCGTTAGTTCTAGGGCTAAAATAAATTTCATTTTACTTACATCAATAATAACGATTTTTTTCACAAGTAGTTTCTATGGGCATTTACAGTTTAAGAAATTTCAAAATACAGATGATTTAAGTTCTTTAGAAAGCACATTATTTTTCAATCCAACGAACTTAAAAGCAAATTTAGAAGTTTTAAAGTTTATTAAAGAAGATAACTTGGATGAATTTTACATAAAAAATAAAAACACTTTTTCATCTCAAAACTTTGTAATTAAAAGAGCATTCTTAAAAAGCAAAGCTTTAAGAGGGGATGATATTGAAGTAGAAATTCAAAGTCTTATCAATCAAAATCCAAATGATTTTAAGAATCATTTGTTACTTGCCAATTATTATTATTACAAAAAAGATTTCACAAAGGCTAGTATTGCATTTTATAATTTAAAAAAGCATTTAGATATAAACCTAATTCAAGATTTCCAACATTCAAAAAAATATTTACAAGCTTTCAAAAGATTTGAGTAGTCAAATTTTACTTTTTCTTTTATTTAAGGTATAATTAAGTAATTAATAAAGTTATATGAAAAACCAAAAATTAGTTCTTTTTATTGCAAGTGTATTCCTACTTTTAAGTATTAGTTTTTTTGTTTATAGCGAAACTTTAGGAAAATCTGCATCTAGCATTCAAGTTAAGTCAGTACACGCAACAACCCCTATAACCTAAAGGTTGTAAATTTTATGAATCTTAACTTCTTTATCAAAGAGTTTAAAAAGTGAGGAGCTTTCCTTTTGGCTTATTGTAAAACTAACTTCCAGTTTTGGAGCCCTTAAGTTAACATTGTTATTTTCAGCAATTGCAAACTCTGGATTTTCAAGTGGAGCAATTTTGACTTTAAAGTTTTCAATTTTTAAATTCTTAAAGTTTAAATGATTTTCAGAACCAGCTAGCGTTTGATAATTAACCTCTTCATCATAGGAAGCGAAGTAAGTAGGCAAACCATTTACAAGAAATTTATTATTTTTATTCTTAAGTTTTTGATAAACTAAATTACCACCAGAGTTACCAATTATTAACTGATCTTGATCTGTTTTGGATTTTAAAAATAAAACCGAAAATTCCATCTCTTTATTTTCGCAATTTGCAGTAGAAAGTCTATCTACAAACGCGTCGATAGATTTTTTTTGGATGTCAAATCCAACTTCATCTGAATTGCAAATTGCATTAGTACCATCTTCTCCTCCAAAAAATCCTTGAAAAACATCCTTTGAAGATTCAATGATTCCAAGGATACAATCATCATCTGTACAATCATAGGAATAGCCATCAGAATTTCCATTAGCATCTTCTCCTAAATCAAAAAACTGATGATAATAAAGACCCTCTTTTTGTCCAAAGTTTATATTCTCTTCAAGATCAAGTTCCACTCCATAAAAAGGACAATCACCGGCCATATGACATTGCACAAAATACTCGTTCAGATTTATAGTATTTCCTTCGATTAAGTTGTCTAAACGGTTGATAAAAATTTGAATCTGATTGTCAAAGACTTGGTTAGAAGTACTAAAAAATGATTGTTTTACAGCAGAAATATAACTTTGCGTCCCAATTAAAAATATAACTGAAAATATACTAGCACTAATTAAAACTTCAATAAGAGTAAAACCTTTTTTTTGCATATTATATTTTTAATTTAGTATTAATAGAATATTGAATTCCTTTAAATTCATAATAAGTTTGAATTTCTAATATATCTTCCTCTATATCTTCCTCTAGACTTTGAAAAACATAGCTATAAATCGGAAAGCTTTTAATCTCAGTCACTGAAAAGTCATATTCACTACAATCTTCATTTTGACAAAATAGGGGAGTAAGACTATCCAAATTATCCAAGTCATCTAGTTCAACTTCAGGTGTATCCAAATTATTTAGAATTTGAAATTGATCTTGATTAACACAGTCCTGATGTTTGATTATATTTATATCTGCTAACTTACAATTATCAAAATGATTTGGAAATTTTAATTGATTACTTTTTATCAAATTTAATACTAAGCTCAAACGATTTTCATGCTGGGTATAAGCTAAATTCATTAAAGAAAATCTATTATAACTATCAAAGCTTTTACTAGATAAATAAACTCCAAAAGAAATCACAATTGAAAGAATCATAATTGAAAAAGTCGCTTCTAATATTGTAAAACCCTTTTTTATCATATTTTTAAAATTTCTATATAACAATTTTTATCATCCGAAAATATCTCTAATGCCTTCCTACCTTCCTTGTTTTCGAGTACAAGGTTTGTGGATTGTACACCATCTCCAAGGCTACAATCTTGTTTTGTATCAAATTCAATCCTTAGACTTCCTTCATTTAATTCGAAATCATTAAAAGAGTCACTTCCAAATATTAAAACATCACCATCACCATCACTATCTTTCAGAGAAAATTCACTTGAATTCATTAAGAAAATTAATTTTTTATCAGCAGAATCTTTCCAGTTTTCAAAGTTAATATAATTTTGACTTTTATTAATAAACTCAATTACAGAATTTCTAGCTCTTAAATCACTACTTCTTTGAGTATAGTTTTCAAATCCTACAAACATGCTTGTACTTAAAAAGGCGACTAAGCTAATCACAATTAAAATTTCAATTAAGGTAAACCCTTGTTTATTCATAGTTAAGTTCAAAATTACTAGGTGCAAGCATCACCACAAATTCACCTTTAATGGTAAATGGAAGCTTCTTAGTAATTATATCTTTTGCGGGTAAGACTGTAAATTCTTCATGAATTTTCGTAAGCTCTCTTGCAACACAAATTAAACGATTTTCATCAATTTTTTCAGCTAATGTTTTAAGAGTTCTTTCGATTCTGTGTTTTGACTCATAAAAAACCACTGTATTTTTTGAGTTTACAATAGTCTCAAATATAGTTTGTCTTCCTTTTTTTACTGGCAAAAAACCAAGGAATAAAAATTTATCTTTTGGAAAAGGACTTGCAGAAAGTGCAACTGTCAAAGCGCAAGCTCCTGGAATTGAACAAACTGAAACATTATTTTCATAACAACGTTTTACCAAGTTATAACCAGGATCTAAAATAGTTGGAGTTCCAGCATCCGATACCATTGCAATTTTTTTCCCTTCTTTTAGTATTTTCACAAAATGTAAAATTTTCTCTTCTTTTGAAAAACTATGAAGTGAATCAATTTTATTATCAATTTCAAAATGCTTTAAAAGAATTTTTGTATGTCTTGTATCTTCAGCAATAATTAAATCTACCTCTTTTAAGGTTTCAATAGCTCTAAAAGAAACATCCGACAAGTTTCCAATCGGAGTAGCAACTAAAAATAACATTAACTATGTTTAGACATTAAATATAAAAACCCACCAATTCCGGCAAAAATCCACCAAGGATAAAAAGGTGCAAGAATCATAATAACTGAAAACACAATAAAGTTTAGAGATAATAATTTATAAATTTTTGCTTTGTTTTTCATACAAATATATTTTTTTTTACAAAATAAACTATTTTTCATTAAAAGACAAACATAGATTTATATTTTATGAATATCTCTTTCGTCTTACAGATGCTAAAACTCCTAATAAAAGTAAGAAGCTAGAATTTATACTTTCTCCAGAATCTATATTACATCCAGTATCCTTTCTTTTATTAGATTTTTTCTTGATTGATTCCATGTCTAAATCTTCTTCATCAATGTCCTTGTCGCTTCTGTTAACAATGTCTTTATCTACCTCGGAAATACTTTCCATATCAAGAGATACCATAATGTCAACTGGAGCTTCCATATCTAAATCCATTTCAGGAGGTACGATCATATCAACCGAAGCTTCCATATCTTCGATGCTTTCCATGTCGACTGGAACACTCATATCATCCAGAGCTTCCATGTCCTCAATTAAACCCATATCAACAGGAGCTTCCATATCTACCCCCATATCAAGAGGTACCATCATATCAACTGGAGCTTCCATGTCGTTAGGTAAATCCATATCCATGGGAACCTCCATATCTAATTCCATATCAAGGGGAACCATCATATCGACCGGGACTTCCATGTCTAATTCCATATCCACCGGGGGTTCAACGTTGTTAGTAATTTGGGGTTTAGGACTTCCGTCGTTGCAAATAACTTGATCTATATTTCCGTCATTTTTTTTAAAATAAAAAACTCCAATTTCTCTTTCGTTCACAATCAAATCAGTATCTTCATTACACAAATGCCTTACGTTGTCAGGTAATACATTTCCTAAATCAAACACTCCATCGGTAGTAATGCTTAAAGACCCACAGTTTCCATTTGAATATTGAGTTAAAATAGTATGATTTAAAATCTGAGTAGCTTTTGAAACAGATCTAAATAGTTGTTCG
>Ga0163108_10003102_pt1 | contig 11869 bp, 8 predicted proteins | sample Fk1155metaG_FD_109644 | JGI IMG/M metagenome (GOLD analysis project Ga0163108, IMG submission 109644) | Marine microbial communities from the Central Pacific Ocean - Fk160115 155m metaG | ecosystem: Environmental > Aquatic > Marine > Oceanic > Photic zone | place: The Central Pacific Ocean...
AAGAAGACCACGATGGCAGCAGCTTGGACATGCCCGATGTCTCATTTGGGGGGGGGGGCGACGGCGTGCCCATCGAAGAGACACCCTGGGATGTCGGGCACCTTTTCGGGGGCGATGATGATGCCCCACCACCCAAACCAAAACCCAAACGCAAACCTCAGCGCCGCGCAAATGCACAAAGCCAACTCACCGACCATGAAGACCCTTTCGATGAAGAAGAAGAGTTGAGTGAGGCGCACATGGAACACATCGAAGAAGTTTTGGGAGAAACCCCAAAAATGAGTGAGGAATACCGTGCAGGCGACGCACGGTATCGCGCAATTGAAGTGGGCTTACAACATCCTCATGCCATTGGTCGCCGTGACTTGAACCCCGAATCCATGGTGGATCAAACGGACCACCTCGATCCACTTGGGCGAGCCACATCCATTGGCCGGTTTTTGTCGACTGCTGCCAGCAGCGAGTCTGCGCGGATATTGGCCCGAGCGACCGCCGGGCCGGCATCCATATTGCTGCCTCCAGAAACAGGGCATGCAGGCGCTTCAGCTCGCCTCGCCTCGCTTACCGTGTGCATCGAAGCGATGGAAGGTGGGGCCACCGGCACCGATGATGCTGTGCGCTTGGCCCTGTGCAAAGACGCCTGGCCCTCCGCCCTTAAAGCTACACGCGGTCTCGCCAAAACTGGCCGGGTGGTGGCACCAAGAATCGTAGAGGCTGCAGGCGAGACGACCGCGGAAAACCGATTGGAAAAACCAGTCATCCAAGGCTCTCATCACAACCTATCGACCATTCGACTTGGTCAACTGGCACTGGAAGAAATTCTGCCGCCCATGCATATTCCACATGTCCCCAACATTCAGTACCAACAATCGCCTCAGATGCCTACGGACAACCCCTTGTTGGCCGCAGCCGATGCAGCCTTGGAGGAATTCACTGGTGGTATGAAACCATCGGACCTTCCTGTCGAAAAGACCATTGAGCCCCACATTGTTCAACCAATCCTCAATGCGGCCACGGAACTCGTCAATGAAATGGGCAAAGCTCAAGTGGAACTTGCTGCCGCAGCGATCGCCCTCGCACGGGTCCGAGATTCGCCGCCAACGCAATCGACATTGCGCCATGCAGACAAGGCTTTGCGTGAACTTGCACGCACCGTGGTTCAGGCTGGCGACCGGCTTCACCACGCACAAGGTGCTCCGGCTGCGGCAGTCGGAGATCTTCCTCAACAAGCCATAGAAGACATGCGCGCCGCAGCCGGAGCGTTCGCTTCACTGCGTACTTGGGCCATGCACGCGTTGGCAGAGGCCATGTTGCGATGAACGTACAAGAACAAATTGAAACGCTGGAAGCAACGGCACTCCTGGGCACCCACAAACGCCAATCCATAGAGTTGGCGGACCGAATTGCCCTCCAACTGGATGCCGATGAACGACCTGACCTCGCTCTTCGGCTGCTCATTCGCCGATTCTTGGCCAGCCCACACATACCCGAGACCCTCTCCCAACTCTCCACCGCCGAGGCTTGGGCCACGTCTGAAGGTGAAACATCATTGGCTCTTGAACTACAGCTGATCTGGTGTAGATACGTGGGCTTAAAAGACCCTGAAGCCGTACCATTGGATGTACTCGACCAAGCGGTCGATGAAGCACAAGCGGTCGGGATACTCGATGCAGAGTGGCGCTTGGCTCTGGCGGCAGTTCATCCGTCCAAAGGTCTGGTTCTTCGAGAAGAAGCTCTCCAATATCTGACTGGGCCCGGGCAAGTTCACGACAGGCTGCTGGTCCATCTAGAATTGGCGAGTGATCGCAACAAAGGGGCCGACATACTGGGAGCCTTGTCCCACTTGGAGCAAGCCTACGAGCTCGCTTCTGCCCATCAAGATCCGACCCAAATGTGTGTCTGTGCGACCCGCCTGGGGCTTCATTACATCGAACGGGGGCTGGCTGAAAATGCAGTCGGATACTTGGAGCGGGCCCTACAGCTTGCAATCAGTGAAGACAACGACCTGCAGGTGATTGTGCTCGCAACCATATTGAGCACCATTTACCTACAGGCAGGCAAGCATGAAAAGGTGGAACATGCGGCTGACTTGCTCTTGGTAGCGGGCGCTCGTCGTGCCAATTGGTTCGCGGTCGTCGACGGTCACATTCTTCGAAGCAGCCTATCGCTGGTGGAAGGAGATGCTCCAGCGGCGATTGAACGCTTGGTTCGGGCGATCGTCCGCCTCAGAGAATTGGTGCCAGCAGCCGCGATCAATCTCCTAAAAGGCAGACTCGCTGAACTCCGCCATCAGCTGGGCGACGACGTGTTTGACCAACACTACCGGAGCGCAGTGGGCGCCAATCAAGCCCTGTAATCAACGGACATGTTCTGAACAGACTGGGCATGGAGTTTGCCCATGGGACAGCACACTCAAACGCGCACGGTAGCAACCCGTATGAAAGAAGCAACCGCAGCCGTTGGGACAATCCATACGCACTTCTGGAAGGACATTCTGACCACACAGGGCGCACACAACAACGGCAGCACCTTCGTCGACACTTTCTTCAGGCTCTTCTGTTCTCGCTGGAAGCGGTTCCACCGCACCCCACCAAGCCAGCCAGCCAACCATCACACCGACGAGACCAAATACCAAACCTGCCGCAGTATCTCGATACACCTGACGGAATGTGTCCCCTGACATGTACATCGCAATGACCAAGGCAAGCACAACGCAAGGCAGAAGAACCAGGACACTCGTAAATGCCACCCGTGGGCGGCTACCATTGCCGCCCCAAGCATGCCGAGCAAAAGAAGTCGCAATCAAACCCAGCGCTGTGGCAGGAACAGCTACCGTCATCCCGTTTCTCAGTTCACCGAGAGCAACACCCCAACAAATGGTCCAAAGAAAGGTGCCGAACAAGGTACCCAACAAAGCCACAGTGCCTTTTGCCCGATAGCCACGATTTTTTGGATAGGCAGGCGGCCGCTCCATTACTCCACTGCCCGCAGGTGGTTCAGGGAGCAAGTAAACCAACTCTCCATTGACGACCGCCAAATCTGACAGGCACTCCTGTTCATCGACCAACCGGCCCCTTGCGCGGAGCCAATACAACCGTCTGCGTCCATCTTGCCAGTAGGCTTCCAGGCCCGCATCGCGCGCAATTCGTTGCGTTAGGTCACGCGCAGGTAGATAGGTCGGCACCTGCAGGTCCAAGGTAAACGGCTGCATGTCTACGACTTGGACTCGTATGGTGACTGTTTGGGCGTCCTGACTCATAGGAAGATCTTAGCGCTGGGCTTCGACCGTCGCTTCCAACTCATCCGAAATCTTGCCCAAAGGCTGAAGCAAGCGCTCGAACTTATCGAACCATTTCAACCAAACCTCATCACCCTGGTCCGTGCCGGGGACCTCTGCATTAACCCTGCGCACAAAGTCCTTAAACTTTTCGATTCGCTCGATGGTCTTGGGCAAGGGACTGTAGAAGTCGTGTGCATACCCAATCAATGACCCCGCCACCCGGTACAACACTCGATCCGAGGTGCCTTCTTCTATGAGCAAGAATTCAGATGAAATCAAGGACGATTGAAAACCCTGAACTGCCAAGTCCAACTCCTTCAACTTGGCGGTGCGAAAGAGGTTTTGGACCACCTTCTTGTTGACGCGAATAAACTCCACGACCCGGGGTTTCAAGTAGCTCTCAGCCGCCCGAGCTTGCCGCCCACAACGAGGAACGGGAAGCCGAACCTGCACCATTCGGCCCAAGCGAACGTTGATCCGGCACAGCGCCACTGCATCTTTCTGGTCTTCGTCAATTGCATGCAGACGGGGCGCAACACTTTCCTCGATTCGAGAGGGACGGGTTTCGCTGGTATCAAAAACTGGACGGCTGCTGTCATCTACTGGCGCTTCCACATGGAAGAGCCACAGCATGTACTCTCCGTCCTTCTTGGGCACTTCGAGCGGAACCTTCACAGGTTCTTTCAAGAGAACGCCTTGCCCCATGCGTGTCACACCGAAACCCGCCTCAATCACCGCATTGTATTTCTTTCGGCTTTGTGAAATCTCGACTTGCAAGCCCTGAACAATCCCATGCCCATGCATGTACAAGTTGTGACGATGAAGGCTCGATCGGTGATAGTCTTGCTCCGATTGGAGGTCATCTGCGGTGATGCACAGGCCCTCAAAAGGTCGAAGTCGCTGGAGGTTTTCTTCACTCATAGATGTTCCTATTTCACGCCGCGGGGCCGTCGTCGAATTGGAGCGTAAACGAAACGTGAGCCGGCTTCTCCCGGGTCACGATTTGGGTGATTCGGCGAAGCACAGAACCTGCGCGCTCACCAAACCGATGACGAAAAGCCGCTTGGCTTTCGAGTCTCAAAACAAAAAATGTACTGGAGCAACGGCCCTCGTTCAGCAAAAAGTGCCCGGGGGGCTCCGAACGCAAATACCGCTCCTCTATGTTCCGACCACCCGCCAAGGTCATCGCGCCCAAACAGGATGCCTGTGGTCGATGATGTTCATCGATCACCACAGGAGCACTGGTCAAGACGCTGATCATTTCCTCAATACCCACGCGCGTTCCACGTGTTCGATGCAAACGAATCGATCGGCGCACCAACTCTCGTTGCTGATGCAATGGCAGCGCTTCGTCCAAAGCGAAATTCACCCAGCTGCTTAGCCACGGCAAAAACTTCGGATCGGCCACCATCGGATTCGTGAGTTGAGGCAACACGTCGATGCGCTCTGTCACCGTGGTCATCATGTGTTGAAAGATAAAAAGGAACCGTCGAAACTGGTCGGCATCATGCTGATCGACTTCGGTGACGGTCACCTGCTCACGCGCACCCCATTGACGAACGGAACGCTCGGTCGCTCGGGTCAATTCTCTGCTGGTGGCTGGGATGGCTCCCTGAAAAACGCCCGGCAAGAATCGAAGATAGCTGCGAACAGGAACATTGAGGATGAGCTTGTCCCGTGGTTGCAAAGGAGACACCGGCCCACCGTACTCATTTTCAATACGCGCCCGAATCTCCACCAAATCTTCCGGGGTGTAATAGCTGGCCGGACTTCCGTCTGGCAGCGTGCGTTCCGCACGAACCACCACCAACTCTCCCCCATCTTGGGGTTGAACCTCTATCGCACGAACCACACCTGGATCTTCCCCTCTGGCCGCCTCCACCAACCGATAACCAACCTCATTGCCGAGGTGGCGTTTCAAGAATGTACGGGCTTCCTGAACCGGAAAACCGATTCGTACAATCTCCTCCAAATAGGCGTAGTCACCCGTCGTACGAGCGGGCGGCAGTGAGCCATAAGGAACTGGTGGATTGGCGCTCACGAATGAGGATCCTCTGTATGAATGCGAACACGAATGACATGGAACAGGTCTTCTTCATCCAGTCGAAGTTCGTCCTTTCCTTCCCCTTTTTCCCACCCTGCAGTCGGTCGTTCAACCGTCTCATCAAGGTCACCATACAGGCGCACTTCAGAAACATGGCGAACCTCAGGTATATCGGTCACCATCCGGGCAAAGTCCTGCGCATACAGTGTGCCGCCAAAAGACCAACCCGCGCGATCAATCCCGCCTTCGTATGGGTCCAAGAATGCACGCACCCAGGTATCCGCCAAATCGCGGACATGAATGACATTCGCATTTGGCCTTAAACGAAGCGAAACGGAGATGTCGATGGGGCGGAAGCGAGCCAGACGCACAACTGGATTTACATTGATCAGGCAACGTTTTTTCAGATGAAGTGCAACATGGTCACGAAGCCCGGCAGACAGGAATGGGTCAGGCACATCTTCCCCGCTCCGGCGATGTGGAAGTACCACGACACTGACGGTTCCATCCGCACCCATCTCACCTGTGCACGCTGCACGTGCGACTTCTCCACTCGCCTGTTTGGCAATGACCTCAAAATCCGAACGGGTAACCGCCCGATCACGACTGGTCAGAAGTGTCGGCGCACGCCGTACGATCTCCTCAATGGTTTCTGCATCGCGACCGCCAGAAGCTGGCAGTACATTGGTCACCCCAACCGAGTCACCAAGTGTCTCGCAGTGGTTCACCTCGCCTGGCCCAATATTCCCACGAGCCCCGGGGACAACCCGGTACAAATCGACGAGAATATTGTTGGAGCCCACCGGCGCCATTCGACCCCGAATGCCATTTCCAAAAGTAAGGGTACCCTCCACTGGGTCGACAACATAGACCGCGTCGTCCTTGCTGGCCGTCAACATGCCACTCGCCGGCACCCTCGTCCATTCCTCTTGTTCACCCGATTCATTCTTGATTCGAACCACCACATCGGGGAACAGATCGGGCCGAGAGAACATCGACTGCTCACCCTCGTTGTGAATGAATAGAGGCTTCCTGAGGAGTTGAACCACTTGATTCGGCACGCCGTATCCAGAGTACCGCTCTGTACGGATCGTATGCAGATTCACGGCATCCACCGTGTTCAGCATAATGTGCGTAATGGGAGGCAACGCTGGGATTTGGGACATGCGGATGCCTTCCGGCAGCGTGAATCGGCCCCGTAGCCAGAAGCCATCTGGCGGGGAATTCGGAGCATCTGGCAACACAAATTCCAGTGAGCCAGATCGATTGAACCGATAGCTTCCACCTTGGCCATCTTCGTCAGCATGCAGCATTTGAAGACGTTGCCACCCCACACCCTTGCGTCTTTTCTCAAGGTATTCCCATTCCACATCAACGCCATCTGGCAGGAAGGCCTCCCCTCGGCATCGAAACTGGATGGTGTGATGGCTTCCCTTGGGCAAGGGCTTCGTAAACTCCAAGTAGAGTGCTTGGTTTTCCTGTTCGACGTCCACAAAGCCATAGAATGGATAGAACTCGCTGAGGCGACCGGTCGACTGTGTGACCACACGGGTCAAACGTCGGTTTCTCTCTCTGTAGTCCAGCTGAGCCATGCGCGGACCCGGCAGCGGCTCTTCATACGTGTCGTCCCCAATCGTCTTGTCTACGCCGATTTCGACGCCATAAATCCGAGGAACAATGGGATGAGTTTCCTTGTTTTCGTCTTGGCCGGAAAGGCTGGACTTGATCAGTTCCAAACGAAGCCAGGTTGTCTCAACATCGCTCAACGTGTGGCGTGCAAGGTCCTTGAGGTGCTTGTTGGGATCAACAACGATTCGGATCTTTCGGCGCGCTTCACGCTTGGCACCATCCTTGTCCAAATCAGCAAATGTGAACTTCGCCCACTTTTTGTTGCGGCTATAGACCACGCGCCATGAGTCTTCCGCCCGGTAGCACAGCTGCAACTGATACAGGTCGGCGGGTTCGGCCATAAGATCGCCATTCATTTCAAAGCCGATCTCCAACTCGATGACGACTGGCGACCCATTTCGGTTCTCAAAGACGTCGGAACCGATAAAGAACTTGCGGCCGATCGTGGGTGGCAGAACTGGAGAAAGCTGAAAGGGCGACCAAGGACCTTCGCCCGCCGGGAGTTTCTCGAGGCGGCGAACATCGTCTCCACACATCATGCTGGTACGCACAGGGCGCTGCCAATTCAGGTCAAGTTCCAAGTCGGGAGCCAAGCCCCGAATAAATGCAGTCTCAACCCGCTCTGCACGCAGATTGAAACCATCCGTCGCCATGTCAGAAAGAGGACCCGTCAACACGATATGCGTACCATCAATACGGACTCGATCGGCCGGAATTTCCTCCCAACCATCTCCTCTCCGGTAATACCAGCGATACCGAGGCAAATACCCGCGAAGGCCTGCCGGCAAACTGCGGTCCACCATGGCGAATTTAACCGTCCAACCCCCGCGAATGGGCGGCAAGTCTTGTAGAAAGAACTCGAGTGTGCGACCAATCGCACGTACACGCCAATTGTGTAACGGGCGCTCTTCTCCACCACGGTCATCCTGCCAATGGACTTCCAAATCATCGGACATACGATTCGCAAGCCAGCGCTCATAGTTTAGCCGGCCTCGAATCCACCACTTCTGCTCCGCCACCGGTGTGGGTAGATCAAAAACCTGATCACCCATACCCATCGCTCCGATGGGCACAATCTCGGTGAGATCCGAAACAAGGCTGAGTTCTTTCATGCCGAGTTGTTCTTCGGACTCCTCGGTCATTTCGATCGCACGCCAGCCGTTGCGGGTGGGATATTCCCAATCGAAAAAGGGAATGATGCTCAGGCTATCGCTGCCGGTTCGACGAATCCGAAGACGACCCTTCGGGCCAGAAGCATCAGGATCGAGGTTCATCAACCGAAAATCATCATGCGAAACATAAAGATATTGGTACGGCGTGTATGCGTCAGGACCATCCGCGACATCATCAAGCGCGAACACCTGCGTCCCCTTCCCTCCGGCGAATGTGACCACGCTGCGGTTGCCATCCAGGGGGTTGAAAGGCATTTCCCGAACCGCCGGGCTCTCACCACCGACCACTGACATCACGCGCTGTAGCCCCGCATCGTGAAGGGTGATGCCATCGACAGTCACCAGCTCGAGTGCTGGGTTGTTTTCTTGCTGTCGCGTCGAAATGGATGTTTCGGGAGCAATCTCGATAGAGCCTGGGGTCGACATCGTAAACGTCACAGGAACCACAGATGGTTCCGCGCGATTGCGCTCTTCCCCGATGAAGTTCAGGAAATGGATGTATGTCTTGTCTGGAACACGATTCAGTCGATAAATCGTCAGTTCCGTCATCCATGAGAAAAGCTGGACCAGGGTCATCCCTGGATCCGCATCGCCCATATTCGTCCACTCGGGACAGTACTGCGGTATTAGGGTTTCCGCTTCAGCCAGAATGTCTTCGTAGCGGCGGTCATCAAGATTGGGTGGTTTAATCGGCATAAGTTCACACGTGCGCGATGGCGCTGAAACTGGTCAACGGCGGTCTGTGTTGGATACCACATGAACAGCCGAATGTACGGAGTCTGTGGCACGGATTCGGTACATCACTTCAAGACGCAAAGCGCCCGCCGCATCAGGCGATGCGTCGACGCTTTGCACATCTATTCGAGGCTCCCAACGTGCGAGCGCATCTCTCACATGGCTTGCAGCAATAATGGATGTTGCATCCGTGTTCGGCGCAAACAGCAACTCGTGAACACGGCAGCCAAAATTCGGAAGCATCTGTCGCTCGCCGGGACGCGTCGACAAAATGATCGTGATGCACTGCTTGATGTTGTCTTCAAACTCCGAAAATGCCACTTGCCCTGAAGCAGCATCAAATCGGAATGGAAAAGACCATCCACGGCCAAGGAATTCCTTCTGCGAACTCATGTCACCCCACGTCAGGTGCCCATTGTATTGCTACAGAAAGTCAATTCGGTTGTGTACCCCGTTCGCGTTGAAATTATGTGGCGCGTTGCGATAACAAAGTACTTTCCATTCTGACCTTCATTGAGCCCTTCGAAGTTCACCATGGTGCCCGCTCGAACGGTATCGTCGCCCTGAATCTTGGCGCTGCCGCGGCAAAATTGACGAGACAAGCGGTCCAACTCAGCCTTCGCAAGCTGGTGGGCCGCCAACATACTTTGTACTGGAATATCAGTAACATACGCCACAGCCTCACCAAATCGTGCAGCCAAATCAAGGCCCAACTCACCACTACCGATGGGCACCAAGTCGCCGGACGTTGCCGAACCCTCGACTTCCTTTTTGGTTTTCGGGTTCCATCCTCGGACCACAACCTTTTGAACCATATCCATGCTGTTGTATGAAAAGCGCAAGGATTGAAGGTTGTCGCCCATCTTCACGGTCTTCGCGGTGCCTTCGAAGGTTGGCTTCTTGAATGTAAGCTTGCTGTCCTCCACCCGGAGAATGTGATTGTTCCGTGCAGCAATGCGTTTCAGGAATGCGATATTGCTCTCATTTCTCTGCAAGATGTAGCCACGCAAGTGCGCCGTCGCATCCGCTTCGACCTCGAGATCGCATTCCCCCCCGACTTCACTGACGACTTGAGAGTCCAAACGGTGACGCCAGTACCGCGTCTTCCGGCCGCGACCGAGGCGATGCATGTGATCCATGGCCCGAATGGTCATGCTCGTGATTCCCGCGACCTGATAGCTGGGCTCAAGGGCCGTGATTTCACCATTGAAAATCACGGCCCCACCCTTTCCGAGCTTGCACTCGATCGGATCGCCTATCTGAAAATTCCAGCTTGGCTGGTTTTCAGAGCCACCGACTTCAAGAATAAGCATGGTGACCATATCCACATGATCGTGGACCTCTAAACGTTGGACACCATCGCTAATGGTCTGCTTAAACACTGTAACGTTTGCACCGGACTCACCCGATGCTCCGCCTGGCGCACCTGCAGCACCGCCCGAAGAGTCCGAACTCTTGTCAGAGGTAATCGTGACCTCATAGGCAACAGCCGAGCTCTTCTCTTCCTTCTTCGTGTCGACAACGTTGCCGCTTGGTGGTTCGTTCGCCATTCGTTTTCCCTAAAATTTCTTCCATACGGATTCTGGTATTCCAGGCAAGGCAGACTTTGCCTCGCGCCGGATCAGCGCCTTGACCCCGGCCTTCACATCCTCCAAAGGATTGTCCCAGCCATTGTCTGCGGCCAACTGCCGAACATCCATTCCATGCTTGGCGGCCAAAGAAGATGCTGTCTCTCCAGCTTGAATGGTCACAAGCTTGGTCGCCTCTGAGCCGTACCCTGACCGTCCACCAGACTCGGCTTCAGCGAAATTCTCGGGTCGCCATTCTTTCATCTTCAGCTGAACCTTTGCGCGCAAAGGACACCCATTGTCAGAAAACATCAGATAGGACACGTTCAGAGATTCAATGACACCACGCATCTCGAAGTCACCCCAAGCGAAGGTCACCACGGGCGGCCTGGTTTTTTCCAAGTTGCCAGCCTCGCCGCCCACGGGAGCGATCACCGGATTTGTCAACGCCAGCAACTGGTGAACCCAGACCGTTCGGACATCCGACTTGTCATGTGTCGTGTCGAAAATCAACTCCATCGACATGTTGGCCGGTGTCGCCTTCTGGAATTCCAGTGTACTTTCCTGCCCTTGTTCTTCACTGGGCTTCCAAGACACCTTCTTGTCGAATTTAAAATCCTTGGGGTTGTACTGCACCGTAAAGCTCTGCGTACCTCCGCCAGAACCCTCGGCGAAGAACACTGCTTTGCTGACCCCACTACCACCAGATGTTTCGCCCATCCGGATCCTCCTGCCGTCGCTCACGGCGTAATTCTAGTTCCCGTGTCACATGCTCGGTCACTTCCCGAGCCAAATTATCGACGTCCGCAGACACATTGCGACCATCATCCGCTTGAGCCGGTGACGCTGCACCTTCCGCCTTCGCTGCCGCAGAGTCTTCAGCCATCCGTACTTGCTGCCGAGCTCCGCCTCGATTCTGATTCTCAGCCATGGCTATCAATTCTTGAAGCCTCTGAGCCAATTTGGATACCTTGTCCATTGCTGGACCCGAGCCACCACCACTTGAACCCCGAGGGTTCAAGCCCGTCATCCCCCGAACCACGCGGGCCGTTGAACGAACACTTCCGCGTCTCGCTCCCCGTTGGCGCACAGTCTCTGACTCCGAAATAATCTGTTGCTGCGTCTCGACTTCGGCCCGCGCGGCCTCCGTTTTGATCTGCTGGATGACTTGAATCACTGGCTGTGGCAGCGTAGACGTCGCACGACGAATGCTGTCGCCATCATTCATCAGGAGCTGGACAATCTGCTCCGGTGCGGAAGCCTTGGCCAACTCGGACACCAGGTCCCCAGCGTCGCGGATCAATGGACGGCCCGTGGAACGTTGGGCCCACACAGGCATTTCGTCGTGAACAATGCCTTGCTCAACACCATTTACGGTGTGATCAAAACCCGATCGACGTGCGGTAGAAACTGAAGCATTGGGGGGTTCAAATGTACGTTG
>Ga0163108_10003103_pt1 | contig 11865 bp, 6 predicted proteins | sample Fk1155metaG_FD_109644 | JGI IMG/M metagenome (GOLD analysis project Ga0163108, IMG submission 109644) | Marine microbial communities from the Central Pacific Ocean - Fk160115 155m metaG | ecosystem: Environmental > Aquatic > Marine > Oceanic > Photic zone | place: The Central Pacific Ocean...
GCGGTTGCGGGAGTGGATCTGACTGCTGCTAAAAAGCAGCTGAGAGCTATCTTTGCCAGCGATAAAGACGAACTGAATAAATTGCGATCCCTCTGGACTCTTTATGTCCTGGATGATCTCAAGGAACAACAGCTTGTCAGCTGGCTTGCGCATGATAGCCAGCATGTCCGCCGCTGGGCCGTTCGCTTGTTGGTCGATCGAGCACAACCCGGGCAGCAGGCAATCGTGGCGTTGGCGGAACTGGCTGCCAGCGAGGAGTCGGCCAAGGTGCGGCTGGCACTGGCGGTGGCGTTGCAGAAACTCGAGCTAGACAACCGCTGGGCGATCGCCGCGGCGCTGGTAACTCACGATGAAGATGCGGTGGATCCGTATCTGCCGTTGATGATCTGGTACGGTGTCGAGCCGCTCGTGCAGGCAGATCGCGCGCGGGCTTTGCGGCTGGCCGTTATTTCCCACTTGCCACGAGTGCGACGTTTTGTTGCCCGCCGGGCGCTCGATGTTCAGCAACCGATCGTGGAGGACGTGGTGCAGGCGATACTGGAAGTCAAGGAACCGCAGGCTCGTCTTGATTTGCTGCAGGGGATGCTCGATGTGCTCCAGCAGCGAGGGAAGCAGAGTCATCCTCAATCGTGGCCCGCCCTTTACCAGTCGGCGTCCGCCAGCAGCGATGCCGCGACTCGCTCCGTGGCAGTGCGATTGGCGACGATTTTTGGTGACAAGGAAGCGATTGCCCAGATCCAGAAGACGATAATGGATTCCGAGACGACGGTGCAGCAGCGACGTGATGCGCTGGGAGCACTTTTGAAACTGGATAACGCCGTATCAGCTTCCCTGTTGCATGGTCTCGTTGCAGACAAATCGTTGTTGCGTCGCGACGCCATCCAGGGGTTGGTGTTGCATAACGACAGTAAAACACCGCAGGTGCTGCTGGAGCGTTATCCAGGTTTCTCGACGTTGGAGCGGCAGGATGCTATTGGAGTCCTCAGTACTCGCCGTAACTTTGCAGCCGACTTGTTGGCGGCCATTGAAGCGGGTGATGTCCAGCGGCAGGATGTTTCGGCCTTCGCCTTGCAACAGCTACGGACCTTTAGTGACGTTAAGCTTCAGGAGCGGGTGGCGCGCATCTGGGCAGATGATGCGCAGCAACTGCAGAAGTCGGAGCAGATTGCCCATTACAAGCGGACCATGACCCCTAAGTACTTGCAGCAGGGAGATGCCCGTGTCGGTCGCTTACTCTTTACGAAGACCTGTGCCAAGTGTCATTCGCTTTTTGGCGAGGGAGGTTCGATCGGTCCGGAGTTGACCGGGTCGGGACGTAAGAAGACCGATTACGTGCTCAGCAACCTGTTCGACCCCAGTGCCACGATTGACCCGGCCTACCGGTTGACCAACGTCCTGACCAGTGACGGTCGTCTGCTCAGTGGTTTCATTGTTTACCAGGACGACCGGTTCATCGAAGTGCGTACGCAGGAGGCGCGGATTCGTCTCTCGATGAAGGACGTGGATGAGCTGGTGACGTCCCGACAGTCGATGATGCCGGAGGGTATGTTGCGGCAATACACGGACCAGCAGGTGCGTGACTTGTTGCGTTACCTGGCCAGTCCCGAGCAGGTTCCATTGCCCGCCGGAAGCAGTGAATAAGGGACAGGCGATGTCTCGATACGTCCCCCGGTTTCCCTGGGGTTAGTTCAGGAACGTTGGTACGAGGTTGTCGTCTGTTGGCAAGGTAGCCAACTCTGCAAACACTTCGTCATGGGCCTGGGGTGAGAAGTCCTCGGTCAAAGGATTCGGCTCTCCCTCTGCACTCTGGAGTAGCGCCACGAATCGTGACGCTTTTTCTGTGTTGATGAATTCCGGCAATGTTCCTGAATTGATCTTGGCTTGCAGGCGTTCTAAGTGCTGGGCGCGGGTTTGTGGTGTCAGCCTGGGACGATGGTGCTTGAATCCCTGGTGGCGGAAAGGCCGCCATTGCCTCTTGTCCATGGCATCCATGATTTCGGCAACACGTTCGGCGTCAAGATCGCTGGGAAGATCGTCAACTTCCATGGCTTCACGCAATCGCCGCGGAATAGGAATAGAACGATTGTCCAGTTCCCCGGTCTCTAGTTGGGCGGTGTCGATATCATCTGCTTTCAGTAGATCCAGTTTGCCGATCATCGTGTTGGCGTGCTGGGTCACCACGTTGCGGATGTTTTGCATGCGTGCTTTCAGGTCAGCGCGATCGGTGTCTGGCAGGTCAAGGAAGTCTCGGATCTGTCCACGGATGGCCTGGATGTCGATTTCGAATTCGTCCATGCGATCCAGTACCTGGGTGCCGATGGTTTGCAGGTCCGCTGGTAAATTCGGATGAGTCTTGCGCAGTTTGCGAGCGATGTGCCTGGCATGTTCAAAGACGGGAAGTGTTTCAGGTGGAGTACCGTTAAGCCCATTAATAACATTCAGCGCGTCCGTTGGCGTAATGTTCTCATCGCCGTCAACATCGAGAAAATGGCGGACATGATGGTCGCCATCGTTTCCGTTCAAACGATTGGCAATCAAGAGCACGTCCATCGGTGTGATGACTTCATCATTATCGACGTCATGGTGCACCAGGGGGTTCTGAAAGCCAAAGGCGTCACCGGCCAGTAATTGGCGGGACTCGAGCGTCTCGATGGTCAGGGGGCGTTGGAAATGCTGCATGATGTGCCGTTTGCTTATGATAGGATTGTGCTGATGAAACGGCGAGTTTGGAGGTGCCGCATGGTTGGCATGAGCCTGAAGATCTCAGTATAATCTCTACGGTTGTTTCATTCTAACCCCCTGTGTAGAAGAATGTTTCTTGTTTCTTGGTTGTGAGTCTTTGATTATGAATGCGTTTTTCGTGGTGATTACCAAGCGATGTTTTCTCGTGCTGGTTTTAACAAGCCTTGTTGGCGGACTAGCGGCCAGGGCGGTAGCCCAGGAGAACTGGACACGATTTCGAGGTCCGGATGCGACCGGCGTGGTGGCAGATGATGCACGATTGCCGGACACCTGGAGTAAAGAGAAAAACGTGCTCTGGAAAGCGCCCATTCCAGGCTGGGGGTGGGGGAGCCCGATTGTTTGGGGAGACAAGGTCTTTGTCTCGGCGGTGCATAGCGATAATGATTATGAGAAGCCCAAGGGTGGACTTTACCTTGGCCGGGGTCGGAGTGAGCCGCCGGATACCGTCCATCACTGGATGGTCTATTGTCTTAGTTTGAAAACCGGCAAAGTGCTCTGGAAACATGAGGCCCATACCGGCAAACCGCAAATTCCAAGGCATCCCAAGAGTACGTACGCAGCCGAGACTCCCACGACCGATGGTAAGCGTCTCTACGTACTGTTTGGTGATGTGGGGCTGTACTGCTACGACTTCGACGGCAAGCCACTCTGGACGCACAAGATCAAGGCCTACAAGACGCAGTCGGATTATGGAGCGGCGGCCTCGCCCGTTATCCAGGGGGACCAGGTCATCATGGTCTACGATAACCAGCAAGCGTCCTACCTGCTGGCATTGGATAGCGCGACGGGAAAACAACGGTGGAAAGTGCCTCGCAACGAAACGACAAACTGGTCGACCCCGTTTGTCTGGGAACATGCAGGAGGAACCGAGATCGTTGTGACCGGGCGCAGGAAGAATCGTTCCTATACACCGGATGGTAGCGTGATCTGGAAATTCGATGGTCGCATGTCAGTGTTAACGATTCCTTCGCCCTTCGCCTCCAAGGGGTTGCTCTATCTGACCTCGGGTTATTTCCAGGACAGCAAGCGGCCGGTCTTTGCCCTGAAACCAGGTGCCAAAGGTGACATCGCATTGAAAGATGACGAAACATCCAACGCTTTTATCAAGTGGTCCGTCCAACGCATGGGGCCGTACAATACGTCCCCCATCGTTTACCAGGACTACTACTACACGATGCTCGACCGGGGCATGGTCACCTGTCACAACGCCAGGACGGGCGAGTTGGTCTACAATCGCAAGCGTTTCCCGCAGGGAGCCAGCTTTACAGCTTCCCCATGGGCCTACAACGGTAAGGTGTTTGCCCTCGATGAAGAAGGGACCACGTACGTGATGCCGGTGGGTAAGGAGTTCAAGGTGGAACGTCAGAACAAGCTCGATGAGCTCTGCATCGCCACTCCTTCGATCTGCCAGGGGAAATTGCTGATTCGAACCGCCTCGCAGGTGTATTGCATCAGCAATGCTTCCACTGCCGGTCGTTGAGTTTTTTGGGAGAGTGCGGAAAATATTTCTTGGCGTGACAGATGCCGCCAGTTGTTTTGACTGGTTTTACAAAGGCCACGGCACGTGGGGCCTGTTGCGGAAAATGTTTTATCTGGAGTACGAGAATGAAGTGTGTAAACCATTTGTTTGCCCTGTCGCTGTGTCTGCTAGTCGTGCCTGTTTTTGCTGCGGATGTGCCGGGTCGCCTTTCGGACCCGGATGGTAGGCCTGGTGATGTTACTAAACCAGTCAAGGTTTACATTCTGGCTGGACAATCCAACATGGTTGGCATGGGGAACCTTAGCGGCGCGAAGAATGTTTACACCGGAGTTTATCTCAGTTCCGATCCTGCCGTGGCGGAGGGACCATTCCAGATCTACCGCGTCGGCAACTACAAGGTTTCCAGGCTGAATGTCTACCAGCAGGACGGTAAGCGAACCGAAAAACCAATTGCAAAAGGGCAACTTGAAGTGCCTCAGCACGGAGTTTATCAATTTCACAGCGGACTTGGAGAGACTTCTTACAGTGTAATGAAGCTTGATGGAAAAGAAGTTTATCGTCGAGATCGAGGGGGAGAACCCGTCAAGCAGGATGTGGCTCTCGAGCCTGGCAAGCGTTACGCATTCGAGATTTCCGGTTTCAAGGTGTCGCCACCAAGATTCTGGATGCAGAAAACGGATCTGCTTGGTAACGGTGATCTCGAAGCTGTGGCCAAGCGGGAAGGGAAGTTTCCGTGGCTCGTGGATGGTGAAGGCAACTGGACGGTCCGTAACGACGTTTACTTCCAGGAAGCGCGGCTGGCGAAGGACGGTCAGGGATCCCCGCTGAGCGCTACTTCTAATGGTAAGTCCATTGGACCGGAACTCGGCTTTGGCCACGTGCTGGGAACATTTCATGACGAGCAGGTGCTGCTGATCAAGACGGCCCAGGGTAATCGTTCACTTGGATTTGATTTTCGTCCACCGTCGAGTGGGCGCACTGACCCGGACAATAAATTCGAGGCGGTCGAATACAAGCTGATGGTAGAAGGCGTTCGCAAGACACTTGATCGGATCGACAAGGTGGTTCCGGGCTACCGGGGGCAAGGCTACGAGATTGCGGGGTTTGTCTGGTTTCAGGGGCACAAGGATAGTTTTAATGAAACCCTGATTGCGAATTACGAAAAGAACCTGGTGAACCTGATCAACGATGTTCGCAAGGAATTCAAGAAACCTAAATTACCCTCCGTGATTGCGACCATCGGTTTCGGCGGACACGATATGCAGGAGAAATTTGTACGGATCTTTAAGTCGCAGTTGGCCGTCGGTGACCCGCAGCGACATCCTGGGTATGCAGGTAACGTCGTGTCCGTTGACACGCGTGACTTCTGGCGTGAAGTCGATGAATCGCCGAAAGGCGAAGATTATCACTACAACCGTAATGCCGAGACTTACATGCTGATCGGCGACGCCCTGGGGCGCTCGATGGTTGGGTTGCTGGGCGGGAAAGCAGAACCGCTTCCCCAGGCTGCCCGTCCCAAGGTCCCCATCCAACAGCAAGCGAAGGATCTCTCCGAGGAAGAGAAGCTGGCGGCTCAGAAGGCACTCGGGCCGATCATCTTCGACGGTATCGCGGCGTCGTATGTAGCGAACCCCCGTTATAACAAGTCCTTGTTGCAAGAGGCCGCGGGCGAGCGGCCGCAGCGAGCGAACCAGTTCCTTCGCGGCGCGATGTACGGCTTGATCAACTGCTACCACGTGGCTGGCATCGACGACTACGATTGGCGTCCGTTTGGCCCAGACATGAGCAAAACACAGTGGGATTATTTTAGCTTCGACCCGGCAGAGACTCTTCCCGTTGAGAAGGGTAACCGCTACCGCAAGGTGACTTATCCTGCCGGGATGGAGAACTGGATCACGCCTGGCTTCGAGGCGACCAGGGCTGGTTGGAAACAAGGCCTGCAACCTTTTGGACAGTTGGATGGCAAAGCGGAGCCACTGTCTGAGACATGTACGGCAGTATTCTGTCGTTGCGGTGAGAAACCAAGGACACTTTGGGAGAAGGAAGTCCTGATGATCCGTGGTACGATTAATCTTCCACCGCTCAAGGAGGGACACCGCTATCGGATCGTGGTAGGCGGATCGGCGCACGTGAACTCCGGCGAAGGTTACGCGCTTTACGTGAACGGTAAGCTGCTGGCCCAATCGGAAACCGGTGTTGCTGTTCGACAAGGTGGGCAGCCACGCGGAGCATTGATTTATGACGACGTTGGCGACGAATTTCAAGGCGGCAAGGTCACCATCGCTGCGACCAGTTTTCTGCGTTACAACCACCCGCGTCGCGGCGTTCAACCGCCTCGTGGGCACTTCAGCCTGTGGGTCGAGGAGATGCGTATCCCACCAGTTCTCAGCGGCGCACCTTGATTTGACCGTGTCACCCTGGAGAAATGATCGCAGGAAGCTGGCACGGTAATGCGAGGATGGCGTTTTATTGACTTCTTATCCACCGAACAATTCACGTGAATGGAGACTTACTATGTCGCAGTTGAACCGTCGGCGGTTTCTGCAATCAACTTCCACCCTGGCTGCCGCTGGGTCGCTGGGAGTCTTTACGAGCAGTCCTGGAGTAAGCGCTGATTCACCGAATGAACGGCCAAAGTTTGCGGTGATTGGTTGCGGCGGCCAGGGTACGGGCGATGGTCGCCGGGCACTTAATCACGGCGATGTTGTCGCCGTGTGCGATGTCGACACGTCGCACTCTGCATATGCCAAGGCGGCCTACACGAGACGAACGGCAGCAAAGGGTAAAGAGGTCAAGATCGATGTGTATGATGACTATCGAGCGATTATTGACCGTAATGACATCGACGCTATTATCTGCGGCACTGTAGATCACTGGCATGTGAAAATCTCCGCCGAAGCGCTGAAGTCGGGAAAAGATGTCTACTGCGAAAAACCGCTTACCTTGACTGTCGAGGAAGGACGGATCATTTCCAGGGTTGCGAAAGAGACGGATCGGATCATCCAGGTGGGCACCCAGCAACGATCGGACGAACGATTTTTGAAGGCAGTCGCTATAGCTCACTCGGGGCGACTCGGGAAAATGAAGAAGGTTACCGTTGGTTTGAATCACAATCCCTTTAGCAAGTCGCTTCCCGAGGTTGCTCCTCCGAAGACACTGAACTGGGATCGTTGGAAAGGGCCGACCGAAGACGTACCTTACCGGTTCCTGAAGGATGGGAAAGCTGGTCAGACGTTGGTTCGCAACCTGGGTGACGGAAGTATCGATGCCTCAAACTGTCACAAGGAATTTCGTTGGTGGCTACAGTACAGCGGTGGCAAAATGACTGATTGGGGCGCCCATCATGTTGACATCGCCCAGTGGATTATCGACCAATGCGGGCCAGGTCAGGGCCCCACGACAATCAAACCAATCATGGTTGAAGCCAGGGTTCCTTTTGATGAGAAGGGGAATCCAACTCTTGATGATCGTTACAATGCTCCACATCGCTTTACGGTGCACGTGAAGTTTCCTGGTGGCGTGCTCATGGAAATCACCAGCGAGGGACGCAACGGAATCCTGGTAGAAGGAACGAAAGGCCGAATCTTCGTGAACCGTGGCACGATTGCCGGAAAACCGATCGAAGATCTCGCCAATAATCCACTGCCGGGTGACTGGCTGGAAGATATTTACGGCGGGCCGGTCGTAGAACACGTTAATAACTTTTTTGATTGTATCGCCAGTCGCAAGAAACCCGCTTCGGACGTTTGGACGCATGTGGCGGCGATTAACACGTGTCACTTGAGTAATATCGCAATTCGTCTGAATCGACAAATTGAATGGGATGCCACCACGCAAACCATCAAGGGCGATGCGGCGGCCAGTGCGTTACTGCAGAGAGATCGTCGCAAGGGCTACGAGATCGAAATCTGATCCCCTCCCTCCCTGTTACATAGGAATTAACTGTTATGGCGAGGAGTTCTTCGCAGGTAAGTCGGCGCAGCGCGATGAAAGCCTCCCTCGGTTTGGCCACGGCATCGCTCTGTCGAGGATCTGTTTCCCGTGCCCTGGGTTTCCAGGGTGCCAATGCACGGCCACGTATCGGCGTGGTCGGCTGTGGTGTTCGTTGGGACAAACGCGTCTTTGTTGCCGATGGTCGCTATGGCGTGGGCAAGCAGTTTCCCAGGTTTGGCGACATTGTCTCGGTTTGTGATGTCGACGCCAATCGACTTTCACGTGCGAAGGATATCGTTAAAGGCTGGCAGGGCCGTGCTCCCGAGGGAACAAGCGATTACCGGAAGATTATCGATGACCCGAAAATCGACGTTGTCCATGTCAGTACGCCGGATCACTGGCACGCCAAGGTCGCTATCGAGGCAATGTTGGCCGGCAAAGACGTCTATTGCGAAAAACCCATGACCCTTACGATCGAGGAAGGTCAGTTGGTTTGCAAGGTTTGCAGGAAAACAGGCGCCATCTTCCAGGTCGGTACTCAGCAACGGAGTGGCCGGCAGTTCCTCAAGGCGATCGCCTTGATTCGAGAGGGCCGGATTGGCAAGTTGCAGCGTGTGCAATGTGGAATCGGCGGCGCTCCTGTAAGTCCGAAACTTGCGGTGGCGAAACCACCTGTGCATTTTGATTGGGATCAGTGGCTAGGGCCAGCGCCTCTGGCGCCATTTCATTTCAAAGCGGATGCGCCGAATATCATTAAATCGTGGTCGCGTAGCCATTACGAGTTTCGCTGGTGGTACGAATATTCAGGGGGTAAACTCACGGACTGGGGCGCTCATCACGTCGATATCGCCACCTGGGGTATGGATAAAACCGTGGCGGGGCCCGTCCTGGTAGATCCGGTCATGGTGGAGCATCCCGTCCCCTTTCGTGATGGCTATCCCACGATCGCGAGCCAATACAACACAGCCACCAAATTTAATATCAAGGCGGTTTACGAGGATGGGGTAGAACTCACGATGCGACATGATACGGACAACGGCATCCTGTTCGAAGGGACCAGGGGGCGGATCTTCGTGAACCGGGGCAAGCTCGTCGGAAAAGCGGTCGAAGAACTGGCCTCTAATCCATTGCCGGACGGTGCGATTGAAAACGTTTACAAGAATCGTGAGTTGACGGACCATGTGGCTAACTTTTTCGAAGCAGTGGCGGCTCGTAAGGAACCGATCTCGGATGTCTTTAGCCATCATCGCGCATTAACGACCTGCCACCTGGCGGGTATCGCTGCCCGCCTGGGTCGGAAGATTCGCTGGGATCCGAACAATGAAAAAGTGATTGGCGACCAGCTTGCACAATCTCTTGTGGCACGCCAGAAACGGCAGCGATTTGAAATCGAGCTGTAGTTGGCGGATTCGGGGTAAGCAGGCGCCGGCCTGGGATGCCAGTCAGCGGCCAGGTTCCGGGTCCGTTTTCGGGTCGTAGAAGAAAGCCTTCTTATCGAGCGGGCGAACCCAGATGTTGCGGAAACGCGTGGGGTGGCCGTGATCCTGGAGAAAGACAGGACCTTGCATGGTCTGTTTTTGACGCTTCCAGATTTCCTGTAGGTAGGGCGTGGTTCCGTGACGGTACGGATGATACTTGGAGCGAGGCTCACCAAAGCGAGTTGCTTTCTGCACGAGTTGCCCGTTAAGCCAGGCCGTGATGGAACCTTGCTCGACAATTTTCCCCTTCGCATCCCGGCGTGGTGCCCGGTAGCGGATATCGTAGACCTGCCACTGTCCGGGCGGGCGTGCCGCGTTAACGAGCGGTTTGGCGAATCCGTAAATCGCCCCCATGTCCCCCTGGCCGATTTTGTTCTTGCCGTGAGAACGAATGATCTGCAATTCGTAGTTGCCATGGATATAGACACCACTGTTCCCGCTACCCGAAGGTGAGAGCATAAACTCCACGTGAATATCGATGTCGCGAAAATGGAGTTGGGAGACCAGGTGATTGGCATTGCGACCTCCCTTGGTGGAGATCAACTCACCGTCCTGGACTTTCCAGTTCATCGCCTCACCGTTCATGCCCAGGAAATGGTTCGTCTTCTTGCCGTCAAAGAGTACGATGGCGCCCTGCGGTGGCAGAACGGGTAATACTTGCTGGGCCGGGGCGAAGGGCTTCTCCTGGGCAGCAAGTGGATCGAGCACTGCCAGGAGCAGTACCAGGACGGGGGTGATTTGCCGTGATTTCATAGGAAGTATTCGAGCAGGGTTCGGGCGGTCGCGAAAGACGGGCTGCTGGACAAGACCTGCGTTTATTGAGACTCACTTGGATAAACGGTCCCAGGTTGAGTGTTTTGGGCTGAGCGAGGCCCCTTTTTCTTCTTTTTTCACCTCAACATGACCGAGATCTTTTAATATAATAACCAGCGATTTGCAGTGCCTGCGGGGATGCCTCGTTCTCTGTTTGAAGGAGTGTGCAAGATGTTGAAACTGGTTGGTGAACAAGCCACGTTTTGCGACGGATTTTCCCGTCGCAGTTTCTTGCAGGCGGGGTTCCTGGGAGTTGCCGGTTTGGGCCTGGCGGATGTCCTGAAACTCCAGGCCGCAGCTGCAGCAAACGGACAAGCCAAGCGAAAAACCTCCGTGATTTTCGTCGAGTTGGCTGGTGGTCCGACCCAGTTCGAAACCTACGATCCCAAGCCCAATGCGCCGGCCGAGTACCGCGGCCCAATGCAGGCAGTGAAGACCAATGTGCCCGGAGTTCTCTTCGGCGAGACGATGGCCCACCAGGCTAAGATCGCTGACAAGCTGTCGATTATTCGTTCCATTCGTCATGGTTCCAGCAGTCATGATCCGTCCAGCCACCTTTCGCAAACCGGTTATTACAAGACAGGTCCCAAGGGCGGTGTGAACCAGGCTCCCTGTTTCGGTTCGGTTGTGGCCAAGGTGCGAGGACCGAATGCTGCTAACCTGCCTGCCTACGTGGCAGTTCCCAACACGATGCGTAACGGTCGATCGGCTTACCTGGGTCAGTCGTTTAATGCCTTTGAAACCGTAAGTGATCCGAATAGTTCCAAGTTCAAGATTCCGAATCTGCAACTGGCTTCCAATATGACGATCGATCGCCTCGGTGACCGACGGAGCCTGCTGAAGACATTGGATGCCCGCCGGCAGTTACGTGACCTGGAGGAGGCTTCCAGTGCGGTGGATGATTTTTCACGTCAGGCTTTCGAACTGGTCTACGGATCGCGAGCGCGGGCCGCCTTTGATATTGCGCAGGAGTCAGAGGACTTGCGGGATGGTTACGGGCGAAACTCGGTCGGGCAGAGTATGCTGCTGGCACGCCGACTGGTTGAGGCCGGCGTCACGTGCGTGACCGTGCGAAGTACAGGTTGGGATGACCATAATAAGATTGTCAGCGGAATGCAGAAGCATGGCACGATTTATGACCAGGGAGTTGCTGCCTTGATCGAAGATTTGCACCAACGTGGTCTCCAGGATAACGTGCTGGTGGTCGCCATGGGAGAATTTGGTCGAACGCCACGCGTTAACAAGAATGCAGGCCGTGATCACTGGGGTTCCCTGATGAGCGTGATGCTTGCCGGTGGTGGCCTGCAGTCGGGGGTTGTCGGATCTTCCAATCCCAAGGGCGAAGTTCCCGCATCCGCTGAATATCGGCCGGAAAATATCCTGGCCATGCTCTATCGGCACCTTGGAATCGATTCCGGA
>Ga0163108_10003108_pt1 | contig 11857 bp, 9 predicted proteins | sample Fk1155metaG_FD_109644 | JGI IMG/M metagenome (GOLD analysis project Ga0163108, IMG submission 109644) | Marine microbial communities from the Central Pacific Ocean - Fk160115 155m metaG | ecosystem: Environmental > Aquatic > Marine > Oceanic > Photic zone | place: The Central Pacific Ocean...
AAATCTAATACAAATTTTTTGCTTCCAGCTAGAAAACTATAATTTTTTAATTTATCAATCTCAACCCAAAGAATTTTTTGATTATCTTTGGACACAGGACTGCCTTTCCAACTTCTGCAAATATAAAAAAAAATTACGGCTTGAAATTCTTTATAAGTATACGTGTTGAAACTTAATGGTGTTAAAGATTCTTTGTTTATATCCAATGATAATTCCTCTTTAATTTCTCTTACTATTGTATCATTTGGACTTTCATTAATTTTTATTTTACCACCCGGAAATTCCCAAAAATTTGGCAAAATTTTATCTTCAGATCTTAAAGAAATCAGTACTTTCCCTTGCCAATCAATAAGTGCAACGGTAGAAACATATATGTTTTTTATCTTCAATTAAGTTAAATAATTCGTATTTATTTTTATATACTCGTTTGTTAAATCACATGTGTAAACAGTAGATTCGTTTTTTCCATTATTTAAATTGATTTCAAGCGACATTTCTTTCTTATTCATACATTTTTTTATTTTATTAGAATTATTTTTTATTAATAGAACGCCGTTTCTTGCAATCAAATAATTGTCTAAAGAAAAAGATATTTTTTCCTGATTAACAAATTCATCTGATTTTCCTATAGCCATAAAAATTCTACCAAAATTTAGTTCGTTTGAGCTAAAAAGAGTTTTGACAAGATTTGAATTAGCTACTGATAAAGCAATATTTCTTGCAGTTAAATATGTTTTAGCATTTTTGACTGTTATTTTTATAAGTTTTTTTGCCCCTTCTCCATCCTTTACAATTTGTTTTGCTAAATCTAAGAGCAAATTATCAAATTGTTTTACAAATTTTCTATATTTTTTATCTTTAGAAGAATTTATACTGATTTTTTTTTTACCTGTTGAAGTGAAAAAAACACTATCACTTGTAGATGTATCCCCGTCAACTGTTATGCTATTAAATGAATGCTGTATACCATCCAAAAGCATCTTATTCATTATATTTTTTGAAATATTTACATCTGTAAATATAAAAGCAAGCATAGTGCCCATTTTTGGATGAATCATTCCAGAACCTTTTGCAATACCGCTTATAAAAGCCGTTTCTTTTCCAAACTTAATTTTTCTTGAAGAAAATTTAGGCAGAGTGTCTGTTGTCATTATAGATTTGCAAAAACTTTTCCAACTACAACATTTTTTTTTAGATTTATCTATCAATTTGGGAACTATAGCATTGATTTTCTTATAATTTAGTTGTTCTCCAATAACCCCTGTAGATGCAACTAAAATATTTTTCACGGAACAATTAATTTTTTTTGCAATAAAACTTACATATTTGTTTATTGATTCATAACCTTTTTTACCAGTTAAAGCATTTGCATTTCCAGAATTAACTACTATTCCTCTAATTTCATTATTTATATTCTTTTTTGACCATTTAACAGGTTCTGAAACTGTTTTAGAAGAAGTAAAAACGGCAGAAGTTTTTGAATTTTTATCCAATTGTATGATTACAAAATCTTTTTCATTATTTTTTTTAAAACCACAACTTCCTGTAGAAAATAGCACGCCTTCGATATCATACATTTTAAACATGTTTTCTTTTTTTAAATGATAATTTATTCATAAATAAAAAAAATTATATAAGACCTTATATATCTTGTAATTAGGAATTATATAAATATTCTCAATTAAATATTTATATATTAAATATAGGGATATGTTCTTAAAATTTGCAAAAAAAATATTTGGAAGTGCTAATGATAGATTTATTAGTAAATTACAAAAACAAGTTGATGAAATTAATAAGCTTGAAAAAAATTATGAAAAATTAACAAGCCAACAATTAAAGAATAAAACTAAAGAATTTAAACTTAGATTAAAACAAAAAGATACTTTAGATACAATTCTTATTGAAGCATTTGCAACTGTACGGGAAGCTGCAAAAAGAACTCTAAAACAAAGACACTTCGATGTTCAATTGGTTGGTGGGATTGTCTTACATAAAGGAATGATAGCGGAAATGAAAACAGGGGAAGGAAAAACACTTGTTTCAACATTGCCTGCATATTTAAATTCATTAGAAGATAAAGGCGTCCATATCGTAACAGTTAATGATTATCTTGCAAAAAGGGATTCTGAATGGATGGGTGAAATCTATAAATTTTTAGGTCTAAGTGTTGGTTGTATTACTGCTGGAATAGAAGATAACGAAAGAAAAAACGCTTACAAATGCGATATTACATACGGCACAAATAATGAATTTGGTTTTGACTATTTGAGAGATAATATGAAATATTCCAAAGATACATTGGTTCAAAAAAAACACAATTTTGGAATAGTTGATGAAGTAGATAACATATTAATTGATGAAGCAAGAACGCCTTTAATAATTTCAGGCCCAACTCAAGATACTTCTAGCTTGTACTCGGAAATTAATAAATTAATCCCTCAATTAAAGGATGTTGATTTTGAAAAAGATGAAAAATCAAAAAGTGTTAATTTGACAGATAAAGGAGTAGAAACAATTGAAAAAATCTTAAAAGAAAAAAAACTTTTAAAAAATAATAATTTATTTGACTCAGAAAACATTGTGCTTCTTCATCACATAAATCAAGCTTTAAGAGCGCATAAATTATTTGAAAAAGATACTGACTACATAGTAAGAAATGATCAGGTAATTATAATTGATGAATTTACTGGAAGAATGATGGAAGGAAGAAGATTTTCTGAAGGACTTCATCAAGCACTAGAAGCAAAAGAATCAGTAAATATACAAAATGAAAATCAAACTTTAGCTTCAACTTCTTTCCAGAATTATTTTAGATTATATCCAAAACTTGCTGGCATGACAGGAACGGCGATGACTGAAGCGTCAGAGTTGCTAGATATTTATAAGCTTCAAGTTATTGAAATACCAACTAATAAAGAATGTATTAGAGTTGATCAAGACGATGAAATATATAGAACTAAACAAGAAAAATATAACGCAATAGTGTCACAAATTGCTAAATGTAAAAAAAAAAATCAACCTGTTCTAGTCGGAACAGTAAGCATTGAAAAATCAGAAGAATTATCAAAAATTCTTAAAAAAAATAAAATTGAGCACAAAATTTTAAATGCAAAATACCACGAACAAGAAGCATATATAATCGCACAGGCAGGTCAAAAGGGTGCTGTAACTATTGCTACAAATATGGCAGGTCGAGGAACTGATATACAATTAGGTGGTAATCTGGATATGCAAATAAAAAAAATAGAAGCAGAAGATGAAAAAAAATTGAGTGAAAAAAAAAACTATCAAATTAAAGAAGATATAGAAAATGCAAAAAAAATTGTAATAGAAGCTGGAGGACTTTTTGTTTTAGGAACAGAAAGACATGAAAGTCGTAGAATCGATAATCAATTAAGAGGAAGATGTGGAAGACAAGGCGATATAGGAGAATCTAAATTTTATATATCGCTTGAAGATGATTTAATGAGAATCTTTGGTTCAGAAAAAATAGATAGCATGCTTAAAACACTTGGTTTGAAAGAAGGAGAGGCAATTGCTCATAAATGGATCAACAAAGCTTTAGAAAAAGCTCAACAAAAAGTAGAGGCAAGAAATTATGATATTAGAAAATCATTGTTAAGATTTGATGATGTTATGAATGATCAAAGGAAAGTTATTTATAACCAAAGAACAAAAGTTATGGAATCAGAAGATATAAAAAGTTTTATAAATAATATGAAAAAAGATACTCTCGACAATATTGTGTCAAAAAATATTCCTAAGGATACATACTTTGAGCAGTGGAATTTAATAAATTTAGAAAAAGAAATTAAAGAAATATTTGGAGTAAAAAAAGATTTAAAAAAAATAGCGAAGAAAGAAGGTGTCGCAGATCAGGAAATAAAAAAATTAATATTAGATGAAATTGAAAAATCAGATAAAGAAAGAGAAAAAAAAATAGGAAGTGAAAATTTTAGAACAGTTGAAAAGAGTTTCTTGCTCCAAATAATTGATCATTCATGGAAAGATCACTTACTTTTTTTGGATTATCTAAAACAAGGAATTTCTTTAAGAGCATATGGTCAAAAAGATCCTCTCAATGAATATAAACGAGAAGCATTTGAACTTTTCGAAAATATGCTTTTAAATATAAAAAGAAATATAAGTAAAGTTTTAAGCAATATACAGTTTGAACAAGAAAATGAAAAAACCCAAGAAGATGTATACAAAGATCAAAAATTAGAAAAAAACTCCAATGAAGAAAAAAAGCCTTTTGTATCTGGCTTAGATGTAAAAGCTAAACTTGCTGCAGAACAATTTCCTAAAGAAATAAAAAAAAAAGAAGCAAAAGATAAAAATTGTTTATTAAATTTTTATCCAAAAAATAAAATTCCTAGAAATACAAGATGTCAATCAACAGGTTTAAAATTCAAAAATTGTTGTGGGAAAGTTTCTTAATAATTTTTAAGATTTATTTAAAGTCATTAAATATTTAGTTTTTCTCTGATTAAGGAGTTCATTTTTATCTAAAGAGATTACTTGTTTTAAAAATGTTCTGATTGCATTTCCAACATTTTTAATTGTTTCAGAAGAATTTCTATGGGCACCACCAACAGGTTCTGCAATTATAGAATCTATAATGTTGAGTTCTTTTAAATCTTGTGCCGTAATTTTCATGGAAGCTGCTGCTTCTTCAGCATATTTTGAATCTTTCCATAAAATTGACGCACATCCTTCTGGTGATATAACTGAATAAACTGAATGCTCTAACATCAAAACTTTATTTGTTGTAGCAATTGCTACCGCTCCTCCTGAACCACCTTCACCAATAATAACAGATATGGTTGGAATTTTTAAATTTAGTGATACTTCAATACATTTAGCTATAGCTTCAGACTGGCCTCTTTGTTCAGCACCCACCCCTGGATATGCGCCTGGGGTATCGATAAATGTTAGTATTGGTAAATTAAATTTTTCAGCTAATTTCATTAATCTTATCGCTTTACGATATCCTTCAGGTTTTGCCATACCAAAATTATGTTTAATTCTCCCTTCCGTATTTCTACCTTTTTCATGACCCATTATCATTACTGATTTATCATTAAAAGTCGCAAAACCACATAATAAAGCAGGATCTTCTTTAAATAATCTATCTCCAGATAAAGGTTCGAAGTCTTGAAACAATGTTTTAATGTAATCTGTAAAATGGGGTCTTTCAGGATGTCTTGCTACTTGTAGCTTATGCCAAGGAGTTAATTTTTTATAAATATCATTAAGTTTTTTATCTATTTTGACTTTTATTTCTTCTATTTGTTCATTAACTTCAACTAAACTTGTTTTATCTGAACCTGAATCCTTTAATTTACTTATTTTATCCTGAAGGTCAGATATAGTTTTTTCAAAATCTAGTGTGTGTCTCAATTTTTTATAATTTATATTTTGTTAATAAGCTCAGCTTTTTGTACCATAACAGTAGCTTGTCTTACTGAAGCTAAGTCAATTAAACGACCATCTAATGAAGCAGCTCCTTTTCCTTGTTTTTGTGCCTCTTCCATTGCTTTTAAAATACTTTTAGCTTTTGTAACTTCTTCTTCAGGTGGAGTAAAAATTTTATTTGCCAATTCAATCTGCGATGGATGAATTGCCCATTTACCTTCGCAGCCTAAAACAGCTGCTCTATTAGCAGATGATACATAAGCATCTGAATCTTTAATTTCACCAAAAGGTCCGTCTACAGGTCTTAAACCCGCAGCTCTAGCTGCAATTACCATTCTACTAAGTGGGTAATGCCACATATCACTCCAAACAACATCCCTTTTACCTGATTTATCTGGATCTGTTAAAACTGAATATTTTGGATTTTGTGTGCCAATCCCTGTTGTTTTTGCTTTTGTTGAAGCTGCATAATCGGCAATACCGAAATGTAAAGACTCGTTTCTTTTGCTTGCAGTAGCAATTTCATAGACATTTTGCATTCCAAGAGCGGTTTCAATTATCATTTCAAAACCAATCTTTTTCTTTTTTTTCATATTATTTTCAGCTTGCGTTACTAACATATCGACCGCATAAACATCTTGTGGTGTACCTACTTTCGGTATCATAATTAAATCAAGTCTTTCTCCTCCTTTTTCAATAATATCTACAACGTCTCTGTACATATAATGAGTATCTAAACCATTAATTCTTACTGATATTACTTTGTTTCCAAAATCTACATCATTAAGTGCTTGAATTATATTTTCTCTTGCTTTTTCTTTATCATCTGGTGCTACCGCATCTTCTAAATCTAGAAAAATTACATCTGTATCAGATTTTGCAGCTTTTTCAAAAAATTCAGGGGAACTTCCGGGCACTGCTAATTCACTTCTATTTAATCTTGTTATTGCTTGCTCTACTTCAAAAAAACTCATTTAAAAACTTCCTTTCTTTTTTATAAAAGAAATGAATACCAATAGAATATATAAATATCAAACAATATTTTCATTATTTTTATTTAAAGGGTGGTGTTTTTCTATTATTTCAAATATTTTATCTCTATGTTCAGTATATTTTTGGGTTGTAATTATGCTTTCGTGCCCAAGTAATTTTTGCACAACTCTTATATCTGCCCCAGAATTTAAAAGATGATTTCCAAATGCATGTCTAAATGAATGAGGGTGCATTAAATTTTTATCTATTTTTATTTTGTCAGCTAAATTATGCGTTATTTGTAAAACTCTCCTTCTTGTCAAACAAACCTCTGGTTTATTTGATGGAAAAAGCCATGGGCTATCATTTTTTCTTTGTTTTAAAAAAATTTCCCTAATTTCTAAATAATTCTCGATTACTTTTTTTGTTGATTCACCAAAAAAAACTATTCTTTCTTTTCCACTCTTTTTACCTAATATCGCATTCCCTATTTGTTCAGGTGGATTAATTCTGATTGTTTTATTTCTCAAATCAATTTCATTTGTTTTAATTGAAATTAATTCGGAGACTCTAATGCCTGTAGAACATAAAAGTTCAATAATTAAATTAGATCTAATATCAAAGTAATTTTTATTTTTTTTTGATACATATTTAAGAATTTTTTGTATTTGATCAGAAGTTAATGTAATTGACAAAGTATATTCAGATTTTAGTGCGTCGACCTTATCCACTGGATTTTTTTTTATAAATCTTTCAGAAACTAAAAATTTATAAAATCTTTTTAATGCAAAAATTTTTCTATTTTTTGTTTTATTTTTTAATTTTTTTAATTTTAAACTTTGTAGAAAATTTAAAATATCTTTTTTTTTAACTACTTTAAAATATTTTTTTTTTTTTTTTATAAAGTTATTAAATTGATTGATGTCATATTTATAAGAATTAATTGTATTTCTATGAACGCCGTCTTCCGAATTTAGTGTTTGTACAAAATTATTTATTTCTTGTGACATTTTAATTATTTTTCAATTAATGTTTCAATTGCTAAATCAAAAGCTTTTTCTTCTAGACCTATTTGATTTAGTGAGGTAATTACAATTTGCAAGAAAAAAGGGTGCAATTGATTAAAATTCTTACCATTTAGCGACATAAGAATTAATAAAATTGTTTCTCCAATTTTTTTATTATTTGCAGAATATTTTAGTAAAGATATTAATGAAGAATCAGGCATTTGTTTCGTTTCTATTTCCTGATTATCTAGTTTAATCAACCAAAAATCTGGGTTGATTTTTACACCAAAAGTTTCAAGAATATAAAATCCAAGTAAGCTAAATCTAAAATCTTTATTTTGCAATTGAAACTTATTAATTGACTTAAGTATTTCATTCTGAGAAACATTTTCATATTTTTTTTCTTCATTCTTTAAATTATAAAATTCTACAATTGTCCATAATTCAACAAAGTAATTAAATAATTCGGCATCTTTATCTTTTTCTTTTTCTAATATTTCATACCAATCCATTGCCTCCTCTATTTTATTTAAAATTAATAATGATTTAGCGGCATGATTAGCAAACCAAGATAAATTCTTTGATGGTTTTATTTCTAATAAAGAATTTAAATTTAATTCTGAAATTAATTTGTAATTACCATTTATTAATGCAAGTTCTAGAGATTTTTTTAAAATTTTTGCTTTTTTTTCATTATCATCTTCAGCAATTGCCATTTGAAATAAAATTGCCTGTGTATCAAAACCAAGTAAAATATTATCATCTAAAGAAATTTTCTTATCTTTTTCTTTCACATCATAACTATTATAAATTTCTTCAATAGTATCAGTTGGTAGATTTAAAAGTTTCTTGGATTTTTCTATTGCTTCAATTCTAAGTTTTATAGGTACGTTTGGCATTCGATAAATCATTGTCAAAAATAACGGGTCTTCTTTTAAAACATAATTTTCTTTAATATTTATATTTGCTACTCGAGTCATTGCAAGATTCAATAGATTTAATTCATCTAAATTTTCATCATTAATTTCTTCCTTATACACAAGACTATCGATAATTTTTAAGAAGTTTTCATCATTAAAGTTTGTTTCTTCCTTTAATAAAGTCAAAGCTAAATTAGCTTTATTTGTTTCACCATTGAGTATTTGACAAAATATCTCAACTTTTCTCCAAAACAAATTTTTCTTGTATTTTATTCTGTTTTTTTCAACATCCAAACAAACCAAATCGAAATTATTTAACAATAAATTAATCTCATTTTTTTTAATTAAAATTTCCTCATTATCTATATTAGGTATTAAATCTATTAATGATTTTGCATTTTCAAAATCACCAAGTTCAATTAACTTATTTACTCTTATTAGTAAATAGTCCGTACTATCATTCTTAGATTCTGGAACATCAGCATTTGATAAAAGTATTTTTTTAAATAATTCTACTGCCAAACCAGACTCTTTGTTGATTGGTACATTTTGTAAATAATCTTGAATAATATCTCTTTTTGAACCAGACCACATGTCGTAGCTTAAACCTCCATCATCTTTAGTCATTGTGCCAATTGTATTAGCATCTATTTCTTTTAACTCAATTGATTTGAAATCATTATTATCCTCAGATGAATCTTTTTGTTTATCTTCAACATCAGGTTCTTCAATTTCATTAACTTCTATATTGCGTTTCCATCCTCCTGGACTCATTTCAGAATCTCCTAAACCTGCGTACAAGTTAGTTGTGACAAAAAGAAAAATAGAAAATAAAAGGAGATTTTGAATAATTTTCATTAAATTAATATTCTTAAAAAAATAGGTTATTTTTTATATTCTTCAATTTTTATGTTTTTTTCAATTTTTGACTTAGGTACAGGAACAAACCATTCTAAAAAAAAGAAAAAAATAATAAGAATCAAAACGATGAATATAAGTAAAATATTCAATTTTTTTTCAAAAAAGTTTTTTTTACGGTTTCTAAACATTATATATAATTTATTTGAGTATTACCTTAAAGTAAACTGTAACAAAAAAAAAAACAATTTTTGTTTAAATTATTATGAAAAAAAAAATAGTTTTAATTGGAATGATGGGTAGTGGTAAAACAACTGTTGGAAGAATTCTATCTAAAAGTTTAAAACTTAATTTTATTGATACAGATATTTTAATAGAAAAAAAGTGTGGAATTAATATAAGAAAAATTTTTGATAAATATGGAGAGGAATATTTTAGACGTAAAGAAGAGAAAATTATTTTAGATATATTATTAAATAACAAAAAACCTGGTGTTATTGCTTTAGGCGGTGGTGCATTCTTAAATAAAAAATTGCAAAAAATAATACTTAAAGAAACTGTTTCTATTTGGTTAGACGCAAGTATTGATTTAATTTACGAAAGATGTAAAAAATCTAATCAAAGACCTCTGCTTAATGAAAAAAATAATAATAAAAATTTAAGGAAAATTATTAAAGATTTATTAAAAAAAAGAAAACCTATTTATTCGAAAGCAAAATTTATAGTAAAAACAAATGAAAAACCTTTTAAGGTATGTGATAAAATACTAAATTGTATTAAAAATCTTGTTTAAAATAACATAAATTTAAGAAAGTATATTAAATTGAAAAAAAACTACTCTATCAAAGTATCTTTAAAAAATAATCCATACGAGGTGCTTGTTGGTAAGAATATTCTAAGAAAATGTAAAAATAAAATATTTTCTAGTATTAAAGATGCTAAAAAAATATTTATTATAACCGATACTAAAATAAAAAAATTGCATTTAAAAAAAATCCAACAAATAATTCCTAAAAAATTCTTTGTTAAAACTCTAACAATAAGTCCTGGCGAAAAAATGAAAGATATTAAAACAATTAATAAAATATCTGCTTTTTTGTTAAAAAATAAAATTTCTAGAAATGATGCTATATTTGCTCTTGGTGGCGGCGTTATAGGAGATATATCAGGATTTCTAGCAAGTATAACCTTAAGAGGGATAAACCTAGTTCAATTTCCTACTACGCTACTTGCTCAAGTAGATAGTTCTATTGGTGGAAAAACAGGGGTAAATAGTTCGTATGGTAAAAACTTAATCGGATCATTTTACCAGCCTAAATTGGTAATATGCGATACAATTTTTTTAACAACATTGCCACGTAGAGAATTAATAGCAGGTTACGCCGAAGTCATTAAGTACGGTATTATATACGATAAAAATTTCTTTAAATGGTTAAATAAAAATACAAAAAAATTATTAAATAATAGTACATTTGAAACAATTAAAGCAATAAAAAGGAGTGTAGAAATAAAAAAAGAATTTATTCTAAAAGATGAAAAAGACATAAATAATTTTAGAGCACTTTTAAATTTTGGACATACCTTTGCTCATTCATTAGAAAATTGTGCAAAATATTCAAAAAATTTATTACATGGTGAGGCAGTTTCAATTGGAATTTGTATGGCAAGCAAGCTATCAAATAATTTAGGTTTTTTATCTTTAGATAATTATTTAAAAATAAAAAATATTTTTTCTGATTTTTGCTTGCCAATTAATATAGAATTTTTAAAAAAAATTAGAATTCAAAAAAAACAAATTGTAAAAAATATGGTTTATGATAAGAAAAATCTTAGTGGTAAAATAAATTTTATTTTATGTAAAGATATAGGAAAAGTTTTTGTTTATAATAAAGTTAAAAAAGATTCAATAAGAAAGTCTATCACTTAAAATGGATTTACACTCAATCTCTATTATATTATTTATATTTTTTTTAATTCTACTTTCTGGTTTTTTTTCAGGAACTGAAACTGCTTTAACAGCTGTATCCAAACCAAAAATTCACCAGTTAGAAAAAAAAAATCCAAAAGCAAAAATTGTTAGCTTTTTAAAGTTACAAAAAGAAAAACTCATTAGCACTCTTTTACTTGGTAACAATCTTGTAAACACCTTAGCTACGGCTATTGCAACAAGTTTGATAATTAATTATTCAAATGACAATGAAAAAGCAGTTATATATTCAACTTGTATTATGACTGCATTAATTCTTATATTTGGTGAAGTGCTTCCTAAAACAATTGCCATTAATAAAGCAGAAAAACTTTCACTTTTATTTGCACCGACCATAAAAATATTGGTTAAAATTTTATCTCCATTCACGTATTTAATACATTTTTTCACTCGTGGAATTTTAAAATTATTTAAATTTCAAATAACCTCAGATATTGGAACTAGTGAAGATGAATTAAGAGGCGCTATAGATCTGCATGCAAAAAGTGAAGGAACAACTGAAGAAAAAGATATGCTTAAGGGAATACTTGATTTAGACGACCTTCATGTTAATGAAATTATGACGCATAGAAAAAACCTTGAAGTAATTTATGATAACGAACCAGAAAGAAAGAATATAAAGAAAATTTTAAATAGCCAATTTACCAGGTTGCCTTTATATGATAAAAATTCAGATAAAATCCTAGGTGTAT
>Ga0163108_10003112_pt1 | contig 11852 bp, 15 predicted proteins | sample Fk1155metaG_FD_109644 | JGI IMG/M metagenome (GOLD analysis project Ga0163108, IMG submission 109644) | Marine microbial communities from the Central Pacific Ocean - Fk160115 155m metaG | ecosystem: Environmental > Aquatic > Marine > Oceanic > Photic zone | place: The Central Pacific Ocean...
ATAAATATAAAAAATGGATATGAATTAGCTGAAGAAATTGGTGAAGAGGTTATTAATAAATTTAATTCTAATGAGTATGGAACTTGTTCTATAATATTTAATAGATTTAAATCTGTTATTTCTCAAATAGTCACTGAACAATCTATGATTCCATGTGAAATTTCTTCTGAAGAAAAGGAAGATGATATAGAAAAAGATTTTAATTTTGAATTTGAGCCTGATGAAAACACAATCTTATCAGAATTGTTGCCTAAAAATATATCTGTTCAAATTTATAAAGCTATTTGTGAGAGTGGTGCAGGAGAACAAGGAGCTCGTATGGCTGCTATGGATAATGCTACTAGAAATGCTGGAGAAATGATTGATAAATTAAATTTATCTTATAATAGACAAAGACAAGCAATCATTACTGGAGAATTAATAGAAATTATTGCAGGAGCTGAGGCATTATAGATTAATATATTTATATAGTATTGGAGTGAAAAAATGAGTGATAAAAAAGGAAAAGTAACACAAGTAATTGGTCCTGTGGTGGATGTACAATATGAAGGGGATTTGCCTGATATATTGGACGGATTGGTAATTGATAATAATGGAGAGAAACTTACTCTAGAAGTAGCTCAACATTTAGGAGAAAAAACTGTAAGATCTATTGCTATGTCTGCTACAGATGGTTTAGTTAGAGGACAAGAAGTTATTGCTACGGGTGAACCAATTTCTGTTCCAGTAGGACCCGAAATGCTTGGAAGAATAGTGAATGTGGTAGGAGCGCCTGTTGATGAGAGAGGCCCAGTTAAAGCTAAAAAGTTTTATCCAATTCATAGACCTGCACCTTTATATACAGATCAATCGACAGAATCTGAAGTTTTAGTTACAGGTATAAAAGTTGTTGATTTGTTAGCTCCTTATGTTAAAGGAGGAAAAATAGGTTTGTTTGGTGGTGCTGGGGTAGGCAAGACAGTTTTAATAATGGAACTTATTAATAATATTGCTAAAGGGCATGGAGGATATTCAGTTTTTGCGGGTGTGGGTGAAAGAACTAGAGAAGGTAATGATTTATATCATGAGATGATTGAATCTGGTGTTATAGATTTAAAAGGGAAAGATTCTAAGGCTGCTTTAGTTTATGGTCAGATGAATGAGCCGCCAGGAGCACGTTCTAGAGTTGCTTTATCTGGTTTAACAATGGCAGAATATTTTAGAGATGAAGAGGGTCAAGATGTATTATTTTTTGTAGATAATATATTTAGATTTACGCAAGCAGGATCTGAAGTGTCCGCGCTGTTAGGAAGAATTCCATCAGCAGTAGGGTATCAACCAACATTAGCTACTGATATGGGAACTTTACAGGAAAGAATAACTTCTACAAAAAAAGGTTCTATTACATCAGTTCAAGCTATTTATGTTCCTGCTGATGATTTAACAGATCCAGCTCCAGCAACCTCTTTTGCTCATTTAGATGCAACAACAGTTTTATCTCGTCAGATTGCTGAGTTAGGTATATATCCAGCAGTGGATCCATTGGATTCAACTTCTAGAATTTTAGATCCAAGAATTATTGGAGAGGATCATTATGAGGTAGCTAGAGATGTTCAAAGAATTTTACAATCTTATAGATCTCTTCAAGATATTATTGCTATTTTAGGAATGGATGAACTTTCTGAAGAGGATAAACTTACAGTGAGTAGAGCTAGAAAAATACAAAGATTCCTATCTCAGCCATTTCATGTTGCCGAAGTGTTTACAGGTTCTCCAGGAAAGTATGTAGAATTAGAAGATACTATTAAAGGTTTTAAAGCATTATGTTCTGGAGAATATGATAATCTTCCTGAAGCTGCATTTTATATGGTTGGAACTATAGAAGAAGCTGTAGAGAAAGCAAAAACTATGGATAATGAAGCAGCTTAATTAAGAAAGAATATTATTAATGGTTAGTAATGAAAAATTAGAAGTAGAATTGGTATCTCCAGAAAAGAAAGTTTTTTCTAAAGATGCAGATATGGTTATAATTTCTGGGACTGAAGGGGATTTTGGTGTTTTGCCTGGCCATTCTCCTATAATTTCAACTATAAGACCAGGGTCTCTGGAAATTCATGAATCAAGTGATATTGAGAAAATGTTTGTAGCAGGCGGAATAGTGGAAGTTCTTGATGATAAAGTTTCTATTTTAGCGACAGAAGTAATTAATAAAGATAATATAGATGTTTCAAATTGTGAAACAAAAATAAGTGATTATACTTCAAAAATGCAAACAGCTGAGAATGAAATAGAAAAAGAAAATAATCAGAAATTAATCGATAAATATCAGTCAATGATAGAATTTAAAAATTTATAAATAACTAATTGTTTTATTTATTTTTGGTATAAAATTCGTAAATACTTTTTTATAAACATCTCTTCTGAAACCAGCAACTTGTGTTTCTATATTTCTGCTTTGTTCCCATTTCCATGATTTAAATTCAGGTTTTTTATGTAAATTTAAATTGACCTCCTTATTTGATCCATAAAAATATAAAAGATACCATTTTTGTTTTTGACCTATATAGTTGCCATTCCATTTTTCTTTAGCTAAATGGGTAGGTAGGTTATACTTAATCCAATTTTCAATTTTGCTTATTATTTTTATACTTTTAATTCCTGTTTCTTCATATATCTCTCTTATTACAGCTTTTTGAGGTTCTTCATTTTTGTCTATTCCTCCTTGGGGCATTTGCCATTCAGAAGAATTAATTATGTCAGCTCTTTCTCCGATCCAAATCTTACCAGATTTATTAAATATTGTGGCTCCTACATTAGGTCTATATCTATTAGAGTTAGGCATTTTTATTTTGGTAGATAGTAATTCCTTCCAATAAATCAATAGCTCTATTCAATTGATAATCTATCCTATTATTTTCAATATTATTTTTGGTGTTATCCTCTGAATATTCATTATTAATATCATTTGGATTGGCAAGGTGCCCTTTTAAATCACTTTCCCTTCTATTCAAAAATTGCTCTAGCTCTTCTACTTTAGCTTGTTTAACTTCGATATCAGGAATAATACCGGCTGCTTGAATAGAATTTCCAGAAGGAGTATAGTATCTAGCTGTTGTTAGTCGCATAGCTGAACTTCTTTGAACAGGTATTATTGTTTGGACTGATCCTTTACCAAAAGATTTAACTCCCATAATAATTGCTCTTTTATGGTCTTGTAAAGCACCTGCAACTATTTCTGATGCTGAAGCAGAACCGCTATTAATTAGTATTACTATAGGAAGACCTTCTGCGATATCTCCTTTAGTAGCGCTGAACCTTTGCTGCCCACGTTTAATTCTCCCTCTTGTTGAAACTATTTCGCCCCTATGCAAGAAGGCATCGGATACTTTTATAGCTTGATCTAAAAGACCTCCAGGGTTATTTCTTAGGTCTAAAATTACTCCTGTAATATTTTTTCCTATTTCTTCTTTAAGTTTTTTCATGTGTTTTAAAAGTCCAGCTTCTGTTTTTTCATTAAAGGAAGTAATTCTTAAATAAGCAGCGTTTCCTTCCCTTCTTGCTTTCACAGATTGGATCTTTATTTTATCTCTAATAATTTTTACATCAAATGGCTCTGTTTCACCTCTACTAATTTTAATTATAATTTCTGTATTGATTTCTCCCCGCATTTTATCTACAGCATCACCAAGACTCATGCCATACACAGATTCACCATTTATTTCAATGATAAAGTCACCAGCTTGTATGCCAGCTCTATAAGCAGGTGTATCGTCAATTGGAGAAACTACTTTTACATAACCTTCTTCCATTGAAACTTCTATACCAAGACCTCCAAATTCTCCTTTGGTTTGTACTTGCATGTCTTCAAATGATTCTTCATTCATAAAGGATGAGTGAGGATCAAGTGATTGGAGCATTCCTTGTATAGCAGCTTCTATTAACTCTTTATCTGTAACTTCTTCTACATATTCTCTTCTAACTCTTTCATAAACTTCTCCAAACATATTAAGTTGTTTATATACATTGTTTTCATCATTATCAGCTAAAGCAAAATTATTATTATTTAATAAGAAGGTGCTAAGTAATAAAAGTGTTACTAGTTTAAATTTAAATTTATTTATTATGTTTAAATCTGACATATTGACCTTTTCATATTTTTAATATTTAAAGAGTTTTATTTATATTATAATCTCAATTATTTCTATGAGTATAACATGAAAATAGATAATATGATGAATAATTTAAAAATTTTGTCTATTATATTTTTTCTTTTATATATTATTAATTGGAGTCGACCACATTTTATCTAAATTATAAAAGTCACGTACTTCAGACCTAAATAGGTGTATTATAACATCACCTGCATCAACTAATACCCAATTGCCATCTCTTTGTCCTTCTATTGAATAAATCTGAAATCCTAAATTCTTAAGTTTAATATTAACTTGATTGGATAGAGCTATTACATGTCTATTGGAAGTGCCAGTAGCAATTATCATATAATCAGCAATTGAAGATTTTCCTTCAAGTGATATAGATACAATGTTTTCAGCCTTGCCTGCATTAAGTATTTTTTCAGCACTTTCATTTAGTTTTATTTTATTTTTCATAGAGAATTTTTCCATATTTTAAAATGAATATTTTCTAATTTTTGAAGATGATAAAGGATTCTTTTTAATATGTAAAAAAGTCCATGATGGCAGTTTTTTTTTAAAAATAGATTCTGAACTCTTAGTTCTATATAGTTTTGAAAAATAGCGCTTTCCTGAAATTGAATTGAAAGTCGAATATGAGTAATTTTCTCTATCAAAAACTGCAATTGGCATTATATTAAAAATATATTTCCATCTGTACCATTTATTTAATTGTGTTAAATTATCAGCTCCCATTAACCAAATAAATTTAGCTGCAGAATATTTTTTTGCTATTATATTGAGGGTATTGGCAGTGTAATAATTATTTTGGTTATTTTCTACAGGGTTAATTCTAATTTTGTTTCCTTTTATTAAATTTTCAGCCAATTTTATTCTTTTATTATAGGTTATGTATGTAGTGGAAGATTTTAAGGGGTTTTGAGGTGTAATAATCCACCAAATTTCGTTTAAATTTAACTGTCTAAGAGCAATCTTTGAAATATATAAATGCCCTTTGTGAGCAGGATTGAAGGAACCTCCAAGTAGTCCTATTTTCATATTGCGTTTATTATTTATTCCAATTTTTTTCATAATAATTGGTTCATTAGGGTCTGGTTTCCCCTTTTCCTCGAAGTTGATATTTATATGTAGTTAATTCTTCGAGTGCTACAGGTCCTCTAGCGTGTAATTTTCCTGTTGCAATACCCATTTCAGCCCCCATTCCAAATTCACCACCATCTGCATATTGAGTAGAAGCATTATGTACTACTATGGCACTATTAACATTTGTAAGAAATTTTTCTGCTGTTTTTTTATTATTAGTAACTATAGCATCAGTATGATTTGATCCATACTTTTCTATGTGTTTTATTGCATCATTTACATCATTAACAATTTTTATAGATATTATGCTATCCAAATATTCTGTAGACCAGTCTGTTTCTTTAGCTAAAAGCACTTTTTTATTTAAGGCTTGTATTTTTTTTTCTCCTCTTATTTCGCATCCATTTTTAATGAGTTCATCAATAACACTTGGCAGAATAGTATTATAAACATCTTTATGACATAGTAGAGTTTCTGTTGCCCCACAAACTCCTGTTCTTCTCATTTTAGCATTTAATGCTATATTTATAGACATTTGTTTGTTAGCTGCTTTATCAATAAAAGTATGACAGAGACCATCAAGATGGGATAAAACTGGAATTTTGCTTTCTTCCTGTATTTTTTTTATTAGTGACTTTCCGCCACGTGGTATTATTAAGTTTACAAGATTTTGCATTTTTAATAGTTTATTAATAGCGTTTCTATTTGTAGTATTGATCATTTGTACACAGTTAATAGGCAAATCTGATATTTTTAAAGCATTTCTAATAGAATTTGTAATTGCTTTGCTAGAGAAAAAGCTTTCGCTTCCTCCTCTTAAAATAATAGAATTACCAGATTTTAGAGCTAGTGCACTAGCATCTGCTGTTACATTAGGTCTAGATTCATAAATTATTCCGATTACCCCTATAGGTACTCTAGTTTGACTTATATTTATGCCATTTTTAGGAGTCCAGTTTTTTATTATTTTTCCAATCGGATCATCTAATTTAACAATATTATTTATTCCATTTATCATATCTTTTATTCTTTTTTCATCTAGAAATAATCTATCTAAAAATGCTGTAGAAATATTTTTCTTTTCTGCTAATTTCATATCTTTTTTGTTAGCAATTAATATTTTACCAATATCTTTTTTAATATTATTGGCTATTAATTTTAAAGCTTTGTTTTTAGAAGTGGAAGAAGCATAAACTAGTACTTTAGATGCTTGATTTGCTTTTTTACAAATATCTTCAATATGAGAATTAAGGTTTTTCATTATTTAATCTACTACCATATCATCTCGGTGTATAGCTTCGGCTTTTCCTTTATAACCAAGAAGTTTTTCAATGTTTTTACTATGTTTACCAGAAATAATTTTTATTTCAGTTGAATCATAAGCAATAATTCCACATCCTAGTACATTTTTTGATTTAGAGATAATATTCACAGTTTCTCCTCTATTAAAATTATTTGAAGCATTGATAATTCCTGCTGAAAGCAAACTTTTTCCTGATTTTAATGCATTTTGTGCCCCTTCATCAATTATAATATATTTTAATCTATTGCGTTTACTTAGAATCCATTTTTTTCTTCCACTTTTAGGACTTAAATTGGCTTTAAATATAGTATATCTTCCTCCATTTATAAGTTTCATGAGACTATTTTGTTTTGTACCATCACTTATTATTAAATCACATCCTCCTGATGTAGATATTTTAGCAGCTTTAATTTTAGTCGTCATGCCACCAGAGGCAATATTTGATTTTGTATTTTTTCCCATAATTTCTATTTTTTTATTTATGTTTTCTACTTTAGGAATAAATTTTGCGTTTTTATTTTTTCTTGGGTCTTCATTATAAAGCCCATCAATATCAGAAAGTAAAATTAACACCTCAGCCTCTAATAAATGAGCTATTCTTGCAGCAAGTTGATCATTATCGCCATATCTTATTTCTTGAGTGGCAACAGTGTCATTTTCATTAATAATTGGTATGGCTTTGAGTTCTAGTAAGGTAATGAGTGTGGTTCTAGTGTTCATAGCATTTTTTCTAATCTCTAAATCACTATGTCCTACTAATATTTGAGCGCATTTAATGTTTATTTTTTCAAATATATTTTTCCAAACTTTAGCTAAAACAATTTGCCCTGTCGCTGCTGCGGCTTGTTTTTCATTCAATTTTAATGATTTCTTTTTAAGTCTTAGTTCATTTTTACCTAACGCTATTGCACCAGAGCTCACAATCAAAATTTCTTTATTTTTTTTAATTAAATATTCAATGTTATTTGCAAAAGATTTTACCCATTTAGTATTAATTCTTCCAGTTGTGTTATCAACTAACAAACTAGAACCAACTTTTATTACAATTCTTTTAGCCTTATCTACTTCTTTTATTTTTATTGATTTTATGGAAGCCATTTTTCATCTTTATTTTTATTAACATTTTTTTCATTATTTAATAAATCAAATAAATTTTCAGTAATATCTTTTAATCCTATTTTATTTGATGCCGAACAACTATAAACCTTCATATTAGAATATTTTTTTATTTTTTGTAACGTTTTTTGTAATATATCTTTATTTACTAGATCTATCTTATTAATTATTACTATTTGCTTTTTGTTTATTAAATTGTATCCATATTCTTCAAGTTCCTTCGTAACTATTTTAAATGAAGCAACGGGGCTTTTATTAGTAACATCAATAACATGTATTAATGCTTTACATCTTTCAACATGTCCTAAAAATCTGGTTCCAATGCCTATACCTTTATGAGCATCTTTAATTAATCCTGGGATATCAGAAATTATTATTTCTTGTTCAAAATTTCTGATTATACCTAATTGAGGAGTTAGGGTTGTATAAGGGTAATCTCCTATTTTGGGTTTAGCATTTGTTAATGCCGATAATAAAGATGATTTTCCTGCATTAGGTAAACCAATTATTCCTATGTCTGCTAATATTTTTAATCTAAGCCATACCCAAATTTCTTGTCCTTCTATTCCAGGATTAGCTTTTTTAGGAGCTTGTTGCTTTGAACTTTTAAAATGATTATTACCGAAACCTCCTTTTCCTCCCTTCATAAAAATAAATTTTTGATATGGATTAGTTAAGTCTTGTAATATAGTTTTTTTATCTAAATCTGATATAATTTGTGTTCCAATTGGAACTTTTATAATAATATCTTTGCCTTTTGCCCCATTACAATTTTTTCCAGACCCATCTTCCCCTTTTTTTGCTTTAAAATGTTGTTTGTAACGAAAGTCAATTAAAGTATTTAAATTTGGAGAGCATTCAAAAATTATGTCTCCACCTTTTCCTCCTGAGCCTCCATCTGGTCCTCCAAATTCAACATACTTCTCTCTACGAAAACTTATACAACCGTTTCCACCATTACCAGATTTTAAAAAAATTTTTGCTTGATCGAGAAATTGCATTTATTAAACCTTTTAAGAATACTTTTATAATTTTATAGGTTCAAATTTGCTTAATTTATTTAAATATTATCGATTTTAACAACTTTTCTATTATTTAGGCCATGAATAAAAGTTACTTTTCCCTCTTTTAATGCAAAAAGAGTATGGTCTTTGCCCATTCCTACATTGTCGCCAGGATGAAATTTTGTGCCTCGTTGTCTAACTATAATATTTCCAGCTTTAACAGATTCTCCTCCGTATTTTTTTATTCCTAGTCTACGCCCTGCGGAGTCTCTTCCATTATTTGATGAACCACCTGCTTTTTTATGTGCCATTTAGTTTACTCCTTTTTAGGTGCAGTTTTTTTAGTTGCACTTTTTGTGGTTTGTTTGCTTTCTTTTTTATTTTTTTGTGCAATTTTTTTATTATCAATTTCCTTCGTGGAGGCTGATTTTTTTAAATCAATACTTTTAATTCTCACAGCAGTTAAATCTTGTTTATGCCCTTGTTTTCTTCTATAATTATGTCTTCTTTTCTTTTTAAAAACAATAATTTTTGGGGCTCTAGTTTGTTCTATAACTTCTCCAGTAACAGAAGCTGTTTTTAAGGCAGGTTCTTCTATATGGATTGTTTTTCCCTCTCCCATCATAATTACTTCGTCAAAAGTTATTTTGCTTCCTTTTTCGCCTAACATTTTTTCAATTAGTATTACATCTCCGGTAGAAACTTTATATTGTTTTCCACCACTTTTTATAACTGCATAATTCATAATATTTCCGGTTTATTATAATTAAATAATATTTGGAGCATACATTAATATAAAATAATTAATTATGCTATTAAAATAGTATATTATTAAGAAGCTGAATAATATAACTTTGTTGATAATGTTACAACAATAAAATGTGTTTTTTAATGATTAGGGTGTAATTTGTCTATTAATTCTGAAATAATTGTTAATTCTTTTATTAAAACGGCAAGAATAAAGATGTTAGATGCGTATTTAATTAGAAGAGGAGACAAGGTATCAGGTGAAATATTCTTAAAATTAAACAATCTTAAAGGGTTTTCAAGAATATATACATATAAAAAAGATAATATCATAAAATGCTGGCAAGTTTATAGTTTGGATGCATGGGAAGAAAATAAAATTATAGATAAGAAAATAGAAAAAGCTATGAATATAGATGAAGACATATGGGTAATTGAGTTAGAGGATAAAAAAGGAATATGTCCAGAATTTTAAATAAAGAGGAGATGCTTTCTACTTATATTTTTTATTGTTTTAGGAGATGGTATTCCTTTTCTAATTTTATATTTGTATTATTTTTTGTGCTATTTTCATATGATTTTTTAGGGTTTTGGCTAACAAAATAAACAATAAAGCTTAAAATAATAAGACATATAATGCCTAGTGAAAGAATAACTTTTTCGTAAATTCTTATACGCATGTTTTTCTTAACTTATTATTAAACACTTATTAATTCTTGTTTTCTAAAAACATTGAGAATAATAATCATTCTCATTGACAATTCATTTTAATATATATAGTATTTTTTGTATAGAGGAAATTTTATACCATTACTTAAAAATTATTACCTTCATCCTCTTTTATTATGCTGAGATGCTTAATTTTGTATACCTCCAATATTAAGCATCTTGGCTTTTTTTTAGATATTTTTTTGTGTAAATATTAAATGAATATGATATAGTTTTTTATTATATATTTGTATGAAATTTATGGAGAGATAATAAATGAAATGTGTTGGTGAAGATTTAGAAGAATTTAAAGTTGTAGGTGTTAAACCTAATTTTAATGATCATGAAGAAAAAGGTGAGAGTGCTTTTGAAGATATTACAGAAAAGTCTTTTAAGGGAAAATGGAAAGTAATTTATTTTTACCCTAAAGATTTTACTTTTGTTTGCCCTACTGAGATTGCTGAGTTTTCTAGACTTAACTCAGATTTTTTGGATAGGGATTGTGTGGTTATGGGTGGTAGTACAGATAATGAGCATTGTAAGTTAGCTTGGAGAAGAGAGCATTCAGATCTAAATAAATTAAATCAATGGAGCTTTGCAGATACCGAAGGTTCCTTAGTAGATCAGTTAGGTGTTAGATCTAATGAAGGAGTAGCATTAAGGGCTACTTTTATAGTTGATCCGCATAATGTAATTCAACATGTGTCAGTTAATAATTTAGATGTTGGAAGAAATCCTTCTGATACTCTAAGAATATTAGATGCCCTTCAAACAGATGAATTGTGTCCATGTAACAGACCATTAGGTGGAGAAACGCTTTAATAATTTTAGTATGAGTGGAATATGAGTAATCCAGATATTATAGAAAATATTATAGATAGTCTTCCGGATTATGCAAAAGACCTTAGATTAAATTATTCTAAAGTTAAAACAGAAGCGGTTTTAGATGATAAGCAGTTATATGGGTGTTTAATGGTGGGGGCTTTGATATCTAATAGTGAAGGGCTTATTAGTTTTATAAAAAAAGAATGTAATGGTTTATTTGTAGATGAGGAAATAAAATCTATATATGCCGCTTATAGCATTATGAGCATGAATGTAATTTATTATCGTTTTACCCATATGGCGAAGGGTAATAATTATGCTACTATGCCTACAAATTTAAGAATGCATGCTATGGGAAGTTCTATAGTTAGCAAAATTAATTTTGAAATGTGGTGTTTAGCTGCTTCTATAATTTTGGGTTGTGAGAAATGTATTAATGCACATGAAAATGAATTAAAGTCGGAAGGAGTCACTTCTCTTCAAATACAAGCTATTGCTCGGGTATCAGCTATAATTTCTGCTATAGGAAGTGTAGTAAAAACTCAGGATTAGTTTAGTAATACTATTTAAATATATTTTAGTATTTATATAGATTATAATGAAATTATATAAATTATTTTAGGCACTTAAATGAGAGATATACATTTTCCAGGAAGATCACCTGTTTATTCTTTATCAGGTATGGCGGCCACATCTCATCCTTTAGCTACAAAATGTGCATTAGGTATTTTAGAGAAAGGTGGTAATGCAATTGATGCTTCTATAACTGCAGCAGCAGTATTAGCAGTTGTAGAACCTCACTCTACAGGAGTTGGTGGTGATTTATTTTGCTTATTATATCCTGCAAATAAAAAAAAGATTATAGCATTAAATGCATCTGGTAGAGCACCACAAGCAGCGTCATTAGAAAAATTATTAAATTTGGGTTTGGAA
>Ga0163108_10003113_pt1 | contig 11849 bp, 13 predicted proteins | sample Fk1155metaG_FD_109644 | JGI IMG/M metagenome (GOLD analysis project Ga0163108, IMG submission 109644) | Marine microbial communities from the Central Pacific Ocean - Fk160115 155m metaG | ecosystem: Environmental > Aquatic > Marine > Oceanic > Photic zone | place: The Central Pacific Ocean...
AGTAAAAACTTCTAAAGCCAGTGCTTCTTTTTTTGATTTAGTATAAGTTGGAACTAAATAATGTCTTTTAAAAACTGGTATTGCAGTATTTTCTGATTTTAATATAACTCCTCTAGGTGCATGCTGCGTTGGTTCGTTAGTCCATGATCTTTCATCAATTTTTGATGGTATAATTGATCCAAAATATTTCTTAGCAACTCTAACTACTTCATCAAAATTAACATCTCCGCAAATAACAATTATAGCATTATTTGGAGCATAAAATTTTTCATAAAATTCCATAACATCATTTAAACTCAAATTTTTAATTTCATGTTCCCATCCTATGATTGGTCTTCTATAAGGATGATTCATAAACAATGCAGTGTTTATTTGTTCTGAAAGTAAAGCTAATGGGTTGTTGTTAATTCTTGAATATCTTTCTTCAAGAACTACTGTTTTTTCATTTTCAAACTCTTTCTCGATTAATTTTATATTCTTCATTCTGTCTGCTTCTAGAGACATAACTAATTCTAGTTTTGATTTATGTATTAATTGAAAATACCCAGTATAATTCTTGCTAGTAAAAGCATTTTCTTTTCCACCGTTTCGGGCAACTATTTGTGAAAATTCACCAGGCTTTAATTTCTCGGTACCTTTAAATAATAAATGTTCTAAAAAATGAGCTACTCCAGATTTACCATTTGTCTCATCAGCGGATCCAACTTTATACCAAATTGAATGTGCAACAGCTGGCACTCTGTTATTTTTTAATACAACAATTTCCAATCCATTTTCTAAAATAGTACGCTGAGGTTTAAATTCAGCAAAAGCAAGTTTTGAAAATAAGATTATTATTAAAAATAAAAAAAATCTCATGTTAATTAAATAAATAAGAAAATAATTAAATAAATAAGAAATTAAAAAAAGATTTTAATTGCTATCGCCTCTAGTTTCAAAATCTGGAATATATTCTTCACTAGAATTACTTGTCGGAGCACCTTCTCGATTTATAAGATCTTCAAATAAAAATTCTTCTTCTTTTGATAAATTATTGTTATTTCTAGTTTGTACTTGCTCGAAATCTTGTTGTCCAAATCCATAATTATTATTATTTCTTTTTACATATGATGTGTTTCGATTTTTTGGTTGAATTCTTTCAAAATCATATGCATCAGATGGGACAGTTGATCTATATGTTTTTTGTACTCTAGGACTAATGTTAATATTTTTTTGTTTATTAACCCTTACTACATTTGGATTAAAACTTTCAAAACTTTGAATTTCGCCTGAATTTTCAATATTTGTCATAGCTGGAACTTCATCGCTAAATATATCTTCATTTTGATTTGATTCATATACTGGCACATCCTCAAAACTCTGATCAGTAGTTTCTAAATCGTATGTTGGTATTGATTGTTGTTGATTTGGATTTTGTGAATCAACATCAAAATCTGGTGGAATTGCTAAGGGTGGGCCGGACAGTACTGCATTTTCATTTGCATCAACTTTTTCTTTTCCCCCTATTATTCCACATGAAGTTAATAAAAAAATAGAAATTATAATAATTAAAAGTTTATTTATATGAGTTTGTAAAGCCATTACTTATAAATTTAAGCAATATTATCCTTTTGGCTAGTAAAAATAACAAAAACATATATAAAAGCGCCAATTGTTATACAACTATCAGCAAAATTAAAGGTGGGCCAATGAAGATTGCCAATATGAATATCTATAAAATCAACTACTGCTTTGTGGTTCAATCTGTCTATAAGATTTCCAATCGCGCCTGAAATTATAAAAGATAATGATAAGCTTAAATTTCTACTTTTAGTTCTTACAAACCAAGAAATAAGAAATAATAGAATAACTGAAGTTACTATAATCATAAAAAAATTTATATTAATAAAATTCGATAACATACCAAAACTAATTCCTTTATTCCAAACAGGAACAAAATTTAAATATTTATTGATTTCAATAATTCTTTGACTATCGAAAATATTATTTAACATCCAATTTTTACTTAATTGATCAAGAAAAATAAATAAGGGTATTAAAATTAATAATTTTTTTTTAGCTTTGTTCATTTTCAACTACAGATTGGCACCTGTTACATAAATTTTTATTATTATTTACTTCTGTAGATATAACCCAACATCTTTCACATTTTAATCCATCTGCTTTTTTAATTTTTACTTTAGTATCATTTATACCATCTAAAGAAAAAGTATCTCCAGATAATTTATCTACGATTTTCGCTGAAGAAACTATAAAAAGATCGTTTAAATTTATATTATTCAGATAATTTCTTATTTTTTTTGAAACTGTAAGCTCGGTTGATGCTTCTAAACTTGAACCAATTATTTTTTTCTCTCTTTCTATTTCAATTGCACTAGTAACAACTTTTCTAATATTTATAATTTCTTTCCATTTCTCTCCAAAATCTTTATCGCCCCATTTTTCATCAGCTTTTGGAAATGTTCTTAAATGTATACTTTCTTTATTATTAAAATTACCAGATAACCAAGCTTCCTCTGCAGTAAAACAAAGTATCGGCGCAAACCAAGCTGTCAAAAAATTAAATATTATTTTTAGAGTGGATCTACATGACTTTCTTTTTTGACTTAGTTCATTATCGCAATACAAACAATCCTTTCTTATATCAAAATAAAAAGAAGATAAATCGTTTGAACAAAAAATAAGTAATTCTTTATATATTTTATGATAATTATTTTCTTTAATAGAATTTTCTATAATTTTATTTATTTCCCATATTTTAAATAAAATATATTTCTCTAAATCTGGCAAATTTTTATAATCCATTTCTTCTTTATCTTCATAACCTTTAAGATTTCCAATTAAAAAACGAAATGTATTTCGAATTCTTCTATAAGAATCAACTTGTGACTTAATTATATTTTCATCTATCTTTATATCTTCAAAATAATCTGAGGCAACTGCCCACAATCTTAATATGTCTGTTCCATATTTATTAATAATTTCATTAGGAGAAATAACATTTCCTTCTGATTTTGACATTTTTTTTCCTTTTCCATCTACAACAAATCCATGCGACAAAATACTTTTAAATGGTGCTTTATTCCTTGTTCCACATGACTGTAATAATGATGAATGAAACCACCCGCGGTGTTGATCCGAGCCTTCTAAATATAAGTCTGCCGGCCATTCTAAATCTTTTCTATCTTCTAAAACATACGTGTGACTTGATCCGCTATCGAACCAAACTTCTATTACATCTTTAGTCTGAATGAAATCATCTTTATTATAATCTTTTCCAAGAAATTCTCCCGGATCTAATTCAAACCATGAGTCGCTTCCCTTTTTTTCAAAAATTTTAGCAACATTTTCTATAACATTTTTATCAATTAATGGCTCATTAGTTTTTTTATTTACAAATATAGGAAGTGGTACTCCCCAAAACCTTTGTCTTGATATACACCAATCTGGCCTATCTTCTATCATAGAAGTAATTCTGTTTTTTCCTTTTTTAGGGAAAAAATCAATTTTTTTAAGAGCATCTAATGCTTTTTTTCTTAAACTTTCTTTTTCCAAAGATATAAACCATTGAGTTGTGTTTCTATAAATTAATGGTTTTTTTGAACGCCATGAATGAGGATAACTGTGAAAAACATTTGTTTTATATAAAAGTTTTTTATTTTTTTCTAAAAATTCAATAACTTTTTCATCAGCTTTAAAAACATGTGTGTTCTTCATTAAAGGAACTTCTTCGTAATAAATTCCATTTTCATTAATAGTTTTTGGTACATCAATATTATTTTTTTTTGCTAAATTAAAATCATCGATGCCGTGTCCTGGTGCTATATGCACAATTCCTGTACCTTCTATTTTTGTAACAAAATCTGCTGCTAATAAAGGAACTTCAAATTTATATCCATAATCATTTAATGGATGCTTGCAAATAGTTTTTGCAAGTTCTTTACCTGTAAAATCTTTAATTTTATTTATATTTAATTCAGTATCTTTTTTTAATTTATCTATTAAGTCACTTGCAATTATAAAATTAATATTAGATAAACTTTCATTTACTAAACTATAAGAAAAATTTTTATTAAAAGCTAAAGCTCTATTACCTGGTATAGTCCAAGGAGTTGTAGTCCATATTAAAATATTAGTATTTTTTTTATCTTCAATTTTTAAATTTGTTTTATCAATTGGAAATAAAACATAAATTGCATTATCAGATCTATCTTTGTATTCTACTTCTGCATCAGCCAATGCAGTTTTTTCAACTACAGACCACATTACAGGTCTAGAACCTTTGTAAAGAGAGCCGTTTAATAAAAATTTACCTATTTCTCTAACTATTTGAGCTTCTGCTTTATAAGACATAGTCGAGTAATAGTTTTCCCAATCACCTAAGATACCAAAACGTTTAAATTCTTCTCTTTGAATTTTTATCCAGTGTTCTGCAAATGTGCGACATTTGTTTCGAAACTCTTTAATAGAAATCTTTTTTTTATCATCACCTTTTTTTCTTAACTCTTGTTCAACTTCCCACTCAATTGGTAAGCCATGACAGTCCCACCCCGGTACAAATGCAGCATTCAAACCTTGCATTTGTTTAGATCTAATAACTATATCTTTTAAAATCTTATTTAATGCATGCCCCATGTGTAGGTGTCCATTTGCGTAAGGAGGCCCGTCATGCAAAGTAAATTTTTTATTTTTTTTTAATTTATTTCTTAATTTTTCATATAGTTTTTCTTTTTTCCATTTTTCAATAATCTTAGGTTCGTTATTAGGCAAACTAGCTTTCATACTAAATTCTGTTTCCGGTAAAAAAAGCGTATTTTTATAATTCATTTATTTTTGTTTAAAATTCTTTTTGCCAATAAAATATCTTTTTCTATTTGTTTTTTTAATACTTTAATATTAGCAAATTTTTTTTCTTTTCGTAAAAACCCTAATAGTTCTACAAATATTTTTTTTCCGTACAATATATTTTTGAGATTAAAAAAATGATTTTCAAAAAATACTTTCTTTCCATTAAATGTTGGTCTGTTTCCAATATTTGCTAATCCAAAATATTTTTTTTTTTTATTTGTATCAAAATAACTTTTAGTTACATAAACACCTTTCATAGGTAAAATGTAGTCATTTAAAACAAAATTCGCTGTTCTATATCCTAATTTCACTCCCCTACCACTTCCTTTAATAATTTTACCTTCTAATAACCAATTGCGTCCTAACATTTCCTTAACAATATCATATTCTCCAGTTTCGAGTTTCTTCCTAATAAATGTTGAATTAAATACTCTTTTATTTCTACCTACTACTGGCTTAACAACCTTTAATGTATATAAATATTTTTTAGCTAATTCTTTTAGAAAATCTATGTTTCCTTTTCTCCTATAACCAAAATAAAAATTATATCCAACAACAATAAATTTTGGTTTGAATGTAATAAGTTTCTTAATAAAACCTTCAGGTGACAATTTATTTAAATTTTTATCAAATTTCATGAAAATTAAATGATCAACACCTAGTTTTTTTATTTCTTCAATTTTTGTTGCATCGCTTAATAATTTAAAGGGTTTAGAGTTTTTTTTAAAAAATTCAATTGGATGTGGTTTAAAAGTAATTACAATTGACTTTAAATTATTTTTTTTTGAAAGTTCGACAACTTTCTTAATAATTTTTTGATGGCCTTTGTGTATTCCGTCAAAATTACCAATTGTTAAAACGGTATTTTGTCTTATTTTTGAATATCCATTTAGGACTTTCATGCTAATTTATTTTTGTGGAGGTATAACAATAGCTGTACCCTCTAAAACCACTTTATTCTTGACAAAACACAGTGTTTGAAGTTCACACCATTTCTTTTTTAATATTTTTTTTTGAACATTTATTTTAATTTTAACTAAATCATTAATTTTTACCGGTCTCTTAAATTTTAAAGTTTGAGAAACATATATTGTTCCATTTCCAGGAAATTTATTACCTATAACCGATGAAATAAAAGAAGCAATTAACATTCCATGCGCAATTCTTGTTTTAAAAACAGTGTTTTTTGCAAAGTTTTCATTTAAATGTATTGGATTTTTGTCACCTGATGCACTAGCAAATTTTTTTATATTTGCATCACTAACTTTTATACTTTGAGTATATGATTGGTTTACTTTTAATTTATCAAAATAAATTTTTTTCACAATTTGTATAAAAAAAAGAAAAAATTATTAAAACAATTTTTTTAAAATTAATGTAATATTATATTTAATTAATTTTTAAACAACACAAACTCAATGAAAAAAATAATTTTTAAAAACACCCTTATTCTTTTTTTATTTTTAACTTTTGGGTGTGGGCAAAGTTTTAATACTTCAAAATTTAATAAAGAAAGTTCAAATTATAAAATTTGTTTAAAAGATGCTAATGATAATATTGAAACAAGTATCAATATTAATCAAGATAGGATTGATATGCTTCAAACAGATGATACCATGATTGATTTATACAACATAGGAAATGATATAGATAATATAAAATTATCAAAAAAAAGAGAAAAAATGATTGAAGATTGTATGAAATCAAGATAATTAACTAATTATTGTGTTTTTTAATGAACTTACCCGAATTCATAAATTTAAATAATCTAGATTTAATATCAAAAGGCGGTCCTGTTATGTTTATTTTACTGGGATTTTCAATCTTTGCTTTTGCAATAATTTTTATCAAATTAATACAATTTTTTTCTGCTGCATTAACTAAAACTAACAAAATAGAAGAAGTTCTTTCAAAATTAAACGGTTCAAACGCAAAAAAACTTTTGTCTGAGATTCAAAAAATAAAAAGTCCATTGGCAAGAATTATTGAAGTTGTAATTGTAACAAAAGGAGATAAAAGATTTGATAAAGAATCTAGACAAGCAGAAATATCAAGAATTATTTCGCTTGAAGTCAGGACTTTAGAAAATTATCTTGGGGGATTAGAAGTTGTTGCAAGCATTAGTCCTTTGCTTGGATTATTTGGAACTGTCCTTGGAATGATAAAAGCTTTTTTAAACTTAGAAAAAGCAGGTTCGCAAATAGATCCTGCTCTATTAGCTGGAGGAATTTGGGAAGCATTATTAACAACTGCATTTGGACTTGCAATTGCAATACCGGCTTTAGCTGCTTATCATCTTTTTGAAAACAAGATAGATAATACTAGAGACAAAATTAATGATGTGGTCGTAAGATCCAATACCCTTCTTAACTTTAAAAAGTAAAAAAAATTGAAAACCCATAGTTTTTATGAAAGAGAAGAAAGAGAATTAATATCTATTAATATTACACCGCTAATAGATATTGTTTTTCTTTTACTTGTTTTTTTCATGCTGGCTACTTCATTTATTCAAAAAAGTACAATTGAAGTAAATTTAAGTAGTGGAGAAACTATTCAAATTGAAAATCAAAAAAACAATGTAATACTAATTTTAAATAAAAAAGGTCAGGTTTATTTAAATAACAAATTAATTAATATTTCTAATATTAAAAATGAAATAATTAAAATTATTGATAATAAACCAGAACATAAAATTTTAATAAAGAGTCATAAAAAAATAGCTGTTCAAAAAGTAATTAGATTAATTGAAGAAGTTCGTTTAGCAGGAACAGATAATATTAAATTAGTAAATTTAGAAAAATAATGGCCTTAAAAAAAAAAATAAAGCAAATAAACTTAATTCCATTAATTAATATTATTTTTTTAATGTTAATTTTTTTTATGTTAGCAGGAACCATCACAAAAATTGATCCTCATAAAATAAATGTTCCTGAATCAATAATAAAAAATGATCCTATAACTCCTTTTTTAACAATTATTATAAAAAAGGATGGAGAAGTGTTTATTGATAGTAAGAATAGAAAAAAAGAGTTGCAAAAAAAAAATTATTTAGAAATCTTAAGATCAAGAAAGCCTAAAGAAGTTTCTCTAAAAATAGATTCGGAAACGCCTTCAGAATATTTTTTAAAAATTTTAAAAATACTTGAAAGTGAAAGTATAAAAAAAGTAGTAGTAGAGACAAATTACATACAAAAAAAATAAATGGAAGAAAAAAAAAATATATGGACTCTGAATTTTGCTTTTCTACTTTCTATTCTTTTACATATTTACATAATTTTTTTTCTTACAGGATTCAGCGTTAATTTTTTAGATAAGAAAAAAAGAATTACAATAACTTTATCTGCTATTGGTACTATGGATGAAGCTCCTAAAGAATCAATAAAAAAAGAAAAAATAATAAAAAAAGTAATTCCTGAAATTAAAAAAATTAAAAAAAAATCTAAAGAAAAAGTTAAAAAAAAAATAGATATAAAAAAAGTTTTACCTCAAGAAAAATCAATTAAAAAAGAAATAAAAAAAAGTGCTGAAGGTGGAATAATAAAAGGAATTGAAGGTGGGGCCTCAAAAGAAATTATAAATCAATATGTTACCCAAGTATATAAATTAATAGATTCGAAAAAAAAATATCCAAGACAGTCTTTGATAAGAAGGGAAGAAGGTGTGGTTTTGCTTGAAATAATTATTCAAAATGATGGAAAATTAAAAAGTGTAAAGTCTATTAAAGCAAAGTTTCAACGTCTTGTAGATTCAAGTTTTGATGCTGTAGAATCAGCTGCACCATTTCCTATCTTTCCAAAAGAAATAACAAAAAAAAGGATGATTATTCAAGTGCCTGTAATTTATAAAATAAGATAAAGCTTTATTTTTTCATATGATGTTTTGAATCAACAGGTTTAACTAAAAAATTAGCAATTAATGCTATCCCAAGCAAACATGCCATTACAATCATTGTTTTATTATAAACTTGGCTCGTAGGATCTGGTGTGCCTGCTGGTAAAATTTCCAAAAGATTTTGAATAGTTACAGTTTTTGCTTTTACAAGTTCATCTAAATTTTCAATACTTGCACCAAATTTATCTAAAAAAACTTGCGGGTCAACTTTAGATGCTAAATCGTTAATAGCATTGTTAATCGAACTGCTCCTAAGGGACGTTATTATAACAGGACCTAAAACACCTGCGGTACTCCAAGCTGTTAGCAATCTTCCATGAATTCCGCCCACATATCTTGTGCCAAACATATCTGCAAGGTAAGCAGGTATGGTAGCAAAACCACCTCCGTACATTGTAAATATAATTAAAGTAGCGCCATAAAATAAAATTAGCCACACAACAACTGGTGCTATATCAAATGTTTGTGCAGAAATAGGAATAGAAGAATAAAGAATTATACCTAGTATAAAAAAGCAGTAATACGTATTTTTTCTTCCTATATAATCAGATGCACTAGCCCATATAAAACGTCCTGCCATATTAAAAATACTAATAAGCATGACATACCATGTTGTAAATGCGCTTGTAACAATTAAAGCTGCTTTCTTTTGAAATATTTCAGTAATCATTGTTTTAGCTACACCAAGCACTCCAATTCCAGCAGTAACATTAAAACAAAGAATTACCCATAAAAGATAAAATTGTGGGGTTCTTAAGGCCTCATCAATGTGAACGTGTTTAGTTGTTATCATTTTCTTCTCGATCTCTGAATCGCTTGGAGGAGTCCATCCTTTTGGCATCCAACCGTCTGCCGGAACCCTATATGATAGAGCTGCGATAGTCATAACTAAAAAATATATTGCGCCAAGTGTTAAAAATGTTTGTGAAACACCGACAGAACCTGTTCCTACTAGATATACTCCAACATCTCCGGGAACTATCATGTTTGCAACATCATTTGCTCCTACTACTACAACTTCTTTTAATCCTTCTGTCGTTTCTGCAAATCTTTTTCCTGCTTTTGTAATTAAATCTGATTCTGTAATATTTGATAAAAGTTCTGGTGCTTTATAATAGTATTGGATAAAAAAATCTTTAATACGCGCTCCAAAAAAAGCACCTCCGCCAAATCCCATTATAGCCATACCAGTAGCCATCCCTCTTCTGTCAGGAAACCATCTAATTAATGTAGAAACTGGAGATACGTATCCTAGCCCAAGACCGCAACCTCCTATAACTCCATAACCAAGATAAATTAACCAAAGCTGATGATTAACAATACCTACGCTTCCAATTAAGAAGCCTCCGCCCCAACAAAAAGCAGCAACTAATCCAACCATTCTTGGCCCAACTTTTTCGAGCCATGATCCGGCAAAGGCTGCTGCTAGACCTAAAAATACAATTGCAGTGGAATAAATCCAAACTACTTCTTTAAGTGCCCAATCATCACCGGAACTTGTAACAACTCCAATAGCTTTAATCAATGCCGGATTAAATATGCTCCAAGCATAAACGGAGCCTATACACAAATGAATTGAAACTGAAGCAACAGGAACCCACCATCTATTAAATCCAGGTTTTGCAACAATTTGTTCTTTTAATAAAAGTTTACCGAAACTGCCTTCTGTAAATCCTATAATTTTAAAAATTTTTATAATTGAAAATATAAAGGTTAACCCTAGTAGAACGGCTACAGTAATGTTTTGCCACAAGGAAAGTTGTCCTAAATCTAAACTCATTTCTACCCAGTTAAATGTACATCCCTATATAAAAAAGAAACTTAAATATAGCAAAGATTTATGACAAAGAAATTAAAAAAATAATTTTTTATTTACAATATGAATTAATTAATGATTCAATAATAACTTTCGAAGCTTCTACATTTTCTTTATCTGGATTTTCTTTTACATATTTAATAAACACGTCTTTATGTCTGTGCAAATTTAGGACATTTGATAAACATAAATTGGGTAATTCAAAATTGTTTTCTGATTTAATTAATTGATAAGTGTTTATTGTTGACTGTATGTATCTAATACATGATACTTCTTTTTTTGCTTTTTGTTGTACTGCTGTTTCACCTGGTATCCAAGCTATACATTCATATATTAATTCTTTCGCAGTAAAAGGGTAAAATATATTTACATCTTTAGAATGCACTTGGCTTATAATTAATAAATAGAAAAAAAAATAAAAAAAAATTCTCATTACTTTATTTTGAAATAAAAATAAATGCATTTGCATGAAAGTTTGGTCCGTAATCTATTCGATGATTTTTATTACCATCAAAGAATTTTAATGGCGTAAGAACCTCACCAATTAATGCAAATCCTCTGTAACCTAAATTAAGAATTTTCTTAAGTGTTTTCTCTATTGGTTCAGAAATATATCTCTCTTCAATTTCAATAAGTAAAGTTGGTCTAGATTTTTTTATTAATTTTTTTGCACCTTTTAAAACTTTAATTTCAACTCCTTCAGCATCAATCTTTATAAAACCAATATTTTTTAATCCTAGGTCATCAATTTTTTTTGTTTCTACTTTTAATTTTCCATAATTTTTATCTAATTTTACATTTCGAATAGAACCGCCTTGATTAGAGTATCCTTTTTTTCCTTTTGGTATTTTTAAAAAATTATAAGATGATTCATCTGAAAGTGCGTATGGTAAAACTTTAACATTTTTATCTACAGTTCTTTTTAAAATTTTATAAGACTTTGGATTTGGTTCAAATGCATAAACCATTTTTGAATATTTTGATATAAAATAAGTATAAACACCTTTATAGGCACCAACATCTAGAGAGTTAAGATTTCTATTTATAAGATATTTTAAAAACTTTATATCTGTTCTTCCCTTTATCCATTCTTTCAAAACTAATCTTCTGATGTATAATTTACTAGGAATAATTATATGCTTTATTTTTTCTTCAAAACTAGTAGGTGGTACCCAATTATTTTTATTTTTTAATAAATTCATTGTGATTAAGAAAAATATAAATACTTTATTTCTTACAATTTTAATTGTTACAACAATAATAGTATTTTCAAGAAATTTTTATAACGAGATAC
>Ga0163108_10003114_pt1 | contig 11847 bp, 10 predicted proteins | sample Fk1155metaG_FD_109644 | JGI IMG/M metagenome (GOLD analysis project Ga0163108, IMG submission 109644) | Marine microbial communities from the Central Pacific Ocean - Fk160115 155m metaG | ecosystem: Environmental > Aquatic > Marine > Oceanic > Photic zone | place: The Central Pacific Ocean...
TCCGTTTATTAATGCCCCTGGGATAGAGCCTGCAACCCCTAATACATTGTAATTCTCTTCGTACACTATACTAGAAACAAAAAATAAATTTAATCCGCCATTTTCTTCTATTAGTGATGTTGATTCAAATAATTCGTCTAGATCCTCTAAATCAACATCCGCATATTCCTCTGATGATGAGTTGCACCATTCCGTTACTTCAATATTTCCAATTTTAATACCTGAGCCACTTTGATTGTAATGGTCATTTACTGATGAAAACAGGCTATCTAAATTTTCTTTTCCTCTTTTAGTTCTTGCAGCATTTACGCTTTCTTCTCCTACTAAAATTACATTGATATCTAAAGCTCCATTGCCTGAACTTTCTAACTCAGTTGTATCTTTTTTTGTAATTGCCGTAACTGAAATTTTTGCTGTATATCCAGAAATACTTGCATAATCACTTGCCATTAAAACATATTTTGCCGTATATGTTCCTGATTTTAATTCACCTGAAGGATTAAATGTTTCGATAAAATCACAAGTTCCTGTTTCCCAGTTACAAGTGGGAAAGATATTAACACTCACATAACCAAATGAACTCATTTGTGCTTGTTCCCAATAAGTTCTACCTGAATATGCACTCGGAGAGCTCACATCACAATTAGAATTTGCCGAACAACTGCCCGCCGAAGTACAGGAAAAAATCCCATCTTCAGCACAGTCACCGCCTGTTCCATCTAACTCTAAATTTATGAGTTCATCCTCTCCGTCATTTAATGAAACTAAAACTGGGTAAGCACTCCCTGTTAAGGTTGTATCCGGAAAGTCTTCTACAGTTGCAATTAAAGACAAAGAACCGCCTTTACCTAGCTCACCAATTTCAAACATTACTTCTATCATTGAACTTTCAGCAATTCCTTGAGCTAACCCTATAATCTTTCCTTCTGTTTCACCATCATACTTAGTGATCACTGTATCTTTATCATGATAAGATGAGCTTCCAACCCCCGGACTCCATGCAGAGCCAGAAAGACCAGTACACTTAAAAGAGATAAGAGAAGACGAAGTATCAACTTCAACCTCGTTGTCATCGTCCCCACCACAGCCAGAAACAAAAACAAAAACTGTAAAAAAAATAATTTTTAATATTTGATTATTACGTTTCACCGTTCCCCCGTTAAGGGATTAAAATTCCCATTAACGAACCCTAAGTTATTATTTTAACTTAGATTTCGGAAACCCAAAAGTGTCATCGTAACCTGTCTTAATTATTGAAGGATTTATGAGGTCCGTGTTCTCCGACCCAGTGCTGTAAATCACATTCAGCTTTTCCATCGCGAATATGAACCAATGCAAAGGTCTTACAAAACTGCTGCCCAATTCCTTCCCACTCCACATTAATCATCTTTGTCCACGTCCCCGTGTTGATATACTGCTTACCATTGGGGTAAGCACGATTCATTGGATAATGTGTGTGTCCAAAAATAATTATTTGCAAATTCTCTTTCTCATCTAAAACTTCTTTCGCCTCTTCCTCTAAATCTTGAAAAAGTTTTGACTCTCTTTTTATCACTTCAAAAGCATGTCTAAAGATTGACCTTTTATTTCTTAGTCCACTTAACCTTGTCTTGAAAAAGTAAAAAAGAGAAAGAAAAATAAAACGAATTGTAAATATTGGATCTAATATGATTCCAAAAAAAATAAAAGCTTTTGCTGGGCGCACCTTGTTAAGGTACTGCCTCTCTGTTCGCATTCTATTAACAATCTTTAAAACATAAATACTTCCCCAGGGCATGTTTAAGTATTTTTTTCCCATCTTCCCCTCAATAAAGGGGCGATCAAAATCTAATTCACTGCCAATTTCAAACTGATTACCATGACGAACTTCTACATTTTCTTCATAAACTAATCGATCTTGCTCATGAACAACTTCAACGTGATCACTTGGACAAACACCTTGAGGGTCCCAAGCTTTAACGATTTCTTCTCTTACTTTTGGAAAAAACAAATCTGCATCATGATTTCCTATAAGATATGTAATTTTTTTATTAGGTTGTGATGCAAAGTTTCTTAATGCATCCATTACTATTGGGTGCCCTGCGATAATTGCTTTTACTTTTTTTACCGCGACCTCTTCAGTAACAAGGTCGTCAAAATCTTGTTCAACAGGGACATTTAAAAAGTCAAAGTAATCACCAGCAATAATCAACTCTACTTCTTTATCACCGCCATAATCTCCAGTAGAAAAGAAATTAAACAAATCTGCCATATCTTCATCAAAGTGAAAGTCTTCATGTGGATTAAGCTTACCTTCATAAAACTTTCCGGCAGAAAGATGACAGTCACTAATTACAATTTTTGCTTTATCAAAGGGTTTCATAAATCCTTTCTTGTATTTATATTCAAGATTACCATTACTAAATTGACAAAGGTATGGGTTTTATAGCAAATATTTAGTATATGGCAGAAAAAAATAGTAAATGGTCAGAAAACAAAGACGGCAAGTATTACGTCGACGATCAATGTATTGATTGTGATGCCTGCAGGACAGAAGCGCCTGATAACTTTACTCGCAATGATGACAACGGATATTCTTTTGTTTTCAAACAACCCGCTAGCCAAGAGGAAGAAGAGGCCTGTGAAGCAGCTCTAGAAGCCTGTCCGGTAGAGGCAATTGGAAGCGACGGTAAGAGCGATTAATTACTCTTTTGACAAAAACTATTTTTCAGGTGGATGAGTAGCAATAGCAAACTCTTTTGCTCCTGCCTCTTTAGCGACATCCATTACTTTAATCGCGCTTCCTAAAAAAGCATTTTGATCACCCTCTAAAATAACTAAACGACTTTTGCTGGTTTGAAAGGCCTTTTGCAAAAGCACTTTCATTTGAGCATAGTTTTGAGAGCTCACCAGAACTTGATTCACTTTTAATTGACCATTGGCAAGTAACGTTACAACAACACCCTCCGGCTGAGACTGACTTAATGTATGACTTGCCTGGGGCAAATCAACATCAACTCCCATTTGCGACATCACAGAACTGGTCACCATAAAAATGATTAATAAAACCAAAAAGATGTCCGTTAAAGGAGTAATATTAATTTCAGATAAAATATCGACTTGATCTTCAGAATGCTCCCACTCTTGCGATCTCCCAATTAATGGGTTAATCGACATTTTGACCATCCTGATGAAGAGTTAACACTTCTGCAAATTCTTCAATCTGCAACCTAATAAGAAAAATTAATCTTGCACAACGTGTCTGAAAAGCATTAAAAGCCATCACTGCAACCACTGCCACAAAAATCCCAGCTGCTGTAGCAATTAACGCTTCTGAAATTCCAGCTGCAACAACAACAAACCCGCCTGAACCAGATTTTGCAATTTCTTGAAAAGATCGTAAAATTCCTACAACCGTTCCAAAAAGACCTATAAAAGGAGAAGCACTTCCAATGGTTCCCAAAACCCAAAGATTTCTTCTTAGCCCTTGATTGGTCTCATGCCTTTTTCTCTCCATAGCCTCAATCCACTTTTTTCGCAACGGAGAGTCCTTTGAACCTAAACGCTTTAAGCCAATTAGTAGAATTTCTGCACTGGGTAAATAAAGTGACTTTTGACAAAGTTCTTGCGCTGCAGTGTAATCTTTTTTTAAAAGTGCATTCATTGCTTCTAAACGAAAACCTTCTAAATCCTTTTTTAATCTGTGGTAGCGCCAAAATCGCTCAAAAATAATCCCCCAAACCAAAAGAGAGCAAATCATAAGAGGGGGCATCACCATGCCACCTGTTTTAAAAAGCTCAATAAAACCTTGCAATGTAAATAGATCAGATGTCATAGTTCTAAAAACCTATCGGGACAAATTATGAAAGTCAATGAAACGTCTCATCTTATAAAACCAAAAAAAAATCTTTTATTCCTTTTACTTCTGTTGTCTTTTTGCGTTGCATCATGCACTCGTTCTGACAATCAACCTTCTTATTCTGTAGGTTCTTTTTTGTTCAAATTTACTCCACAAAAAGTGTCAAATTTTGTCATTATTAGAAATGATATAGATACTGAATCTAATTGGGTTGCAGAGTTTAACAAAAATGCCAATTCACTCTGGCAAGTTTCTTCTGCCCCTTTTGGCAAACAACTAGTTGACCAAAATGCAAATGATAGTTTTATTAATCACTTTTTTGATACGCTCACAACCTTAAAAGCAGTAGAAAAAGCCCCTAACGGTCTCCTTTCTTCATTTGGTTTATCCCCACCTCAATTTGCCATAAAATGGCAAACACAAGAAAAACAGCATGAACTTCATTTAGGTTTTGGTAGTTCAGATTCTCACGCTAGTGCTTATGCGAAAATTGCAAATGACCCTTCTTCACAAGTTTTTATAGTAAAAGGCGCAAGCTTAGCGATGTTAAAAAGAATAAATCAATTTGAAGACCTCAGAAAAATTCGACTAGAAACGATTGATGAAGACCAAGTATATAAAGTTGAAGTTTATAAAAAAGAAGAACTTATTTTTACAGCAAAAAGAGTAAGCGGCCAATGGGCAAATGCTAAAAACATTACATACAAAGATGAACACTCAAAAAACATTACTCACTGGTTAAAAAAGCTTACCCACCTAAGGGTGAGCCAGTTTATTGACTCAAAAGGACGATCGAAAAATCTTTTCTCAACCGTCAACAACCAGGCGGCCTATAAAATAACATTTACAAACCGAAAAGGTGAGCTCATAGCAAAACTATCTTTAGCCTACCTCAACAATCAACTCATTGGAATTAGCAGCAAACGTCATCAGGCGGCCTTTGTTTTAGATTTAAATGCAATTATATATTTTCAACCTCCAAACTCTTGAAATTCAAAGTAAAACTATCTATTCTTAATGTATTGTGTTTTTAAAAGGAAATATTCGGTTTCACATTGATAACATTGAAGTAAATAACTCAAAACAAAACCTATCTGTTTTTGGAGCAAGCGGGCTTCCCTGGGAACCATTAGATCCAGAGTCCTACTTTGGAAAAAAGATCACTGTCTTTATCGAACTTCAAGCTGACCCAACTCTTTTTATCACTGCTCCAGGAGTCATTTTAAAAGAAAGAACCCAGTTTTCTGAAAAAATGGCTATTCACTATTTTCTCACAGAAAAAGACAAAAACATATTTAAAGAGCTTCAAAAAAAACATGGATACTATCCTTCAGACTATGTAAGAAAATACCCACGCATTCCCATCGCTAATGAAATTGGAACTTTTCCGTTTCACGTCATTGTTAATATAAACGAAAGCGATAACGATGAATTCGCAAAGACAAGTATGGTCTTAGATATAGAAAATATTAGTCCAAATGGATTACTCCTTAAATCCGAAAGCAATTTAACATCTGCCATTGAACCTGGTGATCGAATTAACCTATTAATCGACCCAAGAGGATGGTTTCCTTTACAAATTAAAGCTCAAGGATTGGTTTGCCGTATAACAGAAGAGCTAGATCAAAAAACAGAAAACATAAATAGATATTTTGGAGTCAAATTTACTCATTTAGATACAACAAATAAGCTCACATATTTAGAGCTTCTTAAAGATATTTTAAAAAAACTAAAAATTGAGACTTAATCTCTCTACCCAAGTACAATCTACCCCTGAAAAATCTTTCACTTGAAAATGCGACATAGATTGATCTTGAAGTGCAAAATTTGTCCCAGTAATTGCTGCAACCCACATCCCCGCGTTACAACCAGCTTCGATTCCTACTTTAGAGTCCTCAAAAACAAGTCCATTTTTTGGATCTACTTGTAACATCTCTAATGCCTTAAGGTATGACTCCGGACTGGGTTTACTCTCAACATAATCCTCCGCACCTAAAATACACTTAAAACAATCCAAAATACCTAGCTGGGTAAGAATAAAAGTAATTTCTCTGCGGTTTGAACCAGAGACTAAAGCAAGAGGATAGTTTTCACTTAAAGACTTTACAGCATCCACGCTTCCTTTTACCGTCACAATACCCTTTTCTAATGTTTGACGATAGTCTTCCATTAAAACCTGCTCCGCTTCTGTTGGACTTAATGGAAAAGGATATTTTTTGGCAAGTGCTTGAAACATCACACTCCACTTTCGACCTGTTAGGGATTGCATATCTTCTTTGTCTAATTCAATATTCCAGTTTTTAAAGTTTTTTACCAATACTTGATGAGCCGTATTTTCAGTATCAACAATAGTACCGTCCATATCAAAAAAAATAGCTTTAATCGTCATAGAGGTGCTTTAACACAAAAATATAGCAATTAATAATTTATTGGTAAGTAATAGAATAAAGCCGAAATTCTTCAGCCCCCTCTTCATTAGGCGCCTCTAAAAGTACCGTTGCCTCTCCCGAAGAAAATAAAACCCCCTGCGGTCGAACTGTATCTAAGTGACAATTTGAATTTGAACTAATCCTGCAAGCATACTCATCTTCAACTGTTTCTTCAAGCTCCCAAGCCCCAGAGGTATATCGAAAAATCTTGTATCCAAACTCCCTATCTTCTGGTTCCTCCGCATCTTTTACAATGGAATGAACCACTAAAAGAGCATTGCCATTTTCATCAGATGACAAGTGAAATTCATTATAAGCACGATACGATCCGGGTAAACCAGCCAACTCAAAATCATCGGCATCATCATCTTCAGTATACTCAACAAAAGCAACCAATGCAGTTGACTCTATAACCGTAAACTCACTCCATCCACCAGAGACGGTATATTTTCTAGAATAGATCTTACTTGTTCTCTCCTCGTTATCACTCACAGTAAAAACGGCAAGAAAGTGGTTATCTCCTATATAAGCCACTTGAGGGGTGTAAAAATCTTTTTCATTTGAAGTATCTTCTGAGTAAAGGGTACTAGCATCCTGATAGTGCGTCGTTGTTTCATTATCTAAAGATTCATCTAAAGGTTGAGGATCTGTCCACTGTCCTTGAGCGTTTCTCACTGAAGCATAAATGCGATAATCACAGTTAACAGTTTGAGGAATTGTGTTGTCATCACAATATGCAGAAGATGTATCAGGGTCTTGTTTAAGATAAACACTCACTGCTGTTGCTAAATCATTTGTCGCTAAATCAAAAGATTTAATCGTCTCTGGTGCATCACAATCTGCAGAAAAGTCATCCAGATTAAGATCGCTGCAACCAGCTAAATTATCCAATTGAGAGTCTTCTTCCAAAAACCAACTTGACGTTAAATACTCACTATTTTCATAAATGAGTGAAACTAATCCAAAACCATCAAATAACATTGAAACAGCTGATGCTATCCCCTCAAGTGAAGAAGGACCTTCAAGGTCACTCCAAGACGACGTAGAAGTATCATATTGAGAAATATATCCATTTGAATCATCTGGATTAGCAAATAAAAATGAAGCTTGTGTTGAAGAAGTCCAAACCAGAGAAGTTATTTGACCATAAAGAGGCAAGCTAGCATCAAAAGCCTTGGAAAAAATACTCACATCAACATCACCGATGGCCTGTTCGTCTTCTACAAGCACACTATAAGTTGTTGAAACTGCTGAACCTGAAAAAACCATTAATAGATCACTGTCATCGTTAAACGATAAATCAACATTATTAATATCATTAGAGATTAGCTTTAATGCAGAAAAGTAATCTCCATAATCCGCCCACCCTTCTGAAAGATCATTTTCTGAGTCCTCAACTTTTTGCTGAGTAAAAAACACCCTTCCAAAAGGCACAAAGACTTCATCGTAAACAAATGTCGAAATAAATGCTGCTTGATCGTCTGATCTTGCCAAACGAAAATTTCCATAACTCTGAGATGTCGTTACATCAAACGAAAGAAGATCTGAATCCACAGTTTCAATATCAATAGCCTCTAGACTTGACCAAGAATAGGTACGAGTATCTGTAGAGTCTTCTGTAACTGGATCATCCGAAGAACACCCCCACATAAAGGCAGCTGCCATCAAAAGAAAACTAAAGCGATAAAAAAAGCTGTAAGCGACTTTCAAACTCATTACACCTCAAAAAAAAACATTACCTGACTATATTTATCGTATTAATGGGGTTATTTTTTTAGCTTTTTTCTGCATTTTTAAGAATTTTCTAAGCCAAAACTACCACTTTAGCTGGCTCCTAAAAGACATAAGTCACGGTCGACACGCTCTAATTTTGTTATTTTGTACATACAAAAGAACACTTTTTTTGAAGCCAGAAGATTTAAAAATTCATTTTTCAGACAAATATAAGCCTAAACATAAGATTTTTTTTGGGCTCAAAAAAAAATAAAAATTTAGGGTTTACTTTTTTATAGTTTTCACGAAAAAAAATAGCGCAATCAAAAAACCAAAAAAAACACAAAAAAAGACTTAAAAAATGCCACTTTATTAAACAATTTCATCTCTGCAAAAAGTCGTTTTTTCAATAAAACACACATTTTCCCCTAATAACCTCGTTTTTTTGCCGAAGTGCACAAAAATAAAAAAATCATTTTTTTTAAAAATCCTCTTGATGTATAGAGGAAATCACCCTAAAACATAAAAAAGTAGGAGAAATTAAATTATGGCAAAAAAAACAACTAAAAGAAAAGCTGTTAAAAAAACAGCAAAAAGAAAAACTACAACTAAGAGAAAAGTTGCAAAAAAATCAGTAAACGATAAATACAACTTTCTTACAGTTGTTTACGACGGTGTGTTAAAACATTGTGAAGTAACAAGAACTGGAACTATACGGCTTAAAAGAGCTGACTTAAAAACTGTTTTAGAAGATGCATTCCTAAACGGTGCTCGTGCAGCAGCTGCAGGACAAAGAGTTCGCTTCCCAGTTATTGGAGCTATCGTTCGTAAAGAAGTTAAAGCTCGTAAAGCTGGTAAAGGCGTTAACCCTTTCACTGGTGAGCCAATGACTATTAAGGCAAGACCTGCTTCTAAAAAGCCTCGTTGGTCTTTCCCTAAAACATTGAAGGATACTTTCGCTAATAAGCGTTATTGGTAATCCTGAGTATTTTAGACTTATTAAAAAAGCCTTGTTTTCATTGTAAAACAAGGCTTTTTTTTTATTTTCACCAAGGAGTTGCCCACTGCGTTAGGATTTGATATGTGTCGCCCAACAATTGATTAAAGGGGGATCACATGAAAAATAGTTCTATTCAATTATGCTTATCTTTTTGTCTTCTTTTCACTTCAACATCGCTTTATGCTCTGAGCTCAGACGAAGCTCAAAACCTATTAGATGATTTTGAAAAAAGCTATCAAAGCAATCCACAAGAAACCATGAATCGAGTCGGCAAAAAAACACCACTTCAAGGAAATGGTGCACCTTCTCCTTTTGAGCTTAGACTTAAAAATTATGACTTCGTGGTTGATAAAGACAGCTGGAGAAAGAAAATCTGTTTTGAGTCTTCTCCTGGTGTTACAGAGTGCTTAGAGGACGTTCCAGCAGGAAGAGCTCCAATTATGGGTGGAGACCTTGCAGAAGAGCTGATTGGTTCAAACTTTAGCATTAAAAGCATCCTCACAATGGACAAGCAAAATCTTAAATCTGCAAAACTAGATGAAACCCCCTGGTCTGATTACTACTGGCCGATCTACTCTGGAATCTTAGGGGCACGATATGGAGAATATCGGTTTTCAAATTCAGAGGACTGGTTAGAACACCTTTCTGGCAACTTTCAATACAAAACCAAAGACAAAAAAGTAACTTACATTGGTGAAAGAAAAAGGGGCTCATCGATTGATAATTTGTCCCCCTCTGAAAAGTATGACCTTCTAGTTGGAGACGCAGACTTCACCCTAACAAAGGCAATGTGGGCACAAGGTCAAATGTACTACAACCAAAACAACCAAAAAGTAGAAAAATGGATGGGAATTTGTCACGGATGGGCTGCTGCAGCATTTATGCTTCAACGTCCAACCAACAAAATTACAGTCAAGGCAGCAAACGGTAATACTTGGATTACATTCTACCCTTCTGACATTAAAGCCCTAGCTTCTCTTTTATGGGCAAATATTCAAACCCCATCATATTTTATTGGCGGAAGATGTAACACCAAAGAGCCTAAAACAGATAAACCAAGCGGTAGGATCAAAGATCAAGAATGTTTTGATAATAACCCAGGATCCTGGCATAAAGCTGTTGTTAATTTAATTGGCAAAAAGAAGCAAAGTTTTGTCATGGATGCCACTTACGATTATGAAGTATGGAACCAGCCTGTTTATTCTTACAACTACCAATACTTCAATCCTGTAACCATGAAACAAACCGACTCGATTGATCAAGCAACTGTTTCAAAAAGTGATTTTAAATCTAGTGATAAGTTTAAAAACTTTAGAGACTACAGTTCATCAAAATTTAAAAATGTTATCGGTGTTATCATGGAAGTAGCTTATGTCTTAGAAACAGAACCAACTCATGCCGCAACTGATAGCCCTCAAAAGGATTATGTCACTACAGCAAAATATATTTATGATCTAGAGTTAAACAAAAACGGCTCAATCACAGGGGGGGAATGGTATTCTAACACTCACCCTGATTTTTTATGGAGACCGGCTAAAAAACATGCTTACTCAAAGGTGGATCAAGCGTCACAACGAGTTTCGAGTCATTTCTCTTCAACCCAAGGGCTAGAGGGAGAGTACCTAAAACTCTATAATTACGCTAAAACTGAGTGGGATGGTGAAACAGCATTTCCACAACAGTGGTCTGAAGTTGCTCCAATGGCATCATCTTATAAAAATCGCTATGGACAACACGTTGGCCAACCTCTTACGAAAGTTGTTGAAACACTTATTACACTTTCAAGAGCAAACCTAAAATAACCCTTTTCTATATCGTTCTATGACTGTAATGGAACGATCGAGAGGAGGGTGTAAAATAGGGGGCATCCTCCTCTCAATATTTTAATTATGAATAAAAAAACATTAAAATGGCTTTTAACTTTTAATTTTCTTTTTTTTGTTCAGTTGAGTTGGGCTACCCCTCCCACAACTCCATGTTCAAACCTACACTACGATTTTCAAAAACCTTATCAACAGTATTACCAAGAGGCTCAAAGGAATAAGTGTCTTAAAAAATGGACGGTACTTATTTACATGGCAGCCGATAACGATCTCACGCCATACGCCCTATGGGACCTCTATGAAATGGAAGCGGGTTATCAAAGCCAAAGAAAGTACAGTGGATCAACTAAAAGAACAGACCTCATAGTTGAACTAGACACTGCATTAACAAATGAGACTAAAAGAATTCATGTTTTTCAAACTAAGACGCCTTATCAAACATTATCTTTAGATTACTTTAAAAAGCAGTCTGAAAAAAACATCCAATCCCCCGTTGTGATGGCAACATCAGAAAAAAACTCAATTTCTCCAAGCGATAGATTTTATCAATTCTTAAAATGGGGAACCTCACAATACCCATCTGAGCATTATATGGTGATTGTCTGGGGTCACGGAAAAGGATGGCAGGGAAACTCTAAAAATAATAGTTTCGGAGGAATCGGGTTTGATCACTCCAGTGAAGACTTCCTTTCCATTCCTCAAATACACCAAGCTCTTAAAAAAGTTTCTCACGAACAACTAAAGGGTAAGCCCATTGATGTATATGCATCTGATGCCTGCCTCATGCAAATGATAGAAGTCTCGTATGAGTTATCTGATGTCACTCGTTTCATAGTTGGATCAACTCAAACACAAAACTTTTTGGGTCTCCCCTACAGAAGGCTTTTATATCAACTAAATACTTGCCAATTTGCTGGATATAAAACTCACACCTATGGAAAAAACACTCGTTGTGAATCGAAAACCCATCCAATTGACGAACCTTTTTTGATGGCAAAAATGATCCCAAAAGTGTTTCATCAGTCTTTTAATGGACATCACTCA
>Ga0163108_10003115_pt1 | contig 11842 bp, 7 predicted proteins | sample Fk1155metaG_FD_109644 | JGI IMG/M metagenome (GOLD analysis project Ga0163108, IMG submission 109644) | Marine microbial communities from the Central Pacific Ocean - Fk160115 155m metaG | ecosystem: Environmental > Aquatic > Marine > Oceanic > Photic zone | place: The Central Pacific Ocean...
CCTGCTCTCCGTTTTGTGGATAGCGTTTTACTCGTGGTATTTCACGGTTGAGCCGCTCCCGCTTGAGCGCTTCCGTCAGTAGCGCCGGCCTGGGCGGCGTGATCCCGCCAGATCTCCTCCGAATTTCGATCCCGACAAACAGCACTGTGGCGCGACGCTCTCTGGGCCGGCATCGGGGATTGCCATTTCCGCAGGGGTGGCGGTGATGGTTTTATTTCGAAGGTATCGCCTTGGCCGCCGTGTTAAGAAACGTGGACTGGGTGAGATTTTTATCCCCGCCCCATGCGTTCTGCAGCATGATAAAGATGGTCTTCGTGCTGGGATCGACCCAGGTAATCGATCCCCCTGCGCCGCCCTTTCCGAAGCTTCCCTTTGTCAGCGCGGCCGTCGAGCCCTGGGGTTCAACGACCTCCAGGAAGCCAAGGCCATAGTAGTTTCCGGCGCCGTGCCCGGCACGCTTCACCTCACCGTTCTGCTTGCGAGTCAGTTCACGAACAGATTTCTCCGAAAGGTAGCGAACACCGCCGTATTCACCGCCGTTGAGCAGCATCTGGTACCAGGGGAACAGATCTTCGGCCGTTGAGAAGAAACCTCCATCCACCGCGAAATAGCTGCCGCCGGTGCTCCATGTGAAGTCGGTCATTTTCGTGGCTTCCCATTTGCCTGTCCTGGGCTTGCTATGTTTCGGGATCGCCCGGTTCCTGGGTACATCCTTGATGGTAAAATAGGTGTTTTCCATGCCGAGAGGGTCGAGGATCCGGGTCTTCAAAAATTGGGTGTAGGGCATGCCGGAATACTTTTCCACGATATAGGCGGCGACGTAAAGTCCCTCGCCTCCGTACATGAATTTCGTTCCGGGATTCCACATCAGCGTATCCTTGGCTGCTATCAACACACGCTGCTTGATGGTTTTTGTGGCCCGACTCCTCGTGGGGTTCTTCGGGAGACCGTCCAGATGATTAAGGAGATTTCGAATGGTTAATGGATGTTTAGCCGTTTCCGTTCTCCTCTTGCCAGTCCTCACTTTCTGCCCTTTGAATTCCGGTATGTGCTGCTCCACCAGATCGCCGAGTTTCAGCTTCCCTTCATCTGCCAGCATCATGATGGCGACCGCAACGAAGGGCTTGGTAATCGAAGCGGCCCAAAACACATCCGTGGTCTCCAGCGGCTCTTTGTCCATTACGCGCCAACCCACCGCATCGATGGACGCGATCTCTCCATTGCGAGCTACCAAGGTGACCATGCCGGAGCTCTGACCGCGGTCGACAATTGCCTTAAGGTCTTTGGGAATCTGAGATAGAGCCTTCTCGTTCATCCCGTGTTCTGCCGCGGACGAACACGGAGCAGCTAAAAGCAGGGTGCTTGTGAAGAGACTTACGACCAGGGTAGTGCTTCGCCCCATTATTTCGTCCTGTAAAGAAATGCGTCTGAAGTAAGCAGTGAGATCAACAAAGCCTTCATGCGGCCAAAAACAGCGCCTGCTTTTCCTTCCTTAACCACCCTAATCGATGCCCCGGGCGACAAGCAACCAGCGGTCACCCCTCTCCTTGCCACGGCCCATGGTCTCGCATAGGCTATTGGCCGGGTTCAATTGATTCATTGTGAGGGTATAGATGAGAATTTTTACTGCATTCCTTTTGTGGGCAATCGCGATCCCCGCTATTGCCCAAACCAATGATGACCACAAAACCCTGCGGGTATTCGTTTTTGCCGGTCAATCAAACATGGTGGGTTCAGACTCGAAGGTAAAGGATATCAAGCGCTTTCCTCCCTACGCCGGACTGGAGGCTGCGCAGGAAAGAGTGAAGTTTGTCTACTGCCTTGGCCGGGAAAATAAGACCCGCTCCAGGGGGTGGGAGTCACTGGCGCCCATCAATAATATCGTTGGCCCGGAGCTCAGCTTCGCGCGTAAAGTCTCCGGCCATATCAAGGCGCCCATCGCCATTATCAAGGTGGCCGCCGGCGGCACGCACCTGGGCGGGGACTGGAACCCTGACAAGCCTATTGGTTTCAAGATGTATCCCCTGGCACTGGAGACCATCCGTGCCGCGCTGGCGGATCTGGATCAACGCAAGATCAAGTACCGCCTGGAAGGTTTCATGTGGCACCAGGGTGAGAACGATATGTTCAACAAGGACTACATGCCCAACTACGGCAAGAACCTGAAAAACTTCCTGGCCAGCTGGCGCCGCGACCTCAAGACACCAGATCTCAAGTTCTACATTGGTGAGCTCTGCACCAAGACCATCTGGGGTATGGACCTGCGGCCGCGCATGTATGCCATCAGCATCGGCCAACGCGAGGTGACCAACGTCGATTCACGAGCCGAGTATGTGCCCACCTCTCATGTGGGGGCAGAGATCGGTCGGCCAGTGGGGCTGCACTATCACTACGGCACCCTGGGCCAGCTGCAGCATGGCGAGAACTATGCAACGGCCTATCTGCGCACGATCGGTCTCAAGCTCGAAACACCACGTCCACTGAAAAAATGGCCCTACAAAAAAGGCAGCGCAGTGAAGCTCTTTATCCTGGCCGGCCATCGCAACATGGAGGGAGAGCGCGCCTTTGAGCAGGAATTGCGTACCCTCAAGGGCAAGCAGGCCCTCCTCAAGGACAACCCCAGGATCGCCTACAAATATAACCTTGGTGGCGGCTATCACGTTTCCAAAGGATGGGAACCCCTGGGTCTCACCGGTTACTACGACACCTTTGGCCCTGAACTGAGCTTTGCCCACACTCTTGCCGGCAAGGTGAAGGGCAACATAGCCATAGCGAAATTCACCCATAGCGGCTCCCAGATCATCGACTGGACACCTGAAGGCAGCATGGCCAGGAGCCGGCATCTTTACCCTGAGTTCATCCAGTTCGTGAAGGATTCCATCCGGGAGTTGTCTGCCAAGGGGCACCAGGTGGAGCTGGAAGGTATCTTTTATCACCTGGGCGAGAACGACATGTCTTTTCACCCGTACCGCAAGGAAGCCGCCGCGAGGGTGCGGGCGATCATCAACCAGAGCCGCAAGGACCTGGCCCAACCCGGGTTAAGATGGTACGTGAGCCAGCAGCCTCCCACGGATGTGGAGAGGCTCAACAAGCTGGATGTGGTCAGCGACATGGTCAGGGTCGCCGCAGCCGATCCTGATTTCATTCATCTCAAGGCCTTTAACCTGCCCCCACAGGAAAAGATGCTGGTCATTACCACCGAAGGCATCGTGCAACTGGGCGAAGTGATTGCCGAAGGCTATCTGGGGAGCCCCTCTGAATAGCCCGCGGCGTTTCCTGCCTGAGCAGGCTGTCGAATCGGTAGATTCCTCTTTCACTTTCGAGCAAGAACCAGGCGCCACCCTCTCCTTGCCCTCGCGCATGGCCTCGCATAGGGTATTGGCTGGGTTCAACTGCTATCTAGAATAACCCCTTCTTTCTCGTCCAAACAAATGTCTCATTTGAACGATCAACCCAAGCGGCAGTTCTCGAGACGGCGCCTGTTACAGGCGGGTGGCATTGGCGCCCTGGGCTTGACCTTGCCCGGCTTCCTTCATGCTGAACAACTCCTGGGCTCAGGCGGCCCGGCCAAGTCCTGCATCTTCATCCATCAGTATGGCGGATTGAGCCAGCTCGATTCATGGGACATGAAACCTGGGGGACCCAGGGAGATCCGCGGCCCCTATAAACCGATCAGGACCGCCACGCCTGGATTCCAGGTTTGTGAGCTGATGCCGCGCCTGGCCAAGCTGTCGGAGCAATACGCAGTCATTCGCTCGATGACACACAAGGAGGCGGAGCATAAGAGAGCCAACTCGATGTTGCTGGCTGGCCGTGAGCAGCCTGCGGCGGATGACCCGTCCTTTGGCGCGATGGTCACCAAGCTGCGTCCCTCCAGCGCAAGCATTCCCGACCACGTGTGGCTGCAGAAATTTGGCGGTGGAGCCGCCCCTCCTGATCACACCTACCTGACAGGCGGACGCCTGGGCATGGCCTATGCCCCCATGTTGATTGGTGAGAAGCATGATGATAATCCCGCCGCCGCTGGTTTCCGGGTTCGCGCGTTTGATACACCAAGTGAGGTAACGAAAGAGCAGCTTCAAAAACGCCGGGATCTGCTGCGGTCAGCGCGACGGCTTTCGCCGGTGGGGAGTACAGCTGAGTTTGAATCGTTTGAAACCCACCAGAAGAGATCCTTTGATTTGCTCTTCGGGAAAGCGGCCGGGCAGGCCTTTCAAATTGAGAAGGAAGACGCAAAGGTCAGGGATCGCTACGGTAGAAATCCCCTGGGGCAGAACCTGTTGATGGCTCGGCGGCTCATCGAGTCGGGCGTGAGGCTGGTCAATGTCGCTGCGTGGGCAGGACTCGCCGCGGGAGAGAAATTTGTGAGTGTTGAAACCTGGGACATGCACGGTAATGCCGATGTGGGTATTTTTGAAAATGGATGGAACGGGTTGCCTTTCGCTTTGCCTCGCACCGACCAGGCAGTAGCTACATTGCTCGAGGATCTCGAGGATCGCGGGTTGCTCGATACCACGCTGGTCGTGTTGGTGGGTGAATTTGGTCGTACACCCAAGATCAGTAAGGGCGCCAAGCGCATCGGCCGGAACCATTGGCCCAACTGCTATTCAGCAATGCTTGCCGGCGCGGGCATCAGGGGAGGTAGTGTTTATGGAGAGTCAGATAATCAAGCGGCTTACGTAAAATCCAACCCGGTAACCCTGGAGGATTTTACCGCAACACTTTTTACCGCGATGAATATCAATCCCGCCACACGCCTTGGCCTGGACGGCTTTACGGCGCCAGCCAGCACCGGAAATCCAATCAAGGCACTGTTGTAGGGAACAGTTTTATATCCATGACTAAATCTTTGAGTCACCTCTCCACGGCTCATCGTTCAGCAGGCCGGGGGGCTTCGTCCTCCCTCTGACTCACCTCCAACAGCCAGCATGACTGCAGGTGTCAAAATGAAACAATGCCTTACCGCTGCAAGCGCTGTCCTGTTGCTGGTCTTTTTGTCCGGTTGCGGAGACGCCCGGGTCCAGGGCCTGGTGGGTGGTGAAGCTGCTTACGCGCTGCTGGCAGACCTCTCGAAGTCCAGGGCCTGCGAGGCCTACCGCATCGATGGCTATGCCCGCTCCGGCCCATCTGCCAGAGACGATGCGCCCGGGACAAAAACGGATAAAGCCAGGGAGTTGCACGGATATCCGGTCATCTCAGGCCCAATGGTCCTGGACGAGGCGTCCAGGGCGACCTTGTCGAAGGTCCTCACCGATCCGAACACCTACCTTTGGGACAGCGCCAAGGCCTGCGAGTTCGTCCCCGGCGTCGCTCTGCGCCTGTCCGATGCCAACGTGCAGGTGGACGTACTGGTCTGTTTTTCCTGCGATGAACTCGAGATATACACAAACGGAAAGCGGGCGGGCCAGGAGGACTTCGACCCGCGTCGAATCGATCTTCTTCACGTTGCCAGGAAGCTGTTTCCCAAAGATGCGGGTATCCAGGCACTCAAGTAAACCCGCCCTTCCTTGCCCCCGCCCATGGGCTCGCATAGGCTATTGGCTGGGTTCAATTGATTCATTGTGAGGTTATGGACATGAAACGTATTGTCGTATTCGCGCTGGTTCTCAATGCGGCTCTGCTGGGGGTTGTTGCCCACCAGTTGGTGGCGATCGCCGGCGGCGGGGCTGGAGCTACGCGGAATGGGGACACCAATGGGGATGGGGCGCGGGACATCGGCGATGCCATCTATCTTCTACAGTGGCTTTTCGTTGGTGGGGAGGAGCCTGCCGAGATCGTCTGTCCCGTCGACCAGGGAGACAGGGTGGCGGAGCTCGAAGCGCGGTTGGCGGCGGCGAATACGGTCATTGAAAATCTTCAGCGGGAGGCTGGAGCTTCAGGCGGGTGCGACCTGTCGGGGATGGGCCTGGAGGGAGCTCGCCTGGCGGGTGTGAACCTCGCGGATGCGAACCTGAGAGGCACGGACCTGGGGGGCGCGGACCTGCTGCACGCGAACCTGGCGGGAGCGGTCCTGGCGAACGCAAGCCTGGGGGGCGCGAACCTGTGGAGGGCGAATCTGACGGGGACGAACCTGGCGGGGGCGGCCCTGGCGGGTGCGGACCTGGAGATGGCTCGCCTGCCGGGCGCGAACCTGGCGGGGGCGGGCCTGGCTGAGGCGGGCCTCGAGCGCGCCGACCTGCGGCTTGCAAACCTCATGGGCGCTAACCTGGCAGGTGCGAACCTTGATGGGGCTGACCTGCGCGGCAGCCTGGTCGACAGTAATGGGGATGGTCGTCCGGGCCTCGTCCTGGGAAGCTCCGAGGCCGAAGGCCTAGGGGTGGATATTCGTGTCGGTGAAGGCGACTGCACCGGGATTGTCATCCTGGACGGCGGCGGGCACGGCTGCCTGCAGGGAGAGGGGCTGGACATCAACGGCGATGGGACTGTGGACGTCTACACGGTCGATGTAGCCGAGGCTCGCGAGGCGATCGCGGCGGCGCAGGCTGAGCCTGCCGAGGTCGGTGGAGAGGGAGCCGGCGGGGTCGAGGGGCCCGGGGAGAGGTTGGCCGAGGAGTGCGTAGATGGGGCCGTGGATCTGCTGGATGTTTTGAGAGTCCTGGTGGGGGAGTCAGCGGAACCGGGCGGCTGGAACATTCCACGCTGGCATACCGAAAATTTATAGATCGCCAGGGTCCAGTTCACCTCACCAGACCCGCCCCGTCCGCTTCTTGCCCGTGGGCATGGCCTCGCATAGGCTATTAGCCGGGGTTGACTGGTAGTTGGAGAGAGGATTGACATGAAACACATTGTCTTATTCGCGCTGCTGTTCTTCGGCGCAATGCAGCGTGCGCGGGCGGATGAGGAATTCCCATCCTGGGCCTTTGTCAGCATTCCGGATTTCCTCAATTTTGATATCGAGTATCCCCAGGAAGGCTGGGAGGACGCGTTGGGATTCATCCTGGATTCGATGAAGAAGGAAGATCCCGCTTTTGCGATGGTTGCAGGCGACCTGGTCATGGGGCATTGGGGAACCGGCAAGGAAGAGATCGATCAATGGGCCGAAAAATACTATCCGCCATGGGTCGGGCGATTCAAAGACCATGGTCTGAAGGTATATGCCGCCCTCGGCGACCATGAGGTCGGCGATAACCCCTGGCGCGGCAAGAAAGCAGTGGCCGTTCCTTTCTACAAAGATGCATTCAGGCGGTATCTGAAAATGCCGCTCAACGGTCCGGGGCACATGAAAGGGACAGCCTTCTACTGGCGGCACAAAAACGCCTTGTTCATCTCCGTTGATGTTTTTGAAAGAGCCACGGGCCGGCAGGGTGAGATCGCCGCCCAGGTTACCGGCCGGCAGCTGGCCTGGTTCAAGGAGGTTCTCGAAACGAACCGCCCGCTCGTCGATCACATCATCGTCATGGGTCATACGCCTGTGTTGCGTCCGGTCCGGAAATTCAGCTCTTCCGGGATGCTCCTGGAAAAGGGAAGGAACTCTGATTTCTGGAAAACGATGGTGAGCCACAAGGTCGACTTATACCTTTGCGGAGAGGTACATGCGGTTACCTGCACCCGGCTTTCGGGTGTCCAGCAGGTTGCCCACGGCGGATTGATTGGTCGCACATCGAAACCCAACTACATGGTCGTCACCGTTGAGAAGGAAAAGCTCTCCCTCGAGCTCAAGGAGATTGACCTGGTTAACGGCAAAGGGATGCTCTGGCAGAAGAACAAGTCCCGTGGACCTTTTAAAACGATAGCCATCTCAGATGCTCGTAAGAAGCGAGGCTTCAGCTCGATCGGGACGGTTCAGATCGTCAAGAAGGATGGAGGGAAATCCTTTGCCGCCATCACGGGATTCTTCGATGAAAAGAACAACCCGGTGAAATGACCGGGGGCCGGCGGGAGAGCGGGAGCTACGGTTTTTCGGTGTTGATGATGAGGCGCCGGCGCTCTGAAGCCCCCCGAAAAAAAGAGAAGAGCTTGTAACGAATCATTGCCGGGCAGTTCTCTCCCTCGTTTTCTGAAGCAGCCGGGCTCGAGCGTGAACTTCGAAGATTCCACTGGTGATCCAGCGGACATCGTTGGCGAATGCCTGGAATCGTGAGGGCACCCTCTGCTTGTCCCCGTCCATGGTCTCTCATAGGTTGTTGGCCGGGTTCCCCCTGTTAGTCTATGATGGAGGATCAACCTGAAGGAGCCTTCGGATGAATCGTTCGCAAACCAGTCAGTCCGGTATCCAGCTTATCCTGTGCCTTGTCCTGGTGATTCTCATTGGGCCAGCCGCCCTGGCGGAGCCTGACTGGATCTGGGCAGGTGCCCGCAAGACCGAGGCGCGGGTCCTTTTGCGCCATTCCTTCCAGGTGGAAGGGGAGAACAGGAGCGCTCGGCTGCGAATGGTGGCTGACTTCGCTTTTGCCGAGCTTTCCATCAATGGAAAGCTCGCGGGCGCCGCGGAGGCCTATGGCCCGGTGGTCGAGCTTGATGTTTCCGGTTTTCTCCTTCCAGGCAGGAACGAGTTGCGGCTTGCCGGTCGTTCGCTCGCGGACTCTCCCGCGCTGGCGGTGAGCCTGGAGCTCGTTGACGAGAAAGGGCGAAGGAGGACCATCACGAGTTCGCCTCGCTGGCAAACGGACACTGACGAGCTGAAGGTGGAAAGCTACGGGGATCTCGGCTTCGAGAAGTGGTGGGGGCTTCGTCCTCCCGCTATCGATGAGTCGGATGACTACACCCAGTGGAAGCGGGCGAGCAACGCCAGGGCAGGCACAAGCTCGGCCGAGATCGAGCTTCTTTCCGGCTACCGGGCTGAACTGCTACGCTCAGCGGGGAAGGACGAGGGGTCCTGGGTCAGCCTGGCCTTTGACCCGGAAGGAAGACTGACGGTTGCCCGCGAGGACAAGGGGCTCATTCGGTACGTTTTTTCAGCTGACCGAAAGACGATTTCCTCGAGCGAGTTGATCGATGGGGAACTGCGCGAATGCCGGGGGCTGCTCTACGCCCACGGCGGCCTCTACGTCAACGCTAACAATACGAAAGGCCTCTACAGGTTGCGGGATACCGACGGTGACGGGACATTCGATGAAAAGAAGCTGCTGCATTCGAGCCCGGGCAGCGTAGGGCATGGGCGAAACGCTCTGGCGCTCGGGCCGGAGGGCGACATCTACGTCATTCATGGCGACGCGGTCGACCTGCCCGGGGCAATTGTCGATCGCACCTCGCCGCTTCGACAGCGGGGTCTTCCCTCTCGGCCCCGCGAGGGCCATGTGCTCCGGATCAGTCCGGATGGTTCACGCAAGGAGCTCTTCTGCGGCGGCATGCGCAACCCCTTCGGTATCGCCTTCAACACCGACGGTGAGGCCTTCACCTACGACGCCGATGCCGAGTTCGATATGGGCTCGCCATGGTACCGGCCGACGCAGGTGATGCACCTGAGCAGCGCCGCCGATTTCGGCTGGCGGGCGGTAACAGGAAGCTGGCCCCCTTATTTTCCCGACCACCCTGACAATACCCAGCCAACTCTCGATATCGGCAAGGGCTCGCCAACGGGTGTTCGATTCGGCACCGGAAGCCATTTCCCGCCAGAGTACAGCAAGGCCCTGTACATCCTGGACTGGGCCTACGGCCGCATCCTTGCGGTGCACCTGGTCCCCCGGGGCTCCAGCTACATTGGCGCGGCTGAGGTCTTTCTGCGCGGACAACCTCTGAACCTGACCGACCTCGTATTCGGCCCCGATGGCGCGATGTACTTCACCACCGGCGGCCGTAAGACCCAGAGCGCGCTGTACCGGGTGAGCTACAGCGGGCCGAAGATCCAGGCGAGAGCGAGAACCCGGCAGGAAAAGGAACGCGAAGCGCTGGCTGGTGAACACAGAAAGCGCAGGCGCGAAGTGGAGGCTCATCATGGCGCCGGAAAGGTATACGATGGACCTCTCAGCCTGCCTTCGGATGATGCGAGGATAGCCCAGGCGGTGAGGATCGCCCTCGAACACGCCGGAGAGCTTCCAGCCACAAAGACGCGTTTGCGAAACACGAACGCCGAGGGGGGCGCGGTCGAGCTGCTGGCGGCGGAGGCGAAGATCGCGGCGCCCGGGCAACTGCCCGGGCTGGTCCAGCGCTGGCTTCTTGAGAACCGGGACTGGAAGAGCTGGGCGCTCTCGCGGAAGCTGGGCTTCGTCGATCTCTTCCGCAGGGTGCTGGCGCGCGGTCAGCTTCCAGCCAGGTCGCGAGAACTCATCAGCTCAGCTTTCCAGGAACATTTCCCCTCAGCCTCAGGAGAATTGAACAGGGCGCTTGCGGCGTTGCTGGTTGAGCTGGATCCCGCGGTTTCCGTGCAGAAAACAGTCAGGCTGCTCGCCGACACCGCCGTCCAGGAGGAGCGATTGCATTATCTCTATCATCTTCGCAGCGCGAAGCTCGGCTGGACGCCGGCTTCCCGGCGAGCGTTCTTCGACAGCTTGAGCTCTCCGAGATCCTTTATCGGGGGAAGGGGAATGCCCGGATTTCTGAAAAATATCCAGAGTGACGCGCGGGCGACCCTGTCGGCCGCTGAAAAGAAAGTCTTCGTGGATCTTTTCGAAAAGATTAATAAGCCGCCGCCCTTACCGGACCTCTCCAAACTTCAGCTGGTAAAAGAATGGAAACTTGAGGATCTCGAGACAGGGTTGAACTTTGAGGCATCAACCCGGGATCGCGCCAACGGCCGCAAGGTGTTCGCCAGGGCCCTGTGCGGCCGCTGCCATCGCCGCGGACCGGAGGGTGGAGTTGCCGGCCCCGATCTGACCCATGTTTCCCGGCGTTTTTCCAGGCGTGACCTCCTGGCGGAAATCCTCGATCCCTCACGCAGCATCGCCGAGAACTACCAGAGCTTCGTACTGGAGCTGAAAGATGGCCGCGTTCTCTCCGGACAGGTAATCCCCAACCTGGACTACCGCGACCCCTATCTCCACTTGGCCCTGGATCCGCTGCAGCCCGACAGGCTCACCCGGATTGTGAAGACCTCTATCCGCGCTACCCGGCGCTCGCCTGTATCTCTCATGCCGGCTGGGCTGCTGAATATATTTTCACGGAAAGAGATCCTCGATCTGCTTGCCTGGATCGAGTTGGGCGCTGATAAGGACGGAAAATAGATCGGCTCCGCCTGGCTTCCATCCCTGGCGGATATTTGTCCCTTCCGCTGCCAATCGGCAGGCGTTGGGCTAAGGCGCGATGCCCCGGGCAGTCAGCAGCCAGGGGACCCTCTTCTTGCCCTCCGTGGCATGGTCTCGTATAACCTGTGCATTCTTCGGCTGGTAGATAGAAGCGAGTGGAGATATGAAAAGCGACCCAGGAAGAATTGCTTTAGCCATCGGCAACGCGATGGTGTTGGGGCAGCTTTGCGCACTCGTGATCCTGCTGTCATTATTTTCGATTACAGCTCGAGCCGACGAGCCCGTGACGAACAAACAGGGGCCGATGAAGGCGGCACGCAAGCCCGTGAAGCTCCCCGGCATGGTGGTCGACTACTTCGAGAAGCGATGTATCGATCTCGAAGGGACGGTTTGTCTCGAGAAAGGTCTCCTCGAACTCATTGCCTGCACGAAGGGCAGCAAGGAACACGAGTCGATCGTGGCGCTGTCAGCCAGGGCCATGCACATTCATATGGGGCTGCTGCTGCTTGGCGCCGACAACGGCCATCCTGCGATGCGAAAACCTGTCGATGGAAAGAAGTCGCGCTGGGTTCATGTTCCGCCGCGAGGCGATCCGATCGATGTGTTTCTTGTCGTGGCGAACAAAGACGGAAAGTTGGTCGAAAAACCGATCAGTGATTTCATCTCCAGGTCCAGTGAGCGCGTTGACGAGGTCGATGGCGCTGTCATTGTTGCCCCCGATC
>Ga0163108_10003116_pt1 | contig 11842 bp, 10 predicted proteins | sample Fk1155metaG_FD_109644 | JGI IMG/M metagenome (GOLD analysis project Ga0163108, IMG submission 109644) | Marine microbial communities from the Central Pacific Ocean - Fk160115 155m metaG | ecosystem: Environmental > Aquatic > Marine > Oceanic > Photic zone | place: The Central Pacific Ocean...
GCCCGAGGCGGTAAAAATACCGCAATTCATATCACCGGTTATAATACCCTCTGAAATCGAAAGGTTCATATAAACATCACGGCCTTCTTCGGCAATTGATGTCAGTTTGTGATCGAGTAGATCGATTTCCACATCGGTTAACCCTTCAGCGCCGATACGCTCTTTTTCAGTGACCGGTGCAAGACCTTGAGTGATTAGTTCTGGATCACAACCTGGCTGAGGACCATAAGCTTCGGTGTCATAAACGAGATCCTCAAACCGGTGAAAATTATCGTCAAATAATCTACCCATCTTGTCCGCCTGTTTTTTTTGTGATCCAACCAATGTCTTTATCATCACGATGAAATACCCATCCCGGTGAAACGACAATCGTGGTGTCAGAAGCTTCGCATATTGCCGGGCCTTCGAGTTCTTTGTTGCGCCTGACCAGATCGTATTGATAGATCGGCGTTTCTATGAATCCATGTTCGGGACCCCAGTAAGCACGGCGAGTTCCAGCGGAGGGATCGCCGAAGGTCGGCGACTCGCTGTTGTCCCTAAACTTGAACTCATCAACCGGTCCAACAGCATTCAACTTCATTAGAACAACCTCTATACCAGCTTCTGGATAGGTTGCTCCGACGCCATATCGGCGGCTATATTCATCGTTGAAATCGTCACAAAGCTGCTTCAGATCGCTGGCGCTCGAGAGTTGTGTTTTGGTGGGACGAATTTCTACGGTCTGGCGTTGCTGGCCGTAGCTCATATGGATTTCAATTTGAAGGTCGATGGCCGTTAGATCAAACCCTTCTTCCGCCATGTCGCGTTCCGCAAGGGCAATAAGATCTTTCGCCGATTTATTAAATATATCGATCGATTCTAACGGATATTCCGCGTTTCCAGACGTCATCATCGTCATGTAAACCGTCTTTTCATAACTTTGGAGTATGTCAAAGGTCAGCGTGCTAAAGGCGCCAAATACGCTTGAAAAAGAGAATGTTGCGATCGACTTGATATCCGCAAAATCGGCAAATCCTGTTGCGTGCAACGGGCCTGCGCCGCCCAAACTAAAGGCAGTGAAGGAACGGGGATCTTCACCCGAAATCTGGGCGCAGATTCGGTACATTTCCTGCCCCATTTTACCGTCAATCAGTAGTTTGATCTGCCAAGCCGCCTCCCAAACAGAGACGCCAAGGGGGTCGGCTACATGTTTGAGAATGGCGTTTTCGGCGCGTCCAGCATCAAGCCGAATGTTGCCACCTAGGAAGTTGTCAGGATTGAGAAAACCCAGGACTACGTTAGCATCGGTGACGCTGGGATATTCACCGCCGCGACCGTAACATGCAGGGCCGGGGTTTGACCCAACACTCTGCGGACCAACCTTTAATTCGCCATTAAACACTTGGGCCATGGAACCGCCACCGGCGCCAATCGACCAATGGGCGACGAAAGGTAATTGCACGCGGAAACGATTAATAATGGGGTCTCTTTCATACACCCGATCTCTGTCACCAACGATCAAACCAACGTCAAAACTGGTGCCGCCCATATCGCCGATAACAACATTTTCAAGGCCCAATTGCTTGGCTAGATATTCCGCGCCGACAACTGAAGCAGCGGGGCTGCTGCCCAATAGCTCCAATGCCTGGCTCCTGGAAAGCGATGAAAGGCCTCCGGTGTTTTTAGCGACAAAGAATGGTTGTTTGTAGCCAAAATCGCGTAGTTCGTCGGTTAAGCGCAGTAAATGCTCAGAAGATATTTCTCGCAAATAAGCATCAAGAATTACTGTCATGGAACGTCGATATTCGCCACTTTTAGGAGATATGTCAGAAGACAGATAGACCGGCATATGGCCGAGATAGGATTCCGGGTAGCGCTCTCGGATCAGTTCGCGAACGCGTTGCTCATGGCCAGGATCCACAAACGAATTAAGCAGGCAAACAACGAAACCCCGCACCCCTTGATCTACCAGCATTTGAATTTTGTCGAGAACATCCCGGTCACGCATGGGAATAACAACCCTGCCAAGACTATCAATTCGTTCCTGGATGCCGACAATCCGATTTTTAGGAATGATAGGTTCGGGCCGTCTTGCGCGGCCGCGGTCATACTTCTTATCATGTGATAAGCCATCCGCCCAGTTCCGCGAACGGCCAACCTGCACGACGTCTTCAAACCCTTTGGTCGTAATCAAGCCAAGCCTGGTGCCACGACGTTCGATTAATGCGTTGGTTCCAACTGTGGTCGAATAAACGATAGCGTCCGTTGTTTTAACGGCATCTTCAAGCTGCAGGCCAGCCTGTTCCGTCGCCGTTCTGGCGGCATTCATAAAGCCAACTTTTAAGTCATAATGTGTCGTATCTGATTTGCCACGGTAGATGTCGCCGTCTTTAAACAAAAAGACATCTGTAAAAGTGCCGCCAACATCGACACCTATTCGTAATGTCATTTTACAGGTCCGTTCTGGTGTTTAGCCTTCAGTTTTTCCAAATCGAGTTGAATGTCCCAGGTCAGCGGGTGCCCAAGAGGCAGGTATTCATTCTCAACCATAACACCACATTCGGGGCAGTAAAATTCGATTAGACGAATCCAATCAGGATGAAAGGAAAAATTTAATTCTTCATGGTCAATGAGGCGCGGATGCACCTCTTGGGGATTTCGTTCATATACGAGACACCCCTTTTTATATGATTCATGAGCAGACCCAAGATCGTGCCCACACCGGTTACAATGCCAATGCTCGGTTTTAAGATCAAGATCGATATATTCGGTCGTGTGAATCATCAATTTAACACCTCTCAGCTGCTTAGTTGTCTGAGCGATAAGCTTTTCTTAGATCAACTTACTCCGGCTATACTTCTTTCTCTCAATCAATATAGGGACTAATATAGATAAGCTCGAAGTATTTATAGTTTTACCCATCGTAATAAAACCTCCAATACATTTACCGATAGGGTGTGCGTTAACCTCCGTCGTAATCAATTTTTGTGTCGCCGTGGCTTGACATTAAGAAACCAATTGGGCGTTGGCTTTCCTCATATATATGAGCGATCAAGCCAATCGTTCTGGCAAGTATTGGAATACCTTTTATTGCTGCCAGAGGGAAATCCAGATCAAGCATGATAGCCGGAATTGCTGCTGATATATTAATGACAAAATGACGGTCAAAGACACGATCTGCTGCAATGCCTGTCTCAATCAAAAACTCCGTATGTTTTCCCGCGACTCCACGCGATTTAGCCAAGTTGATAAGGCGTTCAGTTCTTGGATCAACTGGCCAGTGATCGGGATGTCCCAAACCGGGAAGACGACGGCCATCCACCTTGTATTGTTCGACTATTTTCTGCGCGGCCTCCTTTATCGTCCCCCCCAACTCCGATGCTTCAACAACACCTTTCGACAAAAATTCACCGGCATCTTGTGACGATCCTAGAATCACGGATCCACACCCCAGGATACCGGCCGCTACCGCACCTTGAAGAGCTTCTGGGCCGGCAGCATAAGTCATTCGGCTAGCTTGTACACTGGGCGTCAATCCATGTTCGGCTATTGCAACTAAAACCGCGTCAAGAAAGAATATCTGTTCTTCATTAGGTTCTTTGCCGACCAACAAAAAATAAAAATATGCTGTAATATTAATGCTACCGATTAAGTCCTTGCACAAGTTCTTACCTCGTATTGTGACAGAGGTTTTATCCAAAGTGCTAATGCCAGTTTTACCGTCTGATTTACCGATTAACTTATTCACAATTGTCGATCCATTTCCTGCAGTCAAAGTTAAACCCAGCGGAATTCCTATGCAAAGACATGCTACTTTTCAGCCATCGAGCCCTTAATTTTGACTGGGCACCTTAGGATGCGCTCCTTTTACTTATTCCAAAATCCGTTCTTGACAACCACTATTATTACAGCATGATTAGTTCGTTATCAAACGAAATAAATTTGGTATTCGGAAGACGATTGAATGAGCAGAATGTTGGAAGGTGTTAAGGTTCTCGATTTCGGAACATTTATCACCGGCCCCTACGCAGCCATGATCTTGGGCGAGTACGGTGCAGACGTTATTAAGATAGAACCGCCGCCTAAAGGCGATCCCTTTCGCTTTTTTTTTGATACTTCCTATGCTCCACATTTTCGCGCCTACAATAAAAGCAAGCGCAGTATTATTCTAGACTTAAAGAGTAGTGAGGACAAAGTGATCCTGAAAGGATTGCTAAAAGACGCCGATGTATTGGTTGAAAATTTTCGCCCAGGAACCATGGAAAAACATGGCATTGGTCCGGACTCATGTTTCAATATAAACTCTGGTTTGGTGTATTGTCGGATCTCCGGATTCGGGTCAAGCGGCCCGTACGTCGATATGCCAAGTTTCGACACAGTCGGCCAGAGCATGGGTGGGCTGCTAAGTCAAATGCTACCCGAGGAATCCAATTTGATCACAGGACCGGCCATTGCTGATTCCGTCACAGGCATGTACGCGGCCAACGCTGCTTTAGCGGGTCTGGTGCGCAAGGGGCTCACAGGAAAAGGCAGTTTAGTTGAAGTTTCTATGTTGGAATCATTGATCGCTTTCGGAGCTGAACCATTGGCTCAAGCCGATGAAAACAATGTACCAACGGGTCCCTTTGATCGAGCAAAAATATCTCAATCTTTTGTATTTAGCTGCGCTGATAATCGACGTATCGGAATACATCTATCGTCACCTAAAAAATTCTGGGAGGCCCTTGTCAGGTGTCTTGATCGAAACGATTTGATGAATGATCCAAGGTTTAAAGAGCGCAATGATAGAATCAATAATTTTTCCGATATTATCAAAGAGCTGAAGCCAATATTCATCAACAAAACATGTGATGACTGGCTTGAAATATTGACCGCTGAAGACGTGCCTTGTGCACCTGTCTACAATTCCTTGGAGGTCAGGAAAGATCCCCACGTAATTGCTCGAAATGTTTTTACCGAGGTTGAACATCCCGACTTTGGAAAGTATACCTATATTCATTCTCCCACATGGGTCGATGGCGAGCATAAGGAAATTATAACACCACCGCCGGCTGCGGATGAACACCGTGCTGAAATCTTAGCCGCCTCTGGGTGGCCAAACCGGACAACCTGATAAAGAAACAAATGAACCCTTCATGTGGGGCACTCATTTGAAAATATCAATGCTCCGACTAGGAGTTTTTTTAGGCTGAAATACCGATGAAGGCTGGTTGGGAACGACTAAGGAAAATCGCCGTCAATAGATTTTTTTTTCATTCCGGCACGCAGAAGAATTAGCAATTCTCTCAGCTGCTCCATCTGTTCTTCGGTAAGAATTTCCAAAGCTATGTTGTTACTTTTTATTGCTTCAGGCAACAGTGAACGTACTAAACGCCGCCCTTTTTTGGTTAGATATACATTTGATTTCCGCTTGTCCGACGGGTGTGGTTGTCGTTCAACCCAACCCTTGGATTGCAACTTGTTAAGGGCTGTAACGGTGCCGGGGGCAAGAACGCCAACTCGGTCGCTCAATTCTTTCTGAGAAAGTCCGTCCTGCCCGGCAAGTACCCGTAAAAAATACCACTGCGGTAAAGAAGACCCATGACGCTCAAGATGAATTTTTAAATGACGTGAAAAATACCTGTAGTTATCTCTTAGTAAAAAGGCGAGTCCACGCTCATATGGATAATCTTCCGGTCGGTAGGCTTTTGGATTTGGCTTGTTTACCATTGCTAAATACACTTCTTGGTGAGCTTATTATAATTATTCTTGCTGCAACCAAATGAAACTTTTTTCTGAACTACCTGTGCCGTAATTGTTTTTTTACCTGTCACAACATCCCTCGTTTATCTGGTATCAAAAAATTATTCTTTGGTTTAACTAATCCAAAAATATCAATCAATAGATTTTTACATAACAGTTTGTTTTAGAGCTTTTTGGTCAATTTTTTTCCTCGATGCCCTATGTAAATCCGCTAGAACTGAGGCTCACCGAAATTTTTCAATTTTTTTATTTGACTCGAACAAAAAGGTCGAGATAAATTAATTCGCTTTCGAATGAAATAAATTATAAACTCGTCTTAAATTAAGCAGGTGAAATTTGGGTGAAAGGCAGAAGTTGAATGTTCCATTGAGGGGGCATTTTGCAAGATGACTGATTACCCACAAAGGAGGCATTATGTTCAAATTAAATTCGACTCGTTTGGGTTTGTTTGCAGTAAGTGTAACGTTTCTCGCATTAATTACCAGCGCACATGCAGTTGAACTGCGGATACTGAACAGTTGGAACGAGAAAGCTCCGCTGACCAAACTCGTTTCAAATGGCTTTGTTGAAAAATTGAAAAATGCAAGCAACGGCAGGATTAATATCGTTGCCGCCGGGCCGGAGGTTATTCCGCCATTCGAACAGATACAGCCCGTATCATCTGGGAGCTTTGATTTTCTGTTCACCCATGCGGCCTATCATTTTGGCAGCAAGGGGCTTGGCGTTACGCTGGATTCGCTAAAAAGTAATCCCGAATTGCGGCGCAAAAGCGGCATTTGGGACATAGTCGATAAATATTATCAGAAGCAAAATAATGTGAAACTGATTGGTATATTTCCGTTCGGCCAGTATCATTTTATTCTCAAGAAAGGTCTTTCCGCCAAAGGCGATTGGGCTGGGCGTAAAATTAGAGGAACCAAACCTTATCATTCCGCCATTAAAAGCCTGGGCGGCTCACCGGTTGTCCTCAAAGGCGGAGAAATCTATTCTGCCCTGGAAAAAGGCGTCATTGATGGTGCAGCGTGGCCAAACAGTGGAGCCTTGAATTTTAAATGGTACGAAGTGGCAAAGGTCCGTATTCGTCCTTCATTTGGCAGCAGCAGCCTGCTTATCCTTATGAATCTCGATAAGTTTAAATCTCTTAACAAAGCTGACCAGGACGTTATCTTAGAAGTCGGTCGCAAGCACGAACTCGCAGTAGATAGGGAATCAGCCCAGCTATCGAAGGATGAAGACGTTCAACTTGATAAGCTCGGCATGACTATCGAGAATCTTTCCTCAGCAAATTATAAGAAGATAAGTTCGTCTTTCAATGATACTTTGTGGATATTCGGCAAAAAATGTTGCGGCGAAATTTCTGGGAAAATCCGCAAAATTGCTCTAGAATCAGGGTTACTTAAATAGCGGCGTAACGGCCAATTAGTGGTCGTTATTTTTTCCCAATAGGGGACCGGGTGATGGCTTGGATATGTCTACAACATGACCGTTTAACCTCGCTCGGCGCCGCTATTTCGAAAGCCGCTCTTCTTCTGATCGGCTTCGCGTACTGTTTCGAAGTGGTTGCCCGGTACTTTTTCAATTCGCCCACCAGTTGGGCGAACGAGAGTGTCTCGTATTTTTTGTGTGCTATGATTTTTTTGATGATGCCTCAACTAGCCAGGGATAAGGGGCATGTTGCTGTAACCATAATACTGGATTCCGTGGGCCCAAGGAAACAGGTCTATTTTAGATTTGTAGTCGAGTTTGCTAGTTTTATTTTTTGCCTTATCGCTGCTTGGTTCATGCTGGATGAAACGATCCGCCAGTTCAAGAAAGAGATAATGGTCATGGCGGTGAACCCTATACCAAAGTGGTGGGTATCCATGGTCCTTCCCTATGGATTACTTGGTACCGCGTTTTATTTTCTGCGTCAATTTGTAAACGAATTTGGTACACAGCGGTCACCAACCTAAGAGTTCGGTAGTTGAGAAATGGAATGGTGGGTAATTCTCTCGGTTGGTTTGACGTTGTTGCTCGGCATGTTTCTGACGGGTTTGCCGATTTTTATTTCCTTCCTTATTATTAATATCATTGGCGTATTTATTCTCTTTGGGCAAAGCGGGTTCCCAATCCTCACCAATTCCATGTTCGATACCGCCAATACGGCTTCCTTGGCAACCATTCCGTTGTTTATATTACTTGGCGAACTGCTTTTCCGTTCGGGGACTATTGATGCCCTGTTGAATACCGTAGACGTATTAGTAGGGCGGGTTCGAGGACGGCAATATTTTGTTTCAATAGCTTTATCCACTCTTTTTGGTGCGTTGTCAGGTGCCGCGATGGGCGTTGCGGCCATGCTCGGAAGATCTCTTTTTCCAAGTATGATTAAACGCGGTTATGACGTTAAACTTTCCATCGGGACGATGCTTGCCGGCGCCAGCCTGGCACCAATCATTCCGCCCAGCATATTAGCCATCATCATCGGTACGTTGGCTGACGTATCCATTGCCAAACTGTTGATGGCCGGCATTTTACCGGGACTGCTCTTATCCGGATTATTTGTCATCTATGTGTTGCTCCGTATACACTTCAATCCGTCCCTTGCACCACCACTCGACGACGAATCCAAAACTAAGCCCAATTGGAATGATAAGCTTAGAGCCATCACGCAATCGCTACCGTTTATAGTCATTATCTTTTCCATAATGGGCGTTATTTTTCTCGGTATAGCTACGCCGTCCGAAGCTGCCGCCACGGGCGTTTTCGGTGCCCTTCTCACTGCAGCAATATACAAGAAGCTCAGTTGGAAACTAACGTGGGAGGCAACCGGATCGGCTGCGGCTGTTGGTGCTATGGTTTTAGCTATCATGGCCAGTTCGAAAATGTTCAGTCAGATACTGGCTTTTACAGGCGCGACAAAATCACTGACCCTCGCCATTACCAGCCTGCCCGTTTCGGATATGTCCATGCTATTGGTCATGCTGTTGCTGCCATTCATCTTGTGCATGTTTATCGATCAGATCGCTTTGATGCTGGTAATTATCCCGATTTATGAACCGGTTATTGCATCTCTCGGGTTCGACCCGGTATGGTTCTGGACCCTGTTTCTTATCAATATTACGGTTGGTGGTATTACGCCACCGTTCGGCTACACAATGTTCGCTTTTATCGGCGCTGCCGAAGGAGTGAGCATTAAAGATGTCTTCGCGGCTTCTTGGCCGTTCGTTGGACTATTTATTCTCGGGACCGCAATTTTGATAAAATATCCTAGCATTATTACTTATCTTTCTAGTCTTTTGTAGTTAGATCGGTCTTATACTATTTCTCAAAACAGCATTCGTACCGATAGGGTTTCTAAATGAAAGAATTTGAGAGCCGTTCAACTTTTGCTAGGACACATAGGAATTTTTCGTCTTATCTTTCCGTTTCTCTCCAAATCAACGGTTTTGCATAAAATACTGCGGTCGAGTATCAATCTGGACGGATTGCATTATTGTTATTCTCTAATTTATCCTCGATTTATATATGTTATAATAGTATAACAAAGATATGAATTATATAGATTGAGGCGGAGTGATAATGGCAGCTGTTGATCTCAGATCGTTTCTGACTGAAAATGCTGATAAAGTATGGCAGCCGAAGGAATATCTTGCCGTTGAGCACGAGATAACGGCGCTTCAGTATGCCGGCGACTGGGCGGGATCTTATCCTGTTATTCTGGTTGATAACCCGCTTATGCCTGATGGCAGTAGATCGGATATTCCCGTGCTTTGTAATATGACGGCGAGTCGAGAGTTGACGGCCAAGGTTTTGGGGCTATCGGATCACCGGTTAGCCGGGCCTGAATTATTCCAGCGAATATCCGGTGCGATTGAACCGATCAGCGTAAAATCGGGCGATGCGCCGGTGCAGGAGGTGGTCCTCAACGGCACCGATTGCAATCTTGAAAATCTGCCGGCTCTCAAACAGCATGTATACGATCCCGGTCGTTACTTGACTGCCGCCCACGCAACGACATACGACCCCGATACGGGCGTTGATAATACGGCTATTCAGCGCTGCTGGATCAAGGGCCCCCGGAAAATGACCTATTACGCGGTGCCGTCGTCGCACAATGCCCGCAACATGCGCAAGTTCTGGGCGCGGGGCGAGGACTGCCCCATCGCCTTCTGGATCGGCCACCATCCTGCCGTTTCCATCGGCAGCCAGGTGAAACAGGATTATCCCCAAAGCCACTGGTCGACGGTGGGCGGATTTCTCAGTGAGCCGCTGCGTTTGGTGCCATCTATTACCCATGGCGAAAAGATCATGGTGCCCGCCGATGCAGAGATCGTCGTTGAAGGCTGGATTCCCCGGGACAAGATGGAACCCGACGGTCCCTTTGGTGAGTATCACGGCTATTCCGGGCCTCAGGTGTTGGCACCATATTGTGAAGTTTCCTGCATTACCCGGCGCCAAGAGGCTATTTATCACGATTATGGTAGCGGCCTCACCGACATGCTAGTGCCCGATAATATGATGATGGAAGTGAAGCTTTTTGGTATGGCTCGGGAAGTGACGCCGGCCGTTAACGCAATCCACGTGCCGGTGAGCGGACGCCGTTTTCACGCCTACTTAAAACTGTCCGATCCCATGGCAGGTGAGGCGCGGGACGTACTGGCGGCGGTACTGGCCTACCGGCGTCTGAAAATGGCTGTCTCGGTTGACGATGACATTGATATTTTTGATGAACAAGAAATCAATTGGGCCTTGTCGACGCGAGTGCAATGGGAAAGGGACAGCTTTCAACTTTCCGGCTTGTCGGGCTCTACACTCGATCCGTCATTGCCGTCGGGAGCCAGGACCGTATCTAAGATTGGCATAGACGCGACGCTGCCGCAGTCGGAATTAGCCGGTGCTCCGAAGCCCACCCTGCCGCGCTCGGTGGTACCGGATGCGGCTCTCGAAAATGCGGTTGAGATGTTTTCTGCTGCAAAATCCGTGACCTGGTCGGAACAATAAAAAAGGATAAGAAGCAGGCGATGGCGAATATCAAAATTTTGGGATCAGGCCATTGGCGCGAAAAGCGCGGTACGGTGAATTGGGTGTCATGTGGTTCCTGTGAAGAGTGGTTTCATACCAACCAGCGTTTGACGACGGAAGTTGACGCCGGCCGCAGCCGGTTTCATTGCCCAAATTGCCAGACCGAATTTGAGTTTGATGGTGCCCGTGAAATCGTGCTGGTGCCGAACCGATAAGGCGCGCGGATGCCGAAATCTGACACGCTAAGCCACACCATTGATGCCGCGCAGGTGACGCCGCTGTACCATCAGGTGCGGCTCGTGCTTCGGGAAAGCATTATCAATGGCGCCTACATTGCAGGCGAGCTTTTACCCACGGAGGACGAGCTTTGCCGGCAATTCGGTGTTTCCACCACGACAATCAAGTCGGCCTTGAAGGAATTGGTCAAAGACGGGATGGTCAGCCGCCAACAGGGCCGGGGTACATTCGTCACCGACCAGGTGGTACAATCCAGATCTTGGTCAAAAGTAATCAGATTGATTGAGCAGGTAACGGCAATCGGCGAGGCGACCGGGATCGGAGAAAGGGATTCAGTCGTCATTGAGCCCGATAAAAATATGCGGCAGATATTCGGACTTTCAGCCGAAGGACGTTTGTGGCGGGATCGGCATATTCGTCTGCTGGCGGGAAAGCCACTTGGTCGGATAACAGCTCTCGTGCCCGCTGATATCGCAGAGAATTTTGTTTCCGTCGGGGCGGAGGACCAGCCCGTGCTGCTGAAGATCGAAGGTGCGGGTGTCGAGGTTGCCAAGGCGGATCAATCCGTAGGCGCCACTATTGCCGACCCGGTGTTGGCCCATCAATTGAAAATTGAACCCGGTGCCGCCATTGTGCGGCTTCACCGCCGGGTCATGGATGTATCGGGCCGCGTGGTGGAGGATCTGACAGCACTTTACCGGGCCGACTACTACGAATACCGGACCGAGCTTTGGCGGTATAGTGGGGATGAGGATTCGTCGGCGCCAAATCCATGGGCTTTCCCTTAAGCGGTGGTAATATCTCTTTTATAACATTGTATTGTTATATAAATATAACAATAATTTTTGTTAAGAAACAGCCTTTTTATAAGAATTATAAAACC
>Ga0163108_10003117_pt1 | contig 11841 bp, 11 predicted proteins | sample Fk1155metaG_FD_109644 | JGI IMG/M metagenome (GOLD analysis project Ga0163108, IMG submission 109644) | Marine microbial communities from the Central Pacific Ocean - Fk160115 155m metaG | ecosystem: Environmental > Aquatic > Marine > Oceanic > Photic zone | place: The Central Pacific Ocean...
AATGGAAAAGAATTGAAGATGAAAAAGTAATTGAGGATTTGGTAAAAATTAAGGGAATTGGTAGATGGACAGCGGAAATGTTTCTAATTTTTTACCTTTTACGTCCTAATATTTTTCCTTCAGCTGATATAGGACTTCTAAGAGCTATATCTATTAATTACAATTTAAAATATCCTCCAAAAAAAGAGGAAATAGAAAAATTTAGAAAAAAGTGGAATCCGTGGTCAACGGTAGCAATATGGTATCTTTGGAGAAGCCTTGACCCAATACCTGTAAAATATTAATTATTTCTTTTATTTATAAAATTCTTTTAATTTCATTACTAAAAGAGAACTAGATAAAATAAGTGTTACAAAATTAGCTAATATTATCGCAATATCACTTTTTAATAGACCATAAATTAACCAAAAAGTTACACCTGAATTAAAAATTATAAGCCAAATAAGTGACAAATCTTTAACACTTTTTGCCCTCCAAGATTTAAGTACTTGAGGAACAAATGCTACTGTAGTTAAAAAACCTCCTAATAATCCAAAAAAATTAGTTGAATCTATCATAATTTATGGTGCCCTCCCCCGGACTTGAACCGGGACGGATCTTGCGATCCTCAGGATTTTAAGTCCTGTGCGTCTACCAATTCCGCCAGGAGGGCAATTATAAAAAAAATAATTTACATTATAATAAAAATAAAAAATTTAAAATAAACTTTATTTAGTAAATAAGGAGTTTTAAATATATAATTCTTTTTAAATTATGTTAAATAATTGTACGATTTGGATAGGGTTACCTGCGTTTAATGAAGAAAAAGCAATAGAAAAAGTATTAAGCTCTGTACTTAACTTAAAAAAAAAAATTAAAAAAATTAAAGTTATCATTTTAAATGATGGTTCAAAAGATAACACATTAATAAATGCAAAAAAATTCAAAAAAAAAATTCCTATACATATTATTAATAATAAAAAAAATAAAGGTTTGGGTAATGCTTTATATTCAATTATTCTTTTTTTTAAGAAAAAAAGTTCTGCTAGAGACAAGCTGGTTTTAATGGATTGTGACAATACTCATGATCCAAATCAAATAATATCAATGTTAAGAAAAGTAAAAGAAAGAAAAAGTTTTGTTGTAATAGCTTCAAGATTTCAAAAAGGAAGTGTAGTAAAAAATGTTCCTTTTTTAAGAAATATTCTTTCACTTATAGCTTTTGCTGTATTTAATATTTTTTTTATGACTAAAGGTATAAGAGATTTTACTTCTGGTTACAGATTATATGATAAAAAAACAATTGAAAAATTTTTTTTAATTATTGGAAATAAATATAGACCTGCAGCAGGATTTGAAATGCAACTCGAAATTTTATTAAAACTAAGAAAAACTAATGTAAATTTCTTTGAAATTCCAATTAATTTAAATTATAAAAATAAGCCAACAGGATCTAAAATGAATATAATTAAAACAATTTTAAATTATTTAATATTAATTATTTTAAGAATTTTTAATAATTAATAAAAAAATGTTAAAAAAATTCTCATTAGTATATAACTTACAAATTGCACGTAAATATCCTGTTAGCTTAGTTCATTTTGTTACAAATAGATGCAATGCCAGATGTTCCTTTTGTTTTATTGATTTTGATAATCCAAAAACATTTAAAAATGAACTAACACTAAGTGAAATAGATAAGATAACAAAAAATATTGGTCCAAATTTAACTAATGTAAATTTAACTGGAGGAGAACCTTTTGCAAGAAAAGACATATTAGATATTGCAAGATGTTATTTCAAAAATACAAACGTTGAATCAATAACAATGCCGTCAAATGGAAGTTTGCCTAAAAGAATGGTTAAATTTGCTAAATCTATTAGTAAAGAATTTCAAGAAAAGAAAGTTTTAATTTCTATATCAATAGATGATTTACCTAAACAGCATGCAAAAATAAGAAAAATTCCAAACCTTTTTGAAAAAGCTATGAAATCATATCAATTATTAAACAATATATCTCAAAATATAATGGTAAATGTTGCAATAACTTGTTCACATGAGAATTATAAAAACGTTCCAAAGATTTATGACGTACTAAAAAAAGATTACAAAGTAAAATCATTAACTGCAAATATTGTTAGAGATGAAGGAGTTTATAAAATTCCTAAAGATAAAAAGAAAAAAATACTAAATGCTTATACCTATTTAACAAACAAAATTTTAGAAGATTTTAAAGAGAAAAAATTAAATAATTATAATACAAACACCTTAGAGGGAAGAATTATTAATAAAAAAAATTTTATGCTTTATAAAATTATGAAAAAACAATATTTGAAACCATATTTTATAAGTACTTGTCACGCTGGTTCATTATTTGGAATTATCGGAGCAGAGGGGACGATATATCCATGTGAAATATTAGATAAACCACTAGGAAATATAAGAGATTTCAATTATGATTTTTTATCTCTTTGGCATAACAAAAAAACTCAAAGTGTAAAAAAATGGATTAAAAAAACTAATTGTCATTGTACTTACGATTGTGCATGGTCATTAAATATTTTAGGAAATGCAAAATATCAACCAGAATTAATTGGATCGGTTTTTGGAAAATCGTGGTAAAAAAAAATATAAATCTCAAAGATACAACGATAATTATTCCAGCAAAAATAATAGAAAATAATTTAATTAATTGTATTAAAAAATGTATAAAAAAATATCCTGATACTCCTATAACTATAGTTTTAGATAATTTAAATAAAAAAAATTCATTATTAAAAATAAAAAATATTAAATTTATTCAAACTGGACCAATTTCTATAGCTGAAAAAAGAAATATTGCTGTTAAATCAACCAAAACTAATTATTTAGCTTTTTTAGATAGTGATGCTTATCCAGGAGAAAATTGGTTGGAAAATGGTTTGCAATTATTAAAAAAAAAAGAAATTGTAGCTGTTGGAGGAACGGAATTAGATTTTCCTTCACAAAATTATACAGAAAAATGTGTTTCTAATGCAAGTAAAAGTTTTTTAGTTACAATTTTAAACTTTAGAAAAAACTTAAAAAAGGAAAAATATTGTAATTACTTACCTTCATGTAATTTAATCTTAAAAAAAAAAAATTATGAAATTGCAGGAGGAATGAACTCTGATTTGATAACGGGTGAAGATTGGGATTTTGGTGACAGGTTAAGAAAAAGTGGAAAAAAAATTTTATATTCTCCTAATGTAAGAATTTTTCATAAAAGTAGAAATTTAAAAAATTTTTTTAAACAAAGATTAGTATATGGTGAAGGAATTATAGATTTGATAAAAAATAAGAAAAATCCTTTCTATCTCTTATCATTAATCTTTTTATTTTTTTTTATTTTCATATTATCACTACCTCTAATATTTTTTTATCCTTTATGGTCAAAAATATATATTAATATTTCAATTTTTTATTTTTTTATTGTATTTATTGAAACTTTAAGATTAACAAAAAAACCTCTTTCATTTTTTGGAATTTTTTTTGCTATTTTAGTTGGAAATATTACACCTGGTATTGGAACACTAATGAAAATTTTAGGTTTTAATTTAAATTCAAAAAAAATATATAAAAATTATTAAATCAATATTTTTTTAATAAAGTTAGCAATTTTTAATGATGCTCTTCCATCTCCGTAAGGACGATATTTCCATTGTTTTAGATTAACTTTCTTTTTTTTTGCCCAATTTAAAGCTTTTAATATATCTTTGGAATCAAAGCCAGTTAATTTACCTATTTCTAATTCTAAAACTTCTTGCCTCTCTGTTTTTTCTCTACATATAACCACTGGCACGCCAATAGTAGAACATTCTTCTTGTATACCCCCAGAATCAGTTATAACAAAAAAAGAATTAGAAATAAGTTTACATGTACTCAAATAACTTAATGGTTTTGTTAAATAAAAATTTTCTAATTTTTTTAAATACTTATTTATACTATTTGATGCAAATCTATTTGGATGCTCAGGACAGACTAAAAGTAAATCTTTATTTTCCTCAAAAAATGTTTTTAATGCTTTAAAACATTTATCTAAATTCTTTCCCTTAGCTTCTCTTCTATGCGCAGTTAAAAAAACTATTTTTTTTGAATTCTGTTCAGCATATTGAATTATTTTTTTTCCAATATCGTCATTTTTTCTTTTCAAAAATGAAAAAAAACTATCTATACCGGAATTACCAACAATAAAAATATTTTTCTTATCTATTCCCTCTTTAACTAAATTCATCATACTTAATTTGGTAGGAGCAAAATGTATATCACTTACCGAAGTTATAAGTTTTCTATTTAACTCTTCAGGAAAAGGGTTTTTATTATCAAATGTTCTTAATCCTGCTTCGTTATGCGCAATAGTTACACCTGCTAAATTTGCTGCAAACGCACAACCAGCAGCAGTTGTTGTGTCTCCTTGTACTAAAACTAATTCAGGTTTGTTAGTTACCAATATTTTATAAAATATTTCAACTGATTTTTTTATATTTCTGATAAGGGATTTTGTTGATTGAAGTTCATTTAAAGTTAAATCAAATTTAATTTTACTTTCTTTAGAATAAAAATTTAAAAAATTTTTATGTTGTCCTGAGTTTACTAATACAACATTTTTTTTCCCAAATTTCTTAATAAATTGATAATAAACCGGTAATTGTTTTAAAAGTTCCGGTCTAGTACCTATTATTACCCATATTTTTCTTTTAAGATTTAACACATTAATCTATATTTGAATGTCTAAAAAGATAAATGATATGATTAAATTAAACCACTTATATAAATATATAGGAAAAAAAATAAATTTTTTCATTTTTATTCCACTTTATATATCTTCATTTAATATTTTATCAAATTTTTTTGAAAAAAAAATTCTCGGATCTTTTTCAATTTTTGGAGATTTTCTTATATATAGATGCGCTGGCATAAATTATTTAAATAAAGAATCTCCGTACGGAGTAAACAAGCTTCAAGAATGTTTGAATTCTTATCCAAATTCCTTAGATTTTTTTTACCCACCTATCACACTAAGTTTTTTTAAATTCTTCTCATACTTTGAAATAAATCAAGCTATATTTCTGTGGGGTTTAATAGTTTTTTCTTCATTATTTCTAATTGTCTATTACTCATATAAATTTTTTGGAAAAAACATTTCTTTTTTTATATTCTTATTAATTTTTTTATTTTCTTTTGGAGGCATAAATTGGACTGGAATAATAACGGGAAATATTTCTATATTAATATACGGTTTAATAAGTTTAGGTATTTTTTTTATTTTTGAGAAAAAAAATAATTATTTTTACATACTTATATCTCTAATCTCACTAATTAAGCCAACTTACTTTATATTTATTTTATTACCTATATTAATTTCAGAAACATCTAGGATTAAAGAATTAAAAAAAATTTTTTTATTTTTTATAATTGTTCTTTTTATATATTTGCTTTCATATTTAAATAATCCTGATTTGTTTAACCAGTTTATAAATAGTCTAGTATATGCAAGATCCTCAGAATTTATTTCAATATTTGGCCAAGGTTTAGGTTTGTCATCTATTATAGATTTTTTTATAAATTCATTTTTAAAAAACTTTCAACTAGATATAAATTATTCATTAACTAAAAATATAATTTGGCTTGTGATTATTTCCTTATTTATTTCTTATTTTTTAATGGTTCAGTATAGAAAAAAAGAAATTCTTAATAACAAATTAGCTTTGAGTCTTTGTTTAATAACTCTTTGTTATCCAATATTAAAACATTATGAATGTTATTTAGTTGTGCCATGTCTGTTTTTTTTGATTAGTAATTTTAAAACAAAATTTAAATATATACTTCTATTAACAATGTTTAGCGTTCATGATAAATATTCGCTTTTTTTAATATTAATTATAGCATTCACATACGAAATATATTTAAGTAATAAAAAAATATCTATATGAAAAAAATTTTAGTTTGCATTCCTACTTATAACGAAAGCGAAAACATAGAAATATTATGTAAAAAAATCTTAAATTTAAAAAAAAAAGTTGATCTGTTGATTGTTGATGACAATTCCCCTGATGATACATCGGGTATCGTGGAAAAATTAAAATTAAAAAATAAAAAGTTATTTCTTATAAAAAGAGAAAAAAAAATAGGCATTGGATCTGCAATTAGAACTGGTTTCAATTTTGCACTAAAAAAAAATTATAATGCAATAATAACATTGGATGCTGATTTCTCGCATGATCCCAAAAAAATACCTTTATTTATAAAAAAATTAGAAAAGTATGATTTTGTAATTGGATCAAGGTACATTAAAGGTGGTAAAACTGATTATAAAGGAATTAGAAATTTTCTTAGTCGATCAGCCAATAAATTATGTAGTTTTTTTTTAAATATGCCTTTTAGTGAATTTACAACATCTTATAGAATATATAATTACAAATGTATAAAAATGTTAAATAATAAAAAACTTACAGCAGAAGATTATTCTTCTTTAATTGAATTCTTTTTTTATATTTATTATTCTGGTTTTAAATGCAATGAAGTTCCAATTATTTTCAAGGACAGGTCTAAAGGAAATTCTAAAATTCCTAAATTGCAAATTATTTATACTTTTCTTAAATTAATAACACTTTCACTTAAAAAATTTTTTTTAACTAAAAAAAATAATGCACAAAAAGAATAATATTTTATTAATTTCAAACTTCATGTCTTGGTGTGTCTGTTTAATACCTCTAATTCTTATTTTTAGTAACTCCATTGCCGACATAATAGTTGTGTGTGCTTCGCTTTTTTTTATTTTTATTTCTCTTAAAAATAACGATTGGTTTTGGCTAAGGGAATCTTGGGTAAAAATCTGCTTATTAATTTATTTTTGGCTAATAGTTACAAGTTTCTTCGCGTATAATGAAGAATTAGCTTTATCAAGATCGGTCAGTTGGATTAGATTTATAATTTTTTCTGCTTCGCTTCAATTTTTCTTTTTAAAGAAACAAAAAAATATAAACAAATTAATTTTTTGCACATTGATTGCTTTAATCTATGTCAATATTGAAATGTTTATCGAAAAATTTACTGGTTACTCTTTATATAATGATTTAAGAGTAGCGTTGTTTGAATCTCCAAAATTTGCTGGTGGCCCTGATCGTTTATCAGGCCCATTTAAAGATGCCCCTAAATCAGGTATTTATTTAGCATATTTTATCTTTCCAGTAATATTAGGGGTACTACAAATTTTAAAAAATAGATTTTCTTATATTCCTATAATAATATCATCATTTTTCATACTAAATGTTTATTTAATTTATGAAAGTGGGCATAGAGCTTCTATGATATCCATTTTTATATCTATAATGGCTTTTATTGTTTATTTTTTTTGGAAAAAAAAGAAAATTATCTTTATAGGATTTTCAATATTTTGCATAAGCTTATTTTCATATTATTTAAATTCAGATATTAAAAAAAAAGAAAATGTATTTAATAAAACTATTACTGAAGTTAAAAACTATAATAATTCTGCGTACGGAGCCCTTTCACTGACTGCATTAAAAATGTTTAAGCAAAATCCTATATTTGGTATAGGTCTAAAAAATTATAGAGTTGCCTGTGAAAAAGATGAATTTTTATCAGAAGGTCATAAAGGGACTGGGTATGGGGTATCTCCTTGGAAAGGACATTATAATCAAGGTCTGCAAAAATACTATGAAGGAACATGTTCTAGCCATCCTCATAATCTTTATTTAACACTTCTCGCTGAAACAGGTTTACTTGGATTTCTTTTTTTTATTTCTTTCATTATTGTTTTATGTAAAAAAATCATAGAAAACAAAAAAATTGTTTCAAATCAAATTATTGTTTTAGGAATAATAATAACATTAATTCCTAAATTAATACCTATGATGCCAGCTTTAAATTTCTTTTCAAATTGGAATGCCATTTGTTTTTGGTTTTTGATAGGATGGCTGTTATCTTTTTATTCAAAAGAAAATCTTAAAAAAAAATTATGATAATTTAGCAATCTTTCTTATTTCTTTCTCAGCATTATTAATTAAATTTAAATTTTGACCTCTTAAAACTATATTTACACCCCTTTTTTTTCCATTCATAAATGGATAGCTCCCTATTTCAATTTTATTAAATTTCTTTTGTATACGCGCAAGATCTTCTGCAATATAACTTTCAGGGGAATTTATTAAAATTGTTTTAGATATTTTAGGAATACCGCGTTTAATTTTTTTTATAATTTTTTTAAACATTGCAATCATGATCTCTGGTATACCTGCCATAACATAAACATTTTTTATTCTAAAACCCGCAGCTTTAGTTATTGGATTATGCAAGAGTTCAGCGCCCCTAGGTATTAATGCCATTTTTTGTCTTGCTTTATTAAGTGTTTGATTTTTTGAATTATAAAATTTCTTTAGTATTTCCAATCCTTCTTTATTTTTTACTAATTTGACTTTAAAAGCTTCAGCTATTGAAAGTGAAGTAATATCATCATGAGTGGGTCCTATGCCACCAGTTGTAAAAACATAATTATATTTTTTTCTTACTTCATTTACGGTGTTTATAATTTCTTTTTTATCATCTTTTATTACTCTTGCTTCGATAACTTCTATACCATTTAAAGTTAATTCTTTACATAAATACTGTTTATTAGTATCTAAAGTTCTTCCAGATAAGATTTCATTTCCAATAATAATTACACATGCAGTTGGATTTTTTAATTTTTTCATTAGAATATTATTTTTAGTTATCAAATATGACAAATCTTGAGATTAAGTCTAATTCAAAAAAAGAAAAAATAAATATTTATAATCCATTGGATTTTAAATATATGAGAAAAGCGGGCAAGCTTGCAGCTCAAACCTTAGATTTCATAACAAAATATGTTAAACCAGGTATAACAACAGAAGAATTAAATAAATTATGTCATAATTTTATAGTTAACAATAAAGCACAGCCAGCTCCATTAAATTATAATGGTTTCCCTAAATCAATATGTACGTCCGTTAACCATGTTGTATGTCATGGAATACCTTCCGAAAAAATTTTAGATAAAGGAGATATAATAAATATTGATGTGACAGTAATTTTAAATGGTTGGTATGGAGATACTAGCAGAATGTTTATTGTTGGAGATTCGACAAGTGTAAAAGCAAAAAAATTAATAGAAATAACATACATATCTATGATGGAAGGTATCAAAAAAATTAAACCGGGTATAAATTTGGGAGATATAGGGTATACAATAGAGAAATTAGCAACACAAAATAATTTTTCAGTTGTTAAAGATTTCTGTGGACATGGCATAGGTAAAAATTTCCATGAAGCACCCAGTGTTTTGCATTATGGATCACAAGGTGAAGGTTTAAAATTAAAAGAAGGAATGATTTTTACAATTGAACCCATGCTTAATGTTGGAACTAATGAAATTAAAATTTTAGGAGATGGTTGGACAGCAATAACAAAAGATAGAAAATTATCAGCTCAATTTGAACATACAATAGGAGTAACCAAATATGGTTATGAAATATTTACTTTATCACCAAAGAATTTTCAGAAACCTCCTTATTGAAATAATAAAAAATATAACAATATTAAATAATGATACCTAGATACTCTAACGAAAAAATTTCCTCGATTTGGTCTGATAAAAATAGATACGAAATCTGGCTTAAAATAGAAATATATATATGTGAAAAACTTTGTATTGATAAAAAAATACCAAAAAAAGATTTTTTACTTATTAAAAATAAGTCAAAAATTGATGTAAAAGATATACAGAAATTAGATGAGAAAACGCACCATGAAGTAATAGCTTTTTTAAATAGCATTTCAAAAAAAGTTGGGAAAAGCTCCAGATATATACATCAGGGAGTTACATCATCAGATATTATAGATACTGCTTTTTCTGTGCAACTAAAACAGGCAACTGAAATAATTATATCTGATTTAAGTAATTTTCTAAAAGTTCTGAAAATAAAAGCTAAAAAATATAAAAAAACTATTTGTTTAGGGAGAACCCATGGAATCCATGCTGAGCCAACCACTTTCGGTCTTAAAATAGCAGGATTTTACGCAGAAATGGATAGAAATCTCAAGAGATTAAAGGTTGCTTTAGAAGATGTATCGATATGTGCAATTTCTGGTGCAGTAGGAACTTACGCAACTATTAATCCATCAATTGAAAATTTTGTTGCTAAAAAACTAAATTTAAAAACTGAAAAAGTATCAACTCAAATAATTCCTAGAGATAGACATGCTCATTTATTTTCAATTTTTGCTATTATTGCAAGTTCTATTGAAAGAATTGCAGTTGAAATAAGACATTTACAAAGAACTGAAGTTAGAGAGGCCGAAGAATTTTTTTCTAAAACCCAAAAAGGTTCTTCAGCAATGCCTCACAAAAAAAATCCTGTACTTTCTGAAAATCTAACGGGTCTTTCTAGATATATAAGATCTGCAGTTATTCCTATGCTTGAAAATATTGCACTTTGGCATGAAAGAGACATATCGCATTCGTCTGTCGAAAGAATTTTAGCTCCTGATGTAACAATTGGTCTTAACTTTGCAATTAATAGATTAACCAAATTAATTTCAAACTTAAAAGTTTACCCAGAAAATATGAAAAAAAATTTAAATTTATTAAACGGACTAGTATTTTCCCAAGCTTTGTTACTTGAACTTATTGAGAAAAAAGGAATGGATAGACAAGTAGCGTATGATATAGTTCAAAAAAACGCTATGTTGGTCTGGAAAACAAAGAAAAATTTTCTTGAAGTTATAAAGAAAGATAAAAGAATTAACGATGTAATAAGTGATTCTGAACTTGAAAAACTTTTTAATGAAAAGAATTATTTGAAAAAAATTGACTATATTTTCTCAAAAGTCTTTTAAATTTAATTAATTTACAAATATTTTTTTTGTTTTATAAAAATATTATAGAATATCCAAATATGTCAAAGAAAAAAAAACTATACGAAGGAAAAGCAAAGATTTTATATTATGACTACTTTAGTTGAAGGTAAAACAAAATTAATTCAAAAGGGTGTTAAACCTTTTACAATTAATATGATTGCAAAAGATTTTTTAACAGGTGGCGATGCCGCTAAAAAAGAAGAACTTACTGATATAGGAATACAAAAAACAATACAAGCATCAAATGTATTTAAAATGCTTGAGCAGAATAATATACCTACATCTTTTATTGAACTAACATCACCAAACACAATGCTACATGAAGAATGTGATATGTTGCCACTTGAGTTTGTTGTTAGACGTTATGCTTATGGAAGTTACTTAAAACGTAACCCAGGCTACCATGATAGATGCAAACCTATTTGTTTTAAAGAACCTGTGTGGGAAGTTTTTCATAAACATTCTGTTGTAATGCCACCTAATGTAAATGAACCTGTACAGATGGATGAAAATGAAGCTAGAGAAAAATATCTAGTAGACGGCAAATGGGCTGATGGTGTATATACAGATCCATTTATCAAAATTGGAGATCAATGGGAATTGTATTCTGCAAAAGATCCTATTGAAGGCGAAGCTCTAATGACTACTAGAATTTTACTTAATTCACGAGAAATAGATAGTGCTATTAATCAAATTGTTATTCCTGCCTTTAAAGCTATAGAAAAAAGTTGGAAAAACATTTCTACTAGTGATGGCCCTGTACAACTTGTAGATATAAAATTTGAATTAGGGTTTCGATCTAAAGATAATCTTTTAGTGCTATCTGATGTTGTTGATAATGATAGCTGGCGTATTTGGCCAGGTGGCAATCCTGGAAACCAATTAGATAAACAATCTTTTAGAGATGGCGAAGATTTATCTCAAGTTGCAAACAAGTATCAACT
>Ga0163108_10003118_pt1 | contig 11840 bp, 7 predicted proteins | sample Fk1155metaG_FD_109644 | JGI IMG/M metagenome (GOLD analysis project Ga0163108, IMG submission 109644) | Marine microbial communities from the Central Pacific Ocean - Fk160115 155m metaG | ecosystem: Environmental > Aquatic > Marine > Oceanic > Photic zone | place: The Central Pacific Ocean...
AATCAGAATGAACAACCAATATAATGAAACGCTCTTTCAAGTCCCTGATGTTTACACCCCCCCTGTCGGAGCAAGAATTATGGACTTACAAGACCCTCTTTCTAAAATGGGGAAATCTACCTCTAGTGAAAAAGGAGCCGTGTTCTTAGGAGATAGCGATAAAGAAACATTAAAAAAAGTAAAAAGAGCTGTTACCGACTCACTAGAAAAAGTTGCATACTCAGACGATCAACCTGGAGTTAAAAACTTACTAACCATTCAAGCTTCAATCACAGGAAAATCTTTTGATGAGCTTGTTGCTCAATATGAAAACAAAGGATATGGCAACTTAAAAGTAGAAACAGGCGAACTTATTAACGAAGAGCTTAAACCTGTAAGAGAAAAAACAGTACAACTGTTATCAGATAAACCTTACATAGAAAAAGTTCTTAAAAAAGGAGCTGATCTTGCTCAAGCAAAAGCTCAAAAAACTTTAGATAAGGTTTATAAAGAAATTGGTTTTTTTCAAACAAAAACTTAACCAAAACACCTAAGCAAACTAATATTTTTAAATTACTTAAGTTTTGTTTTTAATGTTTCTATGGTTTCTTCATCGCTTAAATCCTGCTTATTTTTTCCTAAAACATCTGCAGCAACAGAATCACAAAGGTCTGAAATGAAATGACAACGTGAAATAACCTCAGAATTTAATTCAATAGCGTTTATAGATAAAATCTGATTATTATGAAACACAATCTCAGCCCAATTCATAATCTCTTTACACTGAGGACACTCCCAAGTTTCTAAGAGATGGACGGGATCATTACCTTTTACTGGGTTAAGCTGAAAACAGGAAAGATCACTAATCTCACTTAAATTCAAATCAACTTGACTTCCTACCTTATAACAATTTCCTTCAGAGTTAGAAAAAATATAAGTCTGTAAATTAGTAGAATCATCTGCTTTAGAAATATTTCCACATTTGAAGCATTTTAAGTTAGCTACTAAATAGTCAAAGGCCATTGAAACTGTTCCTCATTTTATTTCAATGGAATAACTTTAACAGTTTGACCATTTAATGTCACATGAAAACCATTTGGGTAAACATCTGCAACAGGTCTACCTAGCTTGTCTGTTGGAGTATCTTTACCATGAGCAGAAAGATCATATAAGCGATTATAAACCTTATTATCTGATGTCACAAATGTAGGAATATCTCCTGGCTTTACTTTCATGAAAAATAGATCTGTAACAATCTGCCTATCTTCTTCACCTCTAATTTTTTTAAGTTTTTTAAATAATCTCTTATACCCTTTACTTGCTCTTGAAACTGTTAACTCAATACCACGGTTAACAACAGGGTTTCCTTGTCTGGCAGTCTCTCTCCAAGCTCTCTCAGTAACTCTAAAGTCAGCATTTTTACCATATTGATCATAATGCTTAACCCACCGCTTATGCCCTTCTTGAAGTTGCTCACCATTGGCTCTTTTTCTAAGAGCAATCGCACCATTGGCATCCATGATAATCGTATCTTTCGTAACAACACTCTTAGGAATCGCTTTTGCTTGATATATTAAATCAATATCTCTTCTAAAGCGATCAATTGCTCCTTCTTTAGTGAGACCCTTTTTAATTAACTTCTGAGCTCTTTTGAATTGGTGAAAATGAACATCAGCAGTGTCATGAGTCAGTTTCAAATTACTCAACAATAAATTTTTATTATGGTCATTGTGTTTACTCTTAGCTCCCTTACTTTTTACAAGAGGAACTTGAATCTTAATCGGTGGTCCTGTTTCGGGTTGAAAACGCACCACAGCATGAACAAACTTACGTCTTCCCACTGGAATAGTTTCATATGTGATTTTTGCATTTCCGCTTTCAATGGCATTAATGGCTGAATCACTTACACGCTGAGTGGCTTTAGAAAGACCCAAACCTTCTTTGGCAGCTCTTTTGACTCTGCCTTCTAGGCGATTAAGCTTTATACTTAATTCAATTTTTCTTTCTCTAGCTGCTGGACTACTATCATACTCTAAACTTTTTAACTCTTTATGTAATCTATCTAATCTTTTTAGGCTTGCTCTTAAATTCTCTTTATAATGAGTATTCATTTCATCCGTAAGAAACCTTCTTTTGTAGCTTGCATTTGTAAGATACAAAGAACCTTCCCCTTCTAAAGTGATCCTTGTATGATAAGGAGACTCCACACCTCTTTTTAATTTAGAATAAGTATTCCAGTGTCTCAGCTCATGCTGCACACTTGAATTTATCTCAGATAGGTTTTTAATTGAACGAACTGGAACTTGGATTGAGTTTCTAGACGGATTGTAAGAAGCCGTTGCTTTATCTGAGACTAATCTAGGATCTAAATAAATCTTTGGAATATTTTTACTTTTTTTCGCCTGCTTAGATCCTTTAGCTATACGACTTAGATAAACATCCTTTCTTCCTGGTAAAACCTGGATCATTTTTCTGCCATTTTCATTAACAACTTTATGCGGAACACCCTTCATTTTTAAGTAAGCACTTGCATCTTTTACAAATTCAGCCTCAGCTCTTTTTTGTTCACGGGTAACCTTAACTGGAGCATCTGAATCGCGTTGTTGTCGATAAGAAAGTAGTTTGTTTTGTGAAGACTGAAAACGCATTACAATCGCTTGCTCTTTTGCTTCACTTATTTTAGCTCGATCAATATTATATTCTCTTAGTGCAATATTATCTTCAACTTCTTTAATGTGTTTTTCTGCTTCTAAAACTCTAAATCTTTCTTCTTCTTTAATAAAGCGAGCTCTTATATCTTCTTGCTGGGCTTTCTTTTCTAATAATTTAACCTGTAATTCTAAGTTGTCCTTATCATGGCCCTTAAGCTTCTTAGATTTTCTTTTTAACCTTTTTGCTTCTTTTCTTAATTTTTTTGCTGCTGATTTTGCATCATTTACAAGCTGTTTAGTATCAGATTTAATTTGTTTTAACTCAGAACGAGTAAGTTTTGTTAATTCACCTGTAGCCTTATGTGCACTTTCAAGTGACTCTATATATTTTTTTTGAGCCTCATTAGCCAATCGTAGTTTTTTTGCTTTTTGCTTTGGTGATAAACCACTAGCTTCTGCTTCTAAACGATATTTTTCTCTTTTACCTTCCCATTTTCTAGCTTGGTTAAGGGATTTAGTTTCTTGATCAATTAAAAGAACTCTTTTTTGCTCTCTTTTAGAGCCAGCTCTTACAAGTTTTTGACCTCTGGTAGTATTATAAATTGCTTTATTAATTACATGAGAAGTAGCACGAGACGTCCACCCTTCTAATGTAGTATAAGAGTATTTTACTGTTTGTTTCATTCCCTCAACACAACCAGGTCCATCTATTCCATGATAACAACCAATTAAAGCACTTTCTCCAACATTTAATGTTTCTGTAACAAGGAGTGTTTTAGCTGCTTGTGTTGCATTATTTAAAATAGGAAGTGCACCTCTCGCTAAAATAAGTTTACTTGCACCAGCAGATAAGTGTCCAACTGTACCTTCCACAATAAAACTCTTTACATATTCACTTGGACTTTTAAGCCCTCCTTCTAAAATCCCATCATTAGCCATTTTATCTAATCCGTTTAATCCAGCTGACATCCAACCAGCACCACAACCCCCGCAAGGAGCTGTAACAACACCGGCTAAAATAGTTGCTCCATCTTTAAGTCTGTTTTTCACGAAAACTAATACATCAGCTGTATTCTCTAGTCTTGATATTCTTCTGTTATGTGCTCTTAGTTGTTGTCTTGATGCCTCTTGTGCTTCTTTTTCAAATAACTCAAATCGACTGTATCTTGTAGCAATCTCACCTGGTCCAATTTTATAATTTTTTTCATTTTTTTCTACTTCAACTTTAATTCTTTCCATTAATTTACGAATTAATTTTTCTTCATCATCGCTGCCATCTGCACGAGCTCTTCTTAAGTCTATTGAAAGGTGCTGATAAATTAACTTCAACCTTCCATTAAGGTATTTTGCAGCTAGAGGAATATCCATTTTAGTTAAGTCTTTTGGCATTCCTTTGTATGCAATATCAGCAACCACCTGATAACCATTTAATACATGCCTTGCACCCTCAGAAACTCTTGGGTTATTTACATCTAAATGATCTAACAGTGTATTAAGATGCATTTCACTCATATTGCCTTTTGCAACTTCTTCAGCAATTTTTCTAGCAGTAAGCTTACCGCTTGATACATCTTTTATGCACTCACCAATTCTTTTACATCCCAAGTGCTCTTCGTATGACTTTTCAGAATCAAGCTGAATATCATTACTTGTTTTACACCCCATCTGACCTGACATTTTTGTTTTAACAAAATCTTTTGTTTGATCCATAGATTGTGTTGATGCTTTTAAATCAAACTCTTTTTGCTTTGGACACGCGATTGGGACAAACCAAAATTGAAAGTCTTTATCAATACTCCCATTCGCATTCATTAATCCAAACTCACGATGAACTTTCTTCCATCCATACATACAGGCATCTTTATATCTTGAAGTGTAATCTAACTTATTGTGCGCCAAAAGGTTATAAGCACCATTTCTTCTCTTTGTGACTTGGTCTTTACAAACAGCTAGGTTAATCGTATGACCAGTCCTTGGGTCATATTCACCATGTTCTTTTCTGTATTCTTCACGTAATTTATTATTATATTGAGTTGCATAAATAGGAATCTTATTTACATTATGATTATAGCCTTTTAAAATTCTTGATCCGATAGTACTATGTATTTTTGTTCTTAAATTTAATTCATTATATTCAGGAACGTTTCCTGCGTGCTTCATAGATTGAACAAGTAATGTATTAGGCCTCATTGAGAAACTACCGTCATCAAAACAAGTTGCTACACTAGAAGGTAAGTGCTCAGCATTTTCAGTAGTGCAAAATATCTTTCCATCTTCAGTTCTATCCAGCGCATCAAAACAGTCCATAACTAGCACTGCTGCTTTGTGGTAAGCAGATTTAAAATCTTTATTCTTATTTTGTACAATAAAATAAGCTATATTGCTGGCATTTATCATTTGATATGCTTTTTTAATGCTTGTTTTTTCTCCAGAAATAATACAAGCAGAGCATTCCTTACCTGGAAACTCATAACAAGATGATGGCGCATTAGCGCAGTTTTCAAACTCTTTTAAATTTAAGCTGCTTGCTTGTGACGCTTGATTAAAAGATATGACAATAAAAGCTATCCACAAGTAGCTTACTAAAAAACGTTTTATCAAAAGAATCTCCCACTTCATTTTTTGATCGTTTTATTAAAGGTTGTTTTCCTGAAAAATCTAAAAATCCCTTTTGCTTACCAGTATATTAGCAACCACTATGCCACTGATAATTGGGTTTTCTTTTGTAATATTAAGTATGTGTAAACTTTGACCTGTCAATTCACTCTACACATGAAGATCAATGGTAAAGATTAATTTTTTTAAAAAAGATACTCAAGAAGATGTATTTTAATAAAAACAGCAACTGTAGATATCTAAATTGGTAAGGTGTGTTTTCTTTAACACACCGTGATTAATCAACATGATTATTATTGATAAACTTTTCTTACTTAAAATCAGGATACGAATAAACCGCTCTAATCAATTAATCAAAAATTTCCTTGCATGTTTATCCTTATTTTAGTTACATAAACCCATGAATCTTCACTCAATAAATACACTTTTTGATGTTTCAGCGCTATGCTCACAAAACATATCTGGTGTTGGTGTATACGTTAAAAACCTATATGAGGAACTTTCTTCTTCAAAAGAAATTCATGTAAAAGGGGTATGGAAGTTTAACCAAGCATTTAAATCAAGACATTTATCAAAACATATTTCAGGGCAATCAAATATATTTTTTCCAAGTTTTTCAAATATATTAAATCATAAATTTAATGTTTTTCATGGTCCTGATTTTAATCTTTATTGTGGAAATAAATTTAAAACAGTACTCACACTGCATGATTTTGCTTTTTTTGAGGATAACTTATTAGATGTAGACTTCGCTAAATACTATAAAGAAAAAGTTGATTTTATCTTAAGAAAAAAAACACCCGATCGCATTATTACTGTTTCTAACTTCACTAAAGAAAAACTAATCGAAAAATACCCATCTTTTGAGAAAAAGGTTTTTACTGTTCATCACGGCGTCAACCACCTCTTAAGTCTATCATCAAAAAAAGAGCCTAAAACCACCAGTAATTCACCTTATTTTTTATTTGTTGGAAATATTGAACGCAGAAAAAACATTATTGCACTTGTTAAAGCTTTTCAGGAGGTGAACAAAAAACATCCTGAATTTAAACTAAAGATTATTGGAAAAGATGGCTTTGATTCTAACAACATTCATAAATTCATACATCAATCTAAGATTAAAAATAAAATCGATGTGATACAAAATGTAAACATTTATAACCTTATCCAACTTTATCAAAATGCATTTGCATTAACCTATCCTTCTTTATACGAAGGTTTTGGTTTTCCTATACTAGAGGCTATGTCTTTAGGCTGTCCTGTTATTACAAGTAATTTTGGCGCTATGAAAGAAATCAGCGGAGACTGTGCCGTACAAGTTCAACCTAACGATATTGAAAGTATTTCAAGCGGAATGCTTTCACTCATTACAAATCCTTCATACAGAAAAAACCTTATCTCTAACGGTTATAATCGAGCTCAGCAATTCACCTGGAAAAAGTGTGCGATAGAAACAATTCGAGCCTATCAAAGCTAAACAACTATCACTATATTTTGCATTTATATAAGTTATTGATTTTATATGACTTTATTGCCTTGGGTATTTTTAATACCCAACTATATCTCTTGTCTTTTGTGTTAAATTCGATATGATAGCTTTAGTTGTTATTTTCAGGAGATAAAAACTTAAATGGCTACCCCACTAACGGTTCGATTAGAGAGCTTTGAAGGGCCCCTCGATCTACTTTTATGTCTCATTCGTACCCATGAACTTGATATTTCAAAAGTTTCAATTGGTAATGTTACTGATCAATATCTTGCCTATGTGCAGGTAATGAAAGATCTTAACTTTGATCTTGCTGGTGAGTTTTTAGTCATGGCTGCCACTTTAATCAAATGGAAAAGCCAATCTGTTTTACCTAATGAAAATGAAGATGAGATTAATAATATTGATTCTGAAGAATTTGAACTCACACAAGAACAACTCATTTTACAAATGCTTGAACATCAAAGATACCTTGCAGCCGGCGAAAGTCTTTTACAGCTTCCAAAGCTACATGAAGATGTCTTTTTAAGAGAAAACAAAAAACCACCAGCAAACAAAATCTGGAAAGAAATGAATATCACTGGCCTTGCAATGAATTACCAACAAGCAATAGTACATTCTCGAAAAAGATCAAAAATATTACAAAAAGAAACTGTTTCGCTTTCAGATAAGATTGTCCAAATGGGCAATAAACTTGAGTTAGGCCGATTAATAGATATAAACAAGCTAATGAGTATCAACCCCTCAACTGCTGAAAAAGTTGTTACATTTTTAGCCTCACTAGAGCTTTCTCGACTTAAAAAATTACGATTATATCAAGAAGAGGTTTTTCACCCTATCTTGCTTGAATTAATTGAAACACTAGAAAACTTTAACCTAAGCCTTGCTACAGGTTTTGATGCTGAACCGCCCACAAAAGCAACAAACTAAATAAAGGGAAAAAGATGAGTAAAAACAAAGATAAAGAAGTCACATTTATAGAAGATCCTTTTAACCTCCCTAATGTTGAATTACATCCAGATGGAAACGATCTATCTCGAATAGAAAAAGCTCTCTCTGAGCAACAAAAAAAAGATGAGGAAGCACTGGAAAACATTACAAAAGAATCAATGATTTCTCCTGAGGAAGAATTAAAAGAACAAATCGAAGAAGACCAAGAGTTAGAAAAACAACTCAAAAAAGAAGAACAAGAATTAGACCCTGAAGTAATTGCTGCACTCCCCAAGGCAACCACTGATGGTGACCTTGACTTAATGGAAGTTCAATCTTGTATAGAAGCAATCTTATTTGTTTCAGACAAACCGCTTTCTAAAAGAAAAGTTAGAGAATTACTCTCTTTAGAAATGAGCAATGAGGATACTAAAAAGGTATTTAAAAATGCACTTAAAACATTACTTGAGCGATACCAGTCACCAGAATATGGAATTGAGCTGGTTGAAGTAGCTGGAGGCCTACAGTTTAGAACCAAACCTGGCCGTGCCGCTCTTGCTAAACTTCTTGCCAAAACTCAGTCTCACCGACTTTCACGTGGTGCAATGGAAACATTAGCCATCATTGCCTATAACCAACCCACTCTCAAAGAGGACATCGATAAGATCAGAGGTGTTGACTCATCTTATTTTCTTAGAACGCTTTTAGATAAAAAGCTTATTTCAATATCTGGAAGGTCAGAGCTTCCTGGGCGCCCCATACTTTACACAACAACAACTGAGTTTTTAGAGATTTTTGGTATTAATGAACTCTCAGATATGCCCCCTCTTCAAGAAATTGAGCAAATGATTCCTACATCAGAGGCTCTAAATGATGAAAAAAGTAAAGAACTCAACCAAATGAAGGGGCTTATTTCTAGCATGAAGGCAGAAAAAGCCGATAACGACTACGACCCAAAAGAAGACGATGTCTACTTAAATGAATTTAAAGAAAAAGTTAAATCAATCCCCATTTCAACTCCTCATCTAGATGAGAAAAAAAGACTTGAAAAAGAAGCTAAAAAGCAGCAAGAGACTTCTTAATGACTTTACAAAGAATTCAAAAAATAATTGCTCAAACGGGTAAATACTCTAGAAGACAAGCAGAACAACTGATTAAAGAAAACCTTGTTACTGCAAACGGGAAACCTGTAAAATTAGGGGATCAAGCAAATGCTCATAGTGATGCAATAAAAGTAAACGGTAAGCTTATTCCAAAAGCGGCCGCTCCTATTTACTTGGCTTTTCATAAACCTAAATCAGTTTTATCTATATTCAAAGAAGACCACCATAAAAGGAAAACGCTTTTAAATTTTACTACTAACATAAAATTAAACCTTACCTCTGTCGGAAGGCTAGATTACTTCTCTGAAGGATTAGTTCTTTTAACTAATGATGGCAGTTTTGCACAAAGATTAAACCGTAACAAAAACGTTGTAAGAACCTATCACGTCAAAGTTAAGGGACACCCTGACGAAAAACAATTGAACCGCTTGAAAACTGGTGCAAGAACAGAAAACGTTATCATTAAACCATCATCAGTAAGTTTACTTAAAAAACTTCAAAACAAGTCATTAATTGAGATTAATTTTTCTGGAATGAAAGCAGTAAAAGTAAAAGAATACTTCGAGCTAAAAAGATACTTAGTCGAAAGAGTTGTGCAATATAAAATAGGACACCTTTCAATTAATAACATTCCATCGGGTAAATATAAGTCTTTAAGAAAATCTCAAATTGATCCTTATTTTACATAATAGAAGAACGGGTGAATTTCTGAATAACTGAAAAAAGCTCCTCAGGACATTCATTATGAATTAAGTGGCCACAACGTGGCACTACCTTAAAAGTAGAGTTTCTGATCTCTTGATGAAAAAGTTCACCAACTCTTACCGGTGAAACCTTATCTTTATCTCCCCAAAGTAAGTAGGTCTTCGTCCTTAATGATGAGAGTTTATCATCTAAATAATCATCATCTTCTTGAGCCGACAAGATTGTTTTTGCTGAACTGTTATTAATTCGATTTAGAACCTTCATATAGATTCTATCGGAAATTTTTCTTGGTTCAAAATAAGACATTTTATGAAATGTTTTTAATGACTCTAAAGTTAAATTTTCAAATTTTTTTAAAGCTGAACTAAAGTGACTTTTAAATCCAGTAGAACCTGTTAAAACCAGTCTGTATACCTGACTGGGGTTATCAAGAGCCATCCATATAGCGACCCAACCACCTAAACTATTTCCAACTAAAGTCCAACGCGAACATTCCTGATTTAATGCATTAATAACGGTCTTTGCCTGCACTCTAATTCTAAAGTCACTTGGACTTTCTATGACTTGGGAGCCTTCAACTCCTGGTAAATCAATTGCATAAATTCGAAATGGTTTTTTCCAACCATCACTAGGACCTCGTAAGATTTTTTTCCAAGAAAGAGCTTTATCTCCCAACCCGTGAATCAAAGCTACACATTGACAATCTTTATCTAAAACTTCATCACAACCATTATAATAATAACCTGTTAAACCGTTGATTTTTACGTGTTTTACACCACCTAAATAAAGTCTTAACTTCTGATACCCATCATAGGTCTTTAGAGGGTAAAGATAAAACACTCCTCCTAACAATCCTCCTAAACTCATTACAACAGCTACAAAAACTATAAAAAACTTCAACTGTAAGATGCTATTAGTAGGGCGTATTTTAACCATTGACTTAAATACCTTTAGATCATAGATTAACCGAGCTTTCAGCAAAGAAACAAGTATGTTTTAACAAGTAATATCGCGGGGTGGAGCAGCCCGGTAGCTCGTCGGGCTCATAACCCGAAGGTCGTAGGTTCAAATCCTGCCCCCGCTACCAATTTTTATAAAAAAGCCTTAGTAATAACAACTAAGGCTTTTTTTATGAGACCTTATTGATAATTTTCTTTTAGCTCACCCATTAAAAATGACCTCAAAAACGAAAACATCAGATAAATAACCACAACATCTAAAATCACTAATAGACATTATTATCAAAAATGACACACCTGCCATAAGGAAAAAACCTATCAATTTAATGATTTAAGGGTAACTGCAACCTTTCTGACGTTCTTACGTTTAACTTTATAACAATTGGGGGTTCAAAATGGGTATCAGTAATATTAATAAAAAAATTGGTTTTCTTATTTTAACAGTAGTATTTACTTTTTCTAGCTCAGTTTTCACTGGCTGTTCACAAAACATATTAAGCCCTGTAAAGGATAAAGAAAATGAATCGGAAGCAACCACAGAAGAAGAATCAGACACAACCATAACTGCAGACATTACTGAGTCTACAGATTCGACAGAATCTTCAACTGAAGAAACCGAAGCAGCAGCAGTTGCTACAGATTTAAGTTTAAGTATTTCATTTCCCGAGCAAGCAAGAAAAGTTTATGTAGATGACGAAACTCAAATAAGAGAAGTCACATTTACATTTGATGGTACTTCTGCAGAATGCTCGGCTGAAGGAGAAAGTGCAGAAGACTGTTCTGACGGGACTTTCACTTGGGAAGCAAGTAATCTAGAGTCTTCACACACAATTACTGCATATGATGATAATGGAAATTATGAATCTACTAGCTTTAATCCAACAGAAGAATATTCAGATATTGAATTTTTAAGTTGTGATATAGAAGTTACCACAGAAGACATAACCCTAGAAATCTTACCCTTTACTTACTTTGAAGAACTTACAGAAATAAGCGACGAAAGTACATCAAAAGTAATTTGTATTAGCGATGGGGTAACAGTAGAAGCATCAGGTGAATTTGAGGATAGAATTGAAATCCAAAGTGACAACGTGACAGTAATTGCAAGAGAAGATGAAACTGTAAATTTCATTAACTCTAATAATTACGGAACAACTGGAACACCAGATGAAGAAAAAGAACAATATAATTCCGTTTTCTACCATTACAAAAACAACACTAGATTCATTGGGTTAAACATTAAAACCAAAGGAGAATATGGTTTCACAATTGAATCAAAGGGTGGATCTGAATACAGTGGAACATTAATTCACTCAAATCTAGAAACACAAGGGGATTATGCATACGCCTTAAAAATTTACTCTAGTTATAATGTAGAAGACATAACTGCTCAAACTTCAGGATACGCTGG
>Ga0163108_10003122_pt1 | contig 11832 bp, 11 predicted proteins | sample Fk1155metaG_FD_109644 | JGI IMG/M metagenome (GOLD analysis project Ga0163108, IMG submission 109644) | Marine microbial communities from the Central Pacific Ocean - Fk160115 155m metaG | ecosystem: Environmental > Aquatic > Marine > Oceanic > Photic zone | place: The Central Pacific Ocean...
GATCATGCTAAAAATGTGCTTGATCATGCGAAGAAATTAGGTAAAAAAGACTACTCGGGTGCAATCAATAAAAAGACACCTGATTTTGTGATCATGTACATGCCGAATGTCTCTATATACATGTCTGCCATTGAACAAATTCCCGATCTTGTCGAACAAGCTGCCAAGCAAAGAGTCATGATCTGCCCTCCTTCACTCGTTTATGCAGCATTGAAAACAATCATGCTCACATGGCAACAGCAAGAGGTTTATGAAAACGCAGAGAACATAAAGCAACAAGCATCAGAGGTTCATTCAAGATTAAAAAAATTCAATGACGATTTCTTCTCTAAAATAGGGACAGATTTAGGTAGAGCGATTAAATCATATAACGATGGTGTAAGATCATGGGAAAGTCGGCTGATGCCATCTGTCAGGAAAATTGAAGAGATGGGGATTGCTGATTCAACAAGAAAAATAGAAGCTCCTAAAGAAAAACAAGAATTGCCGATTGATAAGGAATTATAGAAAGATAATTATTTATTTTGAATATAAAGCTAAAGACGAAAGACTCAAGTATGGTTTTAAAACCATTAGCATTTTGAACAATTGGTTTTTAGTGAGCTAATAAATAACTGATCTCTCTTATCTTCAGCAGATAAGGCAAATGAAGAAACTTCAAGATCTTGGCATGAAAGGAAATAGAAGTATCTCGAAACCAAAAAACTTAGAAAAAGACTGAAATAGAATCAAGATAAACTCAAATACATATTGGACTGATGGTTGGTATGAGGATGAAGAAATGCTCTAGTGAATTGATTTAGTTTGCTGCTCTCCTTCTAAATTCCTGAGGAGATATTTCTTGAATAAAGATTGTTGGAGCGTTAGCTCCACCGCTATAACCAACTTTGAAATAGATATTTTTTTCTATTGTTTTTTCGAAAGTTTTTGTTGGTTTATTGAGCCCAAAGCCCTGAATTCCCTTTACTTCGACATTTAGAATATTTCTACCCTCTTGCATTTCTCCAATTAGAAATTCATCATTTCCTATTGTCCCAAGTTCAGCTCCGTTGAGAGTAATGGTGAAAATGGTTCCTCCGCCCACAAAACCTGGCTGTCTATATACAACCACATCGCTATTTTCAGTAATCTTTGTGGCACGAACATAATCGCCATAAGTCGTTAAGCCAGTGCCCGTACATCCTGAAATAATCAAGCTTGTAAAGAGAATAAGGAGAAAATTTCTCATACATAATCGAAGCTTTTTATTATTAATAGCTAGCTTCTCAAGAACTTAGCTACCAACCACTTCAATAAAACTTGATATATTCTCTCTGACACATCTATTAATAGATTCTTGCATCCTAATTACTCCTGTAAAAGCAAAATCAATGGGAGTTCTACCTTCTGAGCTGATTTCTTGAGTGAATACAACCTCTCCAGTAGCTCTATCCATAATCTCATATATTGCAGCACAATCACTCACCATTTCAAAGCCTGCTGCTGGTATATCAAAATGACTGATCCTGACTGAAACAGATACCTTGTTCTCGCTTTCATCCTCAAATAAAAGTGACCTATATATTGCATCGCTGAGTGCCGTTTTCCAAGCTGGTGGAACAAGATGATTCGTCTCTATTTTGACACCACGAGTTACCGGAACATAGCTTACATCTAGATTAACCATTTCAGCATCTTGTCTGTTTTCAGCAATTTGAACATCTTGCAGACCAAAATCGACAGGTGTCAGTGTTGTACAGCCACCTATTGTTAGCATCAAAACTCCAATTATTACTATTTTTTTGAATTGCATAACTTCTTTCCCCATATCAAAGGCTTAGTATATTTATAATCTAAAAATGCGAATAAGTAAAATTTGGCAACAAAAGAGATCTTAAGTTTATTAGTTATCCGTTGGGATTACATCTCCAGGTTCAAGGTCAACATATCCAGAATGGCCTTCAATTGATATTCCTAGGAAAGCTCCCTCATTCTCTTTGCTAACTCTTCTCATAAAGTGGCTAAAACGGACAATCTCACTTTGGAGCTGAGATGGGAAAGCCATCCCATGTATCCTGGCTTTTTTATTTCCATTTATATCTGTATTGATTCGTAAAATTTCATTTAAGTCTGCTTCAAGTGATATCGATCTGATATCATCGCCAAACACATAAATGCTTATTTTCTTATCGACTGTGTAATGAGAATTAATGGCGGATTTTATACCTCTAAGAGGATTACTCAATGAAATACCTAGGTTTGCCTGATTACGGAGGAGTTCTTTTATGGCATTTCTATAGACGGGCGTATCAGGAATCCATGAATTTCTTCCTTGAAAACTATTCATTAGATACTCACCCTGATCATTGAGGACTTGAATGCCTTTTATGGTCGGGTGGATATCCAGTATATTGCTCATCTCATTGATCAACCGATCCCAGACAACAGTCATGCTTCCAGAATTATCAATTACAAAGATGATATATTCGCTGTCTACGGGTATGCCTCCAACCTCAGTATCTCGTGGCTGATCCTCAAGGATATCTAACATCTCCTCAGTGAGTGACTGCTGTGCTATATAAAGTCTCTCTTTGATTGATTCATTTATGGTTTGATTTTTTTTAATAACTTCTAAACTATCCCTTTTCTCATTTTTTTTAAAATATTCTTGATTTAACTCCTTTCTAAAATTCTCCAATAAAGAGTTTTTTTTCTGTAAGTCCGCTGTAATTATTTCTTTCTCACTTTGTAGGCTAAATAAGCTCTCAAGCAACTGATTTTGATCAATATTTTCCGTAATATCAGATGTTCCGACTTTAGCAATCAAAAGAAGTAAGACTATTGCCCCAAAACCACAGGCAATGATATCCAGAAATGATAAGCTGAATGTTTCTACATCTCTTCTTTTTAATTTTTCCATTAGGGCCAATCTGGCGAAGGACTTATCAGCAGTCCACCGCTTTGAATTGATAAGTTCCAGTAATCCGATGCAGCTCTGACATCACCCTCAAGAGGAAGCAATATTGTAGAAGTTTTGATTTTCACTCCCTTAAGGTAGTCTTCCTTTGCTTTTTGAAATAATGCATGCCTGCATTCAGAGGATATTTTTTTCTTCTTTTTTTGACTCGATCTAAAACACCTATTAAATATTGAAGTAGTAATCTTCTCGACTTCTTCGCCAATTGTTGGCAATCCATCAGTTATTAGATATACAGCATCAGGCATTGGCTCCATTTTTTTTACATATCGCAAAGCTTTTTCTAAATTTGTCCCTCCCTCAGGAGTGATTTCTTCAATGCTCTGCATTAATTGTTGTATTGAGTTTTCATCTGACCCATCATTCCATACAGCATTGGTCCTCAATTCTACATTTTCATTAAAAGTCAAAAATGAATAGATGCTTTTTTCTGGAATCCTATTCAAGAGCCATTTTGCAGAAAGCTTTGACTTAACCCATTTTTCAGAATCTCTTTTCTTTGTGTCCTTAAGAAGAGATTTTCTAATTATATTTATCAACGTTTCATCCATCATGCTGGCAGAATTATCTAAGAGGAAGACTATTCTATCGCCCTTAACTTCCAATCCAGCAAGGTACATTTTCTCTCCCTCATCATAATTCTCTATCAGATCAATATTTCGATCCTCTAGTTGCTCTAAGTCCTCTTGTAAATCATGAATTTCTTGATCTGATAATCTCTGGTTTGCAAGCTCTTCCTCAATGACTGCAGAAATGATCCTTGTTTGACTTTTTACTTGGGTGATTTCATTACTTGTCTGCTCAATTTCATTTATAACCTTTTCCAGTTCCTCCTTGGCTAGATTGATTTGGGAATTTGTAGCTGTAATGTCTTGAGAGATCCTATTACTCTCCTCGGGTGAGATGCTTTCGCCATGTTTTAATATAAGAAAAACTAAAATCACGGCCCCAAGTCCACAAGACATGATGTCTAAGAATGAGAGATTGAGTGGATTGAAACTTTTGCGGTTGCCCTGGTTTTTATTCATTAACCTTCTATCGATAATCGAGAAAGTAGTTTTTTATGGCATCGATCATTTGCGCCTGTAATAAGTCGATCTTGTAGAAGCTGTAACTGATGAAGAAAAAACATTAGAAATATACTCACCACGAGAGCAACAAACGTTGAGTTGAATGCAACCCCTAGGCTAGCAGTCATAGTTGCAATATTCCCTTCTACTGCAATATGGGCTTGAGATAAGGCTTCACCTATTCCTCTCACAGTTCCTATAAAACCGACCGAAGGAATGGCCCAAATGATATATTTTATCATTGATAGCTCAGATTCGATCCTCATTGCCTGATTATCACATACTGACTGACATGAATTTTTTGCATCTAGAACATCATTTGTTGCTATAAAACTATTAAGTCCTGACCAGAGAGAATCTGCAATTAGATTGGTGTCACTAGAATTAGAATCCCATTCCTCAATTTTAGTAATTATATCCTTTGCTTGATCACGATTGACTTTATTCAAAAAAAGCTTATCAATAAAATCATCTCTAAGATAAGCCAGTTGCTTTGATACCTGCTGCCACTTGAGAAAGATAATCGACATTGCCCAGCAGAATAGTATGATGCATGCTTCTTGCTCAAAGTCTTTTAGAATGACTCCTAATGTTCTTTCTGGTGCTCTATTTTGATTTGCAGCTTCAATTACTTCTTTGCTCGCTGCTGGATCTATAAATAATAGATAGATTGTATGTATGATTAATATTGAGATAAACAAAGAGGATATTTGAAAAATAAAATCTCTAGGTAGGTCTAATTCTTTTAATAATGATTTGAAGTCACTCATATCTATATATCAATTGGGAAGTCAACTCCCGCATCCTCTATGATCTTATCGCTGGGTATAAATTCCCCTGCATTTTCATCCGCCTTAATTTCCATCACTATGAAATAACTTATAATCAGAAGAAATAATGCAAAGATTGAAATTAAATTAAGTTTTATTTTAGTTGTCACTTCGTTTGCCCTCAAGCCATCTTGCTACCCTAAAACCTACATCATCTGCATGTCCTGTCAATGAATCTCTATATGATAATCTTAATTCTGATAAAGATGATGTTTTCCACCCAGAGCCCCTTATCACATGGGTTGTTCCAGAGGCGGGCCCTGTAGGATCTATGGATTCATTATAAGCAGCAAAACCATAATAGTCATTCATCCATTCTCTTGCATTCCCGCCAATATCGAAAATAGACTTCTCATTTGCACTAAAGCTTCCTACTGGTGAGAGCATTTCATATCCATCATTATAGTTTCTTATATATTGTCTTACTCTCACTTTAGCGCTTTCATCAGCATAATTTCCTGATCCTGATTTTACAGGCATATTATCTCCCCATGGAAATTTCAGCATTCCTTTTTCGCTTGATCTGGATATCCATGCCCACTCTGCTTCTGTTGGTAATCTGTAACCATTGGATTTATAGTTGATCTTAATTAGGTTCCCATTCTCAAACACATAAAATTTGCTTAATTTTTCCTTTTTGCTCAGCCAATTGCAATATTGAGCTGCTTGAATCCAAGAAATATTTACCACGGGGTTTTGATCGGATGAAATCAATCTATCATTTGCGTCCCTGGTAGAGAATCTTTTAAATTGATTATTCGTAACTTCGTATTCACTGATATAGAAAGGTTTTGTAAGCGAAGCCTCTCTTATAATTTCATTTGCTCTTTGTCCTGGCTCATTTCTTAGTGCACCCATTGTTATTTTACCTGGCTTAAAGAGTAGAAACTCATGATCATTGGCCGATTTATATCTCTTGGGAGATTCCTTGAATCTAGCTTCTTCTTCAGTGTCTAATTTGATCTCTATAAATGCTTCATTATTAGCAGATGGAGTAATGGTCATAGATTTACTTCTATAATCTTTTCTTAAAAATGAGATCTTTTGTGGAGTAGTAATTAAATCTATAGACAGCGGCGTTTTTGAAATAAATTTTTCATTTATCAATACTTCTGATTGTGGAGAAGAATTTAAAGTGACCTTTCCTAGAATGGCGGTCATGGTTATATCAATCTTCTTTACTTGGGCTGAATCAAGATTTGCTGACACTCTAAAAGGCTCATAGCCCTCTTTCATGATGCTGATTTCATGTTCAATATTTGGACCTAGAAATACCTCTGAAGGAGTGTTGCCATAATATTCATTATTCAATAGGATTGTAGCATTGCTAGGATCTGAACTCAGAATCAGCTTTCCTGGCAGGAGCTCCATATTACCAATATCGATTGACTGATCCTTATTCACCTCTACCTTCAGAAATAAAGATCGATCTTTATAGCCTCCTTTCTTAAAAGTCACCTCATAACTACCCGCTCTAATTTCTTTTGAAAACGGGACTTTTCCTATGTATTCATCACCCACGTAAACCTTTGAGCCAATTGGTGATGCTTTAAACTCAATTATTGATGTTTTGGGCTTTAAAGTAATCTTTAATGTTTGGTTTTTCCCAAATCCTTCGACAAGAATTTTCTTATTTTCCGTTACGATGTCTGGATGCTTGAATTCCAATTCATAATTCCCTGAAAACAATTGATATGATTCATTGTCTTCCCTGTTAAGCCTATTCTCATTAAAAATGATCTCCGGAATGACTGGCGGATTGAATTCGAAGTAAACATTCCCAGGAATCTCGTTCATTTCTATTTTCAATGTTTCACTGGAGCCTCCAACTATGAAGTCATGCTTTTTTTCATAATATCCAGGCGCAGAGAGAATGATGCTTTTTTCTCCTGGAAAAAGAATTAATCGATTATCAAGCTTTAAACCAAAACCTTTTTCAACTCTTATCCTTAATTGCTCTGAAATTTCCTGAGGGCTTACCTCAATATTGATGCCTCTTGCAAAGAAATAAAAGATTATTGTTATAGCAATTGAGGTATATAAGAGCAGATAAAAAATAAGTTTCTTTCTAGATTTCATCTCAATATTCTCTCACTGCAAAATAGCTCAAAACTTTCTGCATTAATGATCATGATTGTCTTCATTACGGTTTTGTAACCAGATCTTTTAGCTATAAATGTGTATTCTCCGGGTCTCAATGTTATTGAAATTTCTTTAAACTTACCAAGGCTTCCGGCCCTTTGGATCGAGACTTCGCTTTTGCCGTCAGAGAATACATTGATTTCATATTTCTTTGACAAGTCATCTAGTGAAGACTTTATAGTATCAAATTTTTTTTTCATCCTAGGGCCAAGTGGGAGATCATTGAGTCTTGACTCAAACTTAATGGCTTCTATCATTACGTCTCTGCTAGATAATCTCTCAGGCTTGGAGATGTATCGATCCATTTGACTCTCGATTGAGATATATTGCTCAATTCTTTCTCTGCCTATTTTTGCATCTGCATTGGTATTACTCATAAGAAGTATTTGATTATATGACTCTTTCGCATTAGCCCAATCTTCTCTTTCTTCCATATTTTTTGCGTGTGCGAAAAAACTGTTAATTTTTGCATTTCGATATTTTACATTCGTTTCGAATAGACCTGTTTTTGCAGCCTTTGATTCTGGCTTCAAAGCCAGCGCAGATTCAAAAGCAGAAATCGCATCAGCAAAAATCTCTGCGTCTAGAAAAGAATAACCATCAGTGACATATTTATTGAATGTAGCATCCTCTATATTTTTCTTAAGAATACTTTGTAGTCGAAGCAGCTTCTGATTCTCTTGATCTAATTTGATTGCTCGTTTCATTTTTACAGTTGCTTCATCAAGTTCGCCAATACTTATATGGATATTGATTTCATCAATTATTGGTAGCAACTCATCAAGTGCCTGAGCTTTCCTTATGCCCTTCAAGGCATTATTATTATCAGCTTGAATTGATAAAGCTTTTTCAAACTCATCAATGGCTTCTTGGCTACTCTCAGAATCTAGATAATCAAATCCGCTTTTAAGATAGTTTTCAATTAGCTCTTCACCCATTGAAACTAAATCACCAAAATCAGTATTGATTTCCCTATATTTTATGGCAGACGATCCAAAATACTCTTGACTGAAAAGACTCTCAGCTTCCTTAGTCATTTCAATTAGAATACCAAACTTGGGATTGCCCCAAGACTCAACATTCAATAAAATCAATTTCTCTCTAAGCTCTTTATTTATTCTAATTTCATAAAGTGCATCCGACCTCTCCCTGCAAAGCGGCGAATTGGCGTTTTGTCCTGAGCAATCAATCTGATCATCATCATGGTTCTGGGGAGAGCTAGAATCATAGGTTATATTTTGATCTGAGCTGTTCATTGCATCTCGAATTGAGGATACGAATACAAACCAGAGCAACAAAAAAGTTGCCGCGATGAAGAGGATTAGAAGTAGCTTATTTTTTTTAAAAAATTCCAATGTTTAGATGCAAACTTATTTACGAAAGAAGCTTTTTACAAAATCTCATCTTAAAGCCTCAATGCACTCAAGATAGGTGGTCACATCAGTGTCATCGGAACACTTGCTAGCTTCTGCATTATCAAATGGAGGAGTTGATTTAGTTATTGAAATTGGTGGTGAGTCAACATTTACATTATTAATTGTATTTGTCACCTGATTCTCTTGAGTATATATTTTCTTTAATATCTCTCTAAGTTGATCAAACTGTTCATCAGCATTACCGGTTAATTCTGTAGTTGTCTCTTCCATTTCAATCACAAATGGAGCTAAATTTGAGTCAACTGAAGCTCCAAGCTCGTTTAGTGCATCTCTGTGAATTTCAGCTTCATCAGATGACTTGAAGCTTTCATTAAATACAGCGATGGTTGCCAAAGCGCCAGTTACAGCAGTAGCAGTTGCCCAATCTGGGTCATCGATCTCGCCAGTGATAGCTACCGTGGCTGCAGCCAAAAGTATTGCTGCAAATGCTTGTGCATTTGCCTTTTCTTTTTGTTCTCTAGCATTTTTACTTTCAACAAAAGCCTGTTGTTGCCAGATACTATAAGACTTATCCATATTTGAACTGAAAGCCTCATAATGTGGCTGCAGGCTATCTACGAACATTTGTTCACGATATTGCACACTCTTCACTCTTTCCATCATAGGATCATTTTCTGCTGGCGCTCCTTTAAGAGAATATCTTCCATTTCTTTCCTTAAGAATATCTGAATAAGAATCACTAGCCATATTCTGTGCGAACCTCAGGTCAGTTATTAACTTTACCTTATTTGCAACTTTGCCTGAAATTCTAAGTTTTTGAATATCTTTGGTAATTTTTTCATAGATCTCATCATATGGATCAACAGTTAATTCGCCGCCAGTATCCCTGAATCTTGGTTCTTGAAAAACATATTCAGTTACTCTGTGTTTGTATGTCTTGTTATTTATCCATTTCTTTCCGGTTGAATCTGAGACTGTAATTTTTACTTTGACATCTTCTCCATTTGATTCAACGATTCTCCCTTCAACATAAAGGTCAGAACTAGCTGTTGAGCTTGGAGTAACTCTTACAGCGCCAAAATTATTGGTAGCCTCCATACTTTTTTTGAGGTTTTGAGCCATCTCAATAGACTCAGCTCGCCTTAGTTCTGGCCAGGAGGTCTCACTATAATAGTCATCAGTATCTTCAGGTAAACCTGGATCAAATACGGCTATAGATACTGACATAGGCTCAATATTTACAGGAATCTTGTTACTTGTGTTATTTTTTCCACCATAATCGGGCCCTGTTCCAGATCCTGTGGTTTCACATCCAGTAATTGCAAATATGCCAAGGAGGCATAATAATTTTACAATCTTCATAATTCTCTCCCTTAATAAATATGTAGAAATCTATTCAATCCCCTTTGTACTCTCTGTATCTCTCCCAAAGTAATTCCTTCATTTCTGGATCAGTTTCTGCGATAGCTGCTTCTCTAATCTGTTTTGCAACAATGTCGTCATCACTAAAATCTATATCGCCAGGCGATTCTGAACCTTGAGGAGGTATATTCCCAGACTCTGGATTTCCTGCATCAGCTATGCTTTTTACAATGGGTTCTGATTGATTAGAAGAATCAACAGAATTAGTGGGCGTCGATTCTGATGCTTGTTGAGAACCATTTGAGGATGCACCGCCTTCACTGGATGACTCTCCATATGAGCTATTACTTGCAGAACTGTTATTAGAACTAGAGGAACTAGAACCCATGGCAGAGTTATCTATTTTTGATATACACTCATCAAACTGATTCAGTGCAAGTGCGAGCTCCTTTTCTATCAATTCTACCTTCTCATCTTCTGTTAATGCATATTCAGGCCTATCAACAATAAACTCACTTGGTGCGCATTTATCTAAATCATTAGAGTGTAATTCATTACTTGCAAGAGATAGTACTGCAAAAAGAAATGTTAGTGAGGAGCGCTGAATCATCATGAACCTTTGGAACTTTTCTCAGATAGCTTTCTCAGGTCAGCCTCAATTTTGAAAGCTAGAAGAATAAGTAAAATGAATATGAATAAGATAACTGCATAACCAGACTGAATAATTTGGATATAACCTTTCTCATTTCTTTCTAAGGATAAATATTCATTGCTAAGATTCTTGTCTTTGACCGCCCCAATTTTTTGCTCCAATAGGATCGCATATAATCTCAAAGACTCATTTATAAGCTCGTATCTATCATTTGCATTGCTAACCTGAGCAAGTCTCTTTTCAAGACTTAGATCTTTGGTAAACACAACTAAGCCATCAAGAAAGCTATCAATATATAAATAAGAAGGGCTTAGGTTATCAATATCTCTTGAGAAATCCTGAAGAGTGATTCCAAGTAGACTCAAAAGATCATCTCCAAAATCTTCTGAAAACAACACTCTAATGTTTTGATAAGATTCAATAACTCTTGGATCAATAGCCTTTTCGAATTCACTATCGCTATCTAAAGAATTTTGGGCGTTATTTCTTTTGCTACCTGGAAGCTTTTCTATAGGCCTTCTTATTGGGAGTACATCATACTTTAGCTCATTCCATGTTGGGGCAGATACTTTTTCAGTGCTTGGCTGATCAATAATTTTTATCAATGAAGAGAAAAGATTAATGGAACCCAAAAAAATTGTAATTGTCGCAATGAATACAAGAGAATATCTAAAAAAAGTTAGATAAAAATTTTCTATTTTTTCAAACACTTACCAAATATTCACAAAAACTTATGAAGTTCTCCACTTATGAAATAAATTATAGCACTACAAATTTTATAACATATTTTATGAGTAGCTGATAGGTTGAAAGACAGATTTTATTAAGTGGCTCTCTTCTCAGCTGTTACGGTTATAGGTTGAATATGTGGAAACTCATCTATTGATGTTTCTTCTATCACTACTTCTTCTTCAGGAGTTATAGCTCCATAAACATCCTCTATAAATGTCCAAGCAAAGTAGAGAAAACTTATTATTAGTATTCCTGCTGAAGCAGTAATGAGAGCCGACAAAGCAACTCTAGTGAACATAAAGATAGGTTGAGTCATTATTCGTTCAATCATGTTCTTCTCCTGTCATCGTTCTCGTCTAAATGAAATTCTATTGAGGCATCTTCCAACTTATCGCAGTAAGGTTCGAGTACATAATTGATGGTTCTAAAAAAGCTACGATAGAGTACGTCTTCGTTATTCTCCATGTAGTCGATGTACATGTATTTCATATCGACATATTCCATTTCATTGATGTCACAGCCAGTCACTGAATAACCATGCATCAGTTCTAATTCATACATCATCTCTTCGTCTTTGAAGTAATCAGTGAACATGGTGTGATATTGATTGGCTTCATAGACTCCATCGAACATAAGCCGACAAATGTAGCCTGCTATTTCTCTGTTCTTTTCTTCTTCATCCAAAGATGACTTGCAAGAGTTAAAAACTTGC
>Ga0163108_10003126_pt1 | contig 11824 bp, 8 predicted proteins | sample Fk1155metaG_FD_109644 | JGI IMG/M metagenome (GOLD analysis project Ga0163108, IMG submission 109644) | Marine microbial communities from the Central Pacific Ocean - Fk160115 155m metaG | ecosystem: Environmental > Aquatic > Marine > Oceanic > Photic zone | place: The Central Pacific Ocean...
CGAATTCCAATTGAAATGCCCGGTGGCACAACATCATAAGCAAGTTTACGCATTGTTTCTGGAGAATATCTTCCAACAGCTTCAGTTGTGACCTGTAAATGCATTTTAGGAACTTGTTTTTGAAGTTCAGTTAAAGCTTCCTTGCAAAGACCCGAATCTAAAATATGCTGTCCTTTTTCATCGCGCATATGAAAATGTATTCCAGTAGCACCTGATTTAAAACAAGCTTTTGCGGTTTCAACTGTTTCAGAAATAGTTACAGGAACAGCAGGACGATCTTTTTTTGTGGGTCTAGCTCCATTAGGAGCCACCATTAAGTGAGGAAGATGTTCGGGTTTATAAAAATTCACTGTTATTCTTTTAAAATTGAAAGATAAACTAATTTAGCTTAAACAGTAATATTATTGAAAAAAACAGAAAGGGCAAGTGGCGGAATTGGCATACGCGCCAGTCTTAGGAACTGGTTCCTTACGGATTAAGAGTTCGAGTCTCTTCTTGCCCACCAAATTATGAAAGTTCGAGTTAATTCAAAAAAAGGTTTGAAAGCTAGTTTATCTGTTTTAGTTGACAAGAAAACTATCCAAAAAAAATTAGACGAAAAACTTCACGAACTTCAGCACAAGGTTCATTTAAAAGGATTTAGACCAGGAAAAGTTCCAGCAGACGTAATCAAAAGTCAGTTTGGCAAAGCCATATATGGAGAAGTTATTGATGGAATTTTAAAAGAAACATCTACCAAGGCAATTGAAGACAATAAATTAAAAGCAGTAGGCCAACCCAAGATTGATCTTAAAACTTTTGGCGAAGGCAAGGATTTAGATTACACAATAGAACTAGAAACTTTACCAGAAATTAAATTAAAACCATTAGATAAGATAAAAGCAACAGACTACGAAGTTTCAGTTGATAAAAATATAGTAGATAAAAGAATTGATGAAATTGCAAAGGGACAACAAAACTTTCATGACAAAAAAGAAAATGAAAAATCTGAAAAAGGGGACATGGTAGTTTTTGATTATAAAGCAAAATCAGAAGGAAAGGATTTTGAGGGAAACGAAGGAAAAAATATTCAGCTAATTTTGGGACGAGATCTTTTTATTAAAGGTTTTGATGACCAACTTATAGGAGTTAAAAAAAATGAAAATAAATCCGTTTCAGTAAATCTTCCAGAAAATTATCCTAAAAAAGAATTAGCAAATAAAAAAACAGATTTTGATTGTAAAATTATTAATTTAAAGAAACCAGTTGAAGTAAAAATTGACGATGAATTTGCAAAAAAAGTGGGCGCTAAAAGTTTAGAAGATTTAAAAAGTTTAGTAAAAAAACAAATATCAAATGAATATAAAGGCGGTTTAGCTGCTATAACTAAAAAGGATATATTAGAACAAATAGAAAAATCCCATTCTTTGGATTTGCCTCCAAATTTAATTGAGCAAGAAACAAAAATAATTTCACAGAGTCAAAAAAAAGAAGAGGCAGAAAAAAATAAAGAAAAAAACATTAAACTAGCTAAATCAAGAATTAAAACTGGCTTAGTTCTAAATGAAATTGCAGAAAAAAATAATTTAAAAATAAGCGAAAATGAAATTAAAAATGAAATAGAAAAACAAATCAAAGGCATGCCTGGACAAGAAAAAATGGTAATGGAATACTATCAGAAAAACTCAAGTGCTGTTGCAAGCTTGAGAGGAGCTTTGTATGAAGAAAAAATATTAGAGTTAATAAAAAACAAAATTACATTAAATAAAAAAAATGTAACTTTAAAAGAGGCTGAAGGAATATTGAAAACTTTTGCTCAAAAATCTCAAGGTGCTAGTGAAATCGATAAACCCCAAAAAAAGCAAAAAAAATCAAAAATTAAAAAGAAAAAATAGAAAAAAATAGCAAAAAGCCTATTAAAACTGTATAAGCGTTACTGCAATGATTCGTAAAATTGAAGAACAATTAAATAATCTAGTACCTATGGTTGTTGAACAAACAACCAAAGGCGAGAGAGCTTATGATATTTACTCAAGACTTCTTAAGGAAAGAATTGTTTTCTTGGTTGGTGGAGTAAACGACTCTGTCGCATCTTTAGTTACTGCACAGCTTTTATTTCTAGAGTCAGAAAATCCAAAAAAAGAAATTTTTTTTTATATTAATAGTCCTGGCGGTTTAGTTACATCAGGTCTTGGTATATACGATACGATGCAATACATCAGATCTCCAGTTTCCACATTATGCATAGGACAAGCTTCTTCAATGGGGTCTTTTTTATTGGCTGCTGGAGAAAAAGGAAAAAGATTTTCCCTACCAAATTCCAGGATAATGGTTCACCAACCTTCTGCTGGATTTCAGGGGCAAGCAACAGATATACAAATTCATGCAAAAGAAATTCTTTCTTTAAAGGAGAGGCTAAATAAAATTTACTCAAAACATACTGGCAAGTCTGTAAAAGAAATTTCTCAGGCATTAGAAAGAGATAACTTTATGAACCCCGAAGATGCCAAAGATTTTGGTTTAATAGACTCTGTAGTCGAAAAAAGAAAGTAATACACAATATATAGATTTTCACTCAACTTCTGCTTGCCTTGGATTCTACTAAGATTTAAAACTAAGTAATTGATTCGTTATGTCAGAAAAAAACAACAAAAATATACTTTATTGCTCTTTTTGTGGAAAGAGTCAGCACGAAGTTAAGAAGCTTATTGCTGGACCAACAGTTTTTATTTGTGATGAGTGTGTTGAGCTTTGTATGGATATTATTAAAGAGGAGAACAAAAGCTCTTTAATAAAACACCAAGAAGGCGTTCCAACACCAAGAGAAATTTGCAAAATACTAGATGATTATGTTATTGGCCAAACTTATGCTAAAGAAGTTTTATCTGTTGCTGTACACAATCATTACAAAAGATTAAATCACGAGTCAAAGAACAACAAAGATATTGAATTATCAAAGTCAAATATTCTTTTGGTAGGACCAACAGGATGTGGAAAAACATTATTAGCCCAAACTTTAGCAAGAATTTTAGATGTGCCATTTACTATGGCAGACGCAACTACATTAACAGAAGCTGGTTATGTAGGAGAAGATGTTGAAAATATAATTCTAAAACTTTTGCAAGCAGCCGATTACAATGTTGAAAAAGCTCAAAAGGGCATAGTGTATATTGACGAGGTAGACAAGATCAGCAGAAAGTCTGAAAACCCATCTATAACAAGAGATGTATCCGGTGAAGGAGTTCAACAAGCTTTATTAAAAATTATGGAAGGCACAATTGCAAGCGTTCCACCTCAAGGCGGAAGAAAGCATCCTCAACAAGAATTTTTACAAGTAGACACAACAAATATTTTATTTATTTGTGGTGGAGCTTTTGCTGGTTTAGACAAAGTTATTGAAAGCAGAGGAAAGGGTACTTCAATTGGTTTTGGAGCCAAAGTTAAAAGCCATGAAGATAAAAAAATATCAGAAATAATTCAAAAGTTAGAACCCGAAGATTTAATTAAATATGGCTTGATCCCAGAGTTCGTAGGAAGAATGCCAATAGTAGCTACATTGAGAGAATTAGATGAAAAATCTTTAATAAGAATTCTAAAAGAGCCAAAAAACTCATTGCTAAAACAATACAAAAGACTCTTTGAATTTGAAGATGTTAATTTAGAATTTAGAGAAGATGCTCTAGAAGAAATTGCCAAAAAAGCTATAAATAAAAAAACTGGAGCAAGAGGACTTAGGTCAATTTTGGAGTCTATACTTCTTAAAACCATGTTTAGTTTGCCTGATATGGAAAATGTCGAATCGGTTACGGTCGACAAAACTGTCGCAAGAGGCAAATCCGAGCCTATTGTGACATACTCAAAAGGCAGTAAATCCACATCTGTTGCTTAGATTTAACTTGAAATAATCCAATTTAATATCCATATTGATTAGATTATGGGCACAGAAAATCCAAAACCTTTATTACCATTAAGAGATATAGTTATCTTTCCATCGACAGTAATACCTCTTTTTGTGGGAAGAAAGAAATCTATTAAGGCTTTAGAAGAGGTCATGAAAACAGACAAATCTATAGTGTTAGTTGCTCAAAAAAATTCTGAAGTGGACGATCCTAAAGAAGAAGACATTTATTCATTTGGTTGTTTGAGTAAAATTTTACAATTATTAAAACTTCCAGACGGTACGGTAAAAGTTTTGGTAGAGGGAGTAGAAAGAGTAAAAATAAAATCAATACAAAAAGAGGAAAAAAAATATTTAAATTGCGAAATCGAAATAGTTTCATCTACGGAAGATAATCAATCAAGCAAAAATTTAGCATCAAATTTAATTAAAAAATTTGAGAAACTGTCTAATTTAAGCAAGAAGGACATGGCTGATTTTGCAAAAAATCTAAAAACTCTCACTAACACATCACATATAGCTGATAATATTTCATCAAATTTAAATATCCAGTTATTTGAAAAACAACAGTTACTTGAGATTACCGATCTCACTAGAAGACTAGAAAAAATTTATGAAATAATTGAAAAAGAAACCAGTGTAATAACTATGGAAAAAAGAATTAGAGGCAGGGTTAAAAATCAGATGGAAAAAACCCAAAGAGAGTATTATTTAAACGAACAGTTAAAGGCAATTCAAAAGGAACTTGGCGAAATTGAAGAAGGCAAAGATGAAGTTTCCAATCTTAGCAATTCAATTTTGAAGGCAAAAATGAGCAAAGAGGCCCAAGCCAAATGTCTTTCTGAGCTAAAAAAATTAAAATCTATGAGTCCCATGTCGGCAGAAGCTACAGTTGTTAGAAATTATCTTGATTGGATGATAGATCTTCCTTGGGGAAATAAAAGTAAAACGATTAAAGATTTAAATGCTGCTCAAAAGATTTTGGACGAAGATCACTATGGACTTGAAAAAATTAAGGAGAGAATTATAGAATTTTTAGCGGTTCAGAAAAGGATAGAAAAATTAAAAGGACCAATACTTTGTTTAGTTGGACCACCAGGCGTAGGAAAAACTTCTTTAGGAAAATCTATAGCAAGAACTACCGGAAGAAAGTTTGTTAGAATTTCTTTAGGCGGGATAAGAGACGAGGCTGAAATTAGAGGTCACAGAAGAACTTACATTGGTTCTTTACCAGGAAAAATTATTCAAATGATGAAAAAAGCAGGAACAAAAAATCCTTTATTCTTGTTAGATGAAATTGATAAAGTTGGAAGTGATTATAGAGGAGACCCGTCTTCTGCTTTGTTGGAGGCTTTAGATCCCGAACAAAATAAACAGTTTAATGATCACTACTTGGAAGTGGATTATGACTTATCTGATGTTATGTTTGTTACTACTGCAAACACACTAAATATTCTACCACCGTTATTAGATAGGATGGAAATTATAAGAATACCTGGATATACAGAAGATGAAAAAATAAATATTGCACAAAAATTTTTAATACCGAAACAAGGTAAAGACAATGGTTTAAAAAATGAGGAATGGAAAATTTCTCAACCGGTAATTAAAAAAATTATCAGAGACTACACAAGAGAGTCAGGTGTTAGAAATCTTGAAAGGGAGATTTCAAAAGTTGCTAGAAAAATGGTTAAGAAAATAGATTCTAGCGAGAAAGTTAATCAAGAATTAACAGAGCACGAAGTAAATAGTTATTTGGGTGTAAAAAAATATAATTTTAGTGAAATTGAAGACGAACACAAAGTTGGTGTTGCAACAGGGTTGGCTTGGACAGAGTTTGGAGGAGAAATATTAAAAATAGAATCAGTTAATATGCCAGGAAAAGGAAAAATGCAAATCACTGGAAAACTAGGTGAAGTTATGCAGGAGTCAGTTAAGGCTGCAAAATCTTATGTAAGACATAAATCAGTAGAATTTGGAATTATACCTCCGCTTTTCGAAAAAAAGGATTTTCATATTCACGTTCCAGAAGGAGCAACTCCCAAAGACGGTCCTTCAGCAGGTATAGCTATAGTTACCTCAATAATCTCTTCTATTACAGGTATTCCAGTAAACAAAAATATTGCTATGACTGGTGAAGTAACTTTAAGAGGAAACGTGCTTCAAATCGGCGGTTTAAAAGAAAAACTTTTGGCAGCACACAGGGCTGGGATTAAAAAAGTTTTAATTCCTGCTGACAATGAAAAGGATTTAGTTGAGATACCGAAAGTTATAACAAAAAGTATTAAAATTATTAGTGTTAAATCTGTAGATGAAGTACTTAAGCATGCTTTAACCAAAGAACTTAAACCTATTAAGTGGGCGGAAATAGACCAAGCCTCAAGCAAAAATAAAGAAAAATCAGAAGTTACAAGCGCACATTAATCGTTTAATATCATTAAAACAACACATTCACATCGATAATAAAAATTATGAAAAAAATAGTTATTACTGGCGGAATTGGATACATCGGAACAGAACTTTGTAAAATTTATTCCGGTGAAAGCTGGAACAATCAGATTACAGTAATAGACAATCGTTTTATTTCAGAAAGAGTTAATCAGTTAAGAAACTGGAATATGAATTTTGTTCATGCCGACATAAGAGATTCTGATGCTGTTAAAAAATATTTAAACGAAGCAGATGTTGTACATCATTTGGCAGGAGTTACTGATGTTGCAAAAACTAAAGAGGAATCAAATCCAGACAAAGACAAAGAATTAAACGAAGTTGCAGAAAAAGGTACAGAAGTAGTTCTCTCTGAAACGTCAAAAAATTGTAAAATTATATTTCCTTCGACGCACGTAGTTTTTGAAGGAAAGGAAGATTTAATAAAAGACATTCAAGAAGATTACGAAAAACTTCCGATTTTATCTTACGGAATTGGTAAAGATAAAAATGAAAAACAAATAGAAAAATCAGGAAAAAATTATATAATTTTAAGACTGGCTTCTGTTTACGGATATTCAACAGACACTATGAGATTGAATATAATGACAAATTTATTTTCAAAAATAGCTTCGCAAAATGGTACGATAAGACTTTTTGGTGGTGGCACACAATTAAAAAGTTTAGTTCCATTAATTGATACAGCTAGATGTTTTAAGTTCATGGAGGAAAAGGATGATATTAAAAATGAAACATTTAATGTTTCAAAAGATAGTTCCACAATAGAAAATGTTGCTAATATATGCAAAAAGTTTAATCCAAAAATAAAAATTATAAAAACCAACGATAAAGTTCCAAATCCCGGGTATTCCTTATCTAATAAAAAACTTTTAGATACAGGATTTAAATTTCTTTATGGTTTAGAGGAAAGTATTAAAGAAATGATATTCAAGTGGTCAAAAAAAGATTTAGTTAAAGACTTGGAGTATGTAAGGGACGGAGAAAACGAATATGTTGATTCAAGAGGGAAAATAAACAATCACGAACTTACCGAACCCATAAATTTGATTGGTTTTATAGATTCAAAAAAAGGTACTATGCGAGCCAATCATTATCATCCTCAACAAGAACAAAAATGTTTATTTACTAAAGGACAAATCATAGAGGTGTTCCAAGATTTGTTGAATCCAAACTCACCAAAAATTACTCAAGTAGTGAACGAGGGCCAACTGTCAGTTATAAAGCCAAATGTTGCGCACACGATGGTTTTTACTAAAGATACAGTTTTTCTAAATTTAGTGAGAGGGGATAGAGAACATGAAGGTTACGGGATAACTCACACTATCAGACACAATATTGTTAGCGAAAAAGAAAAAGAAGTATTATTAAGTTCCTACAAATTTAATTGCAGATCTTGTGGAAATACGAATTTAAAAAGAGTTGTTTCTCTGGGATTCCAACCTCTTGCAAACAATTTATTGAATAAGAAAAATGATGAGTGTGAATCATATCCGCTAGAATTAAATTATTGTCCCAGCTGTCACAATTGTCAACTTTCAGTTTCGGTTGATCCGAAAAAAATGTTTTCCAATTATTTGTATTTGTCTTCCGTATCTGACACCTTTAAAAAACATTTTATCGAAGCAGCTAGCAAATATACTGAAGAATTTAAATTATCACCCAAAAAATCCTATATAATTGATATCGGAAGTAATGATGGCGTTGCATTGAAACCGTTTAGAGATATGGGTTTTAAAAAGATTTTAGGAATAGAGCCAGCAAAAAACCTAGCTAAATTAGCCAACAAAAACAAGATCAAAACTATTAACTGTTTTTTAGAAGAAAAGAATTTAAAAAAAATCAAAAAAAATGCAGATATTATTCTTGCATCGAACGTATTTGCCCATTCAGATAAACTAAAAGAAATGGCAACATGCATGCTTAAACTTTTAAAAAATAAGGGAACTATAATTATAGAGGTTCAATACTTACTTAATACCCTTAAAGATCTTACTTTTGATAACATTTATCATGAACATTATAACTATTGGTCTTTAATTTCCTTAGTGAATTTTTTTAAACAATTTAATGCAAAAATAATTAAAGCTGAAAAGATAAATACGCATGGTGGATCTTTAAGAGTCTACATAAAAAAAGACAAGAAATCAAAAGTAGACAAAAGCGTTAAAATTTTACTTGATGAAGAAGAAAAATTTGGTTTAAAAAAATATTCAACTTACAAAGATTTTGCAGAAAAAATTTATACAATTCAAAAAAATGTTAAAAAAAATATTAAAAAATTAAAATCAAATGGTAAAAAACTCATTGGCTACGGATCTCCGGCAAAAGCAACAACGGCATTGAATTTTTTTGGCGTTTCCTCAGAAATAGATTTTATCGTGGAGGATAATAAGTTAAAACATGGAAAATTTGTTCCAGGAGTAAATATTCCAATTGTAAGCAAAGATAAGATTGTAGACAAAAATAACACAATTCTTGTACTAGCCTGGAATTTTTATGAAGATATTAAAAAAAACAACATTAAACTTTCCGACAGCTTTGTAAGTATAAAAGATTTAGAAAGTTAAACTATTTTTTTAAATATTTTTCTGCTTGCAGAATAATTTTTTCAGTGTTTTTTGGTACGTTTTGTAGTTCTTTTTTTAGATTTTTAACTTGATTTGTTAACCTTAAGGGTTTTTCTTCCTCATCTTTAAGTATTAAAGGTTTTTCTTTGTTATTATTTAATAGCGTGTCTACAGCTTCTAAAATATCCGGTACTTTATATTTTTCAGTCATTGATTAAATTATCTTTATAAAGTTTTTTAAAAAAATTTAAACTATCTGGATTTGCTAGAGCCTGTAAATTTTCAATTTTTTCTCCATGTATAGCTTTTTTTACTGCTAATTCTACAATTTTTCCACTTTTTGTTCTTGGTATTTCAGTTACTTGTATAATTTTATGAGGAACATGCTTAGGAGAGCAACTTTTTTTTATTTCATTTTTAATAAAATTTATATCCTCAACATTAAGTTTCTTTTTTTTATTTAGAACCACGAACAATATTATTTTTACATCGTCATTTGAATCTTGGCCCACAACTAAGCTTTCACGAACAAATTCTATATTTTCAACTTGGCGGTATATTTCCGCAGTTCCTATTCTTACACCACCGGGGTTTAATGTGGCATCAGACCTTCCAAGGATAATAAATCCATTTTTATAAGTTTTTTGTATAAAATCTCCATGATTCCAAATATTTTTGTATTTTGAAAAATATGCTTTTTTAAATTTTTTATCGCCTGGGTCATTCCAAAACTTTATAGGCATTGTTGGGAATGGTTTTTTAACAACTAACTCACCCTTTTTATTTTGAATTACTTTTTTTCCTTTTTCATCAAATACATCAACATCTATACCTAGGCTTTCACCTTGTATTTCACCTGGGTAGACATTGGAAAAAACATTTCCCAAAACTAAACAACCGACTACGTCTGTGCCACCACTTATGGATGCTAAATGAACATTCTGTTTAATATTTTTATAAACATATTCAAAACTTTCTTTAACCAAAGGCGAACCAGTAGAAGTAATAATTTTTAGTTCTGATAAATTTAAATTATTAAAGTTTAAATTTTCTTTTTTTAAGAAATCAATATATTTTGCGCTAACACCAAATAAGTTAATTTTTTCTTCCGAACAAAATTTTATTAGAGAATCTTTGGATGGGTAAGTAGGAGATCCATCGTACAAATACACAGTTCCTCCAGATGATAATCCTCCAACCAACCAATTCCACATCATCCATCCAGTAGTGGTGTAATAAAAAATTTTATAATTGTTAGATATGTTACAGTGTAAAGAAAATTCTTTATTATGTTCAATAAGAACATTTCCTGCTCCATGTGTAATGCACTTTGGAACTCCAGTTGTTCCGCTTGAATATAGTATGTAGAGAGGGTGATTAAAGTTAAATTTTTTAAAAGTTGAATCGATTTTAGAATCTTTAATTACAGAATTAAAATCAATATATTTTGGATTTATTTTGTTTTCAAATTGACCTGAATAAGGAAAAATAATTACCTTTTTAATCGATTTAATTTTTTTTAAAATTTCTGGTATTTTTTCTAAAATATTTATTTTTTTTCCATTATAAAAATAGTAATCAGAAGTTATTAAAATTTTTGGTTTTATTTGAAGGAATCTATCAACAACACCTTGTGCTCCAAAATCTGGTGAACATGAAGACCAAATTAATCCATTTTTAGATACTGCCAAAAAAGAAGTAATTGTTTCAACAGAATTTGGTACGTATGCAGCAACTCTATCTTTTTCCTTTAAATTTATTTTTTTCAAAAAATAAGAAAATTTACAGACATTTTCATGCAATTTTTTCCATGTAATTTTTTTTTCTATACCACTTTCTGAAAGAAAATTAAGAGCAATTTCTTCATTTTTTTTAGGCAAAAGATTTTCAGCGTAGTTTAATTTTGAATCTGGAAAAAAGATATTTTTATAAAATATTTTATTTTTTTTTATAATTTTTTTTCCTTTAAATCCCTTAACTTTTGTAAAATCCCAAACTTCTGACCAAAAAATCTCAGGATTATTAACTGACCATTTCCAGAGATTTTTAAAATTTCTACTATATTTGAGAAGATTTTTTTTATCTAAATGCTTACAAAAATACTCAAGGTTAGAATTTTTTTTAATTTCTTCATTTGGCGACCATAATGAAGACGGATTTTCTCTCATTAAGTTTTATCTAAAAAAATCTAAAATAAGTATTTTAAAGATTTCAAGCGATTCAAAAAAATGATCAATATAGGGTTCAAGAAAAGGAAATTTTCTTCCAAGCCTACTTCTTTCAAAGTTTAAAATACCAACTAAAAAAATGGATAAAACAGAAAGTGTAATTATATAGTTAAAAAATCCAAATCCTGGTTTTTCTGTGACTTGAGTAAATTTTTGTTTTTGTGGTTTTTTTGTCTTAGGTATAGTTTTGGTTTTTTTTGACAAACCTTTTTCCACAGAATAGCTTTGTACCGAAGTTCCCCATTTTTGTTGCATGTACTCTTTTGAGTAAGGAACCAGACCTTTTCTTTTATCTATTTTTTTCTTCGGTTTTGCTTTTGCTGGTGTTGAAACTGGATTTCTAGGCGTTGGTTTAGTCTCTAAGGGATACTGAGTCCATTTGTTTCCACAAGAACTACATTGCACAAGTCTTCCAGCAGTAGTGATTGCTGAGGCAGGTACATTAAATTTCTTATCACAAGACGAACACTGAATAATCATAATTCTAGATAATACATTTAATATAGGTCAATTTACATTAATTTTTTTTTAGTTTTTACATTGCAAATTTAATATTGTATATGTCTGATCTGCTTATTTAGGGGCGGTTAGCTCAGTTGGTAGAGCATCTCGTTTACACCGAGAGGGTCATAGGTTCGAGTCCTTTACCGCCCACCAGTGGGGGTGTAGCTCAGTTGGTTAGAGCGCCTGCCTGTCACGCAGGA
>Ga0163108_10003128_pt1 | contig 11823 bp, 10 predicted proteins | sample Fk1155metaG_FD_109644 | JGI IMG/M metagenome (GOLD analysis project Ga0163108, IMG submission 109644) | Marine microbial communities from the Central Pacific Ocean - Fk160115 155m metaG | ecosystem: Environmental > Aquatic > Marine > Oceanic > Photic zone | place: The Central Pacific Ocean...
CCTCACATAGGGACATTTGGTGAAGTTTCTAGAACACAAATGATTATGAATGCATTTGGTAAAATCTCTGAAATTCCAACCAAATTAATTACTTTTTCTGATGATTACGATGCTTTAAGAAAGGTTCCAGAAAACCTTCCTAATCAAAAAATGTTAAAAGAAAACTTAGGTAAACCAGTATCTTCAATACCTGATCCATTTGGAAAATATCAAACTTTTGCTGATAACGTTAATAACAAATTAAAAAGTTTTTTAGATAATTTTGGAATTAAGTTTGAGCTTAAAAGCGCGACAGAATTATATAAGTCTGGTTTTTTTGATAAGTATTTATTAAAAGTTCTTAAAAATTATAAAAAAATAACTGAAATAGTTCTGCCTACAATTGGCCCTGAAAGAAGATCAACGTATAGTCCTATTTTACCAATAAGTAAAAAAACAGGAAAAATTCTTCAAGTGCCAATAGAAGTGGAAAATGAAGTAGAAGGTGAAATAAGCTTTACAGATGAAGATGGAGAAAATTGTAAAATTAATATTTTAAAAGGTAATTGTAAGTTGCAATGGAAAGTTGATTGGGCAATGAGATGGGACGCACTTGACGTTGATTATGAATTATATGGCAAAGATCTAGTAGATTCCATAAGAAGTACAATAGAAATTTGCAAATTATTAGGCAAAACACCACCACTAGGATTTAATTATGAACTTTTTTTAGATGAAAAAGGTGAAAAAATATCTAAAAAAAAAGGAAACGGAATGTCAATTGAGGAATGGATTAAATATGGGCCATCTGAAAGTTTATCATTGTTTATGTATTACACTCCAAAAAAAGCAAAAAGACTTTATTACGACGTTATACCAAAGTATGTTGATGAATATCTTAGATATTTAAAACAATTTGATAGTCAAAATGATATTGAGAAATTAAACAATCCTATAATACATATTCATAGTGATAAAATACCAAAAGCTGAAATTGATATAAGTTTTTCATTAATCCTGAATTTAGTTAGCGCTTGTCAAAGTGATGACAAAAATATTATCTGGAATTATATTAAAGAATATATGGTTGATGTTAAACCATCAGATAATCCATATACTGATAAATTAGTAGAATTTTCTATTCAATACTATAAAGATTTTGTAGAACCAAATAAAAAATATAAAAAACCTTCTAAAGAGGAGAAAAAAGTTCTTGAAGAACTCATTGATATCTTAAAAAAGTTTAAACCAGAAGTTTCATCTGAAGAAGTACAAACTGAAATTTATGAATTTGGAAAGAAACATAAATATGAATTAAAAGATTGGTTTTTATTTCTTTATGAAATTTTATTAGGGCAAAAGAATGGACCAAGGTTGGGAACATTTATATTGCTTTTGGGTATTAAAGAAACAATTAAATTAATTGAAGATAGTTTTTCTAGATAAGTTTTTTTCTTATTTGGAATATTGTTTGGCATATTCCATAATTTTTCCAACCATGGAGTGAAGGCCATTTGTTCTGCTTGGCGTTAAGTGAATTCCTAAACCAACTTTATCAATAAATTCTGGAGGATTATTGATTATATCCTCAGGCATTCTGTCAGAATAAATTCTTAAAAGCATTGCAATTAAACCTCTTGTTATTACAGAATTACTGTCTGCTTTAAAGTTTAAAAGATTATTATTTTTTTTTGGTACTAAAAAAACTTCAGATACACAACCTTCAACCTTAAATTTTTTTGTATGATATTTATCTGGAAGCATATCTAATTTCTTTCCCATATCAATTATATGTTCATATTTATCTTGCCAATTATCAAAAAAAGAAAATTCTTCTATAAGTTCTTTTTGTTCTTCACTAATTGTTTTTTTTTTGTCCATAAAAAAAATAAGTAAATATTATATATAAGTAAATAAAATTTGTTTTATAGTTAATAAAAATTGTTTGAAAAAATATATAAAAAAATATTTCCTATTTTAAAGTTTATTCCTCCTGAATTAGCACATAATTTAGCCATAAAGTTTTTTTCTAATTTTAAAAGAGAAATTAAATCTGACGATCCTATACTTAATACAAAAGTATGTAATTTAAAATTTACTAATCCTATCGGTTTAGCAGCTGGTTTTGACAAGAATGGAGAAGCTTGTGAAGGTTTAACATGCTTAGGATTTGGATTCGTAGAAATAGGAACTATTACAATAAACCCACAATATGGTAATAAAAAACCAAGAATTTTTAGATTATTAGAGGATAAAGCGATTATAAATAGATTAGGATTTAATAATCTTGGTGCAGAGAAGGTTCTACAAAATGTAGAAAAATATGAAATTCCAAATAATTCAGGTCTGTTAGGTATTAATTTAGGTAAAAATTTAGATACCAAAGATTCTTTTGAAGATTATGTAAAATTATTAAGAATATTTAATAAAAAAGCTAGTTACATAACATTAAATGTATCTTCGCCAAACACCCCCAACCTGAGAGAATTAGAACAAAAAGATAATCTTGATAAATTAGTTAAAAAGATTTCATCTTTTAAAAGAAAGAATTCAATAAATGTTCCAGTTTTTTTGAAAATAGATCCTGATTTATCAAAACAGGAAATTGCTGATATAGCTGAAATTGTTTTAAGCTCTTCAATTAACGGCGTAATTATATCAAACACTTCAATTCACAGATCAAACAATTTAATTAGTAAGAATGGAAATGAAAAAGGTGGTATCAGCGGATTACCTATAAAAAATAAATCTAACCAATTATTAAAAGATTTTTATATTTTGACAAATGGAAAAGTTCCATTAATAGGAGTTGGAGGTATATCTTCTGGTAAAGATGCGTATGAACGAATATTAAACGGTGCATCTTTAATTCAGATTTATACTGCCTTAGTATATCAAGGCCCATCAGTAGTGAACAACATTAAAGAAGAATTAATTTATCTTCTAAAAAAAGATAATTATAAATCTATTGGCGAAGCTGTTGGAAAATTAAATAAATGATAAAAATTATAAAAAAAAAAAAAATTTCAGAAATAGCTAATTTATATGACGTTTTTTTTTTTGATTTATATGGAGTTACTCATAATGGAGTAAAGATATTTCCAGGTATAATTAATATTTTAAAAAAAATTAAAAATTTAAAGAAAAAAGTTGTTTTTATTTCTAACGCACCAAGGAAATCTACAAAAATATAAAAGTTTTTAAATAAAATAGGTTTAAAAAAAAGTTTGTATTTTGATGTAGTCAGTTCAGGTGATATCACTTATGAGAATTATTTAGTTAGATTAAATAAAAAAAAATATTATTTTATAGGTGCAAGAAAAGACAGAGATTTTTGCAAAGGACTTAAAATTGTAGAGGAAAAAGAATTAGAAAAATCGAAGTTTATTTTAAATTTAGGATTAAATGAAGGTGAAGCTGTGAATAAATATATTAAAATTTTAAATAAGGCTGCAAAAATGTCTTTATTAATGATTTGTGTAAATCCAGATTTGGAGATTGTAAGAGGAAAAAGAAAAGAAATTTGTGCAGGAGCACTTGCTTTAAAATATAAAGAAATGGGTGGTAGAGTTAAATATTTTGGTAAACCTTACACTGATATTTACGAGGAAACCATGATAAAAGCAAGAATTAAGGATAAGGATAAAATTTTAGCAGTAGGGGATTCTTTAAGAACTGATATATTAGGAGCGAATAATTTTAAGATAGATTCTGCTCTAGTATTAACTGGTATACATAAGAAAATAAAAGAAATTGAAAAAATTTGTAAAAAAACAAATATATATCCAAAGTTTTTATTTAATACTTTAAAATGGTAGTAATAGAATTTTTAAGTTAGATCAATAAGTTATGAGAAAAAAAAATAAAAAAAATTATATAAATTGGATTCAAAAAGCAAAAAAAGAGTTAAAAAATATTAAATTAGATAATCTATATTCTAAAACTCCAGATGGTATAAAAATAAAACCATTGTATACGGTTGAAGATCTAAAAGATTTAGAACACGTATTTAGTTATCCTGGAATTGATCCTTATCTTAGGGGTCCAATGGCAACTATGTATCCGAATAGACCATGGACGATAAGGCAGTATGCTGGATTCTCTACAGCAGAAGAATCAAATGCATTTTATAAAGCTAATATTAAAAATGGTCAAACTGGCTTATCAGTAGCTTTTGATCTAGCAACTCATAGAGGATACGATTCAGATCATCCAAAAGTTTTAGGTGATGTTGGAAAAGCAGGTGTCGCAATTGATACTGTTGAGGATATGAAAATACTATTTAATGGGATACCTTTAGAAAAAATGAGTGTATCCATGACAATGAATGGAGCAGTGCTACCAATTTTAGCAAATTTTATTGTTGCAGGTGAAGAACAAGGCGTATCTCAAAATAAATTATCCGGAACAATACAAAATGATATTTTGAAAGAGTTTATGGTAAGAAATACTTATATTTATCCACCAGAACCAAGCATGCGAATTGTTTCTGATATTATTGAGTACACTTCTAAATCTATGCCAAAATTTAATTCTATTTCAATTTCAGGTTATCATATGCAAGAAGCTGGCTCAACAACAGCCCAAGAACTAGCATTTACAATTGCTGATGGAATTGAATATGTTAAATGTGCATTATCAAAGGGTTTAAAGGTTGACGAATTTGCCCCACGTTTATCATTCTTTTTTGCTATTGGAATTGATTTTTTTATGGAAATTGCAAAATTAAGAGGAGCAAGATTACTTTGGTCTAAATTAATGAAACAATTTAAACCAAAGGATCCTAGGAGTTTAATGTTAAGAACACATTGCCAAACATCTGGTGCTAGTTTAACGGAGCAAGATCCTTATAATAATGTGGTAAGAACAACTATAGAAGCTATGGCATCGGTCTTAGGAGGAACACAATCACTGCATACAAATTCATTTGATGAAGCTTTAGCTCTGCCTACTCCCTTTTCAGCGAGAATTGCTAGAAACACACAATTAATTTTGGCAGAAGAAACAGGAATAACTAGAACAATAGATCCATTAGGAGGAAGTTATTTCATAGAAAAGTTAACCAATGATTTAATTAAAGAAGCACAAAAAATGATAAATGAAATTAATAAAATGGGTGGAATGACTAAGGCAGTTGAAAAAGGATATCCAAAATTAAAAATTGAAGAAGCTGCAACACTAAAACAAGCTAGAATAGATAATGCTGACGAGACAATAGTTGGTGTGAACAAATACCCTCCTGATACAAAAGAGAAGGTAGATATTTTAAATATAGATAATACAAAAGTAAGAAAAGAACAAATTAAAAAATTATCAACGATAAGAAAAAAAAGAAACACAAAAAAAGTTTTAGCTTCACTTGAAGCGCTAACAAATGCTGCAAAAAAATCTCCAAATGAAACAAATTTGTTAAAATATGCAATTGATGCTGCAAGAAATCGAGCATCTGTAGGAGAAATTTCTGATGCATTAGAAACTGTATTTACTAGACATAGAGCTATAATAAGAAGTGTATCAGGAGTTTATAGTTCTGCATTTGAAGGAAAAGAAGGTTTAAAAAATATTAAATCACAAATAAAAAAATTTGAATTAAAATTTGGGAGAAGACCAAGAATGCTAGTTGTTAAATTAGGTCAAGATGGGCATGATAGAGGTGCAAAAATTATAGCTACATCTTTTGCTGATATTGGTTTTGATGTTGATATAGGGCCATTATTTCAGACTCCAGAGGAAGCGGCCAAACAAGCATTGGAAAATGATGTTCATGTAATTGGGGTATCAAGCCAAGCAGCTGGCCATAAAACACTGGTTCCTGAATTGTTAAAAAGTTTAAAAAAGCAAGGTAATAAGGATATTCTTGTAGTATGCGGTGGGGTTATTCCACCTCAAGATTATAAATTTTTAAAAGATAAAGGAGTTGCAGCAATTTACGGCCCTGGTACAAATATTCCAAAAGCAGCAGATGATATAATTCAGCTAATAGAAAAGAAAAAAAATATTGCCGCTTAAACTTTTATAGTCTTTTTTTTTTTTAATAATTTGTAAAATGGTTGATAATTTATATAAAAAAATATTGTTATCAGATAGATTGGCTCTTTCAAAAGCAATTACACTAATAGAGTCAACGAAATTAAATGATAGAAATAAATCAGAAAAATTAATAAAAAAGTTATATAAAAAATCTGGCAAATCACTAAGAATTGGAATTTCAGGATCTCCAGGGGTAGGAAAGTCTACTTTTATTGAAACGTTAGGAATGTTTCTAACTAATAAAAATTATAAAGTAGCAGTTTTAGCTGTAGATCCGTCATCTAAAAGAAGCGGAGGTTCTATTTTAGGAGATAAAACAAGAATGTCAGAATTATCAACTAGGAAAAATGCATTTATCAGACCTTCACCTAGCGGGGGTGAACTCGGAGGAGTTTCAAGAAGAACTAGGGAAAGTATGATTTTAGTTGAGGCTGCCGGCTATGAAATAATACTTATTGAAACCGTAGGCGTTGGTCAATCTGAAACGGAAGTTGCTGAAATGGTTGATATATTCTTGGTTTTACTTCAACCATCATCAGGAGATGAATTGCAAGGTATAAAAAAAGGGATAATTGAAATAGCAGATTTGTTAGTTGTTAACAAAGAAGATGAATTTAAAGATGAAGCTACAAGGACAATTGCTGATTATAAAAATGCATTGAGCTTATTAAAAAAAGATGAAAATTCTTTAAATAAAGAAATAGTAAAATGCTCAGCTTTGAAAAAAACAGGTATAAATGAAATATGGAAAATAATTTTAAATTTTAAAGATTTGGGAAATAAAAAAGGTTGGATAAAAGAAAAAAGATCAAAACAATTAGAAAAATGGATATGGGATGACCTTCAGAAAAATATATTTGAAAAAATTAAAGGTAACAAAAAATTAGTTTCTGAGTTAGTTAAATTACAAAAAAAAGTTTCTGATAATAAAATTTCTCCAACAGAAGCTTCTAAAAAAATCTTGCATCATTACACAAAAAATAATAAAAGTTAGTTTAATTATTTTATTTATAAAAAAAAATGACAAAACAATGTGAATTAACTGGTGTGAAAATTTCTTTTGGTAACAATGTGAGTCATGCACATAATAAAACTAAAAGAAACTTTACTCCAAATTTACAAAAAAAGAGTGTTTATTCAGACATTCTGAATCAAATGGTAAGACTGAAAATATCAACAAAAGCTATTAAATCTATAGAATGTGCAGGTGGATTTGATAAATATATTGTTTCAACACCTAATAATAAACTATCAATTAAAGCATTAAGATTAAAAAAAGCTATAAAGATAAAAATAACTAAATCTCCAAAAAATGAAAAAAAAAATCTAAAAGAAAAAAAATAAAAAGTTTACTTTTTAACGTCAAATAATTCTAAAAATTTTTTTACCATTGTGCCAGCAAGTTGATCAGGATCATTAATTGTAACTGCTTTTTTATAATATTTGTTTACATTATGGCCAATTCCAATTGCTACTATTTCGACATTTGTTTTATTTTCTATGAATTTTATAACTTTTTTTAAATGATTTTCTAAGTAGTTTGCAGAATTAGAAGAAATTGTTGAGTCATCTACCGGAGCTCCATCAGAGATTACCATTATAATTTTTCTTTCTTCATTTCTTCTCAATATTCTATTTAACGTCCAAAGCAAAGACTCTCCATCAATATTTTCTTTTAATAAGCCATCCCTTAGCATTAGGGCAAAGTTTCGATCAATTTTTCTTACAGTGTTCTCCGGTGTTTTGTATACTATATTCATTAAATCATTTAGTCTTCCGGGTTTTTGCGGCATATTATTTGCAATCCATTTATCTCTCGACTTGCCACCTTTCCATTCCTTTGTAGTAAATCCTAATACTTCAACCTTAACTAAACAGTTTTCAAGTGTTTTACTAATAATTTTTGAGCATACAGCTGCTGTTTGGATTGGCTTTCCACGCATTGAACCTGAATTGTCAATTAATAGAGTAACAACAGTGTTTTTAATTTTTTTCTCTTCAAAATTTTTATAAATTTTTTTAAAATTATCATCAACCACTATTTTGGATAATTTTGAGTTATTAATTTTTCCTTCTTCTAAATCGAAGTTCCAAAAACTTTTGTTTATAACTAGTAATTTATTTTGTAATTTTCTTGCTAATCTTTTTATAGTTAGAAATGTATCTTTAGATTCTTTTAATAATTGGTTATGCAAATGAAATAATTCATTTTTTTTACAATATTCATCAGCTTTAATAACTTTATCAAATTTGTTAGTATATATTTTATATTTTAATTCTTCATTTATTTTAGAAATAGTATTCTTTGAAAATTCTTTTTTTTTAAAAAGTTTTTTTTTATCTTTTTTATCTTCTATTTTTTTATTTAAATATTTTTTTTTATCATCAATCCCGATATCAAAAAAGAAACTATTATTTATTTCTTCTATTTCTTTTTCCTTATTTTCTTTACTATTTATTTTTTTTTCTTTTTTTATATTTTTTTTTTGTTTTTCAAAATTCTTTTTTTTCTCACAAAACTTTTTTATTTTTTTTATTAGTTCTAATGATTCTTTAGAGAAATTTTCTTGATGATTAAGTTCTTTTTTTATTTCTATTAAATTTTCTATAATTAATGGCATTACAATTGGTTTCCATAATTTCATAAATGAAGAAGTATTTTTTGGAAGCTCTTCTTTTAAAAGATATTCAGTTGATAATAATTTTATTACTTGAGTTATTTGTGAATTGTTTCTTTTTTTTACCTTATTAAACAGATTTTTTTTGCAAAAATATTCTACTCTCGATCTTAGATTTGATGCAATTCCTTCCATATAAGTTGATCCTAGTGTTATTATTCTTGTTTCTTCTAAAGCATCAAAAATTTCTCTACTTACAATATCTTTTGGCTTAAAAATTTTATATGTTGTTGCACTGTGATACTTCAATTTTAAGGCTAGAAAATCCGCAATACCTCTATAATTTTTTACATCAATTTTTTTTTTTAATAAACTACTATCAGGTAGAAAGACTTTATTTCCTTCAATTTTGACAATTTTATTATTAAATAAAAAAATTAAATTTTTTTTTTCTGAAATTGATCTAATAGTCGCAGTGATAGATTTATTTATATTTGTCATTTTTTTTAAATTTAGTTTTTTTTAAAAACTAATTTTTTTTTAAATTATTTAATTCGCTTTCAGGTAAATCTATATTAAAAACTCTTTGAAAGTATTCGGCAACTATAGGTTTTTCTATTTCGTCACATTTATTTAGAAATGATATTTTAAATGAAAAAATTAAATCATTAAAAATTTTGTAGTTCTCAGCCCAATTAATTATCGTTCTAGGCGACAATACGGTTGTTAAATCACCTTGAATAAAGCCTTTTCTTACTAATCCAGCTAAAACAATCATTAATTTTACTTTGTCAGCAGCATCTTTATTTCCAGATATTTTAGTTTTATTTAGAACAATTTTGGTTTCATCTTCAGGAGATAAATAATTTAAAACTGAAACAATATTCCATCTATCTATTTGTCCCTGATTAATTTGGTTGGTTCCATGATATATTCCAAGATTATCTGATTGTCCAATTGTATTAGAAGTAGCAAATAATCTAAAAGCAGGATGCGGATCTATAATTTCATTATTATCTAATAATGTAAATTTGCTATCAGATTCTAATATTCTTTGAATTACAAACATAACCTCTGGTTTTCCTGCATCATATTCATCAAATACAAGCGCTGCTGGTCTTTTTATTGCCCATGGAAGCATTCCATCTTTATATTCAGTAATTTGTTTACCTTTTTTTATTGATATAACATCTTTTCCTACCAAGTCTCCTCGAGTTATATGACTATCTAAATTAATTCTTATACAAGGCCAATTTAACCTAGCTGCAATTTGTTCAACATGTGTTGTTTTGCCAGTACCGTGATACCCTTGTATTAAAACTCTTTTGTTTTGGGAAAAGCCAGTTAAAACTGAAATAGTTGTATCGTTATCAAAAAAATAATCTTTATCTATTCTTGGAACTAAAGGGGTTTTTTTACTAAAAGCAGGAATTCTTATATCTGTTTTTGTTCCAAATACTTGTTTTGAAGATATTTTTATATCTGGAATATAAGAAAACGATTCTGGTAAATTATTGTCCATAATCAATCAATTTAATTATTGTATAATTAGTTGTTTTTTTACTTCTTCAAAAGCTTCATTTATTTTTTTTAATTTTTCTTCATATTTTTTATCACCATTATGTTTGTCAGGATGATATTTTTTTACCAATTTTTTATATTTATTCTCGACTGATTTAATATTTATATCATTACCATTTATATTTAGAATTTTTAGAGCATTATTTAATAATGAATTTTTTTTAATAACTTTACTTTGATTTTTCTTTTTTTTAAAAAAATTAAAATAATCTGGAAATATTTTTTCAAAATTTTTAAAATTTAATCTTGTTGAAAAATTCCAAGTTGGTCTCCATCCAATAGTATCTAATTCAATATGTTTCTCGATTTCTTTTTGGGTCATATTTCTACAATAATTCCATTCCTTATTGTATGAACTTATATGTTCTTCACAAAACCAAATATAATTTTTTATTTCATTTTCAGACTTCGGCGCTTTATAAATACCTGGTTTTAAACAGCCTTTTTTATAGCATTTTCTTTTTAAAATAAATTTTTCTTTTTCAAATAAATTTTTTTTCTTCATAATTGGTATTATGTACAGCAAAGCATACAAATGACAAGTTTTTGATATGAATAAAGGTAAAATTAAATTATTAATTGAGGAAAAAATTAAAAAAAATTTTCCTAATTCAAATTTTTCTATTGAAAATACTTCAAGCAAACATAAAAAACATAAACAAAACATAAAAGGCGAGGAAACTCATTTTATAATAACTTTAGAAAGTTATAAATTTTCAAAATTATCTAAACTTGATAGACAAAAGTATTTAATAAATATATTGGGTGATGAGATAATTAATAATATTCATTCTTTTTCACTTAAATTGACTGTACCGGAGAAAAAAAAATTTAATTAATTTAAAGGTGTTACCTTTATAAGATCAATATGATTTTTTCTTGCTTTTATTATTTCAAATCTAAAACCATAAAAGCTAAATATTTTTCCTGGTTCAGGTATTGCTTTAATTTCATGGAAAATTAGTCCTGCTAAAGTTGATGCATTATTATCTGGCAAATCCCATCCAAATTCTCTATTTATATCTCTTATAGTAACTTTTCCACTTATGGCATACCTCCCGTCTTTTGACTTTCTAGCACCTTTTATTTTTATATCATGCTCATCATCAATATCGCCCACAATCTCTTCAATAATATCTTCTAAAGTTATAATTCCCATTAATGTTCCATATTCGTCAACAACAAATGCTAAATGCCTCTGTTTTTTTTTGAATTCTTGTAATTGATCTAAAACCGAGGTAGTTTCTGGTATAAACCAAGCATTTTTTGCTATTGATTTTAGATCTAATTTTTTTTTTTTATTTAAATTTTTTAAAACATCTTTAACATTTAAAACACCCAGGATTTTATCTGAATTTTTGTCATATAAAGGCAACCTGGTAAATTGGCTATTTAAAATTTTTTTTATATTTTTTCTTTCTGGTTCGTTATCATAAATTACTTCAAGGTTTTTTCTATGCGTCATAATTTCATTAACATGAAGATCGTCTAAATCAAGTATTCCCTTAAGCATATCTTTTTCTTCAGTCGTTCCTTCACTTTTTGCATGCAGATCTATAGCGCCTCTTAATTCATCTTCACTAGTTCCAATATCTGAGGTTATTTGAAATTTAAA
>Ga0163108_10003130_pt1 | contig 11821 bp, 8 predicted proteins | sample Fk1155metaG_FD_109644 | JGI IMG/M metagenome (GOLD analysis project Ga0163108, IMG submission 109644) | Marine microbial communities from the Central Pacific Ocean - Fk160115 155m metaG | ecosystem: Environmental > Aquatic > Marine > Oceanic > Photic zone | place: The Central Pacific Ocean...
GACGGTAGCGCTGAGGCCGATTCGAGACGATCCAGCGGGTCTTGTACTTGTAGGCCAGGTCCCTGGTGGCCGCTGGTGCCTGGGGATGGATGGTTGGCCCGCCGACCTGGTGGTGGATCAGCCCCCCGGCATCAAGGAAAAGGTCCCGGACGATTTCTGCCTCAACCCGGAAACGTGACTGCCGGGCCAGCAGCCGGTTGTCCGGGTCGATCGTCAGGAGCCGTGGCGATTGACGGGACGACTGCCGGTAGGTGGCGGACATGAGGATTGTCTTGACCACGTGTTTGCGATCCCAGCCGGAGTCCATCAACTCGACCGCCAGCCAGTCCAGCAGGCGGGGATGAGTGGGAGGTTGTCCCTGCGATCCAAAGTCGTCGACGGTGCTGACGATCGGGGCTCCGAAGAGATGTTTCCAGAAATGGTTGACCGCCACCCGCGCCGCCAGGGGGTTGTCGCGGCGGACCATCCAGCGGGCCAGGTCGAGCCGGTCCGCGTTCTTCTGACGAGGCTTCAACGCAGGAAACACCGCGGGGGTGGAGGCGGCGACCTGTTCTCCCTTCTGTTTGAAATCACCTCGCAGCAACAAGTGTGTCGCTTGTCGGTTCTTGGGCTTTTCCCGCAGGGTCATGATGTAGGGGCGGGGCAGGTGCCGTTTCTGGACCGAGAGTTGTGCGATGGCCTTGTCGGTGTCGTCGGAGCGAGCGGAGAGTGTTTTCCAGAATGACGAGACGATTTCGCGTTGCCCGGCGGAGAGGTCGGCGGCGGGGCGAGCCAGACTTTCTCGTAGCGGTTTGGCAACATCCAGAGGTTGTAGCTTGCCCGCGACGGCCTTGAGGTCGTTCTTCAGCGAGGCCTGCCAATGCGAAAGGTCCCGGTGCTTCTTCATTGTCGCCAGGGTGGCTTTGCGAGACTTCAGGCGTTTGCTGTGGGCGTCGAAAGTGGCACGGGCCTGCTGGTGGCGGGCCTGGTCGGCAGGAGTGCCCTTGATGTCGATGTCGTGCTCCTCGACGTTATTGAAGAACGAGTAGACCTGGTAGAACTCCTTCAACGTGATCGGGTCATACTTGTGGGAATGGCATTGCACGCAACCAAGCGTGATTCCCAGGACGGACGTCGCTGTTGTGTTGACCCGATCCACCGTCTCGCGATTGCGATAATCTTCACGATTAATGCCCGATTCGTTGTTCTTGATGTTCATTCGATGCAGGCCGGTGGCGATCCGCTGGTCGATCGTGGCCGCAGGCAGCAAGTCGCCGGCGAGTTGCTCGATGATGAACCGATCGTAGGGCTGGTTGCTGTTGATCGAGTTGATGACCCAGTCGCGATATCGCCAGGCATTGGGCCGCACGTCGTCGCGTTCGTAGCCGAAGCTGTCGGCATAGCGGGCGAGGTCCAGCCAGTGGCGGCCCCAGCGTTCGCCGAAGTGGTCCGACGTGAGCAACTCATCGACGAGTTTCCCGTAGGCATCTTCGGAGCGGTCCTCGAGAAATCGGTCGATCTGTTTCCTGGAAGGCAACAGCCCGAGCAGGTCGATCGAGAGCCGGCGGATCAGCGTGTGTCGCTCGGCTTCAGGTGCCGGTTGCAGGCCGGCTCGCTGCAGGCGGTCAGTAATGAAATGGTCGATCGGGGAGAGGCCGGGATCACCTTTTGTCGGTGTCGCAGGCCGTTTCGGGGCAACGAATGCCCAGTGCCGCGAATAGACGGCGCCCTCGTCGATCCATTTTCGCAGAATGGCAATTTCCTGTTTGCTGAGAGCGGGAGCCTCCAGCGGCATCCGCAGTTCCTTGTCGGTCGAGAGCACACGGAGCAACAGGTGACTGGCGGCTGACTGGCCCGGAACGATTGCTCTGTTGCCCGAGTCGGCGTTGGCCGTGGCGGCGGTGCGGGTGTGCAATGCCAGGCCGGCCTTCTGGTCGGACGGGCCGTGACAAACGAAACACCGCCTTGCCAGCAGGGGCTGGATGTCCCGGCTGAAGCTGACCTTGCCCGGGGAGTCTTCGCCGAGGGCCGTCAGTGCCAGCGAGATCACGGTGACCAGGCCGGCGACGGAAACGCGCACAAATCGTTGATCGCGAGGCTGCGGGGCCATGTTTGTCTTCGTGGTCGTGCTAGCGGCGTGGTTTCGCCAAGCGGTTCTTGATCAGCCAATCCACAAAGGCGTGTCGCCACTTGTTGATCGGTGTTCCCAGGTCACGGATACCGTAACCGTGTCCTCCTTTATCGCGGATAAACGTAGTGCAGGGTACCCCGGCTTGTCGGCAGGCCTTGGCAAACAGTTCGGTGTTGGTCACGCGGACGGCGCGATCATCGCGTGCGTGAGCCAGAAAACTGGGCGGGGTATGGCGGGTCACATTTTGTTCACTCGAATACCGCAGCAGCTGGCTGGCACTCGGTGAAGGACCAAACAGCAGTTCCTGGTAACGGGGGCCGACGACCGATGTCTTCATCGTGAGCATCGGGTAGGCTCCCGCGAAAAAGTCGGGGCGACAACTCTGTCTTTCGACAGGATCTCGGTTGTCGGCATCCCCGCGATCAAATCGCGTGGCGACGGTGGCCGCCAGAATGCCACCGGCAGAAAAACCCAGAACACCGACGCGTTGAGGGTCGATCTGCCAGCGTTTCGCGTTGTGACGCACCAGTCTCATGGCTCGTCGCACGTCGGCTTCCATCGGAGTCATGCCATAGAAGTGCGACGTCGTCTTGGCGGTGCGGAATTTCAGGACGATGCCGATGACGGCGTGCCGTGACAGGAACCGGGCCACGTCGTTGCCCTCCTTGTCGATCACCACGCGGGTCAGCCCTCCTCCCGGACAGATCACCACCGCGGCCAGTGGCCGCCGGGGTGTTTCCCCGGGCAGGTGCACCGTCAGGGTGGGGCGATGTACGTCGTGGATGCTGCGGTCGATGACCCGTTTTCCGTCGCCTCGCTCGACCACCTTTTCTGTTTCGGTGATGCCCTGAGAACCCGGTGCCACGCCGGGCCAGAGTGGGACCTGGAGTGTTCCGGCGCGAGCGGACGGCGCCGTGGCAATAATTAGCGAGAGAAAAACCAGGTGTTTCATCGGGATCATCATCGTGTCCAGAGGGCGGGATCAATTCAGGTACGACGAGAGACAGGTTGGCGTGGTCTTGGTCTCACGCTCGGTGATTTCAGTCGGCATTGCCGGGTGAGGGGCGATGGCCGGGACGTGTTCGTCAGGGCGAACCAGTGCTCCCGGTGACGGCTGTCCTCGGCCAGCTATTGTATTGCAGCGGTTCCATTTGATTCTTGGCGACATCCGTTGATTTTGGTAGGCAACCCGGCGAGATGTCGTTCAACCTGCCGCTGGTCTGGCGTTCGATCCGCCCGGAATGTCTTGCAGCAAAAAGCAGTCGCGGGCGTTTGTGATGAGGTGGCGGGGGAGCCATAATCCGATTGATCACAAGGGCAGGGAGCAGACGATGTCTGAGAGCCGCCGGAAATTCCTGAAAGAATCCACTCTCTTCACCAGTGCGTTGTTGTTGCCTTCGACGGTGTCTGCAGCCAACGAACGGCTCAATATCGGTGTGATCGGAGTGGCCGGACGGGGTGGCAGCAACCTGGCTGCGATGGCCGGCGAGAACATCGTGGCGCTGTGCGATGTCGACGCGAATCGACTGGGAGCCGCTTCGAAGTCGCACCCGCGTGCCCAAGGTTATGCCGATTACCGGAAACTGCTCGACCGCAAGGACCTGGACGCCGTGGTCGTCTCGACACCGGATCATCACCATGCGCCGGCCACCATCCGGGCCCTGGAACGCGGCCTGCACGTCTACTGCGAAAAACCCCTGACACACACCGTCCGCGAAGCACGCGTGATTGCCCGCGAGGCCGCCAAGCAGAAGGTGGCCACACAGATGGGGACCCAGAATCACGAGCACCCGGGCTACCTGAGATTGGTCGAGTTGCTCGAGACCAGGTCGATCGGTGATGTTCGGGAAGCTCACGTCATCACCGATCGTCCCGGACGCTGGTGGCCCCAGGGCCAGCAGTCGCCGGCCGGGAAAAACAAGGTGCCCGGTCACCTGTCCTGGGACTTGTGGCTGGGGCCGGCCCGACCGCGGGATTTTCATCCGGCCTATGTCCCGTTTCGCTGGCGGGGCTGGTGGGATTTCGGCTGCGGGGCGATCGGCGACATGGCCATCCACCTGATGGACCCGAGCTTCTGGGGCCTGAAACTTGGCGGGAAGGTCCGGGTGACATCGATGGGGCCGCGGCCGCAGCCAGCCAGTGGGCCGACGTGGATGATCACCAAGTTCGAGTTCGGGCAACGTGGCGATCTGCCTCCGGTGGATGTGTTCTGGTACGAAGGCACCGCGCGTCCGGCGGCACCGATTGCCGCGGAACTGCCGATGAACGGTTCGTTGTTTGTCGGTGACAGGGGGCGGATTGCCATCGCCCACGGCGGAGACCCGAAGCTGTTGCCCGAGGAAAAGTTTGCCGACTTTTCCGGGCCCAAGCCCTACCTGCCCAAGTCGCCCGGTCATCACAGGCAGTGGATCAACGCCTGCAAGACCGGTAGCCCGACCGGGAGTCATTTCGGTTATGCCGGGCCGTTTACCGAAATCGTGCTGCTGGGCAACGTGGCCTACCGGGCGGGCCAGACCATCGAGTACGACCCCGAAAAGATGAAGATTACCAACGTGCCCGACGCCAACGCGTTGCTGACCAAGACATACCGCAAGGGGTGGAAGGTCTAGTTGGCCGGAACCCGACGAGATCGATTGCCGAGGAAAAACATGCCTGTTGCTCAGCTGGACATCATCGACTGTCATACGCATTTCTATGACCCCACGCGACCCGAGGGGATTCCCTGGCCGCGGAAGGGGTCGTCGCTTTACCGCCAGGTCCTGCCCAAGCACCTGCGGGCGCTGGACCATGGAAAGCCGGTAACCGGGACGCTGATCATCGAGGCCAGCAACCGGCTGGAAGACAACCAGTGGTTGCTCGACATCGCCGATGCGGATCCCTACGTCGTGGGCGTCGTCGGACATCTCGATCCCGGCCACAAGAACTTTGCGGCTCACGTCAGGCGGTTCGCTCAGCACAGGTTGTTCCGCGGGATTCGCGTGGGCGAGGGGCTGGTGGCCGGGATGCTCAAGGCCGGTCGCGCGGAGACGCTGGACTTACTGGCCCGCTACGACCTGGCACTCGACGTCAACGGGGGGCCGACGATGCCCGCCGTGGTGGCCCGGTTGGCCAAGGTCCTGCCGTTGCTGCGGATCGTGATCAATCACCTCGGCAACGTGAAGCTCGACCGAAATCCTCCGTCAAAGGACTGGGTGGCGAACATGCAGGCGGCCGCCGCCCAGCCCAACGTGTTTTGCAAGGTCTCGGCGTTGGTCCAGGGAGCGACACGCGAGGGCGGCAAGGCACCGACGGATGCCGCCTTCTATCGGCCATACCTGGATGTGGTCTGGAAGGCGTTCGGTGATGACCGGCTGATCTATGGCAGCGACTGGCCGGTGTCGGAAGGGGCGGCGACCTACAAACAACAGCAGAAGGTCGTGCTGGATTACGTCTCGGCCCGGGGTGAGGCGGCCTTGCGGGGGTTTTTCTCGTTGAATGCCAGAAAAGCCTACAAATGGGTCGAACGCGAGGGGCGTTTGAAGACGTGATCCCACCAGGAACCGGTGGCTACGACTCTCTGGGGCTAGGGCTTGCCGGCGACCGAGAGGGTCTTGTCCAGGAACCTGGTCAACGTGGGAACCAATGACGGTTCCAGCGGGAGTTTGGGGTTGGAGTAGGACGGCAATTGCTCGGCGTCGGTGGCGATGTGACGTAGCACGTGGTTCATGTCGTTGACCACGGCCAGTTCTGCCGAGGGCAGGGCCGTTTTCAGTGCCCGCGCTGCGGACACCTCGACCTGGATGTCCCGTGTTCCCTGGACGATCAGAATGGGAACTTTCAAGGTGGCGATGATCCTGGCAGGGTTGTGTTTCATCCAGGAAATCAGGAAGTCCTGGACCGACCGGCGAAACAGCGACTGGAGCAGGGCGGGCACCTCCTCGACGGTCTGGCCGGCCGCCAGCTTGTCGATGATGGCCGTCGACTGGTCCTTCAGTTTGGGCTGGGCAGCCAGGTTTCTGGCGAGTTGCGTGCGGATCACCTTGTCGATCGAGCGGGCGGGGCCGGCAATCGAAACGATGGCGTCGAGGGGGACACGTTGGGCTGTCAGCATCGCGACCAACGATCCCTGGCTGTGTCCGATGATGCCAATCCGAGAGAACCGCTTGTCCTTGCGGAGCAGCGAGATCCAGCCGATTGCATCCTCGACCATCACCTGGAAGCGAAAGTCCTTCTCACCCTCGGCGGCAAACATGCTCTTGCCACTGCCTCGCTTGTCGAACCTCAGTACGGCAATTCCCTTTCTGGCCAGGGCGGTTCCCAGTTTTCTGAGGTAATCGGACTTGAGAGCGGGCTGGTTGCCGTGGCGGTCGTTGGGGCCCGAACCGGAGATGACCAGCACGGCCGGGAACGGTCCGTCGCCACTGGGCAGATCGATGCTGCCATGCAGCGTCCCAAACTCGGTCTCGAGTTGAACGTCCGGTGGGCCGGTGTCGGAGGAGTTGTCGCCGGGTGATTTCGGGTCGGGTGAAGGTGGAGCGGGCAGGAAAAACAGGCCGGCCACCTGGTGCTCGGCGTCATAGCTCACGCGGAAGATCAGCGACGATTTCTCGAAGGTGCACAGCAGGTCAACGACCTGGTGTGGGCCCACAACTGTCTGCTTGGCCGCCTTCGCTGTGGACTGGTAGTTGCCCGCCTGCAATTGCACCGTCTGCCAGGTGGTCTCGAGTTTGTCGGCGGGCAGTGCCTCTTTGACCTTCTCACCGAACGTGTCGGCCGCCGTGGAAAACTCGCCTGCGACGAGCATTGACAGCAAAGCTCGTGCAGCCGACTGCGGAGTCCAGTCGGTCTGGGCTACGCCCACCTTGTCTTCGACGGACCTTGTTTTCGCCGGCGGTGCGACCGGTTTGGCTTTTGGTTTGGCTGTGGCGGGAGTGGCAACTGTGGGTGTGGTCGGGCTTACCGGTGTTGGTGTGACGGCAGGCCCCTGGTCGGTGCAGCCGGTTGTGACCGGGATCAGGACCAGGCAGGCCAGCAGGCCGGTGCCAGCGCAGAAAATACGACGTTTCATGAAAGTGTTACTGGTCCTTGGGCGTGATCGGTGTGCCTTCAGTCGAGTGGTTTGATCGGATAAGCCTGAGACGGCTGATGTTCGCGGGTCATCAGCGTGCGGATGCGGGCTACGATTTCGGGATGGGCAGCAGCGACGTCTCTTGATTCGGAGACGTCTGACTCAAGATCGAACAACTCGATCTTCAATGGTGCCGGATTGTTTCGCCGGAGGATTTTCTGGCGGACTCCCTTCCATCGCCCCATCCACACTGCCTGCTGGCCGCCGTAGCCGGAGAACTCCCGGTAGAGGAATGGCCGCGGACGCTGGTTGTTGCCCAACAGGGTCGGGGCAATGCTGACACCGTCGATTCCCTCGGGCAGCGGTTTGCGGGAACCGATGATGTCGACCAGGGTGGGGACCCAGTCCTCGAGCCCGGTGACCAGGTTGGAGACGCTGCCGGCCTTGACCTGGCCGGGCCAGCGGACGATCAGCGGCACACGAATCCCGCCCTCGTACAGCGATCCCTTGAGACCGCGCAGCGGCCTGACGCTGGCAAAGAAATCGTAGTCGACCTGTTGCTTGAGATGCGTGGTGCCGTTGTCGGAGGTGAAAATGACGATCGTGTTGTTTTCCAGTCCGAGTTGTTTGAGCAGTTCGAGCACGCGACCGACGTAACGGTCCATCCGCGTGATCATCGCGGCGTAGGCGGCCCGGGGGGTGAAGTGGGGCGTGTAGCCCCCACCCTGGAGCTTGGTGAAGGGGGGGTCGTTCCATTTCAGGTCGAGGTAGGGTTTCAGTTCCTCGTCGGGGACGTGCAGTGCCACGTGGGGGATGACCGTCGGATAGTAGAGAAAGAAAGGACGGTGCCTGTTCTGGCGGATGAAGGCGAGGGCCTGCTTGTTGATGCGATCGGGGGCGTAGTCCTGGCCCTTGAACTGTTCGTAGCTGGCCGGATCGGCCGGATCGGCATCCTTGGCCAGCCTGGCGTGTCCGGGGATCGGCGGCTTGTTGTCCAGTGGGATCCGTTTGTCGTCGCTCCAAAGGTAGGACGGGTAATAGCTGTGGGCATGACGCTGGCAGTTGTAGCCGAAGAACCGGTCGAAGCCCTGGTTGAGGGGATCGCCCTCGGAGCCGGGAAACCCGAGTCCCCACTTGCCGAAGGCGCCGGTCACGTAGCGTTCTTCCTTGAGTAGTTCGGCGAGCGTGATTTCGGTTTCCGGGATTGGTCGTTGTCCCTCGGGCCGAACTTCCCCATTGTTGCGGACATAGGCATGGCCGGGGTGTTTGCCGGTCATCAGCACACAGCGGGAGGGGGCACACACGGCGTTGCCGGCGTAGTTCCGTGTGAATCGCATGCCCTGCCGGGCCAGGCGGTCCAGATTCGGGGTGCGGATCTTCTTTTGTCCGTACGACCCCAGTTCGCCATAGCCGAGGTCATCGGCCATGATCAGGACGATGTTGGGCCGGCGGCGTTGTGCGGCCATGACGGGGTCGGTTGGAGTCAACAGGATGCCCAGCAGGACCGCGGCCAGCAGTTGTCGTGAGTGCATTGGGTGTGTTCCTTGTTCCTTGCCGGTGTCGATGTCGAGATCGTGATCAGGGCCTGGGTGGGTCAGGTGGTCGATTGCGTGTCCGCCGACGCATAGACCCGATCGTAGGATTCCCGAGCGATGCCCCCAAGCCGCTCGGCCAGCGCGAGGAATGCGGCGGGGCGGTAATCCCATTTCTGCAGGCGAGGCAATTGCTCGAGCCAGTCGCACAGATGCACCGTGCACAGGTCGGTGAACTGTGCCTCGTCGAGTGTGATCATCTCACCGGTCAGCCGGTCGCGGATTGCATAGGGGGCCTCGGCGCCGATTTGCTGGTCAAACGTTGAACGGTCCATCACGCAGTTGACCCACGCCACGAACTCGGCCCGTTCTCCGATCAACGCCTTGATCTCGTCGCGGCGTTCGAGCGGGAAGGAGAACGCCTGGAACATTTCGGTGCCATAGATCGAGTGGAACATGCCGGCTCGACAGACCGGGGTGTCGGCGTCCCAGACTTCGAGATCGTTGAAGACTCCGACGAGGTGCGCGAGGAACACGGTCCCGGTGTGCGGGACGTCCTCGGTGCCGAGATCAACCAGAAATCGGGTCATGGCCTTGTATTGGGGGTCGCGGGACATCGCTGTTTCCTTCGATCGTGGCTTGGTGGCACTCGGGCGAGACTAGTCGAAATCGACCTCGCGCAAGGCGCCCCGCAGGTGTTCGAGTGCCTTTTGTTCATCCGGGACCGGGCCCTTGTGGTCGCTACCGAGCATCACTTCGAGCCGGGTGACCTGGTCGACCAGGCCGGCCAGAGTCTCGGGTGTCAATGCCCCTTCGTGATCGTCGCCGGGCATGCGGGTGTGGAAGCTGAAGTGTTTTTCCAGGACCTCGGCTCCCAGGGCCACGGCGGCCAGGCAGGCCTGGATGCCGCGACTGTGGTCGCTGTAGCCGATCCTGTGATCGGGGAATTCGGCCCGCATCGTCGAGATCGCCCGCAGGTTGACGTTGATGTCCTCGGTGGGATACTGGCTGATGCAATGCAGCAGCGTCAGGTTCTGGATGTCTGCCAGGCAGGCGACCCCCTCGCGGATTTCCTCGATCGTGGCGCCACCGGTCGAGAGGTAGACGGTCGTGAGGCGATCGGCCCGTTCGTTGACGTAGCGGAGCAGGTCGTGGTCGGTGATGCGACTGGAGGCGAGTTTCAGGGACTGCAATCCCATCTTGTCGACCAGGAAGTCAGTCGATCGTCGGGTGAAGGTGGAGCTGAGGAACTCGATGCCCAGGTCGCCACAGAGTTCCTGCATCTGGAAGTGGACCGCCTCGGGCATCTCGACACCCTTGAACCAGTCGTGCCACGGGTGATCCTTGCCGAACTGGTCGGCCGTGTAAGTCTGAAACTTCGCGATGGTCCCGCCCGCGGCGGCGACTTCCTCGACCATCCCCCGGCAGACGTCCCACCGTCCGTAGTGGTTTTCGCCGATCTCGGCGATGATGATCGTCTTCACCGCTGCCTCTCCGGGTGGTTTGCGGGGGTGGGGAGTGTCAGGCTCCGATGATTCCCAGGGGCTGGTTGGTCTTCCAGCGACCGCGAGTGAAATCGGGGACATCGACCGGTTTGCTGCGGTGGCTCACCGATTTTTCGCTGACGTGAGAAATGACACTCCAGGCGGCGGCATCGTAGACGTCCATGTCCGGTTCGGTGCCGGTGTGCAGGCACTCGATCAGCCGGTAGATTTCCATGAAGTCCATTCCCCCGTGCCCCTTGCCCTGGGCCTCGCGGGTCAACTTCCGCCAGAGCGGGTGGTCGAATTTCTCCAGGTAATTGTCGATCGACTCCCACTTGTGGCCGTGGGCGTTGGTTTCCAGGGCGATGCGATCGGGATAACCCCGGACGATTCCCTTCGTGCCCTGGACCATGTTGATCCGACTGTAGGGCCTTGGCAGTTGAGTACCGTGGCCGACGGTGATCGTGCGCCCCTGCTTGGTCCGGATCATCGTCGTGTTGACATCGCCCAGGGCGTACTTGCGGGTGGCCAGGGGATGGTCCTTGCCGAAACGGTTGCCGTAGTGGATGTTCAATCCTCGCGAGATGCTGCTCATCGAGACCAGGTAATCGAACTGGTCGCCGCGGTTGATATTCATGCACTGGGCAACCGGGCCCAGGCCGTGGGTGGGGTAGAGGTTTCCATCGCGGCGAATCATGTTTTCCAGTCGCCAGCGAACATCGCCATCGGGACTGATCAACTCGCGATCCTCGCGAAGTTCGTGCATGTATCCGGCCTCGCCGTGAATCAACTCTCCGAGGAATCCCTGGCGAACCATGTTCAGGACCATCATTTCGGTCCGACCGTAGCAGCAGTTCTCGAGCATGACGCAATGCCGGTGATATTTTTCGGCCGTCTCGACCATTTCCCAGCATTCGTCGATCGTTACCGCCGCGGGCACTTCGGTCACCGCGTGGTGCCCGGACTTCATGGCCGAAACACAGACGGGGACGTGCCAGCGCCAGGGTGTGGCCGTCAGCACCATGTCCAGGTCGTCTCGTTCGCAGAGGCGTTCAAAGTCGCGTTCGTCGGGGAAATACCCGTCGGGCTTGGCCTGGCCGGCCTTGACGGTGGCTTCCTGTGCCAGGCGGACACGATCCTCCAGCAGATCACACACGGCGCGGACTTCGACATGTTCCTGGTCCAGCAGCAGTCGTAACAGCGACGCGCCGCGGCCGCCGATGCCCACCACGCCAATACGGACACGGGGAATCGGAGTCAGCCGCTGTTGGTTTTTCTTGCTGGCGGCCTGGGCCGGTTCGGACATTCCGCCCAGGGCCAGGCCGGCGCCGACAGTGGCTCCAAGTTTCATGGCGTCGCGTCGGTCAACCGTGTCGTTCATCTGTGGCTCCTCACCGGTCGGGAAGGTGGTGTGGACAGGATTGTTGTGTCGTGATCAATCTCACGGTGCAATCGAGTGAGTGTCACTGGCAATTGCCGTGGACATCCGTGATTCTAGCCACTTTCCTTACCGTCATGCACGGGAAGTCGCCGTGTTCGGGATCTGATTGATCGAGGTCAAGTTGCCATGCAGGTTGCCGCTGCGTCATTCAACAACACGATTCCACAGGGTTCACCGACGGGTAGCCATACCGGCGCCGTCGTCGAA
>Ga0163108_10003131_pt1 | contig 11819 bp, 13 predicted proteins | sample Fk1155metaG_FD_109644 | JGI IMG/M metagenome (GOLD analysis project Ga0163108, IMG submission 109644) | Marine microbial communities from the Central Pacific Ocean - Fk160115 155m metaG | ecosystem: Environmental > Aquatic > Marine > Oceanic > Photic zone | place: The Central Pacific Ocean...
AATTAATACAGAGTTAATTTATCATATTTATTTCTTATTATGGGACAGGTGAATAAAATTAAGATATGGAAATTGCACAAACACATTATGTAAATGGTAACGCAGTGATGCCACCATATCCTGAAGGATGTTTAGAGCTAATTATTGGTATGGGATGTTTTTGGGGCGCTGAAAAACTATTTTGGCATTTGGAAGGAGTGTATTCGACAAGCGTTGGTTACACTGGTGGCAGCAAAAAAGAACCAACCTATAAGGAAGTTTGCACTGGGAAAACAGGACACACAGAAGCTGTGATGGTTATTTATCAACCAGAAAAAATCTCAATTGACACCTTATTAAAGGTTTTCTGGCAAGGCCATGATCCCACACAATACATGAGGCAAGGTCATGATGTGGGCACTCAATACCGGTCTGCTATTTTCTATTCTGATCAAGCCACACGTGAAATTATTGATTCAACCAAAGACGAATATCAATTAAATTTATCTGATTCTGGATTTGGTGAAATTGTTACAGAAATGCTACCCATTCAGACTTTCTATTACGCTGAAGACTATCATCAACAATACCTTGCAAAAAATCCTGATGGTTATTGTGGACTCGGAGGGTGTGGCGTAACTTTTAAAACTTCTACTTAATTAAGAACCTTATAACCACGACCACGCAGACAACGCTTGAGAATTTGTTCCTTTTCTCTTATGGCCCTTATGCCAGACTTTGCTCCGCCTGTAACTGCACCCACTTCCATAGTATCTCGCCTTGATCTGGTATCGTCAGTAATGGCTTCTATGACAGCACCAACAGCTGCACCAGTTACTGCGCCTTTAGCGATACTTTTTCCAGTTGATATATCTTCAGAGAAGATTGAACATTCTTCGAGATCAATTTCATACTGTGATATGTTCACGCCTTTTGTATCAATAATAGGTTTTGAGCCTTCTAATATTGAACTAGAGTTATTGGCCACACACCCTGATAGCGTAATAAGAAATAGAGTTGTTAATAAATTTTTTATCATCGAAATATTTTGAATGATGCAAATACAATATATCAATAGATTGTGAAGAAAAAATGAGTTTTAAGTTAATGTTGTGGCGGTGTAACTAATTGTATCTTAGAATGGCTTTCTTTCATGAAGCGTATACAATTGTTCACAAATTAATTTATAAAAATGACTAGAAATAAAAAAATTATAGCGGTTATTATTTTAATTCTCGTTGCTTCGAGTTTTTTCTATCAAGGCAATGAAGTGGCCATAAAAGTAATTGCTACTAAACCAGAAATCAGAAACGTAGAACACACTGTTTCCAACACCAGGGCGGGTACAATTGATGCTTGTAGAAGGTCAAAAATGTCACCGGCAATGGGAGGGCAGATAGCAGTCCTTGCTGTACAAGAGGGAGACATGGTTGAGAAAGATCAGGTTCTTCTTGAGCTATGGAACAAAGAGACTAAGGCTAGAGTTAAGGCGTCAGAAAGAAGTGCTGAACAGACTTGTATTATTTCAGCAAAAGCACAACGTGATGCAGAAAGAACCAATGAGTTATTTGCTAAAGGCTTAGCCTCTGAAGAAGCAAAAGAAGCTGCTGTAACAAATGCTGAATCAGGAGCTGCTGCCTGTAATGCTGCGAAAGCTCAAGTTGAAGTGAGCAAGGCCTCTTTAGAGAGGACTCAATTGATCGCACCTTTTGGTGGAATTGTTGCAGAGATCGAAGGGGAACTAGGAGAGTACGTTACTCCATCACCTGTGGGTGTTGCCACCAAACCAACTCTTGATTTAATTGATAACACTTGTATTTATATTAAGGCACCGATAGACGAGATAGACGCACCTGAAGTTATTGCTGGATTAAAATCAAGGATTACTATGGATGCTTTTGGGCAAGAGGAGTTTCCTGCCACAGTAAGACGAGTTGCTCCTTATGTTCTTGATCTAGAAAAACAGGCGAGAACAGTTGAAGTTGAAGCTGTCTTTGATAATCCTCAAGAGTTTCTTCTGCCTGGTTATAGCGCTGATATTACAATTATTATTGATACCTCTGAAGCGACCTTAAGTATCCCTTCACAAGCATTGATGGCTGGTGGTTTTGTTTATCTGATCAACTCAGATAACACCATCTCTAAAACCGAGATCGAAGTCGGTCTTTATAATTGGCAACACACTGAGGTTCTTAGCGGTCTTGCTATTGAAGATGAGATCGTTTTATCAGTGGATAGGCAAGGATTAGAAGATGGGGTCACCGTCACTATTGAGGAAACAGACAATCCAGATGAAGCTTCGAATGATGAAACCAATATAGCAGTTGAAATCGGCTAACATATCATTGACCAATGATTCATTTAGAAAACTTATGTCGACATTTTGAAGTGGGCAATCAAATCGTTCGTGCCTTAGATGAAGTAGACCTAGAAATTAATAAGAAAGAATATGTCTCTATAATGGGTGTTTCAGGGTCTGGGAAATCGACACTACTTAATATACTTGGGTTATTGGACACACCAACCTCAGGTAATTACGTTTTATCAGGTGTGAGCACCGCACAAATGAATGATGATGAAATGGCTCATATACGATCAACAAAAATAGGATTTATTTTTCAATCTTTTCATTTAATACCAAGATTGACAGCCGCTGAGAATGTTGAAATGCCTATGGTTTTATCAGGTCTAAATCCGAAAGAACGAAAGGAGAAGGTAGACACTGCTCTAGCTAGGGTTAGCCTCACTGACAGATCAGATCATAGGCCTGAGCAGCTTTCAGGCGGACAAAGACAACGCGTAGCGATAGCCAGATCAATTGTTATGGAACCTGATGTGTTATTAGCTGATGAACCAACAGGAAATCTTGATTCTTCATCAAGTAAAGAAATTATTAAATTAATAGAGGAGCTTAATAAGGGAGGTTTAACCCTTATAGTTGTTACCCATGATACTCATATGGGTTCAAGATCTGACCGATTGATCGAACTCCTTGACGGAAAAATTGTTACAGATAAAAAGAATTAAATATGCGTTTTTATGATCTATTATTTTTAGCATTTAGCACTCTGATACGATACCCATTGCGAACATTAATGCTGCTTATTGCAACCTCCATTGGTGTCATGGCTGTCATCCTTTTAACAGCTGTCGGAGAAGGAGCCAGGGACTATATCACTAGCGAATTCAAAGATATGGGCACCAATCTGCTGATTGTTCTGCCAGGGAAAAATGAGACCACAGGAGGAGGTACACCTGCTGATTTAGCTGGTGTTGCACCAAGAGATTTAACCGTTGAAGACGCGATTAGCTTAAGACAAATTGAAGCAATAAGTAGAATCGCACCAATTGTTGTAGGAGAAACACCGGCGCAATTTAATGGTTTAGAAAGATCTGTACCCATAATAGGAACAACCCCTTCTTTTTTAGCAGTCAGAAAATGGGAAATGGGGAGTGGTAATTTTTTACCCGGAGTGACTCTGGATCGATCCCCTCCAGTATGTGTTATTGGTAAAGAAGTTGAATCAGAACTCTTTGGTAAAAACAATGCTATAGGTCAATGGTTAAGAGTAGGTGATAGACGTTGTCGTGTCACTGGTGTTATTGCCACCGAAGGCAGAGCCATTGGAATTGATGTACAAAAAATTGTAGTGATGCCTGTGAGCTTAGCCACTGCATTGTTCAACCGGCCTTCATTATTCCGAATCATAGCTGAAGCAAGAAACACTTGGGAGATGGATCAAATCAAGAAAGACATTATTAGAATTATAAAAAAGCGTCATCAGGGCAAGGAAGACATAACAGTTATTAGGCAAGATGCCGTAATGCAGTCTTTTGATAATATCTTTGATGTTCTCACCATGGCCTTAGGTTCTATTGCTTCTATCAGTTTATTTGTGGCCGGCATTCTTATCATGAATGTTATGTTAGTTGCTGTTTCTCAACGACAATCAGAAATCGGTTTGCTGAAGGCTATTGGCGCTAAAAATAAGCAGATTAATTATTTGTTTGTCACTGAAGCTATTATTTTATCCGGATCAGGAGCAATCCTGGGATTGATCTTGGGACACACCACAACACAAGTTCTAAAACTGGCTTTTCCTACCTTTAATTTTTTACCGCCACTATGGGCTTCGTTTGTTTCTCTAATTGTGGCCTTGGTGTCAGGGGTTATTTTTGGATTGCTACCTGCTAGAAGAGCTTCTAAGCTAGATCCTGTGATCGCTTTATCTGGAAACAAATAATATGAAAATTAAAGACATTTTTATTTTTTCTTCCTTCTCAGTAATTTCTCAGAAAATGAGAAGCTTTCTGACTTCGCTTGGGATTGCAATTGGTGTTGTTTGTGTGATTTTCTTAACGAGTTTAGGCCAAGGCTTACAAGATTATATTGTTGGACAATTTACTCAGTTTGGTACTAATATCATTGGAATATCACCAGGCAAAGAACAAACAATGGGTATGCCCCTTGGAGTTTTTGGTACTGTTAGGCCTTTATCATTTGAAGACGCAGAAGCGCTTGAACGACTGCCAACCATTGAAATAGCAGTTCCAGTTTCTGGAGGTAGTGGTGAAATTGAGAGTGCTGACCGTATGAGAAGATCAATGGTTGTAGGCACCGGCTCTAATTACGATATTATTGTTGGGGCTGAGGGTAATATGATTGGTCAATACTTGCCTGATGATCCTCCTAAAACACCAAGAGCTTATGCGGTTCTTGGTCCAAAAATGAAATCCGAGTTGTTCGGAGAACAAAACTCATTAGGATTAACAGTTAGAGTCAACTCTGAACGATTCCGTATAGTTGGTGTGTTGCCACCAAAAGGTGATTTTCTAGGTATGGATCTTGACGATGCTATTTATATTCCTATAGCTAAATTCAATTCAATGTTCAATAGGGATGGGTTCCAAGAAATTGATGTTATTCACAAGGATAATGTAACAGCGGATGAAGCTGTAGCCTCAATGAAAAGATTAATGATTAGACGTCATGGAGGCGATGACACCACCATGCACACTCAAGCGGACATGTTGGAATCATTGGGTGAGATTATGAAATGGTTGAAATTTACTGTCGCTGCTTTTGGTGGCATCTCACTTCTAGTAGGCGGGGTCGGTATATTTACAATTATGACAGTTGCTGTCAATGAAAGAACCTCAGAAATTGGGGTATTGAGAGCCATCGGTGCTTCACGCAGGAGAATTCAAGATGTGTTCCTATTGGAATCTATTTTTCTTGCTATCTTGGGAGCTTTATTAGGGCTCTCCATTGGATTTATTGCTGTTAATGCAGCCCTGACTATTTATCCTGATATGCCAATTGCTATTGCTTGGGACTATATTGTTTATGCAATTGTAATTTCTCTCTTGATTGGCTTAGTTGCCGGCTATCTGCCTGCAAGGTCAGCAGCTCAACTTGATCCGATTGAAGCTTTAAGGACTGATTAAGAAGCAATACGTTGCATCATATTTGAATATGTTGCGATATGTGATTCAGTCGGTAAAAATGTTTCTAAATAGCTTTGTCTTTCTTGCATAGCATCCCACCAGGATCTAATTTTTCTGCATTCTTTTGGCCATTTAGCATCAAATAAATGTTCGTAGGCACCGAAGCGTTCGAAGAAAGGGGCGTAATGTAAATCGACCAGTGTTAATTGTTTACCCATCCAGAAAACACCACTATCATTTTTTTCAAAGCATTCTTTTTCAATATAAAGCAAACGATCTCTAACTATCTTTAAGTTCTGTTGTTGAAGGTCATCATCCTGATGATCTCTGATCAATTTTGAGCAAGCTGGAAGGTAATAATTAGAAGCATAATCGATCCAAATTCTTGCTCGTGCTCTGTCATAATGATCCTCTGGCATTAAAGCAATTTCTGGGTATTTCTCCTCTAGGTATTCATTAATGATTGCTGATTCATAAATCGTCCTTCCTTCATGAACTAATACAGGAACTTTTCCATAGGGTGAGATTTCTAAAAACCAGTCTGGTTTGTTATAGACATCAATCTCAATTAATTCAAAATCAAGCCCTTTTTCAATCAGGGCCATTCTAGTCCTCTGTGCGAAAGGGCATTTGTCGAAACTGTAAATCTTTATATCGCTCATAATCTATAACTGTTTCATGATTTCATACCAAAAATCAAGCGAAGCTTGATAGGCTGTGATCTCTATTCTTTCATTTAGCCCGTGACCTCTGTAACCCGTGGGGTCAGACATCATCGCACTAGTTCCATAGACCGGTATTCCTATACTCCTTAGATGAAGAGCGTCCGTTGCCCCTGTGGACATAGTAGGCACCAGAGGCATATTTGGAAAAACCTTGTTAATGGCCTGGCTAACTAGGCTGTGTATTTCAGAATTAATTGGAGACACTGGACTTTTCTGAAAGTTTGAGACTGATGCAACTTCGACACTATCTCCCACCAGATCTTGTAGGGTTGAGAAAATTTCTTCGGGATCCTCATGCGGCAATACCCTGCAATTTACTGTTGCAGTCGCAGACACTGGTAGGGCATTCTCTGCATGTCCAGCTATAAGTTGTGTTGCCACACAAGTGGTTCTCAAAATGGCATTCACTGCAGAATTATTATTGACCATATCAAACTCTGATGCAGTTTCTCCATTAAGGATGGCTATGGTTTCCTCTCTAATATTTCCCTGGGCTTTGTTCAAAGCAAATTCTAGTGTGGCTCTGGTTGTTTCATTTAAGCTAATTGGGAATTTATATGCTTCCACTTTCTTAATTGCATCGGCTAATTCATAAATTGCATTATCTGGTCTTGGAATTGAACTATGGCCTCCACGATTTGAAGTGGTCATGGTGACCGTCATGTACACTTTTTCAGCTGATTGTAATCTGAATGCCTCAGGGTTCTTCATAGTCCCAGTGATATAGCCGCCGTCAGAATTAAATGCGAAAGGAGCACGTCTTACAGACTCAAAATTATCACGGAAGTATCTAATGCTATCCATGCCGGTTTCCTCATCTCCCGTTAGCAACATAATAATGTCGTTCTTGGGTGTAAACCCTTCTTCTTTAAGGCGTATAAAAGTAGTTAGTAATGCCGCAGCACCCCCTTTGTTATCGCTAGCACCTCTGCCGTGAAGAAAACCATCGATTTCAACCAACTGAAAAGGGTCAGTATCCCATGCGTCTTTTACAGCAGGCACCACATCAATATGAGCCATAACAATAACGGGTTTTTTTGAAGATTGACCTTTGTACACACCATATAATCCTTTGGAAGTGTCTGTTGGTCCTACAACTTTTAAGTCCCCATCTTCAAACCCATGATTCAGCAGAAGCGTCTTTGAAAGCTCGCTCGCTTCAGTTGCAAGCCCCATGCCAGCAGTCGATTCAATAGCAACTAGATCAGATAAAATAGACGTTCCCAGCTTTACATGATCACCTGAGCCAAACGAAGGATAAGAGAACAGAGCCATCGTCAGGATTAAGAATTTACTCGATAATTTCATTACATTGCCTCCTTATTAAATTGTACTAGATATTCCAAGGCATCAACAGCCGTCTTCTGACCTAATTCCTGAACAAGTTGGTGACCACCTGATTCATATATAATCATTTCTATAGAGCTTGAATTTATCAATAGGTTTTTCATCTCATAAGCTAATTCAACAGGAACAATTTTATTCTTTTTGCCCCACATGATCAGTACAGGAGATTTAACTTGCTGCATAACTTGATCAATATCTCCTGAAACATATTGCCTCATTCTGGCCATCTGGGCATCCCGTTGACCTTCCCTTAACAACAGATCATGCCATCTAGTAATTAATTCTTCGCTTATTTTAGAGGGATCTCCAAACCCCCCTGTTAGAAGGCCTTTAACCAATGACCTGGGTGTTATTTGTGTGATCAGATTAAAGGCTTTTGGCATTTTTGGTGGCTCATTGCTACCTCTTACCCTTGGGTTAAGAGCACCTGGGCTAACTAAAATAAGATTATCCACTGTCTCTGGATTGTTTCGAGCAAAATGAATTCCAATAGTTCCGCCCAATGATGCTCCAGCAATACTTAATTGTTTTATATTCAAAGAGCTAATTAATTCTTCAATCAAGTAGAGAGTTCTGCTCATGGAATAATCATTTAAAGGATCAGCCTCTGTTAAGCCATGACCCGGTATATCTAATCTAATTACTCTATAGTTAGAGGATAGTGTTTCAACCCAAGGCCTCCAGTCTATTAAGTTCGCGTAGTTGGCATGGAGTAATAGAATCACAGGCCCTGAACCTTCATCTGTGTAATGAATATTAACTCCATCAATATTTATAAAAGAGGAACTATCTTCTAAATACTTTGCTTCAATTTCTTCAGTACTCTTATCCATAGGGTAGCGAGCACCAAAATAAAGACTCACTAGAAAGAGACCGAGAATAGAGACGCAAGTGATCAGGGTTATTTTAATAATTTTTTTTATCATAAAAATTTATTTAACTATTGCGTAATCAACTCTAATATTAGCTCTATATTATCGATTTAGCTTCAATTGTGAAAACATGACAAAAGGAAATATTAAAGAGAACACGATAAAACCTTTCGAAAATGGCGACATTTTCCTTGGTTGTACTTATTTGAATAACAAGACTGATGATCACAAAGGTGATGGAAGAATTTTGCAGTATGACAAGTTTCTTCAATTTAAAGGAGTGTTATGGACTAAGGGAACTGAGCATTTAGTGATTGGGCTAACTTTTGATCGACAAGGGACTCTATGGGGGTTTGATATGCACAATCATGTTGTTGTGAGAGTTTCTCCAGATGGTCACCAGATGCCAGATCATCATTTTGGCGATCGTGCATTTTCAAATGCAACATTTGATAAAGACGGCAATATTTATTTAGGCGAAGCCCTTGTTGGGAATACTCCATATCCTGGGAGTTTTATGAAGCGTCTACCGGGGCTTGATTTATTGGGTTATGCAAATATACATAAGTTTAATTCAGATTTAGACTTGGTTGATGTTTTTGATGTAGCTTATTCTCCTGAGTTTCACCATTTTAAAGGTATAACCCATTCAACCATGCACCCCAATGAAAAATTCATTACCTACACCACTGAAATAGGAAAAAAAGTAATGCGTTACGATATTGTGAATGGTCGGCAAATGGATGACTTAGTGGTTTTGCCAGGCGATTTAATGGATAAAGTGGTGGCTATTGCAGTTAACTATTTACCTGATGGGAGATTGCTTCACTCACGAGGAGATTACATTGAGATCTTAGATGAACAGGGCAATGTGACTCAAACCATCGACTTGAGCACACACGGTTGGGGAATAGCTCAATTAACCCCGTCATCTGATGGCGAACATTTTTTTACTACAAATATTTTTTCAGGGATCATGTTAAAAGTTAGTTTAAATGATGGAAAAGTGGTTGGCTCAATTGACACGGGCTTTGCGGTGCCAAAAAGAAGTTTTGGCGGGGTAGCTGAATATCATATTACTTCCTGAAATATTTCTAATTTGATACCATAAGATATGAGAATTTCTTTAAAAGTTGTCCCCATATTACTTCTACTTATTGGATGCGTTGCAAATCAAGAAGTAGGTGAGACTCCCGATAACAATAATAACCCAAGCCAAGCAGCTGCAGAGCTAAAAAAAGAGAATGCTGTTTGTCGTCAAATTTCAGTCTCTGGAAGCAGGCTTAAGAAAAAAGTTTGCTATACGAGTGAAGAAGAAGCAGCCAGAGCTAAAAAAAGCCAAAGAATTTTAAGGGAGCAACAGAATAAGGAACGTGTCAGATCAGGAATGCCTGACCCTGGTTAATCAAAACAATTTAATTCTTGTCAATCTCTAAGCTGTAATGCAAGAATTCATTATCAACTTCATAACCAATAGATTCATAAAGGGATGTACCAATGAAGTTGTTTTTTGCTGTGGAAAGTTCTAGACGTTTATAACCATTATCTTTAGCAAAACTTTCTGCTTTATTCATTAAATCTCTTCCTATCCCACCAGTTCTCATTTCAGGATCTACAAATAAGTCATAAAGGATAAGAATGGGTATCATACTCACGGAGCAAAACGATGGATAAAGTTGCACAAAACCGTTCAAGCTAGCATCATCATTAATTGATACAAAGATCGTTGAATCCCCCTTTTCTAGTCTTTCTTTAATAAATTGATGTGCACCTTTAAGGTTATTTTCCTCCCTGTAAAAAATTCTATAGAGGTTGAAAAGTCTTGATACTTCATTGAGATGTTCTATTTTGGCTAGGACTATTTTAGACATGTGTCAAATTAACTTTGTTGTGTAAGAAAAGACATCTCCCGAATAATACTCTCAGAAACAATGATTGGTGATTCCTCATGTACATAATGGCCAGCATCTTTAATTAACTCCAGTTTACTATTTCTAAAACCATTTTTTAATTGTAATGCTTCTTCCATCGATTTATTGCGATCCTCAACGCCAAAGACTATTAGTGTTGGATTATTAACTCTATGCATCAGTTCAGCTTCATTAGCATCATAGAACTTATTAAGCATGCTCGTCGTTCCTGTCAAATAACCTTCAGATCTTGCTCCGAGCATAATTTCATCCATGACTTTCTCGTCTACAATTGATGGGTCATGATATGAACGTTTCAGAAATTCTTCTCTAAAATCTCGATCAGCAAATTGTTTTGCTGACACTCTAGCAAAAGGGAATATCAAATTAAGGTATCTTGCAAACTCAGGAACTCCTGTATTAATAATGCCTGGGTTAAATAAAATCAATCCTCTTGTTTTATTATTATTTTTGGCAACATGAAAGGCAATTGCTCCTCCTAAAGAATGTCCACCTACAATAAATGATTCAAGATTGAGAGCGTTGGCAAATTGTCCAATACTAATAGCTTGGTTCGTATTGCTGTAGTCATAATCAGTCGGCTTGTCTGATAAACCAAATCCAAGTAAGTCCAAAGTAAAAATATTATAGTTTGCAGCAAGGAGTGGAGTGATTGATCTCCATGATTGTAAATTATTGCCAAACCCATGGATCAATATAAGGTTCGGACTATTGTTTTCCTGTGTGAGGTATTGTCTATAGCGAATATTATGACCGCTGACATTAATAAAAAGATCATCCTTAGTGGTCAATTCTTTAGTAGGTATTTCTTCAAAGGGTAGGTAGGCATAAACGACTAATGCACCATAACTAAGAATCAATAGGAACAGTGTGGTCCTTAAAAAAAGTCTAAAAAGTATTTTCATTTTTTTATAAATTCCAAATCTAAAAATAAAGGCTTAACGAAATTATATTAGAGTAGGTAGTTTATGAGTTGTCCTCCCCTAAAGCAATTCCAGACAGCTGCCTACTCTTCCGAAAAGAAAGCCGATAAAGCTCTTCGGCTGAGGTTAGAATAGAATTTATATTGAGACTTCTGGACGTTCTTTTGGAGCAGTCAATAATAACGGTTCTGATGACACCACAACACCACCAGGTTGTTCCAGAGTGATTGCAAAGCCAACGGCCTTAGAGATTGGTAATTTAGGATTAATGGGTATGATTATTGCTTTATCCGTTCGAGTAACATCAAAAATACCACCGTCAACTGCTTGCTCATATTTCAAAGGATCAATAATCCAAATTTGATACTGATTTTTATTTGGGTCATTCATTGGTAAGCCTGCTATTTGAATAAACCCCTTTTGCCCTTGATCACTCCAGATAATATCTCCATTGATGGGCCCTAAATCATTAGTTCTTGAGTGCCATGGGTATTGAATTAAATCTTTTGCAGTTGTTTCCATCACTATTTTTTTCAAAGGAAGGTATCTAAAGTTACTTTCATAATTTTTAAACTGAATCATTGAAAAAGATAG
>Ga0163108_10003133_pt1 | contig 11815 bp, 7 predicted proteins | sample Fk1155metaG_FD_109644 | JGI IMG/M metagenome (GOLD analysis project Ga0163108, IMG submission 109644) | Marine microbial communities from the Central Pacific Ocean - Fk160115 155m metaG | ecosystem: Environmental > Aquatic > Marine > Oceanic > Photic zone | place: The Central Pacific Ocean...
GTGAGCGGTTTTTTACTTCTAAAGGAAGACCAAATGGCTGTAAATAAATTGCCTCTGAAAACAAACGGTATTTTGATCGACCACTTTTAAGTGGGTTATACTTAGCCCAGTCCCAATCTTTAAAAGGAGAACCCTTAGTATCAACTTCGCCATAACTCCAGCCGCCATAACCTCTAGAAATAAAATAGTTTGGTGAAGCATCGAGTGCTTTTTTTCTTTCTTTAGAGACAGCTAAAAGTTCTTTAAGCTCCCTTTCTCTTCTGGCTCGAGCTTGCTCTTCTGTTTCACCTTCTTTAGGGTCTAGTGGTGCTTTTTTCAGTAATTCATAGTTTCTTTTTCCATGAAAAAACTCATCTAAAAGCTGGATATATATTTTATACTGAGTTTCATTCATATAAAGCGATTGATCATCCCACTGAGCACTTTTCCCACCAGAAATCATCAAAAGTCGATTTGCTGAAGCATAAAAAATAGGTGCTGCAACAGCTCTAAACGTTTTGTCTTTCGATTGAGACAAAAAGCTCGCCGCAAAAACATCACTTGTTAATCCATGTGCAAACTCTTTTAATGACATCAATGGATGCTTGCCTTCTTCACTTATAGCAGGCACTGCACGAGGAGTTAAAACATCAATGAGTGGTGTGTTCTCACCCCAAAGATCTGCTTGCTCAGGTGCTTTAAATTTAGCAGAAATTAATGAAGGAAGTCCTATAATCTCAGTAACAATATCTTTTGGTAAGTTCTCACCAAATTCTACAGGAAATTGCTTATTAAAAATCTTTTCAATTTCTTTAATGACTGCTGGATCTTTTTTGGCTTCAATGAGTTGAGGTTTAGCTAAATTGTATACCCAATAACGATAAAAACAATCATTTGCAGAAAGCTCAAACTTAAGCCAAAGCTGACGAATTACACTCACTTCAACCACTTCATCAGAAGTGTCTAAAGGACAATCCTCATAGGTTTTACCATCTAAGGCTTTTTGAGCAATTGCTTTACTTATTCCACTTGCTTGTGATTCTAAAGACTCTGGAAGTTCATCACTTGCAATAGCTCCCATAAACGCATCAAAAAGTTGATCTAAAGGGGCATTCTCTACTAACTTTGAATATTGATCATACCACTCATCAGAATAAAGATCAGGCAAGAGCTCTCGCAATCTTTCATATACAACTAGTCCAGGAAAAGGTCCTTGAAGCAACGTTGTTTTAACGGGTTGATTAGATACCCGGTAACTCATCACTAATCTCGCCAAAGCAAGCTCTTCATGAGAAGAGGCCTTCCACGATCTATTTTGTGTTTTCTGATGTTTTAAATAATTAGAAAAATGATTTAAAGTTTCTCTAGCTTCTATTTTTGAAACTTTAAGCTGATAAGGCTTTAAGTCAGAAGCATCTGCACTGCTTAAAACAAACGAATAATCACTTATTACGACTACAAAAGCCATCCACAACAACATTCTCAACCCAGATGTGATCATCAAAATACTCCAATAAAATAGTTTAACTAAACGGCAATGAGCCACTTTGGAACTGGCAATCTTGTAACATAATAAAACTGATCTTTAAAGGTCGGGTTTAAAGATTTTATTGTATTTATTTTATACCCTTGTAGTTTATTCCTACCTGGTCAAAGTGCCCCCTGTTTGGGACCACCAGTCCCAAAGTGGGTCCTTTTTTTAACTGGATTTCTCGAAAATAGTACTAACCATTGAACTCAACACACCTTTTTTGCTATTAAAATCACAGGAATTGGTCTAAAAACAACCTCAACACAAAACATATTTTTTTCGGCACAGAGATTGCTATAGGTTGAAGGTAATCAAAACCTAGCAAGATGCTATAAAAATTGTCATGGATGCATAAAATTTTTTACATGAAATTTTTTCATTTGTGGAGAAGAAGAACGTGAAAAAAAAGAACCACCTCAGAGCCCTTAGTGTCCTATTTAAGCTATGCTGCTTTGCGCTTATTGCTTTATGCTTATACCCACTAGAAAGCATTAGTATGGATGCTAGAGTACTTCCTGCAGGACGCTTTAGACTCAGTTATACCTATGGAGTAGCATCTGGCATTAGCGAAGGCTATCAAAGCGATAGCTCAAAAAAATCTCTTACTTCTGATTATAATATAGAGCTCAATTCTGACACTCTCAAAACCTTTGACCCACAAATTAGCGAACTCATTACCTACCTCAACTCTTTTGATGGTTATCGTTATGACTCTGATCAAAAAAATGGCCTTCTAGGTGGAATCGTTCTTTCAAACGATGAATCCCTTCCAACACTAGGTGATGCAATTGCCTTAGGGTTTACCAATGTAGATGCAACTGCCTCTCAAAAAAAGCACTTACTTACATTTCAATATGGTCTTAGCAATAAAGTAAGCGTTGGTTTTCAAATCCCTTATATAAAGTCTAACGTAAGTGTTAAGTACGGAATCTCAGGTAATAACAACGCCTCTGAACTATTAGACGCGTGGAAGTCTGTTGATCCAGGAGAACTTAGCTCTGTGATTAATGGGTTAAATCAACTCAGCTCACTTTCTACTGATACTTTTCAAGAATTATTATCAGACGCTGGCTACTCAAATTTTGGTGACTTTTCAGAAACAGGATTAGGAGACGTAGTTCTTGGCGGAAGATACAACTACTTAAATTTAACAAACACTCAATCGGGTGATTGGATTAATTCTTTTCAAGGTGGGTTTACAGCTCCTACTGGTAAAGTGTATGACCCAAGTGAAATCACTGCGATCGATTTTGGACAAGGCGTTTGGGACTTTGGAGCCGCTCACTTACTCAATTACACTCCGACCCCATGGTTTACTTTCCAACACTCTTTGAATTACACTTATCGCTTTGAAGGTGAGCTCTTAGATCGCGTCAGAGAAAATGAATCAGATATTATACCCGACGCGTCAACCGAAGAGATGCTTAACGCAAAACTAGGTGATAAATATTGGACTGCTATTGGTCTAAAGCTAGATGTAACTTCATTTTTTAGCATTACAAGTAGTTATGAGTGGTATTGGAAAGATAGTGATCATTACTCTGGTTCTCGCGATAAAGACTATACTCACCTATCTGGTGACACACATAAGTATTTAGAAACCTTGCAAATTGGTGCTTCTTTTAGCTCAATTAAAGCGTTCCAAGACTATAAATTTCCTTTACCAGGAGATTTTTCGGTCAACTATTACAAACCTGTTACAGGAAAAAACTCAGTTATTGCTCCTTTTGTCGTAGCTGAACTTGCGCTTTACTTCTAAGCGAAAAATGATAAACCCTTAACTAATGGAAAATTCATCTGAAGAACTTACAGTATATAACCGCCTACGTGATGTGCTTACAGGAAAAACCCGAATTGCTGTTGCATGGGTTTTCTCTATTGTTTTAGTTTTAAGCGCAAGCAAGTATCCTTCAGCCCCTGGAATTCTCCTTTGTTTTGTAGGAGCTAGTATTCGATTTTGGTCGAGTGGATTTTTAAGAAAAGACCAATACCCTGCAGTTGGTGGCCCTTACTCTCTTTCACGTAACCCTCTTTATTTGGGTACATATTTAATGATGGTAGGAATCTGTTGGTCAATTGAAGCTTGGGTATTTCTTATTCTGACATCAACTGTTTTCTTTTTTATTTATCACTTTGTTATTTTAGAAGAAGAAAAAAAGCTTCAAAAAATATTTGGCACATCTTATCAACAATACTGCTTAAAAGTTCCAAGATTTTTTCCACGTCTGTGGCCGATTAAACGTTCCACCTTAATGATGATTAACCCAAAATATGATCATCGCCTTTTCGATTGGAGCCTTGCGTTAAAAAATAAAGCATATGAAGCGTATCTTACCTTTGCAGCCTTAGTGATGTTTGTCTTTTTTATCGCTTTTGCTAGAAAAAACTGGTTAGAAACCCTTTTGTTTTAATTAACCACTTTCTTAACGCGCAGTTCCTTGATCTATTTAATCTAGTGTTCTAAAAGCTAGTGAAGCACATTTCACACAAGGGGTAAGTCTATGTTTAAATTAATAAAGAAAGTTTTTTTACTCTCTTTTTTAACGGTCCTTTTTTCCAATCAATTATTTTCCTATTCAGGCCCTCCTTTTTACGCTGATCTTTCGCCTATTGATGAAGCGCTTTTAACTTCGGCAGTTAATGGTGATATGAAAAAGTTACGCAATGCTCTTGAAAATGGAGCTTCTTTAGAAACAACAAATTACCAAGGAAGTAATGCTTTATTGCTAGCTGCTGAAAACAATCATACTCACATCGTAAAAGAGCTTTTACTTTATGGCTTAAATGTAAACTTTCAAAATGACTACGGCACAACCGCCTTAACAACAGCTGCATGGAACGGAAACTTTAAATTAGTTAAATTTTTGCTTTCTAAAAACGCAAACATTCACCACCAAAGTTATTACGGGACCCCACTTACACTTGCCACACAACAAAACTACACTGAATTAGCTGTTTTCTTACTAAACAAGGGAGCCAATGCAGACGATCGTATTCACGAAGGTCTCAGCGCTTTGATGTTTGCAGCCCAAAACGGCAACCATACCTTAATATTTCACTTGCTGGAAAGAGGCGCTGCAATCAACGCTTATACAGTAGAAAAAGGAAAAACAGCTCTTATCTTTGCAACCGAAAACAATCACACCTATATCGCCGAACAACTTATCCTTAATGGAGCAGATGTAAATCAACAACTACAAAGAAATGACACGGCACTTGTTAAAGCTGTATTTAACAATAACGAAGAAATGATCTCAATGCTTCTAAAGTATAATGCTGATGTGAACCAGTCTATCTCAAACTCAATAGAAGAAAACCTCACTCCATTAATGATTGCCGCTCAAAGCGGATACACCCCTGTGGCTAAAATCTTAATTGAGTTTGATGCAAAAATAGATGCTTACACTTCTTTTACAAGTCATCACCCAAGGTGGACTGCTTTACTGTTTGCTAGTGCTCACTCTCACAGTGATACGGTAGAACTATTAATAAATAATGGTGCAGATATAAAAGACACTGACCGTAAAAACTATAATGCACTTTCTTTAGCCATAGAAAAAAGCAAAGAAGAAAATATTGAACTCGTTAAATTTCTTATTCATTTTGGCGCAGACGTCAACCAAGCTAACCTCGATGGAGATACTCCACTTATTTTAGCTACCTTAAGAAATGACATAGACACCGTAAAAGAACTTCTCACCGCAAAAGCAAATAGAACGGCAAAAAATGATGATGGATTTACTGCTTTTTATTATGCGACCCAAAAAGGTCTGAATGAGATTTCAGAATTGCTTCGCACTTTTTTTCCGTAAGTGCAGAAGCCGAAGTTACTGTCACATGGTCTATTTGTTTTGATGAAAAAAAACTGGGATAAAACTCTATACCTGCGACAACTCTTAGGTGACCATAATTTGCGTCATCTACACCTCTTATCGATACACCCGCACTTAACTGCATGTACGGATTTGTCTTCCACTTGCTTCCTAAATAAAGCTCCATAGGCATTCTAAAAGACTCATTAGATGCCGCAACAACACCTATTAACTCTGAGCTCACAGAAAGCCTAGGGTTCACAGTGTAAACAGCACCCAAACCAATTGGAAGCTGGTGTCGTAAATCAATTCCAAACTGAGTCGCATTGTTACGATACATATATCCCCAATTTGCAGCTAAAATAAACTTTTTAAGATGAGTCTCTACTACTGCTTTAACCCCAACTCCAACACTTGTATTTGATAAAAAAAGACGATCATCTCCAGTTGGCAGCTCTAATTGTGGCAATAATGCAAAAGCTAGTTTCTTTCCACGTTGAGAAACCAAGTATTTTCCTTGAAGGACAATATCTCCCATTCCCAATTGAGGCTCAAGCCCTGTCATCTGCACCGAACTTAAAGGCAATGATGCTGCCACTGACCATTTTTTATTCACTCTTTTAGAAAAAGAAAGAGCAATTGTCTGCATCCTATCAATATAAGAATTTAATTCATTTGAACTAGATGAATCTAAAACCACAAGTGGTTTATCAAAAAATTGATACTTTGCTGCAAACCTATAGTTATACTTCTTATAAAAAAAAGCTGAGTCTAACCATTCATACTTTAAGCTCATAGCAGAAGAAGAACTCTGTAAATTCACTCCTGCTGCTATATTAGCAGACAAAAAATAAAGACACCCAAAAGCAAAAAATAGCTTTTTCATTTTTCAGTCCCCGTTACTTTTACTGAATTAAGTTTTGCATAACCTCCCTCAGAAGATAAAAGAAAATAAGCTCTGAAATAAAAGTCACCCGAACCCACTTCGTCATCAAATTTATCTACAAAAGCATTTACAACATAAGCAGGATTAGTCTCATACGGGGTGTTAGAGGCACTCGCCCATTTTGCACCATTATAGTAGTACCAATTCTCACCATCTTTAGAAATCTGATAGCCTAAATCAGAAGCACTCCCTTCCTCAAAAGAGTCTTCAAATGACTGAATCTCTTTAAATGAAACCCCATTTTTTACTGTGATTGGCTCTAAAAAGTCACCTGCAAAAGTAAAATCAACCTCTACCTCAGAAACAACTGCACTCACACCAGGGTCAGTCGTTTCAAATGTAAGTTGATACTGAAAGTAACGACTGCTATCAAAACCTGTTAATGGAAATGAAATCGTGTTTTCATCAAAACTAACATCATCAACATCAAAAAACGCACTTTGATCTAAATAAGGTCCAGAAAAAGACTGATCTGAACAATCACTTTGCTCACAACTTCTCACCTGTGCTTTTACGTTCGTTGCTCCTCTTTGATAAATAGAATAAATCTCATCTTGATCTAATGCTTTTGCAAAAACAGCAAGTTCATCAACATTGCCAAACCAGCCATACTTTGACCAATTGCTTGGACCTTTACCAATATGCAAATCACCAATATTTGCAACTTCTCCTGATACCGCTGCACTATTAGCAACTGGTGTATCCTCTACCCCATTAATATATAACTTTAACTGCTCTCCACTTTTCCAAACCAAAACAATGTGCTGCCAATCTGTAGACTGCTGTTCTTCAGCGCTATTGTAAAATAACGTTTTTATAGTTCCCCCACCTATATCTACTGCAATGGAACCACGAATTGTTTTAAAATATTTTGTAAGACCAATTTTATATTGATAGTCATACCTTAAGCCCAATGTTTTCTCAAAATGAGTTGGGGTATCTCCTGAAATAAAACCTGCATTAGTAACAGTGGTTTCAGATTTAACCCATGATGAAACAGTGAGTTCATCCACGCCGTTTAACATATTGCCAGCATCTTCAACTTTTATATAATCTTTGATCCCATCAAAATAAGATGCAGATGCAAACCTTCCATCAGAAACAGTGGTTACATTGCCATACACTTTTCCATGGTTTTCACAGCCAGAAGAATCTTGAACCTCATCATCTACTAACCCAACATAAGGCTCTTCATTAAAGCGAAATAAAAATTCATTGAAACTCATATCCACATTATAGTTAGTAAAATCACTTTCAATTGCGCCATTACCAGGAAGCTCTTTTTGAACAGGAAAAGGCAATGTTGCAGTAAATTGATCCCAACTCACCTGAGCTCCTGCATCAAAAACTCTTGATGCAAAAGTGCCACTTCCTGCCAAAAGCCCCTCTTCTGATAATGTTAATTCATCAGACAAATAATCTACTCCTTCAGCCGCTCCCCCGCCAAACTCACCTTCACTGCTTGTTTGATCTACAAAACTTTGATTAACAAATGAAATCCCGTCATCCCCAAAAGAATAAAACTGATCATCAAAGTCAAAGGTCTCTTCTTGAGAAAGGTCCCAACTATACTCAAATGAATCATCTTCATTAAAAACACTTTCTTGAGACTTTTCTTCACCCTGCCCACCTTCTTGCTCACCTTCAGGTATTGCCTCTTTTTGAGAGGTTTTTTCATTTTCATCACCATCTAGCTCAGAGCTTTCAAGAGCATATTGCCCACACCCTGTAACAAAAAAGATCAAAATAATAAGGCTAAAAATAGACCTTATGAAAGATTGAACACTATAATTAGAAGAAATAAAATAAGACAATGAAAGGAACCCCCTTTTCTCAAAGAGGATAATTGCTAATCTTATGCCACACAAAAAAAGCACGAAAAGCACATATTTTTAGCTTTTAAATAAACCAGGGGCAAATTGGCACCCCTAAAGCTCCATCCAGTTTTTTCCTGATTCAGAATTTACCACCAAAGGAACCGAAAGCTTCATTGCTCCTTCAAGCTCTTGTTCAACACATTGCTGAACCTCTTTTAACTCATCTTTTGGGCAATCCAGTAAGACTTCATCATGCACCTGAATAAGCATTTTTGATTGAAAACCACGAGTTTTTAAAGCCTGATTTAGCTCTACCATCGCTATTTTCATTAAATCAGCCGCTGTTCCCTGCAGTGGAGTATTCATTGCCATTCTCTCTGCATTATTTCGAATGGCTGGGTTTCTTGAATGAATCTCTGGCAATGCTCTTTTTCGACCAGAAAGAGTCATGACCCAACCTCGCTCTTTTGCATCTTCCACTTGCTGATCTAAAAACTCTTTCACTCGAGAGTACTTTTTAAAATATTTTTCAATCATTAGCTTTGCTTCAGTTCTTGAAATTTTTAATTCTTGAGACAAACCAAATGCAGTTTTTCCATACATCAAACCAAAATTAATCGCTTTTGCCACTGATCGTTGAGAATCTTTTACCTGATCAGGGGACGTATGAAAAATTTCAGCTGCTGTTTGCCGATGAACATCTTCTCCATTTTGAAAAGCCTCAACTAAACTTGGATCTTCACTCATATGAGCCAGCAGTCGCAATTCAATTTGACTATAATCAGCAGAAAGTAAAACATTTCCAGAAGAGGGAATAAAAGCACGCCTAATCTTTTTACCCCTTGCTGTTCTAACAGGAATATTTTGTAAGTTTGGGTGTGAGCTTGAAAGCCTTCCTGTTGCTGTTACTGTTTGATGAAAATTTGCATGAATCCTTCCAGTTGCCGGATCAACCAACTTTGGTAAAGGCTCAACATAAGTAGATTTCAATTTAGCAATTTCACGGTAATCAACTAATAACCTAGGAACCTCATGCAAAGGTGAAAGCGCATCTAAGACTTTAGCATCAGTTGAATACCCTGTTTTTGTTTTAGATTGCACAGGAAGTTTTAAGTCTTCAAAAAGTAATTTTGACAGTTGCTTAGGAGAGTTTAGATTTACAGGCCCTTGAGTATAAGCATAGATTCTATCTTCTAACTCTTTTAACTCTTTTTCAAAATCCTTTGAAAGTTTACCTAACCACTTTAAATCAACTAAAACACCTTCATGCTCCATTTTTGCTAAAACTGGAACCAAAGGCAAATCTACTCTTGCAAAAACCTCCATCAAACTTTCTTGTTTTAACTTTTTCTTTAATACATCCCAAAGTCGAACTGCACAAAGTGAGTCTTCTGCTGCATAACGAGTAGCAAGGGGAATTTCTACTTGAGAAAAAGAGATTTGATCTTTTCCTGAACCACAAACATCTTTGTATTGAAGCGTTTGATAGTCTAAATACCTTGAACATAAAAAATCTAAATTGTGTTTACTTGATGGATCTAAAACATAACTTGCTACCATCGTATCTGCACCGATTCCATCTGGAGCTATTCCATATTGATATAAAACGCTCCAATCATATTTTAAGTTTTGCCCAATTTTTTTATATTTTGGGTTTTCTAAAAAAGGCTTAAGCTTGCTTAGCACCATTTCACTATTGAGCTGCTTATTACTTTCAGAATCATGACCTATAGGAATATAACAACCAAATTTTGAATCATAACAAACAGAAACACCTACTATTTTTGCTTCTCTTGGGTTTAATGAAGTTGTTTCAAGGTCAAAGCCAAATTCTTTTTTTTTCTCAATTGCAGTAAGCACCTTTTCAAAGGACTTTTGATCTGCAACAGAACGAAACTGATCATTATCTATATTTCCAGCTTCAATGACTGGAGACTTTTCATCCTGATTGAGATATTTTTTTCTCCATCTTTCTAAAAGGGTATGAAATTCTAACTCTTTTAAAAAGCTTTCCCCTTCAGTCCCTAGTTCAAAATTAAAATGAACTTGGTTTGGATTATAATCTAAAGGAACATCTGACTTTAAGGTAACAAGATCACTTGATAAAAGCGCTTGATCTTCATTTTCATTTAAAACGACACCTTTTTTTCCAGAAATTTTATTATCTTTTGCTGCTTTTAATACTTGCTTAAGGTCTTTAAATTCTTTTAATAAACTCGCTGCTGTTTTAGGGCCAATACTTGGAACCCCTGGTATGTTATCTGATGCATCTCCCACTAAAGCTAAGTAATCTCGCATTTGACTAGGTAAAACAGAAAACTTTTCTACTACTTCATCTGGGCCAAAGACCTTGTTTTTCATTGTATCCCAAACAAAAACCTGATCAGACACTAACTGCATTAAGTCTTTATCACCTGTAACAATTACAACTTTTTTTTGTTTAGATTTTCCAATCCATTTTTGAGTTAAAGTGGCAATAATATCATCTGCTTCCATTCCTGAAACTCGAAACGTAGGAAAATGAAATGATTTTACAAATTGATCAATTCTTTCAAACTGTGGAATTAAGTCCTCAGGTGGCTCTCCCCTATTTGCTTTATAATCTTCATAGACCTCATGCCTAAAAGTAGGACCTTTAGAGTCACAAACAACTGCCAAATGATTAGGCCGAGCTTCATCTACTAACTTTTCAAGCATAGTAGCAACACCATAAACTGCATTGGTAGGCTCACCTTTAGAGTTATTTAAAGCTCTAATTGCAAAAAAAGCTCTAAAAATAAATGAGCTAATATCTACTAAAAATAATGTTTGATCCGAATCTTTAAACAGGCTTGACGCTTTTTGTTGTGTGCTCATCTTTTTGCTCGTCCTTTTGTGTTTGCTCGGTAAAGAGAACAACTTGTGAATCAGCCATCACATCTCCTAATCGGTGGGATGACTCTACCGTAATCATTAAATACAATTCAATAGCCATTAACGGAATTCCGACCAAACCCAAAATAATCCAACCCCAAAATGGAATAATTGCAAAAAATGTCGCTAAACCCACAGGGGTATTTCTAATCAAAGACCCCTTATAGCTAATAGGAGCACCATCTTTTGTACTTACCACTTGTAAACCCATGACGCGCTTTCCCACGCTTTGACTCACAAATGGCCCAAATTGAAAGCCATCACAAAACAAGCTATAAAAAAACCCCAAAAGTGGTCCAATGAAATAAGGTAAAATAACAGCAACTAAAAAAACTAAAACAAGATCAATGACTTTTGCAATGACACGATTTGAAACACTTGCTTGCACTTTTTGCTGCCCCATAAAATTTGACCTAAAAATTCAGAATTCTCTTATAGTTCTAGTTTAGGCTGCATTCGTGATTCTTGCAAAAAAAAGCGATCCATTAAATCAACCATACTGTGAATGATAAAAATATGTGTTTCTTGAATACGACTTGAATTTTTCCCGCTCGAAGCACTTAAGCAAAGGTCTACTGAAGAACTCAACGGCTCTCCTTGTCCCCCTGTCAATCCAATCACATAACATCCTTGCTTTTTAGCTGCCTGAATTCCTCTTAAAACATTTTCACTTTTACCTGAAGTAGAAATTGCCACAACCACATCTCCAGGCTTTGCTAAAGCCTGAACTTGTACTTCAAAGATCTGATCATACCCAAAGTCATTTCCTAAAGCTGTAAGATTAGATGAGTTTGCGGTTAAAGCTATTGCGGGTAAA